>Ga0207146_10062_pt1 | contig 28210 bp, 23 predicted proteins | sample Alteio_BWMinHeat_36_FD_153539 | JGI IMG/M metagenome (GOLD analysis project Ga0207146, IMG submission 153539) | Enriched cells from forest soil in Barre Woods Harvard Forest LTER site, Petersham, Massachusetts, United States -... | ecosystem: Environmental > Terrestrial > Soil > Temperate forest >...
AGACCGCGCGAGCAGCAGCGTATTGCGCGTCGCCAGCCCGGAGAAGGTCTCCCCGGAACTGGCCTTTCAGGGAGGAAAAAACCGGTTCGAGGCCAGAGCTCATACCTGCCTTCCTCCCGCCCCAGCCAAGATGGAAGCCATAGTTGGTTCGGGGATCGGGGCAGAACACCTCGCGTGGTCCGGTAGCGACAACCTGGTATGCGCAAAAGTAATAGTGCTCAAAGGGTCCTCATCGCGTCTAAATGATAGCCGCAAACATTGTCCTGCGGCATTCAATCGCATTCCAGTCCACAGGAGACCAGTGAAACTTCTAAACGCTCTCTGCCTGCTCACGCTTTTCGTAGCGCCGCTAACCGCTCAGAGCCCGAAAACTCAACCCGTCGCGCAGCCCGATGAGCGCCTCAAAGCTGACCTGCTGCTGGTCGTAGCGCACCCGGATGACGAGACCGGAGTTTCAGCTTATCTGGCCAAGCTGCTGGACCAGCACAAGCGCGTTGCCGCTGTCTATCTGACCCGTGGCGAAGCTGGTCATAACAATATGGGGCCGGAACGCGCGACGTCACTCGGGGCAGTCCGCGAAATGGAGTTGCGCCATGCCATGACCAAGCTGGGAGTGGAAAATGTCTGGTTTCTCGATGGCCTCGATACTCCCAGCCAGAATGTTTTGCAATCGCTGGGGCGATGGCATCACGGCGCCGCGTTGGAAGAAGTGGTCCGCATGGTGCGCCTGACACGGCCGGAGGTGATTGTCACCTGGCTGCCCGCAGTTTTTATCGGAGAAAACCACGGAGATCACCAGGCCGCCGGCGTGCTGGCCACCGAGGCCTTCGACATTGCGGGCGACCCGGCGGTGTTCCCCGCCCAGTTCGCGGCGCCGGTCCGCACCAATGAAACTGTGCTCGAGGGTCTGCGGCCCTGGCAAGCCAAAAAGATCTACTATTACTCCGATGCGCAGGAATCAGACCCGTTCAAAGGCAGCGGGCCGCTATTGTCCGTCAGCGAGATTTCACCGGTGCGCAAAATTCCGTACGCGCTGATCGCGATGCAGTGTTTCGGATTTCATCTCACGCAATATCGCAACTACATTGAAACCTTCGACAAACTGGATGAGCCGGGGCAACTGGCCAAAGCAAAGGCAGACTGGTCAGACCCGATCCAACTGACGTTCGGGAAGTCGAACGTGGGAGGAGCTCCGACCGACGATGTGTTCGCCGGCATCACGCCCGCGCCGATTAAGTATGTCCCTCACCAGAGCGAAGTGACGGAACCGCAGCCAGGCGTTTTTTTGGAACTGGCCGGGCCGTGGGGGTTTTATGAAACCTTCCGGCGTGCCCATGGTTTGCAGCATCTGCCGAAAGCTGCGGTTCCGGAGATTGCGATCGCCGCGGGCGCGACTCTGCAGGTCCCATTGCTGCTGCAGAACCACACCTCATCGGCCAGTGAAATCGTGTTGTCGCTGGCTGCGCCCGAGGGCTGGACCGAGCAAACCGGGGCAGGCAGCTACAAGGTCCCGGCGGGCGAAGAAGTGTCGGTGCTGCTCACGGCCACCTCGCCCAAGACGACAGCCACGGCAGTGGATGAAATCACATGCCGCGCCCAGGCCGATGGCCAGAGTGTTGGCACCATCAAGTTGCATGTGCGGCGGCGGTCGGGAGGCTTACCGCAAAATTGACAGCCTCCAAGGTTCAACGACTCAACCCTGCGAAGGAGATGCGATGCGAACAGGCTCTCCCAGAAAGTGATAGATTTTGACACTGTCGAGAGCCACTGTTACCATCGAGAAATCAACCCTCCTCATCGTCCCCGTCGTCTAGCCTGGCCTAGGACATCGCCCTTTCACGGCGGTAACACGGGTTCAAATCCCGTCGGGGACGCCAACCTTATCAATCACTTGCGGAGTTGCCGGTTTTGGTGCACTACGGGTCACGCTACGGTTTAGCTGCTGGATCACTCCACGATGAGCATTGCGCTTCTCTTCCGACATCGCTTCGTCGTAGATACGGTCCGTCCATTCATAACGGACGGCGTGCTCATACAGAAGATGCATCAGGTCTCTGATCTTCTTTTTCGAACCATTGGCAGATCTTTACCATCGTCCTTCTTCACGGTCGATAGTCAGCTATCCGCAGCCACGGCCTTGACTTGCTCCAAAGCCAGGTCCCCCCTCTCCTTGCTTATTAAAGGATATGCCTATATCGTTTAATAGCGGGACTGTTTATTAAAGGATGGATTCAGCCTATGCCAAGGGCACAATCGCAGAGCAGACTTGGGAGCTACGTCACAAGTTCTGTAGCGGGCGAAACGGTGCGGGCATTTATCCCGCCTCCGTTACCACCGCTACCCGCAGTGGAACTCAGCGGACTGCACCAGCAGCTTGACCGCGCAAATCAAGGACTTGGCCGCCTCAACGGCATGACCAAGCTACTGCCAGACGTCCGCTTCCTACTCTATCTTTACGTCCGCAAGGAGGCGCTGGTTTCCTCTCAAATCGAAGGTACCCAGTCCTCGTTCACCGACCTGCTGTTATTTGAGAATGAGGCGGCCCCGCGTGTGCCCATCGAGGATGTCGAGGAAGTTTCGAACTATGTAGCCGCGATGCAACATGGATTGCGACGGCTCCGTGGGGGATTCCCGTTTTCTCTTCGGTTGATTCGTGAGATTCACGCCATCTTGCTTAGGGGCGGACGAGGTGCGAACCGGACTCCAGGCGAGTTTCGCCGCACTCAAAACTGGATCGGAGGGAGCCGTCCGGGAAACGCGTCATTCGTTCCGCCGCCACCGGAACGCCTGATGGAGTGCCTGGACGGCTTTGAACGTTTTCTTCATAACGACGATGAGCGGCACAGATTGCCGATTCTGGTGGAGGCCGGGCTCGTGCATGTCCAGTTCGAATCCATACACCCGTTTCTGGACGGCAACGGAAGGGTTGGGCGATTGCTCATCACACTCTTGCTGTGCTCAAAGGGCGCGCTGACAGAACCACTCTTGTATGCCAGTCTCTATCTCAAGACGAATCGGAGCCGATACTACGCTCTCTTGCAGCGAGTTCGCACGGACGGTGCCTGGGAGGATTGGCTTGCATTCTTTCTTGATGGAGTAGCAGCGGCCGCGCAAGAGGCAGCGGACACAGCGGAACGGACTTTGCGCCTTTTTTCCAATGACCGACAGAAGATACAAGGGCTGGGGCGGGCGGCTGCCTCAGCACTGCGCGTTCAGGAGCTCATGCAACGGAACCCATTCGTTCGCATTCGAACAGCGGCGAAAGCGCTGAAACTGACGATACCCACCGTGACCAGTGCGCTGAACCATCTCTTGAGACTCGGGATCGTCAACGAAATCTCTGGAAAACGAAGGGATCGGCTTTTTGCCTACTCACGGTATATCAACATGGTGAGCGAAGGAACCAAACCGCTCGCCACTCCGTAGTGCCTCAATCTGGCTCTCCTCGGAGCCAGCCATGAAATCCGCATAGCGTCCCGCTTGCGGATCACCTCACCGTCTCTGTCCGTTCCGTTTCTACCCATTCCCAATTCAAGGCTACGGCCCTGAGGGGATTCCTGGAAGCCCCTTTCTCCCAAAAAATAATTCCACTTTGCTTTAGGAGCCTCGGAACTTACGTCGCCAAGGTGGTATTCTCTCCTGAAATCGGGAACAAAGTACTTCACTCTTACAGTCTTGCCATCTCACATCTCGGCCGGAATTCCAGCCTTTCGGCAATCTACGAACTTGCAAGGGAGTGGCGCGAGGACAGGAGTCCGAGGGTTTGCTGACTCCCGTCATTGCCATTCAGCCGACGATGGAATATTTCGCACAAGCATCAGTTCTATTCACTTGCGATCTTTTTGATATGGCGATAGTGCTGAGGAGCGAGTGCGTTGCATCCTTTTGATCTGAAGACCGTATTTCTGGCGAAGCACGCGCAGCATGTGGTGCTTATCCACTTCCCGATCGCGCTGTTTATTGCGGCAGTGGCCTTCGATCTGATCGCCCACTGGACGAAGCGAAGGAACCTGGCTGATGCGGCCTACTACAACCTGTTGGGGGCGGCGATTTCAACGGTCCCGGTCCTCGGCACGGGTATTCTCGCGTGGCAACTCCAACTCGAGGGCCAGAAACTGAAGGGGATCCTATTGCAGCACTTGATACTGGCGTGCGTGTCGAGCGTGATGATCTGGGTGGTCTGGTGGGTGCATTTCCGCGCGCGACGGCGAACGGGAGTCTTGCCGAACTACCGCTTCGCGGTTGAATTTCTGGGCGTCGCTCTCGTCGCGCTGACCGGGTACTTGGGTGGCTTCCTGAGCGGAGTAAACGGGCCCGGTTAGACGAGGAGTCCCAAGCCGCGGATTATACCGCCACTTCAACGGACCGGGAATAAAAGCGGCTTGTCCCAGTTATCAACTCCGAGCGCTACAGACCTCGGAGGGCAGATGCCGGAGAAAAAACAAGATTTCATCGACCAGAAATTGCAAGACCTCAACAACGACGGCGTTGATCGCCGTGGGTTCCTGAAGTGCATGGCCTGGGCAGGGACCGGTCTGGTCTGGACCTTGAGCGGTGGCATCCCGGTATCCCGGGCGTTCGCCAAGAACAGCGCCAAAGATGCCGGCAAAGGGTCGGACTTCAGCTTTGTCCAGATCAGCGACAGTCACATCGGTTTCAACAAACCGGCAAATCCGGACGTCACCGCTACTTTGCAAACCGCGATCAACAAGATTAATGCCATGCCCCACACGCCGGATTTCATCATTCACACCGGCGATCTGAGTCAGCTCTCCAAGCCAAGTGAATTCGACACGCTTGACCAGGTCTTAAAGGGAGCCTCTGCCAAACAGATCTATTTCGTGCCCGGTGAGCACGACATGCTAAGTGACAACGGGGAGCAATATCTCGAACGCTATGGGAAAGGTACGAAGGGTAATGGCTGGTACAGCTTCGATCACCAGGGGGTACACTTCGTTGGCCTGGTAAATGTCGCCAATTTGAAAGCCGGAGGCATGGGGTCGCTCGGTCACGAACAGCTGGAGTGGTTCGAGGACGATCTCAAGGGCCGCTCGGCCAGCACTCCGATTGTGCTCTTTGCGCACATTCCGCTGTGGACCATCTATCCCGATTGGGGTTGGGGAACCGACGACAGCGAACAAGCCTTGTCTTACGTCAAGCGTTTCGGCTCCGTAACCGTGTTAAACGGCCACATTCATCAGATCATGCAGAAGATCGAAGGTAAGGTTTCCTTCCACACCGCGATGTCGACGGCTTTTCCTCAACCTGCGCCGGGAACAGCGCCATCGGCCGGACCGATGAAGGTGCCAGCCGAGCAGTTGCAGCAAGTGTTAGGCATCACGGATGTGAGCTACCTGGTCAGCGGGAAAAGTCTTGCTATTGTCGATTCGCCACTTGGTGCCTCGGGCCCTTCGGCTTCGGCGAACGGCGGCCCTGGCGGTAGTTGACGCAACGCTCGGGCAGACCGCCGAGCATTCGGTCCGAACAAGGAAATCAATCGCGAAAATCAAAGCCAGAAAGGAAACAGAAATAATGACAAGGAAAAATTTGCGGGTTGCTGGGTTGGCGACGCCAGTGATGATTGCGGTGCTGTTGCTGTTGGCGGGATCACCGGGCGTCACGGCGAGTGACCAGCCCTCGGCGGCAAACGCGGAGGTAAGAATCGATAATTTCAGTTTTGGGCCGCAGACGCTGACGGTAGCCGTCGGAACGACAGTTACGTGGACCAACCGGGACGATATTCCCCATACGGTGGTGAGCACGGACGGCGTGTTCAAGTCCAAGGTGCGGGATACCGACGAAAAGTTCTCCTACACGTTCGTCAAAGCAGGAACGTATCCCTACTACTGCTCGGTCCACCCGAAGATGACGGGCAAGGTCGTAGTGCAGTGAGACTCAGAAGTTTTGCAACGGAAGCGGCAGACTTTGTCGACACCAGCCAGAATGGAATGTCGCCGCTTCCAAGGAACTCGTAAGGCGATATGATGGCAGACCTCGCCGGTCGCAACCCACTCCATGCCGGTCAGCGCGTCGCATCTGCTCGCGTTGTCGCCGCCAGAAGATACCAGGCCGCATGCGGCAGCCATTGCTCTCCCCATCGCCAGTCATTGTCAGCGCCCGTCTGCCGGTAGGGCAGCAGATAATCGATATCGCTCTCGTCGTGGAATCCGCTGGTGATTCCGTTCGAGATTCCGCCCGGCGCGTTGGTGAATTCCCACGAGTCAAAATACATGTAAGCAGGATTGTTGCGGCCGACGCCGTTCAACATGCTCGAATCGAAGGGGTTCAATCCCAGGATCCAGTTCAGTTGGCTGGTGGCGAAGGCCTCCAGTTGCTTGCGGAAGGCCGCATCCTGCGGGAGGGCGAGTTCCGCCAGCCGTGCCGCGGCCGCCACCGAAGCCAGACGCGCGTTCTCACCCTGCCACCACGGAGCAGCGTCACTCTCATGGGGGAAGAAAAAGCTGGTGCGGCGCGCTCCCGTTTTGTCCTGCACGTATTCGCGGCTGGAACCGAACGGGTTATTCACTTCGGCAGTGATCGCGAGCTCAAACGTCAGAGATTTCCTCACCGTCTCCAGCACTTGCTCTTTCGCCGCAGGGTCGGCGATCTCGGAATAGTAGAGCAGGCTCACAACTGGGAACCCTCCGTCGCTAGCATGAAAAAACGGGCGCTGACCATCATCCGCTCGCCAGTAGTTCTGGTAGCCTCCTGCGCTGATCTGGCGAGCCATTAGAGACTTGGCGCGGCGATCGGCGGCTTGCTTGTACTTCTCGGCATGCGTCGTCCGGTAGAGTTCGGTCGCGGCTGCCAGGGCGCAGTAGTCGTCAACGATGTTTTCCTTGCCGTCGTTGGTGAGCTTGAGATTGTTCTTTTCCAGGTAATCAAAGACGTCCTCAGCGGCCTTCAGGTAATCCGAGCTGCGAAACTCGCCGGACACCGGGTATGCACTCGCCATCGCCAGCGCGGCAATCGCGATTCCTCCTCCGGAACGATAGCTGACTTCATACTCCCGGTCATTGTTAGCGGACTCCACCATTCCAGCAGCGCCCTGGCCGGGGGCGCTCTCGATGCCAAAGCGCTTCATCTCGCCGGCAATTTTGCGTTCCTCGGGAAGCTGCTTCACGCTGCCCGTCGATACTGAACGATAGAAGGACCCCTCTGGGACTTTCATCCGTACCAGGTAGTCCGCTCCGAACATGGCTTCATCCAGTAGGTGCGGTTTGTATCGGGAAAACCCTTGCAGGCCGCGGCGATTCGCCTGCTCATAGCTCTTGAGCAGGCTGTAAATCACCAGAGGAATCTGCTGGGGATTGAAGTAAGTCGAGAAGGACAAGTGGGAAAAGTGTTTACCGTAGTCGCCCGTTGCATCCCACCACCCACCGCGCGCGTCGACGGTGCCGCCTTTCGTACCCTCAAAGCGCAGGTGGCTATCGGCCTTGTCCATCTCTCCCGAACTGCGCTCGTCCTTGAAGTAGTAGATGACATCGGAAACTGTGTTGCGCTCCAGCAGGTCGCGCTGCACCAGGAACGGAAACGACCGGATGCTCGATGCATTCGTCGTGCACTCCAGGTAATATTTGCCCTCGGTGGCAAACGAGTCGAAATCGAGAGTCCAGAAGTACCAGTCTCTCCATCTCTGAACCGGGCCGGTTGCTTTGGGCGCAAACGCCAGAACTACCTGATCGGTAGCTTCATCTTTGAGGACACAAGCGGAGACGTTGTCACTCGCCCTGCCGAGGATCACCGCGTGCTTCGGGCCGCCGGTGTCGTATCCCAGATGATTGGTAAGGACCTTCAGCACACCAGCAGAAGATTGCGCTCTGAGAATGAACCAGAGGGCAACTAGAGCTAATCCAGGATGCCGATTCATAATGACCTTTCTCCCGTCTGCGACAGCATCGCGTGAAATCATAACTTCGGAATCCGGTGATCCTGCGCAGTGTTGACGGTTTTCCAAATGTTGCTGGTAGTCAGTGGTTCGTCTGAGTTGATCTCGTCTCCTCGGATCGAATTTCACACAGAATGCCACACAGCCGACCGCTAACTGGGACTCAAGTGTGTTGGCCAAGCGCAAATTGATAAGTCAGCAGGATTATAACGGTTACACTGTTGGAGACCGGTCTTGCAGACAACTGAGTTTTGGTCCACGCTAATCTGAAAACGGTGTTTCGTTTTCGCAATGCTCCTGCGCCCGACGAAAGGGAACTCTCGGCCAGTTTTCCCAAAGTTCGTGGTTGGCTTGACATGAGTTTCGCATCAGAGGATACTCATCTATGAATAGCATTAATGTATTGCTGTCAAGCTATGCCATCGGTTCACACAATGAAGAAGCTGCCAACGCTTGAGATTGAGGTCCGTCATCTCCGGCTGGTGGTCGCAATCGCGGAAGAAGGCAGCCTCACCGGTGCTGGAAAGCGGCTGTTTCTGACCCAGTCGGCGCTGAGCCACCAGTTGAGCGATCTGGAGGAGCGGCTCTGCATCTGCCTGTTTTCGCGCCAGGGACGGCAATTGGTGTTGACTGGCGCGGGCAGACTATTTCTTGAGTCAGCCAGAGAAATTGTTGGCAAGCTGTACCAAACGCAAAATCAGCTATCGTCCATGGCCTCGGGTGACGAACAGGGTTCGATTCGTCTCTCCACTGAGTGTTATACCTGCTACCACTGGCTGCCCCCGATCCTCAAGAGGTATCAGAAGCACTATCCGAAGGTAGACATCGAGATTGATGTGGGTGCGACATCCCGGCCGATCGAGGCATTGATCGACGGCACGATCGACATCGCGCTAGCCTACAGTGTGCCTGCGGCCGGCAGGTTGGCCTCGCGCCATCTCTTTGAAGACGAACTTGTTGCTGTCGTGCGTCCCTCCCATCATTATTCTGGCAAGCCTTACCTTAAAGCTACGGACTTTTCTTCCGAAACTCTGATCGTTTATTCGCCCCCCAGCGAAGAGCAATTCTTGTTTCGGAGTGTGCTGATGCCAGCCGGAGTACGACCTGCAAAGGTGTTGAGCGTGCAGTTGACGGAAGCGATTGTTGAGCTGGTCAAAGCAGGCCTCGGGATTGGGGTCCTGTACCGTTGGGCCGTGCAACGAGAGCTGGAGGCGGGGCATCTTCGGGCGGTCGCGATTACCCGGGCGGGGCTGATCAGAGACTGGCAGGTTGTGTATCGCAACGAGAAGCATACTCCGCGATACCTGACGGCGTTCGCGGAATTGCTCGAATCTGGCCCCATCAAAACCGGGCCTCTTCCTGGCGGCGCAGGCGCGACCCTGAAACCGCTGCTCGCGGCCCATTAGCGGTTCGCTCAATTGAGCCGCAGCTATTTCTTAGCCTCCCGCTGATGTAACACTTAACGAGTCAATGCGAGAGATTTGTCCGCCTGGGTTCCTTCGGATGCAACCGACGCTAAGGCCTGGCGAATGTCCGCCATCAAGTCCGCAACGTCTTCAATACCCACGGAAAGACGAATAAGTCCGAGAGCAATTCCGGTGGTTTTGGCCGCATCGCCCAAATCCTCTTCACTGAAATCCAAATCTGCCGGAATCTCAATCACCGATTCGACTCCGCCCAGGCTGGTGGCGGTAGAAATGAGTTTGAGGGCATCCACAAATTTCTGCGCTGCCGGCAGGCCGCCCTTCAGCTCGAATGAGACTACGCCGCCACCGGCGCGCATCTGTCGGCTTGCAATCTTGTAGGATCCGCCACTCTGCAGGAACGGATAAGTGACGCGTTCTACTACCGCCTGTTCGTTAAGAAATTGCGCGAGGGCCAATGCCGACGTAGATTGCTCGCGAACGCGGACGCCGAGGGTTTTGATGCCGCGCAACAGAAGCCAGCACGCATGAGGATCTAGAATGGTTCCCAGCAATACTTGCATGCGTTGTATCTTTTGAATCAATTGCCGACTGCCGACTACCGCTCCGCACAATACATCGGAATGCCCGGCGAGAAATTTGGTCGCGGAATGTAAAACCACATCCGCGCCCAGCGAGATCGGGTTCTGCAGGGCAGGACTGGCAAAGGTGCTGTCAATCAGTAAAGGGATGTTGTGCTCTTTTGCAATTCTGGCTATCGCGGCAATATCCGCAATCTTGAGCAAGGGGTTCGAGGGACTCTCGATGTAGATGAGCTTTGTGGTTGGCCTCAACAGCGGCCTGATGTGCAGTATTTGGTCGGCGGGGACAAAGGTCGTCTCGATATTCAATCCGCGGAACGTAGTATCCAAAAAGGTGAACGTCTGCGCGAAGATCTCGCGTTGGGCGATCACATGGCCTCCGGAGCTGCCGGCGAGCGCGAGCAGGGTTGTGGAAATCGCCCCCATCCCGGAACTGAAAACCAGTCCACCTTCCGCTCCTTCGAGAAGAGCGATCTTTTCTCCGGCAGCCTGCGCCGTGGGATGCCCAAATCTCATGTAAACCTCAGATGCCCCGGCACGGAAGTCCTTTCCCAGTTTCGCCGTCGACTCGGCTTCGAAGTTGACACTCTGAAGTATGGGCACACTGAGCGGGCGACGTTGCTTCAGCCCGTCAGAGTAGGTTCTGACTGCGTTTGTGCTGGCGCCGTAGGTCTGGTGTTTCTTCATGGTCCTCGTCTCCGAAGCAGGAGGGTGTGCTTGCCACTTCGGATGAGCCGTTGCCTGGATTCGATTGATGAATATTGTTGTTGCAAGATTGAGCGGGTTTCATTGCCTCCGTAGGGAGGGTCCCGAGCCTTTTAGTTTGACCGCAAGGTGCGGATAGCCCGGTCTGGCGATATCCGATATCGTCTGCGCATGCACAGGACGATCGAGCCGACCATCCTCTATTTCGGAACACCTGTAGCCCTTATCAGCACCTTGAACCCAGACGGTTCGCCGAACCTGGCGCCGATGTCGTCGGCCTGGTGGCTGGGCTGGAGCTGCATGCTGGGCTTGGGCCAGATGGGCCAGACCTCTGACAACCTCATCCGCTCCCGCGAGTGTGTAATCAATCTGCCTTCGGAAGATCTGGTAGGGCACGTTGACCGCCTGGCGCTCACCACCGGCAAGAATCCCGTGCCGAAAAAAAAACGTCAGTGGGGCTATCGCTATGAACCAGACAAGTTCGGCATCGCCGGGTTCACTCCGGCAGGGTCGGAATCGGTCGCGCCGCCGCGGGTGCGCGAGTGTCCCGTACAAATGGAGGGCATTGTGCACGATTTCCGATCCTTTGGCAAGAACGTGAGCGCCAACATGTTTGAGGTGCATATCGTGAAGCTGCACGTCGATGAAAAGCTGCTGGTGGGCGACGGCCCCCGCCCTCATATCGATCCGGTGCGCTGGCGTCCGTTGATCATGAGCTTCTGCCGCTTTTTTGGCTTAGGCGGAGAGGTGCATCCGTCGCGTCTGACGGAATCAGATTTCATGAAATTCGTCACCCAAGGGATGACGGCGCAACCAGCGAATTCGTTTATAACGATGTCTCCTGGAAATGGAGAAAAAGTGTTACAGCCAAAATGATCGGAACTGTACTCATTCTTCTATGAACGAAATGAATAGTTCCCTGGGTACGTGTGTACATCTAAGGAGGGCGTGAACGCTTTGTGGAATCGCGAGGCGTGGCGGCCGGTTCAGACGCAAGAAGGAGATTCTGTGAGAGTACGCCGTTTTTCAGCAAGCGGCACTGGCCGAAAGACGCTACTTCCGCCTCGGGCACTAAGACGATTCGTGTGTCTTGTACTTCTATCGGGGATGATCCCGAGATCGGCAGCCCAGCAAGTCCTGAGCGCAACAACGGGACGGAGTAATGCGCACGTCATCTTGAGAAGAGTGTCAGCAGCTCCATCGTTGGCGGATTTTGAGGGCATGAAAGCGGGCGGGGCGGTTGCCAAGGAGATGGTGCACGTCGAAGGATTTACTGCTCGCGTGCCGGTCGACGATTTGCCCGCCTCGGAGCCCACCGAGGTGTATATGGGCTATGACAGCACCACGCTTTATGCCGTTTTCCTCTGTTTCGATTCGCAGCCCAAACACATGCGGGCACGGCTTCCGAACCGGGACGATATTTTCTCCGACGACAGCATCACCTTCCAGATCGATACCTTCCACGATCAGCAACGCGCCTATTCCATGGGAGTCAATGCCGGGGGCATTCAAGGTGATGGAATCTGGGTAGAAGGCACGGGTTGGGATCTGAGTTTCGACACGCTCTACAAGAGCGAGGTCAAGCGAACTCCGCACGGATACATCGCACTGCTGGCCATCCCGTTCAAGAGCCTGCGATTCCCCACGGGGCCGAGCCAGCACTGGGGATTGTTGCTGAATCGCTACATAGCGCGCACCACCGAGGATACGTTTTGGCCTCGCTACTCGACCCGCATCCAGAGCAGGTTGGCGCAGATGGCGGACCTGGAGATCCCGGAAAAAATCTCGGGCGGGCGCAACATGCAGTTCATCCCCTACACGACCTTCGCCAATAGCCGGCAGCTCGATCAACGCGATCCCGCCGCGGCCAGGTTTGACGACAGGAATCTTGAGGTCAGGCCGGGGATCGACGATGCCAAGGTGGTCCTGCACGACAAGCTGGTGCTCGATTTCACGGTGAACCCTGACTTCAGCCAGGTGGAGTCAGACGATCCGCAGGTTTTGGTGAATCAGCGGTTCGAGGTATTCTTCCCTGAGAAGCGGCACTTCTTTATCGAGAATGCCAGCTACTTCAACAGCCCCATCCAGCTCTTGTTTACGCGTCGCATCGTAAAGCCGGACGCGGGCGTGCGCGTCACCGGAAAACTCGGAAGCTACGGACTGGGTTTCCTGGTGGCCGACGATCGTGGACCCGGGCAAGTGGTGGCGGATTCTGATCCCAACGCAGGCCAGCACGCTTTATTCATGATCGGACGAGTGACGCGGGATTTCGGACCGCAGCGGTTTGTGGGTCTCATGTTCACACGCCGGCAGTTCGGGCCGCGTGAAAACATCGACGCGGCGACTGACACAACCTGGAAGATCAACTCCAACTGGCGTGCCAGCGCACAAGGGGTGCTGAGTTGGACCCAGGACCAATCCCTCCCTCGTACCGGAGGAAGAGCTCTGTACGCTGGAATCTTTCGCGATGGATCACACCTGAGCGCCCAATCCGAATATAAGTCCTTCAGCCCGCAATTCCAGGCCGACAGCGGGTTCGTTCCCCGGGTTGATATACGAAACATCGCCTCGCAAACACAATACAAATTCCTGGTTCAAGACCGGAAACTGGTGAACTGGGGGCCAATCATCGGCCACAGTGCCACGTGGGACCACGCGGGCACATTGCTCGAGTATTGGGCGGGTCCAAGCATGGTGTTTAATTTCCGCAAGGCGACAACGGTTCAAGGTTGGATCAAGGAGGGCGCGACCTATTTGCGTCCCGTGGATTTCGTGGGATTGCGGTCGGTGCAACGCTATGACTTTCGTGACGTGGGCGGGACCGTCGGCTCAACTCCTTCGAATCTTCTGACGTTTGCGGCTACTTTCGACGATCAGCGGCTGATTAACTTTATCCCTGCCGTGGGACAAGTGCCGGGAAGCGCGCGGGCGTTTGCCGGAAATTCCACCGTAAGCGTGCGGCCGAGCCGGATGTTAACCATCGACAACACTTACTTCTATACTCAACTGGCGGACGAGCTAACCCGACGCCGGATATTACTCGACCACATCCTGCGCTCGCGCTGGCTCTATCAGTTTGATCCCAGGTGGTCGGTCCGACTTACGGCTCAGTACGAGGCGCTCCTGCCGAATTCGTTGCTGACCTCGGCGCCGCTGACAAAACAATTCAATGGCGACTTCCTGCTGACGTACCGGATCAATCTCGGAACCGCTCTTTACGTGGGATACAACCACGACTTGCAGAACTACGATCCGCGGTTGAAGGCTATCAACGATCAACTGGCGCGTACGGATCGTGGGTTTCTGAACGACGGACGACTCTTCTTCGTCAAACTGTCGTACCTGTTTCAATACTGAGCGGGCAGTCTGGGTTGGGGCGCGTTAACATTGCCCGCAGCCCGAGAGGTAGCAAGCTACGTCTCTACATCGGGTTAACTGTACAGACGTTGCTTGCAACGTCTCCGTGAGTGGCAACAGGAGCCATTCTTGCGGCCTGCTAACCAAAGCTAATATTTTCTCGTCTTTCAATCTGGAGGCTCCGACACTTAAATGATCAACCAAGTCGCACTTAATACGGTTAGGATCGTCCGCAGAAGCGCTTCGGTGAGAGTTATGGGACAGATTCTGTTGCTCGCCGTCGTGGTCTGTTCAAGCACTCCAGGCAGGTCGGAAGCCCAGGAAGGAGCTAACGCCGCGGCGCTGACGCAGTTGCGCGGGCTGGCCGGTGAGTGGGAAGGCACCTATCTGTGGCTTGGGACCGGAACGCCGCCCGAAAAATTGAGCGCCAGGTATTCCGAGACCGGCAAGGCAGCCGTGGTCGAGACTCTGATCCAGGGAGGAAAGCCGTCAATGACCAGTGTGTATCACTTGGACGGCGCCGACCTGCGGCTGACGCACTTCTGCGTAATGAACCAACCACGGTTAAAGGCTAGTCATATCGACCTTGCCAAGGGCATTCTGGACTTCGACTTCGTGGACGTGACGAATCTACCCTCCCCCAATGCACCCCACGTTAACGGAGTTGCGCTGAGGCTGCTGGCTGCCGATCACATCACCATTACTTTCTCGGTCGAAGGGGGCGACAAGTCAAGAACGGAATTCATCGACCTCAAGCGAGTAGCCAAATAAGGCTTCCAAACAAAAGCAGTGGTGAACGTTGCTTTGCAACGTCTCCGAGTTGCAGCCGGAATTGTTGCGCGATTTACGCTGCCCTCTGACTCAGGTCTTTAGCACTTCTTCAGCAACTTCTTGAGCACTCGCGTGCCCTTGTCGACGTGCTTCTCTTGCAGCAGGAAGGGTGGGAGGAATCGGAGCACGGTGTCCTGGGTGCTGTTGAAGAGCACGCCTTCGGCGAGAGCCTGTTCCACGATGGGGCGCGCGGGAACGCCGAGCTGCAAGCCCTGAATCAGGCCGCGGCCGCGAACTTCGCGAGCGACTGAGTAACGCTCCACCAGGGCTTGAAGTTGCCCCTGCAGGTACGCTCCGACCCTGGCGACATTCTCCAACAGCTTGTCTTCTTCAACGATGGCCAGATACTCGAGTGCGACCCGGCAGGCGAGTGGGCCTCCCCCGAACGTGGTTCCATGTTGCCCCACGGAGATCGCCGACGCGAAATCCTCCTTAACCAGAAACGCTCCGAGAGGGATGCCTGCCGCAATGGGCTTGGCGATGGCGACAATATCCGGGATCACTCCGAAGGTTTGAAAGGCGAAAATTGTTCCCGTGCGGCCCAGCCCGCATTGAATTTCATCGAAGATCAGCGCGGCTCGATGACGGTCGGCGAGGGCCCGGCACTCTTTCAGGAATTCCACCGAACACTCGTAGATTCCGCCTTCGCCGAAGATGGGTTCGAGCACGATGGCGCAGGTGTTGTCATTCACCGCAGCGCGCAGAGCTTCCACGTTGTTGCGGGGAACAAACTTCACATCTTCGAGCAGCGGCTCAAAACCCTTGCGGTATTTGTCCTGCCCAGTCACGGACATCGATCCGAAACTGCGGCCGTGATAGGAGCCTTCCAGCGCGACCAATTGGCTCTTAGTGGGGCCTCCGACGCGGTGTCCGGCGAGGCGGGCAAGTTTGATCGAGCCTTCGATCGCTTCGGTGCCGCTGTTTGAAAAGAAGGCGCGCTGCAATCCGGAAAGCGTACACAGCTTCTCGGCGAGGCGTCCCTGATATTCGTTGTAATAGAGGTTCGACAGGTGAATGGCCCGCGCCGCCTGGTCGCGGATGGTCTTGACGATGCGGGGATGGGCATGGCCGAGTGCGTTCACTCCCAGGCCGGCGACGAAGTCCAGATATTTCTTGCCGTCGAGGTCGAAGAGAAATACTCCCTTGCCCCGCTCAATGACCAGGGGGTAGCGGCTGTAGGTCTGCAACAGAAACTGCCGTTCGCGCTGGATCACTTCTTCCGCAGCTGTCATAGTTAATGGCAACGTTGATAACGACCGTCGCCCCCCTGGAAATCTAGGCGAAAATCTTCATTGCGGCTGTTGCCTGAGCCTCAAATCCACTGTGGAGCGTTCACGGTGCGCTCATTCTGAGTGGTGCCGGTGTTGAGAGTCGATCCCAGTTCAAACAAAACTATGTGAGTTTCTTCCAGAGCATAGGGCATATGCTCAATACCGCGGTGCATGATCAGGAATTCACCAGGTTTGATTATCTTCTCAGCCTCTTTGTTTTGAGCGTCGCGATACTTCATGCGTAACTCGCCCTTGACCACCAAGAACATCTCATCCTCGGAATCGTGGTGGTGCCAGACGAATTCGCCTTTGAGTTTAACAAGTTTCACCTGAAAATCGTTCACCTCACCCGCGATCTTGGGCGTGAAATGTTCTTGGAACTTGCTGAATTTCTCGAGTAGATTTACGACTTCCATCCCAGTCCCCCTATTTTGTGACGTGGTAGCCCCCGCGACAGCCGCCGGGACGGCGGCGCTACAAGAGTGTCGGACGGTCGCTCTCCCATCCGCATCCGGAAACGCTAGTCGATTACAAACGGCTTAAAGATATCGGTTCCCTCTACAGGGCTTCCCTCTCTGATCCAATAATCCAGCCCCCCGATCATTTCCTTCACGGTGAAGCCCAGACCCGCCAATCGCAATGCGGCTTTGGTCGCACCGTTACAGCCCGGACCCCAGCAGTAGACGACATAAGTCTTGTCCTTGGAAAGGCAGGCCGTCGTCTCCTTAGAGATGCTGCGCGTGGGCAGATTGATGGAACCTTTTACGTGCCGCGCTTCGTAGGATTGTCGGATCCTGGTATCAATGACCACGATATCGGTTCGGCCGCGTTCCAAGTCAAGTCTCACGTCGCTACAATCGGTTTCGTAGGAGAGTTTAGCCTCGAAGAAGCTGAGCGCGTCAGGCGGAGTTGCCGGGTGGAATTCGTTCACAAAAGAATACTTCGACGGGTTTTCTGCAGCTTTTGTGGCCATGCGTTGCCCTTCCTTAAGTCAGAATGTTGATGGGAATACGATTGGATTGGATAACCGAGGGGCAGCTGCCGAACCGTGAAATGGGTGCATGTAACGATCAATCTCCGGCATTACACCGGTCTCTCGTTCCCTGCTTGCTGGAGCGGCCAAGTGGGTAGCTGCCTTTCAGATTGTCGCTGAAGGCTGCGAATCTGCGTCGTTCGTCCTCATTTCAACGGGAGGCTTGCGGTGTGGCGCGCACAGACGTTCGATCACTTCATCCATTCGCCGGCGAGCCAGCCGCAGCCTCTTGTAGGCGGCGGCCCGGGTAATTCCGAGAATCTCGGCGGCTTGCGACAGGCTATGTCGTTGGATATCGCAGAGGAGAAACACCTCGCGGTAGCTCCTCCGTAACTGCAAAGCGTGCATCAGCACTGCCTGCATCACTCCCGATGGAATGCTGTGCTGCACGGCTGCCAAATGTCGCGGAACGCCTCTTGCGTAGATTCGTTTGGTCATAATTGAGATTGCATCCGGGTTACGGGCTGTCTCTGGATCGGTTGCGGCGTTGCTGTCCCGAATTACGCCGAAGCCGTCACAAAACGGCTCCGGCGAAAGTGGAGAACTTTGCCTCTTCCCCCAGGGGCAAGGTCCTCCATCGGGAGGTTGGTACCTGACGAAGCGGTTTGCCCGGCAGGTGGACCCGTAGCAAGAACCGGGTTGCGCACGAGTCTACGGTGAACCCGGTCGATGCTCTTTGAAATTGTGCAAAAAGAGCGAATTTCGTTTCACTCTAAACAGTCGGCGGCAGAATCTTTCCGGCATGAGTGCGCCACAATTGGGGCAGACATTGTTCCGCGAGTGGTGGGGTGTAGAATAGCTGCCACTTGCTCGCAGTTGAGGCTAGCGTCTTGCAATTCCACGCATTCGACGAGTCCTACCTGGAACGGCTGTGTTCGGGCGACTTCCGAACAGAAAGTCATTTTGTCTCCTATTTCAGTGAACTGATCCAATTGAAGCTGCGTTCCCGGGTGAATTCCACTCACGCTGTCGAAGACTTGCGGCAAGAAACCTTTGCCCGTGTCTTCGCAGCTTTGCGGAGCAAAGGCCGAGTGAAACAACCGGAGCGGTTAGGAGCTTTTGTGAATTCCGTTTGCAACAATGTACTGCTGGAGCACTATCGTGCGACCTCCCGAGAAAATTCGATCGAGGACGAAGAAGGCGCGGACGTCCCCGATCCATCGCTGGATGTGGTTTCGATCCTGTCGCACAAAGAGATGGAGCAAAAGGTCCGTCAGGTTCTCGACCAATTACCGGAGAGGGATCGGCGCCTGCTGCGGGAGATCTTTCTGGAAGAACGTGACAAGGACGCGGTGTGTCAAGACTTTGGCGTGGACCGGGACTATCTGAGGGTGTTGCTTCATCGCGCCAAGCAGGCGTTTAAAGCCGTCTATTTGAAGAAGATACCGGCGTATGAGGGCAGGGCAGGGGCCTGAAACGATCTGCCTTGTTTTTTCACCATCCATAGAGGGAATACTCGCGCACATGGACCACACCGAATCAATTCGTTTGATGGCGGCTGAAAAGTATCTGCTTGGCGAACTTACGCCTGAGGCGCGGGAGCAGTTTGAAGAGCACTTCTTCGACTGCCAGGAATGCGCTCTCGAAGTGCGGGCAGGGGCTGCGTTCGTGGAGCACAGCAAGGTCGTGTTATCGGGGCCGGTGGCCGTATCTTCCGCGAGGGCTTCAGTTCCGGCCTCGGCCCAGCCGGGTTGGTTTGCCTGGTTGCGTCCAGCTTTTGTCGTGCCGGTTCTGGCTGCTCTGCTGGCGGTGATCGGATATCAGAATCTGGTGACCTATCCGCAACTGCAGCAGGCGGCCGCCAGTCCGCAGATTTTGCCCTGGGCGTCGATCAACGTCAGCACCCGTGGGGTCAGTACAACCCGGATCTCGCCGCGCGCCGGCGAGGGCTTCCATTTGCTGGTGAACATCCCGCCGGATGGCCGCTATGCATCCTACACCTTCGATTTGTCCAGCCCATCCGGGAAGCTGGCATGGTCGCGTACAATCGCAGCGGCATCCTCCGATGACGCCCGCTCGATCTATGTTCCGGGAGCCAATCAGGAGCAAGGCGTTTACGCGCTGGCGGTACACGGCATCACCGCCGCCGGCGAGAGTTCGGACCTGGGGCGTTATTCAATTGACGTGCAAATTCAGAAATGATCTCAAACGGAAGGAGCTAACAATATGGCCGCAGATCCGAAACCACCCGTGGAGTCGGGCGCTGGCGCAGAACGCTACCACGTGTATCACGCCGAAGCCCACGTGCTCAGTGGCAACTTGAAACATCCTATCGATCAGCCCATCGAACATCAGGCGCGCGTTGTATTGGAGCGGACCCGCCTCGACGGCCACATCACGCAGTCGGTCGAGCAAACTACGCTGGAAGGACTGATTTCCTTCAAGGCAGGCCATTCGCATGCATCCGGCAGCAAGATTGCGAAAAAGGACCTGTGGGGCAACGATCATTCGGGCTGGGTGACTTTGTCGACGTCAGTGCTGGAAGGCCTGAACGTTTTCGAGGTCATCACCGCCGATCGTGTGGTGGCGCAGGTTTCCACCGAGCATGCGGACAACAAAGGCAAGGATCCCGACCATGTTCCCAAGGTGACGTTCCTGGGCACGCGCTTCGAGAACCTGCGGATTGGTGGATACCCGGTCGAGGTGAAACTCGATCTCGCAATTTGCGGCGACAAACCCAGGGGCGACCAACCGTATCTGGGCGACCCCGGCTTCCTCGATCGCGTCCAGCGTCAACTCGCCAGGATCGCCGGCGCCAAGGGTCTTCCTGAAGATCTGGAGCAGCGGTACGATTCCAAGATCGCCCACATCAACGATCTCAAGAAACGTGCCAATGGACGCGCCAAAGGGAAGCAGAACGGCTATTCTAAGCTGCAATGCTCACTGGTCAAAAGCATCGGGCCGATTCCGATTCCCGGAGTCAGGACGTTCGGGAACATCATCTTCATCCCGGACTTTGGAACCGTATCCCTGGCCGAGGTCGAGGTTGGCATCGAACCCAGCCACGATGGTTCTTCGCAGAAGCCAAACGTCAGCAACTACTTCACTCTGAACATGCTGAACATGCATCTGGGCTGCATCGGCGGCGGAAACGTGGTCGTGACCAGCTCTACGTCCAACGGGCACACCCATCCCTGAGGTTCGGTGTGCTCCTTCTCGCGCTGGTGGGGATGCTTTCGTGCAATCGCAAAGGCTCCCCACAGTTGGACTTCGAGCGCGCCTATCAGGACTTTCTGCATGGCGACCTAGCCAAGTGCCGGGAAGAGGCCAGCCGAGGGTACAGCGAGTTTCGCAATTCGAGTCCTGAACAGGCTCGCAAGTTCAAAACCCTCGAAGCGAGGGCGCTCTTAGAGCAAGGACGCTTTGGAGATGCCTCGAAGCTCCTTGCATCCGAGCCCCTGCCTTCCAATCAGCCGGATTCGACAGTGTCGACTTTGACACTCATGGGGTTGGCAAAGATCCACACGCACGAGCTCCCAGAGGCGGAAAAAGCTCTCAATGAAGCGCTGAAAGTGTGTGATGCTTCCGAAGTTGTTAGTTGCGGTGATTTATTCCAAGCCTTCGGTATCCTAGCCAGCGAACGATCCCAATCTTCCACCGCAGAAAAGTTCTATGGACGCAGCCTTGCGTTCGCCCGATCTCATGGCGACCCGTTTCTTGAATCCACTTCTCTTCTCAATCTGGGATATGAGTCGCTGACCCAAGGGCGTTTGGATGAAGCCATCGATCGCTCTGAGGCTGCGCACCAGTCTGCAGAAAAACTCGGCGCCCGGGTCATCGATCTCGTGGCCCAGGGAAACATGGGATGGGCATATTACAGGCTTGGCGATTCCGAAAGGGCCCTGGAGCTCTCGCTCGAAGCGGAGAATAAAGCCGACCAATTGGGCGACGTGTTCGACCAGGACAACGAACTCACAAACACTGGCTACATCTACATGGACGCAGGCAAATTTGACTTGGCCGCGCAATCGTTTCAGCGGGCATTGAGCCTGGCCGAAGGAATCAAGGCCAAGGAAGACATCTACAACGCTCTGCGTGTCCTGGCGCGGCTCTCTTTACAGACCGGCGATTTGATGAATGCGAGTCAGTATGCCCAGCGAGCTCTGGAGATTGCACGCGAGGGCGGAAACCATGTCGATGAACTCTATCCCATGCTTGTTCAGGGGCAAGTGGCTGCCCGTCGCGGCAATACCGCGGAGGCCGAGAGCAAGTTTCACAGCGTCGAACTGGATAAGATTTGCCCGGTTTTTCTGAAGTGGGAAGCACAGCATTCGTTGGCGCGGCTCTATGAGGATGAGAGCCATGCCGACGCCGCGGATCGTGAATATCGCGCGGCGCTGTCCACGTTCGAGGCGGCTCGCGATACCGTGCGGAATGAGGACCGCCAACTTTCTTTCCTCACCAACGCCTCCCGCATTTACGACGACTATGTTCATTTTCTGGTGGCGCGTGGAAAGACAGACGATGCTTTACGCTGGGCTGACTACAGCCGCGCTCGCACGCTGGCCGAGGGATTGGGATTGCTGGCGAAGGGAGGTTCAGCAGGGCCTCCGGCATTGAATGCTCAGCAGATCGCCCAGCGAGCTGGCGGCGCGGTTCTCTTTTATTGGCTGGGCGAGAAGCAATCCTACGTGTGGGCGATCACATCACGTAGGGCCGGCTTATTTACCCTTCCTTCCGCATCAGAAATCGACTCAGTCGTACAGCGGTATCGAAAGGCCCTGGTCGGGCCACAGGAGGTTCTCGAAACCGCCACGGGTGATGGGACTGCGCTCTACGGGATGCTCGTGGCCCCCGCACAAAATCTGTTGACGAAAGATACAAAGGTCTTCGTCATTCCGGACGGCAGTTTGAATAGCGTGAATTTCGAGACCTTGTTAGTGCCGGGGTCGAAGCTGCATTACTGGATTGAAGACGCGACCATCGCCGACGCCAGCTCACTCCGGCTGCTGGCAGCATCGCATAAATCATCGGGTGATTCATCAAGGACTGGCGCCGGTAAACTCCTGCTCATCGGCGATGCCGTTGGCGCCAACAACGACTATGGCGGGTTACCTAACGCTGCGGCCGAGATCGAGAACATCGAGAAACATTTCACTCCCCCGGGGCTCCAGCTTTTTACCCGCGCTCAAGCAACTCCTCCAGCTTATCTGCGCAGCTCCCCTGAGCAGTTCACTTACATCCATTTCGTAGCCCACGGCACCGCCAGCCGCCTGAGTCCGTTGGACTCGGCCGTCATATTGTCAAAGGCTTCCGCGGAGGAAGATTCGTTCAAGCTGTACGCACGCGACATCATTCAGCGCCCTTTACATGCAGACCTGGTAACTATTTCGACCTGCTACGGTGCCGGCGCCCGGGCGTATACCGGGGAGGGATTGGTGGGACTCTCGTGGGCATTTCTACGCGCCGGGGCGCACAGCGTGATTGGTGCGCTTTGGGAAGTGAGCGACGTCTCGACGCCCCAGCTCATGGATCAACTCTATGACGGACTCAAGAAAGGCCAAAGCCCGGAAGCGGCTCTTCGTTCCGCGAAGCTTGCCCTGCTGCACTCGGGCGGCGTTTTCCGCAAGCCGTTCTACTGGGCGCCGTTTCAGCTCTACACCGGTTCGTAGGGAATGCAGGCGCGGATCACTTCCTTTGTGCACCCTTGTGTCCTTCGTGGTTCTGGCCTTTGAATTTCGCAACCACAAGCGACACCTTCAACGAGGAAGACTGCCGTGGCCAGCACGGGTATGGACGCCCGCGTCTACAATGGGCTGCGTCCAAACTGGCAAGCAATGTAAACTCACATTCATTCATTGTCTCCACGAGGGGTAGCGATGATTGCAGTAGCCATCGATGGCGTTGTTCGGGAAGCCGCAAGCGGTGAACGCCTGGTCGATGTCATCAATCGCACTGGGGCTAAGATTCCTCAGGTGTGTTACCACCCACAGCTTGGCGCTATCCAGACGTGTGATACCTGCCTGGTTGAAACCGATGGGCGGCTGGTGCGAGCCTGCGCTACCAGCGTGACCACCGGGATGGAGGTTTTTACAAAATCAGAGAAAGCCACCGCGGCGCAACGGCAAGCGTTCGACCGCATCCTTAGCAATCACGTTCTCTACTGCACGGTGTGCGACAACAACAACGGAAATTGCACCGTCCACAACACAACCAGGCTGCTCGCGGTTGAACACCAACAGATTCCTTTTCGATCGAAGCCCTACGAAGTGGACAGTAGCAATCCCTTCTACCGCTACGATCCGCAACAATGCATTCTTTGCGGCCGCTGTGTCGAGGCCTGCCAGAACGTGCAGGTGAACGAAACCCTTTCGATTAACTGGGAGGACCCGCATCCCCGCGTGCTTTGGGATGGCGGTTCGGTCATTGGAGAATCGAGTTGTGTTTCCTGTGGCCATTGCGTGACGGTTTGCCCGTGCAACGCACTGATGGAGAAATCCATGCTCGGGCATGCAGGATTTCTCACCGCGCTGCCGCAGACCGTGTTGAGCGGCATGATCGATGTTGTGAAAGGCATCGAGCCGCAGACCGGCTATGGGCCGATCCTGAAACTCTCCGAAGCGGAGGCGCACATGCGGGAGTCGCGCATCCGCCGCACCAAGACCGTCTGCACGTATTGCGGGGTTGGGTGCAGCTTTGATATTTGGACGAAGGATCGGCACATCCTGAAAGTCGAGCCGTTGGACGGGCCGACCAATGGGATCTCGACGTGCGTTAAGGGAAAATTTGGCTGGGACTTTGTGAACAGCTCCGACCGGCTGACGACGCCTCTGATTCGCGAACACGACGCATTCCGCGAAGCCTCCTGGGACGAGGCGCTCGACCTTGTAGCCCGGAGGTTTACAGAGATCAAAGCCAGGAGCGGACCGGACTCGCTGGCGTTTGTGTCTTCATCGAAATGCACCAACGAAGAAAACTACCTCATGCAGAAATTGGCGCGCGCCGTGGTTGGCACCAACAACATGGACAACTGTTCGCGCTACTGCCAGGCGCCCGCGACCGTCGGTTTGTTCCGAACGGTTGGCTACGGAGGAGACTCGGGCTCGATCCGGGACATTGAGAATGCGGGACTCGTGATCGTCATTGGCAGCAACACTGCAGAGAGTCATCCGGTACTGGCGACTCGCGTAAAACGCGCTCACAAACTGCGTGGCCAAAAGCTCATCGTCTCAGACTTGCGCGAACATGAAATGGCGAGACGCGCGGATCTCTTCCTTCACCCGAAACCTGGAACCGACATCGCCTGGCTTTTCGCAGTCAGCCGTTATTTGCTGGAAAAGGGTTTAGCCAACAGCAAATTTCTGAATCAGTGGGTGAATGGACTGGAGGAATACAAAAGGAGCCTCGCGCCTTTCACCATGGATTTCGCTGCTCGGATCTGCGGCCTCTCCGAAGACACACTGAAGAACGTCGCGAACATGATCGCGGAGGCCGATGGCGTCTGCATCCTTTGGGCGATGGGGGTCACGCAGCACAGCATGGGTTCGGATACTTCGACCGCCATTTCGAATCTGCTGCTCATCACCGGCAACTACATGAGGACGGGCACGGGAGCGTATCCCCTGCGCGGACACAACAACGTGCAGGGCGCAAGCGATCACGGCGCTATGCCCAATTTTCTTCCCGGTTACCAGCCTGTCGATGACCCTGCGATCCGCGCGCGTTTCGAGGCGAGCTGGAAAGTCCGGCTGCCTTCAACCAGAGGACTCGATAATCACGAGATGATTGAAGCCAGCCATAAAGGCAAGCTCAAGGCAATGTACATTTTTGGCGAAGAGTTGAGTCTGGTGGACTCAAACGCAAACTTCGTCCGCGAGGCGCTATCCAATCTGGAATTTTTCGTCGTCCAGGACATCTTCTTCAGCCACACCTGCCAGTTTGCCGACGTGGTGTTGCCAGCCAGTCCCAGCCTCGAAAAAGAAGGCACCTTCACCAGCACGGAAAGGCGAATTCAACGTCTCTACCAGGTGTTCGAACCCCTGGCAGGCAGCCGGCCCGACTGGCGGATTATTCAGGATATTGCGGTTCGCCTCGGCGCGGATTGGCACTATCAGCATCCCTCCGAGATCTATGAGGAGATCGCTTCGCTGACGCCCATCTTCGCAGGCGTGACTTATGAACGGCTCGAGGGATTCAAGTCTTTGCAGTGGCCGGTTGCATCCGACGGAACCGATTCGCCGCTGCTGTACACCAAACAGTTTGCCTTCCCGGATGGCAAAGCCAGGCTGTTTCCACTCTCATTCACTGAAGCGACGGACCAGCCCAACCCCGAATTCGATCTGCATCTCAACAACGGCCGCCTGCTCGAACATTTTCACGAAGGGAATCTTACTTATCGCGTCGCGGGAATTCGCGAGAAGACCCCGGATACTTTTGTCGAGATCTCACACGAACTGGCGGAAGAGCGCGGAATTCAGAGCGGTTCCTGGGTACAACTAACCTCTCGCTACGGAGAGGTTCGCCTGCGTGCGCTGGTCACCGACCGGGTTCACGGCAAAGAACTATACCTGCCGATGAACTCGGTCGAAACCCCTGTGAACAAGCTGACCAGCAGCCACACCGATTTAATAACTCACACGCCCGCATATAAGGAAACCTCGGTTCGTCTGCGCCTGCTGACCAAGGTCGGTGAGAGTCCGCTGCCGCGCACAAACTCTCGCTTCGGCCATCCCACGCCCCAGCATGGCGTCGAGGTGGAGCGGAAGTGGAAGCGCCCCGACTATCGCATTCCCGGCAACGGACTTGTGCAGATTCAAACCAGCTAACCGCGAGGAGAAAAGCATGGCCAACCCTATTCCGCTGGAACTACCCAGGCGTGATCCGCGTGAAGAACTACGCGTACGCCTGGACCAAGCGCCTGCCGAGCACGCCGAAGCAGTGCTTGCTGGGTTTGAGGTGCTGCAAGCACTCCATGACCAGGGCGTCCTCGAACTGCTGCGCGGGATGCTAGGCGGAGGCGACAAGATTCTCGAACTCGCCGTCGCAGCCACAAGAACCCCGGAAGTGATTCGCGGCATCCGCAATTTGTTGATCATGGCAAAGACGCTTGGATCAGTCGATCCAGAATTGTTAGAAAAATTTGCCAGGGCAGTTCCGGATGCGCTTGCGGGCGCAGCGAAGGCGCAGGAAACCGATCCGCCGGGCTTTTTTGGAGTCTTGAGAACATTTCGCAGCACTAATTTCCGGCGCGGCCTGGCCGTTGTGAACGGCTTGCTGGAAGCGTGGGGGAAGAATTTTGCAATCCCGACAAGCCGCTGAGCGTTTTGGTATTCTTTCAGGGCAGTCAACTCAAGTTGCGTACCCGCGGAGTCTAAAGCGAATGAACACAAGCTTCATCGGCAAGCCACATGAATGGGATCCTCGCCGCGTCTACAGCCAGACCGGGGCGGACTGGCAATACCGTGTCGATTTCGATCGGCTGCGTAAAGATCGTTTGCAGCGCGTGAAGGAGCAGATGAACGCCCGTGACCTGGGAGCTCTAGTTCTGTTCGCCGGCGCCAACATTCGCTATGTCACCGGCTCCTATCAGGGGAACTGGAAATACAACATCAACATTCGCTATGTGGTGCTGCCCCACGGCGCTGAGCCGGTCCTTTTCGAAACCGCGGGATCCGACCTGCACTGCGCCGAGATTGACCTGCCCTGGATGGAAGGCCGCATCAACCCGGCTATCACGTGGCAATGGGCAGAGGGCGCGGTCCCGGTCATGGCCGGCAGAATGGCGAAGAGTGTGGTCGAAGTCTTGGAAGCCCACGGTGTGCGCAAAGAAAAAATCGCCATCGATAACTTCGATATGCCGGCGCTGAAGGCCTTTCAAGAATGCGGCCTCAACATCGTGGATGCGTGGCCGGCAATGTCCGCTGCGCGGGTTGTCAAGACTCGCGACGAGATCGAACTGCTCAAACAGTCAGCCAGCATCGGCGATGCAGCCATGTGGAGAATCAAGAATGAGTGGCTCAAGCCCGGAGTACGCGAGCGTGAGATCGAAGCCAAGGTCCACGAATTCATGCTGGAACGAGGTTGCGAAATTATTTACGACATTATCGTGGCCTCGGGTGGCAACACCAGTCCGTATCGCCGCTGGGCAACCGAAAAGATTATTCGCCAGGGCGATCTGGTGATCGTGGACATCAACGCGGTGGGGCCTTCCGGCTACTTTATCGATTTTGTCCGCTGCTTCAAATGCGCAGGCAAGATGAACCAGAAGGAAATCGATCTGTATCGCGAAGTCTACGATTCGATGTATGCCGGCTTAGAGAAGCTGCGCCCGGGCAATACCACCGCAGACGTAGCTGCAGCCTTTCCCGAGTACGACGACGACAAATACGGAACCGTTACCTTGCAGCAGTTTGCTCACAGCATCGGCCTCACGCTTTATGAGGGCATGTGGATTTCCCGAGCCTATTCGCTCAAGTTCCCCGCCGAGATAAAAGAAAATATGTACTTCGCGATCGAGACCTTCGCCGGGCATCCGGGTCTGCAGCAGACCACGCGACTGGAAGAAAACGTTCTGGTTTCAGGCAAAGGCCCTGTGGTCTTCACGCTGATGGAACACATGGAAGAAGCGATGGCGCGCTAGCATGCCGCAATTTCTGGTCGCGGTTGCCGACTCCGTCTTTCCAAACCTTGATCCAGCGCGTGCCGTGCTGTCGAAAATCGGCGCCGACTTACGCCTGGCGGAAAAACCTACTCCAGGCGGCATCGCGCAAACCGCAAAGGATGCCGACGCGCTGCTGGTTACCTACGCCAAAATTACAGCGGACATGATCCAGCAAATGCCGCGATGTCGAATTATCGCTCGCTTCGGAATCGGCGTGGACAATGTGGACCTTGCAGCTGCAACCGCCGCCAGCATCGTCGTTACCCGGGTGCCAGATTACTGCATGGATGAAGTTTCGGATCACACCTTGGCCTTGCTCCTTGCTCTGGCCCGCAAGATTCCATTCGCGAATTCGCGCGCGCATGCAGGCCGCTGGGAAATGTCTGCAGTTGTGCCTATTCATCGTTTGCGGGGGAGGATTCTCGGGCTGGTGGGTTTTGGCAGGATTCCGCAATTAGTTGCGCCCAAAGCAAAGGCATTTGGTCTCAAGGTTGTGACCTGCGATCCGTACGTTCCGCAA
>Ga0207146_10053_pt2 | contig 27915 bp, 22 predicted proteins | sample Alteio_BWMinHeat_36_FD_153539 | JGI IMG/M metagenome (GOLD analysis project Ga0207146, IMG submission 153539) | Enriched cells from forest soil in Barre Woods Harvard Forest LTER site, Petersham, Massachusetts, United States -... | ecosystem: Environmental > Terrestrial > Soil > Temperate forest >...
GGAGATGTATGCGACCTTTCATGAACCGCAGGAATATCTGATTCACGATATGCGCTTTCATCGCACGATCGCAGAAGCTTCGGGCAATCCGATTCTTGCCGTATTGATGGAAACGATCATGACGGCGTTGTATGACGAGCGCCGGAAGACGGTGGAGCGCTCGCGGGACCTCAAACAGTCGGCCGAGATTCACCGTGAGATTTACCGCGCCATTCGATCGCGTAATGCGGTTGAGGCCCGTGCCGTGATGGAAAAGCATTTGAAATTGGCAGCGACCGCGCAGGTGAGCGAGCTGCTCGCTCACCTGCGCGGTCGCTGCCAATTTCAAATGCTTTTCCATCACGGCACGAACGCATCCAATCCGCATGATCCATTCACAAGAATATGATGTGCTTGTTGTTGGCGCGGGCATCGCCGGGCTTGCCGCTGCGCTGACGCTGGCCGAAGCAGGAAAGCATGTTCTGTTGGTTGAAGCTCGCGAGCGTGTTGGCGGGCGGATATGGACTGTTCCCACAGAGGACACCGAACTGCCGGTGGAACTGGGTGCGGAGTTTGTGCATGGCATGCCACCTGAGTTGTGGCAATTGATCGAAGAATCCGGATTGCGCACATTTGAGTTGGATGGCAGTGACATCTGCTTTAAGGAAGGCATTTTAGCGGAGTGTTCGCGCGACGACTCATTTTCATTGCTCGAAGAGTTGTCAGAAGACCAGCCAGATTTGAGTTTTGCCGAGTGGATTGCGACGAAGAATGTTAAGGAAGAGACGGCGCGGGCTGCGACTGCGTTTGTAGAAGGATTCAATGCTGCGGATGCGCGCAGGATTGGCACCGCTGCTCTGGCAAAACAACAGGCGGCTGAGGATGCGATTGAGGGCGAACGCGGGTTTCGGATCGAGGATGGATATGCAGCGCTCACAGCCTATCTATTGAAGAGATTTGAAGAAGCTGGCGGGAGCGTTTGCCTCTCTACTCTTGTCGAAGCAGTAAGGTGGCAGAAAGACTCTGTTCGCGTGGCGGCTCGGCACACTTCTGATTCGCAGCGGATGGATTTCGCAGCTCGACAATGTGTAGTGACGCTCCCGCTGGGCGTGTTGCAGGCAGGACATGTGACGTTTGATCCGAAACCTCAGCCGGTGATGCAGGCGGCTGCGCGTCTGGCGATGGGAAGCGCGAGGAGGATCACTTATCTCTTTCGCGTGCGCTTCTGGCAGGAGCGCACGCCGGAAATGAGCTTTCTCTTTGTCGATGAGGGTACACCCCGCGTCTGGTGGACGCCTTCACCGCACGCTGCGCCACAGCTTACTGGCTGGGTGGGCGGCCCGAAGGCGTTGGATGCGGCGTCAGCGAACGATGATGATTTTGCGCAGGCAGGTGTGCGTTCGCTTTCGAAGATTTTTAGCATGGCAGAGACCGAGTTACATGCGTTGCTGATTAGCTGGCATACGCATGATTGGCAGCGCGATCCCTTATCTTTGGGCGCTTACAGTTATGCCCCGAAGGGTGCGGTTGATGCCTCAGACGCCATGGCGGAGCCCGTGGCGGAGACATTGTATTTCGCGGGCGAGCACACCGACACGACGGGACATTGGGGGACCGTGCATGGTGCATTGCGTTCGGGCCTGCGGGCGGCGAAGCAGGTTTTGGAGAGCGAGTGAAAGCTGCCTTGAATCCGCTATCTTGCTTTCTCCAGCGCCAGCACGGCATAGGCTGTTGCGGCATCACTCATAAAGAGAGCAGCATCGCTTTCCGGATCACGTTTCATGTTGATCGACGAAGCGCTCCAAGTTCCGTTCCTCTCCTGGTGTTCTGCGAGCCACTCCAATCCTTGCTTGAGCGTCTTGTCGCTGTGGGCTGTTCCTGACTCCTCCAGCGCGAGTACGGCAAGTCCGGTGGCATATCCGTCGCTCTCCATTGGCTCAGGAGAATGATCGACCCGCTCTCTCTTGTCCAGAGCCATGGTTCTCCAGCCACCGTCAGCCTGTTGCAGGCCTTGGATCGTAGCGAGCAGCGCCTTCCGCTCGTCCTGAGTCAGCAACCCAGGCTCCTTCGCGGATGCCCACAGGACGTAAAGCTGATTCACCACTGGCTGTGCCTCATACTGCCGCCGCAGGTAATCCCGCTCCATGTCCAGGCGCTGGCGAACCTCGGGTTCTCTCGCATAACCGTCGGGAGCATTGACTGCCTCCACCATCAGCAGCGCTGCGCCCTGGTATCCCGACTCCGCCGATTCCCACGGCCCCAGATGAAAATCCTGCCACTTCCACCCACCGGTTCGATCGCCTGACTTCTCTTGCAGCGCCCATGCCTCGTCAAACGCAGTCCGCGTGATCGGCCGCAGATGCCCCTGTCGGGCGTCATAACTTGCCAGGATCACCGCATTCAGCACTGCCTCCGTCGCATGGGCTTCGGCGGTCTTTCCCGGACCGCTCTTCGCATCGGAGTAAAACGGCACCATCTCGGACCAGTGGCTCACGCGCTTTTCCACGCTGTCCATCATCGTCTTTTCCGGCGCAGTCATCGTCGTCTCGCCCAGCTCCCGCTGCAACGCCGGTCGCGCCATCGCATACGGCACAACCGTATGACAGGAGATACAGATCGTTCCATGGTCCTTCTCTGCTCGCGGCCACTCCTGCCACCATATTTCGCGATCATCGAGATAGTGCGCAGCCGTCTGCCGGTTCCAGCTCCCTAAAGAGTCTGCGGAGGCACCATGCACCGGCATTACTCTCCACAAAGAAAGCGCCGCAAGACATCCGCCCAGCAATAGATGAGTCCCAAGCACTCTGCTCTTCATTCGGCAGCTCCTTCTTGCTTTGCATTGACCACAGGGAGATGGCTTAGATAGTACTTCAACTCGAACCCAAACCGTATCGCAGATCGCGTATGGAAGGCGCGCTACTTTGTCACGATGGCGGGTTCGACTTCGCGACCGTTGTGCCAGATGCGGACGATCTTTCGTGTGTTTTGGATATTGTCGACGGGGTTAGCCGCGAGCAGGATCAAATCAGCCTGCTTGCCAACGGCAATGGTTCCGGTCTGACCCGCGATTTGAAGAAGCTGCGCGTTGACTTGCGTTGCGCTGTGAATCGCTTCGATTGGCGTAAGGCCCGCGGCGACCATCAACTCTAATTCACGATGCTCGGCATAGCCGGGGATGCGCGTGGGCATCGCACCTGAGTCGGTGCCAAAGCCCACTTTGATGCCCGCATCGTGCAGCAGTTTGAGATTGTGCTGTGCGTTGGAGAAGTCTTTCCGGTGCTGCGCGATTGAAGCGTTCTGCTCGACGCTCCTGCGATAGTCATCGCTGCGCAGCATGGCTACGATTGCGGGGTTGGCGGTATATTCGAGGAAAGGGTCGTTCGTGATTTCCGGATGGTCAGCGAAGACGAAGAATGATTCATCGACGGTAAACGTTGGCAGATAGAACGTGCCGCGCTGCTTCATCGCGTCCATCAATTCCTGATCGACAGTTGTGTCGCGCACGCTGTGCGCCAGCACGTCTACGCCTGCGTTGACGAGTAACTTGGCATCGGCGAGCTCATACACGTGGGCGGCGACGGGGATGTGCTGGCGATGAGCTTCGTCGATGACTGCTTCGTAGATGGCGGGCTGCATTTTCGGCTTTGCGCCGCCAAGGCTGTCGACCCATATCTTGATGAAGTCGGTATGACGCGAGGCCGCGGCCTGCACATCGCGCCGTGCCTCTTCGGGAGTGGCCGGGCGGTAGATCTGGTCGGCTGCAAGTGGCAATGGCGGCGCGCCATCAGGCACGCCGATGCCACGGTCGGCGACAAATACGCTGGCTCCATCAAGGCTGCCGACCCGCTGTTTTGCGCGAATTGGATAGATGAGGTCGCGGTTGCCGCCGAGCGAAAGCATGGTTGTCACGCCGTAGCGTTCGTAGAGGTGCAACGCAGCGAGAACGTTCTCCTCGGTATAGGCTGTGGCTGAGTTCCTGGCCCCGTCGACGAGCCCGAGATGCCCGTGAGCATTGATGAGGCCGGGGATTAGCGTCTGGCCGGTCGCGTCAATGGTCTTGGCGTTTTTCGGGGCGGACACGGGTTTTTGCGAGCCGACAAAGGCAATCTTGCCGCCTTCCAGAAGGACCGTGACGTTTTCGATGGGAGGCCTGCCTGTGCCATCGATGACGCGAACATGCTCGATTACGGTCGCGCTAATTTTTGCCTGAGGGTGCGCGAATGGCAGAAGAGGCAAAGCGAATGCAATGGCGGCAAACATAGCCTATTGTACGCAGGTGTAAACGCCTGGTTTGCAGAATGCATTTTCGTCCGCTGGAATGTTTGCGTTTACATATAAGCATTTACGGCATATCTTGCTTGTGGAGAAGGAGAATTGCCTAACAACATGGTAAAGAACAACATAGCCGTTTCCTGGTTGCTTTCATTGAGTCTGCTGGTGATCCCTGCCGCAGGAGTTGCCCAATCATCTCAACTCGCGACGACACCGCCGATGGGTTGGAATAGCTGGAATCATTTCGCCGGGAAAGTGACGGATGCAGATGTACGTGCTGCTGCTGATGCACTGGTGTCGAGTGGCATGCGCGATGCGGGCTATATCTACGTGAACATCGACGATACATGGCAAGGGGAACGCGATGCGCAGGGAGTGATTCATGCAAACAAAAAATTTCCGGATATGAAGGCGCTGGCCGACTATGTGCATTCGAAGGGACTGAAGATCGGTATCTATTCTTCGCCCGGACCAAAGACCTGCGCCAAATATGAAGGCAGCTACGGGCATGAGGTGCAGGATGCGAAGACGTATGCCGGGTGGGGCATAGATTACCTGAAGTACGACCTGTGCAGCTTTCGCGACACCATGAAGCAGGAAACAGGCGACGAACACGGCGAAAAAGCCTTTGCCATGCAAAAGGCGGCTTACGAAAAGATGCATAAGGCGCTTGTCGCGACCGGGCGTCCGATCGTTTACAGTCTTTGCCAATATGGATGGAATGATGTGTGGAGATGGGGGCCCGGGGTTGGCGGCAACCTGTGGCGCACGACCGGGGACATCAGCGACCACTATGAGCGCATGGAGCAGATCGGCTTTTCGCAGGCCGGGCTTGCGAAGTTTGCGTCACCGGGGCACTGGAACGATCCTGACATGCTCGAGGTGGGCAACGGCGGCATGACGGGCGATGAGTACAGGCTGCACATGACTCTGTGGGCGATTTTGGCTGCGCCGCTGCTGGCCGGAAACGACTTGAGCAAGATGAGTCCGGAGACGCTGGCAATTCTGACAAACAAAGACGTAATTGCGGTGGACCAGGACAAACTGGGCAAGCAGGGCGACCGTGTATGGGCTGAGGGTCCGAAGGAAATCTGGACGAAACCGTTGTCGGGCGGAGCGGAAGCAGTTGCCTTGTTTAATCGCGCGCCTGATCCCAGATCGATCACGCTGAAGTTGAGCGAAGTTGGCTTTGGTGGAAACGTCACGCTGCGCGATCTGTGGACGGGCAAAGCCGTGACCGCTGTCAATGGCAGCTATACCGTGCTGCTTCCCAAGCATAGCGCAGTTTTGTTGAAGGTCAGCAAGTAGCGGATGGAAACGGCGGAAGATCTTTCGGCGAGGACGATTGCACGCGTCTCTCGCCGTCTGATGCCCTTTCTTTTTGCGCTCTATGTGTTTGCATATCTGGATCGCGTGAATGTGGGATACGCGGCGCTTTTTATCAGGCGCGAACTCAGCTTCAGCGATACCGTCTATGGCACAGGGGCGGGGCTGTTCTTTCTGAGTTACGCATTGTTTGAAGTGCCAAGCAATCTGATCCTGCTGCGCGTGGGCCCGCGACGCTGGATCGGGTTGCTGATGATGATCTGGGGCGTGATTTCGGCCAGCATGCCGCTGGTGCGCACGCCCGCAGAGTTTTATCTGCTGCGATTTCTTTTGGGTGCGGCGGAGGCTGGTTTTTTCCCCGGCATCGTTCTCTATCTCACCTATTGGTTTCCAAAGCAGCAAAGAGCACGGGCCGTGGCTCGCTTTATGGCGGCGACCGCCGTGGCCGGCATGATTGGCGCCCCTATTTCAAATCTGTTGCTGCGGCTCAATGGCGTCGCGGGGATTGCCGGATGGAAGTGGCTCTTTGTCGGCGAGGGAGTGCCTTCGATTCTGCTGGGTCTGCTGGTCTTCCGGGTGCTGACGGATACGCCGGAACAGGCGGAATGGCTGCGCGAGGACGAGCGCGTTTGGCTGCAAGGAACGCTTGCGATGGAGCAGGCCGGCATTTCTGCGGCGCACTCCGTCCACCTGCGCGATGTGTGGCGAAACAGGATGCTCTGGCGGCTGGCCTTTATCTATTTTGCGATTTCGGTGGGGCTTTATAGTTTGAGCCTCTGGCTGCCGGTCGTGCTCAAACAGATTTCGCATGCCTCGGATGCAAGGGTGATCCTGCTGACGGCGGTTCCATACGTGTTTGCAACGATTGGTATGTTATGGATCGCACACCGCTCCGACAAGACGCAGAGGCGGCGGTGGTATCTGGTGGCGAGTCTCGCAGGGGCGATGGCAGGTTTTGCGCTCAGCGCGTGGCTCGTCATTCCATGGTTGGCTATGGCCGCCCTCTCGCTGGCAGCGGCGGGGATATGGGGATGTTTTGGACCGTTCTGGGCGCTGCCGACAACGATGTTGCGCGGAACTGCGGCTGCGGGCGGGATCGCGATTATCAATTCGGTGGGGGCGCTGGGCGGGTTTTGCGGGCCTTATCTGATGGGGTTAGTCAGCGACGCTACGCATAGTTTTCATGCGGCGCTGGGGACAGCTGCTGGTTTATTACTGGTTGCGGCTGGGGTTGCGTTGCGATTGCGGGTTGCGTGAGTTGGGTTCTTGCTTTCCCGCCCTTTCGCAGAGTGCGCGAAAGGATGGGGCACCCGGCGGTTGAGTTCCGGCCCGCTCTTTTAATTCATCTTCATTCCTGGCATGGCGGAGTGGTCCATGTTGTCGTGGCCCTGATCGTCGTCATCGATGGCCCAGACTTTTTTTTGGTCGGATTCGTAGGGGTAGACGTGGACCATCCATCCGAAGATGTGGGGATGGAATTCGCCGCCGGCTGCTTCGCAGGCTTCTTTGGTGGTGATGGTGCCGAGCAGGCCAAATTTTGCATCGGGGCCGAAGTATGCAGCCTTCTGTCCTTCCGGCGCTTTGCAGAAGTTGATGTGCTGATGCCATTGCGCGATGCTGAGCGGGATGCGGTCGTTGATCTCGTCCTCGGGGGCGTCCACGCGGTCGGTGTACATGGCTCCGACGAGTTTGTAGCCGCCGTCTGAGGTTTTTGTATAGAGGAGCGAGGTCGGCTTGAGTGGATCGAAGTGTGACCGTGCTTCCAGCCCGTACTCGGCCTTGGTGAAGTGATACTGGTGCTGCGGGACGTTGGGCAGGAAGATGACGTAGCCGTCGGCGAGAGCCTTGCGATAGTCCTGATAGGGGGCCATGGCTTGTTTGGCTGCGGCTGCTATGGCGTCGGCTTTCTGCTGGTCGCCGGGTTTGGCCGGGCGGAGCGAGGTCATATACATGTGTCCTGACATGTGGGACATGCCAGCGGGCTGGGTGGCTTGTGAATCGGGGCCTGATGCGGAGGCTGCCACGGCGAGAGATACGGTGGACAGGCAGAGGAGCGCGGCTGTCCATGTTTTTGAATGGAACTGAATATGCGGTGTGAGTCGGGACATTTGATATGCCTCCCGTCTTCTGATTTTAGAGACGCTGTCTTTCTGATTGAAGTTGCGGACTCCCACGTAGGAGAATTCTGATGGCCAAGATTGAGATCGGTGCTTGTTCTGGGACAGCATTGCTGTTAAGAGGATCTGATGAAATTCTTCAAATGGTCGGGACCCCCAAGCCAAATGCAGCGTGAACGCTGGCGACAAATGAAAGCTAGGGGCAAGAAGAGCTTCATTCTGCGTGTGGGAGTTATCCGGTACGGCGGGTTCATGTTCGTCGTGATGACGACGTTAGATTTGTTACGTGATAAACCATCTTTTCCCGTTGGAGTGGGCTACTACGTTGTTTTTATTTTGATTAACCTGCTGGTGTGGACCCTAGGCGGGTCTGCTTTCGGTCTTTGGATGTGGCGCAGTTATGAGAAGCGCTTCTCGGGAACGGGCGGTTAGCTTTCTCAGAAACCGTCAATTCTAGCCGGTCACGTTTAGCGGCTTCCCGATTCAGAACAATATTTCCGGTTTGGATATCGAACTCTCATTTCGTTCGCCGACTGCGGTAGCTCTAAGCGGGTTTTTTCGATAACCAGTAAAATAAGAAGTGACGATGAAACGTCTGGCCATCTCCCGGGCACGATTTCCACGACAATACGCGCATCCGGCGGGCCACATTCTCGGCCTGATCGAAGATTTTTGCGCGGAAATGCCCGCATTTCAGAGCATTGGCCGATTTTCGATAGAATACGTGAATTTATGAGTGCTACAAAGCTGGAACCGACACATAGCGAACTGCAACAACAAATTCAGAACAGGGAACAAACCTTTGACGCCTTTCGCCGCTGGGGCTATCTTCAGGCGCAACTTGATCCTCTAGGCCAATACCTTCCTGTAGAACCCATCCCCGAACTGGATCTAGATGGTGACGATGCCGATGAGGCCCGCAGCTATTACTGCGGTACGATTGCGGCGGAGTTCATGCATATTCCCGACCGCGAGCGGCGCAGCTGGATTTCGGCGCGTCTTGAAACTGAAGCTCCTAAAACAGACCACAAGCGGATTCTTGATCTGCTCATCAAGGCCGATGTCTTTGAGCAGGTGATTCAATCGCGCTACCTCGGCACGAAGCGGTTTTCACTCGAAGGTGTAACCGCGCTTATCCCGTTTCTGGATGAGCTCTTGCATCGCGCGAGCGAACTGGGCGCGGACAAGGCAGTGATGGGCATGAGCCATCGCGGACGTCTCAGCGTGATGGTGAATACGTTTGGGAAATCCCCTGCCGATATTTTTTCGAAGTTCGAAGATGTAGATCCACGCAGCATTCTGGGCGGCGGCGATGTGAAATATCACGTGGACGCCACGGGGCACTATGCGACGCGTGATGGTAAGACAATGGGCCTGCATCTGGTTTCGAATCCGAGCCACCTTGAAGCCGTTGACCCGGTTGCGATGGGGCGCACACGCGCCAAGCAGGCGCGCTATGGCGAAGTAGGGCAGGATCGTGTACTGCCCATTGTGATTCATGGCGACGCGGCCTTTGCAGGTCAGGGTATATGGGCCGAGACGATGAATCTTGGCTCGATCGAAGGCTTTTCCGTCGGCGGCGGAATTCACATCATCGCAAATAACCTGATCGGATTTACCGCCGAACCGGCTGAGTCGAACTCATCGCGCTTTGCCTCCGACCTGGCGAAGCGGATGCCGATTCCGATCTTCCATGTGAACGCGGAAGACCCGGATGCCGTGGTGCGGATTGCCGCCCTGGCAGCCGAGTATCGCTACACCTTCAAGACCGATGTGGTGGTGGATCTGATTGGCTATCGCCGGCACGGCCATAGCGAAGTCGATGATCCTACGATTACGCAGCCGCTTCGCTATGCGAAGATCAAGGACCATCCGCCCCTGTATGAAATCTATGCGAAGAGGCTGGGCGCGGAGATCGGCGAGCGCGTAAAGGAATTGCAGTCCAACTTTGCCGAGGCGCAGAGCGCGGCGAAGAAGATGAAGAAGATGCCGACGCTGGCGGTGCTGCCAGATTACTGGGCGGCATATCGTGGCGGCAAGTACAAGCCGGAGTACGAAGTAGAAACTGGACTGACCGCGGATGAAGTCGGCAAGGTTGCTGCGGGGCTGGCGAAGTATCCGGCAAGCTTCCATATTCATCCGAAGATCAAAAAGTTGCTTGAACAACGCGCGGAAATGGGACAGGGTAAGCGTCCTTTCGATTACGGCATGGCCGAGGCGGTTGCAATCGGCTCACTGCTGATGGAAGGAACGCCTGTGCGCTTGAGCGGACAGGACAGCCAGCGCGGGACATTCAACCAACGGCATAGCGTGTTGATCGATATCGAGAATGAAGAGACGTTGATTCCGCTGAATCACCTTTCAGACGGGCAGGCGAAGTTCGAGGTCTACAACTCGATTCTGTCTGAGGCGGCCGTGCTTGGCTTCGAGTATGGCTATAGCCGCGATTATCCGGAGACATTGGTGATGTGGGAGGCGCAGTTTGGCGATTTCGCCAACGGGGCGCAGATCATCATCGATCAATTCATCTCGTCGGGCGAAGACAAGTGGGGCTTGCTGGGTGGCGTGGTGGTGCTGTTGCCGCACGGATATGAAGGCCAGGGGCCGGAGCATTCGAGCGCGCGCGTGGAGCGGTATCTGCAACTGGCGGCGCACGACAACATGCAAATCTGCCAGCCTTCGACGGCGGCGCAGTATTTCCATCTACTACGGCGGCAGGCGATGCGCAAGTGGCGCAAGCCGCTGATTGTCTTCACGCCGAAGAGCATGCTGCGGCATCCGGACGCGGTTTCGTCAATAGAGGATTTTGCCCAGCCGCACTTCCTCAATGTGCTGCCAGAGACCGAAATTCCCAGCGCGAAGCGGCTGCTGATCTGCACGGGCAAGATCGGACACGAACTGCGCGTCGAGCGCGAGAAGCGCAAGGATGGAACCACAGGCATTATCTTCCTGGAACAACTTTATCCGTGGCCTGAAGCGGAGCTTGGGGCGGCGATCAAGGCGCATCCTGAGGCGCATGAGGTGATCTGGGTGCAGGAGGAGCCGGAGAATATGGGCGCTCTATCGTTCGTAATGCCGCGTTTGAAGCGGCTGGCGAGCGACCGGCAGGTGCTTAGCATTAAGCGGTCGGCAGCGGCGAGTCCAGCGACCGGATCAGCCAAGGCGCATGATCTGGAGCAAAAGACGCTCATCGAACTGGCTCTGAGCAGCGGGTTGCAGGAAAAAGCCAGCAAGTAATTTCGCCTTCGTAATGTGTAAAGGCCGCTTCTTCGGGAGCGGCCTTTGTTTTCCCGCATTATTCGTCACGGAGAACGCGCATGGGATCGACGCGCATGGCTCGCCATGTGGGCAGTAAGCACGCGGCGATAGATATAGCGCAGAGCACGAGCAGGATGGCGAAGTATGTTTGCGGATCGAACCAGGAGACACCGAAGAGTAGTGGACGCCACCAGTCGGTGGCGGAGAGACTGCGGGCTGCGACCAGTGCGATAAGGCTGCCGATGGCGAGGCCGGACACGACCAATCTAATGGCGCGGGTGAGGATCAACGCGGCCACATCTTTGCGGTCTGCCCCGATGGCCATGCGTAGGCCGATCTCGCGGGTGCGGGCGGCGACAGTGGCGGCAAGGGTGGCGTAGAGGCCAAGTCCGGTTAAGAAAAGAGCGATGGAGGCGAAGGCGGAGATGAGCAGGGTTTCGAAACGTTGCGTGCCGGAGGCGAGACTGAGGTGCATCTCCATGGCTTCCGGCGTGAGGAGGAAGAGCGTGGGGTCGATGGTGGCGAGGGCGGCCTGCGCGGGCTTCTGGTACTGCAGGGGGTTGCCGGCGACGCGGAGGACAAGAGCGGGCCGCATGAGCATCGAAGCCTGCGAGTAGGGAAAGATGGCCATAGGCTGCGGCGGGTCGATGACGGAGAACTGCTGGAAGTCGGCCAGCACGCCGATGATTTCGCGGTCGTTGCGGATGGTGGGGTCGAGGTCGTTGGACTGGTTGCGGAGTTGGGTGAGGTCGGGGCGGATGTGCCTGCCGATGGGGTTCTGATCGGGGAAATACTTTTTCACGAATGCCTCGTTCACTAGCGCGACGAAGGGGGCTTTGGGGTCGTTGTCGGCTTCGGTGAAGGAGCGGCCCTGGAGCAGAGACACGCCGAGGGTTTCAAAATAGCCGGGCTCGGCTTCTCCGATGAAGGTGAAGAGCTGATTGTCGGGAGGGTTGGGGCGGCCATCGATCTCGACCGGCGCGCTGCGGTAGGCGCCTTCCATGGGCGTGGGATAGCCGCCGGAGGCGCTGCGGACGCCTGGAATGGAGGCGAGTTTCGGCAGATATTCCTTGTAGAAGAGAGCCTTTTTCCGGTCGGGATAGCGGGCGTTTGTTAGGGGGGTCAGGAAGCGCAACAAGTGGTCGGGTTGAAAGCCGGTTTTGGCGTGGCGCACGTTGACGAAGCCGCGGATGAGGAGTCCGGAGGCGAGCAGCAGGGCGAAGCCGAGAGCGGTCTGCGCGATGACGAGTGTGTGCTGAAAGCTGTGGGAGCGACGGCCGGTGGTGCTGTTGCTCTGTTCGCGCAGGGATTCGATGGGTGAAACGCGAGAGAGCTTCCACGCCGGGACGATGCTGCTGAGGATGGCGCAGAGGATGGAGATGGCGGCGGTGAAGGCGAGGACGCGGCCATTGATGGCGACTTCGCTGATGCGCGGGATGTCGTCGGGTACGAATGGCAGGGCGGTGTGCAGAAGTGCGTAGGCGAGGACGATGCCGATGGCTCCACCAGCGAGGCCGAGGACGAGCGATTCTATGAAGAGCTGCCGCCAGACGCGCCAGGAGGATGCGCCGAGAGCGGCGCGGAGGGCAATTTCGCCGCGGCGTTTCATTCTACGGGTGAGCATGAGCCCGGCGACGTTGGTGCAGACGATGAGGAGCAAGGCGAGGACGGCGGCCATGAGCATGAGGAGGGCGGGACGCGTGTCTCCGGTGATGTCGGCGAGCTTGGACTGGACGAAGACGGAAGTGAGGTAGCGGTCTTCGGGGTAGGTCTGGGCCAGGCTGGACTGGATGGTGCTGAGATCGGCGCGGGCCTGCTGTTGGGTGATGCCGGGCTTGAGACGGCCTATGATTTCGGCGAATCCATGATCGCGCTCTTTGCCGCGCGGTGCGGAGCCCTCGAGGAGCGGGCCGAAGCTGGTCCACAGCTCAGCCTGGTCATTGCCGCGGGGCTCGATGAAGCCTTTGGGCATGACACCAACGATGGTGAAGGGCTGGTCGCTGACGAGGATGGTCGTACCGAGGATGTTCTTGTCGGCGGCGAAAAGGCGCTCCCAGAGGCCGTAGCTGATGATGATGACGCGATGGCCGGGCTGGTCATCGTCGGGGGTGAAGTTGCGTCCGAGGATGGGCATGGCGCCGAGGGTGTCAAAGTAATTGGCGGTGACGCGGCAGATGGGGAGAACGTCACCGTCCATGCCATTGGCGCGGCTGATGAGACGCGAGTCGCCGTCAAATGCGGCTATCTGCGAGAAGGAGCGGTTGCGGTCGCGCCAGTCGAGGTAGTTGGGGTAGGAGGTGCCTCCGTGGTCTGGGGGTTGGCCGGGGCGTGTTTCGTCGGTGTAGGCGGCGACGAGCTGCTCGGGGTGCGGGAGCGGCAGGGGTTTCAACAATACGCCGTCGAAGAGGCTGTAGATGGCGGTGGTGGTTCCGATGCCGAGGGCGAGGGTGAGAATGGCGGTGAAGGCGAATCCCGGCGATTTACGGAGCTGCCGGAGGGCGAAGCGGAGGTCAGCAAAAACGAGGGGCAGAATAGCGAGCATGGCGGATCGATGGTGAATTCACCGTATCACTCACGCGGCTGATCAAGGATGGATCGAACGGCTAGGTACATAGTTTTGCACGGGGAAACCGGCATGTGTAAACCACTAATGATTGTGGACTGCTTATTTCATTTCACGAAGTATGGGGGTAGGCGTGTAAATGATCCACAATTGGTCATTTTTTATTGATTGAGAGTTTGCTGCGAAAGGCTACAATTCCATCCTAACTGCATGTCAGGGAAAGGCTTGTCTCTATGGCGTCTACAGTTTGGAAAGGCTATGTCTCCTTTGGACTGATTTCGGTGCCCATACGGCTGTTTGTGGCGGCGCGGGAGGAGCATATCGGCTTCAACCAGATTCACAAGGAGTGCGGGACCCGTGTGAAACAGCAGCTCTATTGCCCGCATGATGAACGCGTGGTTGAGCGTAGCGAGCTGGCCAAGGGCTATCAGGTAGACAAGGACACCTATATGCTCGTGACCGACGAGGAGTTGAAGTCTCTTGAGGCCGAGTCGTCAGAGTCGATGGAGATCCAGCAGTTTGTGAACCTAGATGACGTCGATCCTGTCTATTACCAGACCTCGTACTACACCGTTCCCGAAGATCCCGGCCGCCGCGCTTACGCGCTGATTCTGCAAGGAATGGAGCAACTGAAGCTGGGCGCGATCGCGAAGATTACGCTGCACCAACGGGAGCAGATTGTGATGATCCGTCCGTATAACAAGGGGCTGGTGCTGCACACACTGTACTATCCGGCCGAAGTGCGCCAGATTGCCGAGTATGGACAGGATGAAGATCTGAAGCTGCAGAAGGCGGAGGTTGATCTAGCCGAGCAATTCATGAAGCAGCTGACAGCGAAGTTTGAGCCCGAGCAGTTCAAGGATGAATATCAGACGCGGGTGGAAGAGCTGGTTGAGAGCAAGGAAGCGGGAATGGTTTTGAAGTCGGAGAAGCACCCGAAGAAGCACATGGCCCCGGTAATCAACTTGATGGATGCTCTGAAGAAGAGCATGAAACAGCAGGAAGCCGTTGGTAAGAAGGAACCACAACGGGCGACAGCCACCAAGTCCGCAACGCGGCGGAAGAAGGCCAGTTAGCGTTTTATCATCCCACCCTTCGCTTGCGCGGAGGATGGGCACCCTTTGTTCAGGCTGCTGCTGGCAAAGCAAATGCTTCGCTGAGGATGACAATCTGTTGTTTGTTACTTTGCTGCGATATTCCTTCCAAAGCGGAAGACGGGACCGATAGAGAGACGTGTTGTCCATCGACCGTCTTCCAGCAAATCGCTAAATAAATGGTTATGTACTAAGTCCACCTGGGCGCGCAGTCCAAAGTGGCTGGTCGCATTCCAGTCGAATCCGCCGCCAAAGCCATAAAAGCCGGTCCAGTCCGTCTTTTTGCCGGATGGCGCGAGTCCCATGACGATCGCAGTTGAGACGGGATCGGTTGGGCGTGGCGTAGCCGTTTCATGAATGGCGCCGATGGATGGGCGCACGAAGAGCGTGAAGGGTATGTAATGCCTGTAGACCAGTTGCGGTCCGGCAGCGAGCGTATATGTCGTGTTGTCAGTTGGAACCGAAAGTTGATAGTTCGGCGGTATGACGCCTTCTTCTTTCAGAAGAGCCAGAAGAGCGTCGATCTGCGCCTGATAGGCAGGGGTGAGCAAATTCGTGGTGAGCGAGTTGTGCCCGGTCACAATGGAATAATCAAAGCCCAGACCCACCCAACGCCTCGCGTTATATCCAGCCTGGAGATGATATCCGCGTTCGACGAGATTGAACGCCGGTGTATCGAAGTAGGTAAAGCCTGAATAGATTTCGAGTTGCTTGATATCTGTCTGCTGCGCTGACACGTTAGAGGCGAAGATAAGGACTAGACAGGCAGGCCAAAAAAATAGGATGCAGCGAGTGAGCATTTTTCCGGACATGAGGAATCTCCTATTAGGCAAACAAACGGAAGGCAAAAAGTAAGCCTTATCAAAACATCGAAGATTAATGACGGAAGGGAAGAGTTGGCAAGTTTTTGTCGCGATTTGTGGCGAGTTGATTTAAACCGGCGCTTACTTTTGCCTGTTTTTTTGCCGGCATGCCTGTGATTTTTCCCCGATCGCGTTGATTTGAACCCTGAAGACGTTTCCGCTGCTTCATTTGGAAAGAAGCGACATCAGATGGAAATAGCGCATCGCGTAAGCCACATCGCGCAGGATCTGGGTTTTGAGCGCAGCCGGTGAAGGAAAGTGTTGTTCTGCTCGAATTCGCTTCAGGAAGGCGAGTTCGAGCGGCGTGTTTTCCGTGAGAGCGGCGGGATGGAAGTCGAGCAGGTGCGACTCGACGGCGAAGGAGACTGTGCCAAACGTTGGACGGTTGCCCGCATTGGTGACCGCGTTGAACGTCAGAGCATCGGGGCCATCTCCGATTTTCATGCGAGTGATGTAGACACCGTTCGCTGGAAGCAGTTCAGTGTAAGGTGCGAGGTTAATGGTGGGCACGGTCTGTTCGGTGCCGATGCCGCGTCCGCGGGCCGGGTTGGAGAGAATGGAAAACGGGCGTCCAAGCAGAGCGCGGGCTGCGGACATATCTCCAGCGGCGACGCGCTGTCGTATCTGACTACTTGAAACAGGCAATCCCTTCACGATTCGGCTGTGATGTGCGACGACGCTGAACCCGTACTGATGGCCGAGCTGGATAAGTTCGGCGATTCCGGCCTGTGCCTGATAGCCGAAGCGAAAGGTATCTCCCTCATGGACTTCGATGCTATGCAGGCTATGGTGCAGCACGTCGCGCGCGAAGGTCTCGGCTGGCATGTGTGAGAATTTTTCTGTGAAGGGCACGACGACGGTTGCGTCCAATCCTGTTTCAGCCAGCAGGCGCAGGCGCTCGGGCATGGGTGTGATGAGCGGCGGCGCAGCCTCGGGGCGCAGAACGCGGACCGGATGTGGATCGAAGGTGACGGCGATGCACTTTGCCCCGATGTTGCGGGCGCAGCTGCGTGCGTGATCGATGATCCAGCGATGGCCGCAGTGGACGCCGTCGAAGTTGCCGATGGCAATGACGGTAGGACCGTAGCCGGCGGGGAGTTCATCGAGCGTGCGAAAGACTTGCATGGCTGTCTATGCCTATATCTCAAATGGAATGCACAGGCCGTCGTAGGCGAGGCGGACGTGCGGCGGTAGCTCGCTCTCCGTTTCGGCATGGAGAAGATCATGGGCCATGTGCGTGAACCAGGCGCGTCGCGGCTGGAGGCGATCAATCCACGCAAGAGCCTGGTCGACATTGGCGTGGCTGGGATGCGGCGTCTTGCGCAGGGCATCGATGATGACGATGTCGAGATTCTGGAGCAGCGGAAGACTCGTCTCTGGAATGACATTCATGTCAGTCAGGTAGGCTGCGCTGCCGAAGCGAAAGCCGGCGACTTCAAGCTCGCCATGCAGCAGAGGGATTCGCTGGAAGGTGGCTCCGTGGATCGTCAGGGATTCATGGCCTTCCATTCGGTGCATACGGACGCGGGCACGAGTCGGGTATTTCGACTCTGCCGAAAAAGTGTAGTCAAAGACTTTCTCGATGATGCGGGCGCTGGCATCGTCGGCATAAAGCGGGATGTGGCCGTTCGGATGATGAAAGCTGAGTGGCCGAAGGTCGTCGAGTCCGAGGATATGGTCGGCGTGCGAATGCGTGTAGAAAACTGCGTCAATGTGGCGGAGCTTTTCGCGCAGCGCCTGTTCGCGAAAATCCGGGCCGGTGTCGATAAGAACGCAGTGGTCTTCCCAATGCACGGCGATGGAGGGACGCGTGCGGCGATCTCTCGGATCGGACGAAGTGCAAACACGGCACTCGCACCCGAGCGTGGGTACGCCCATGGATGTGCCGCTGCCCAGGATGGTGAGGATTGCCTGCATTCAATGTGCGCTACGCGTGACCGTTACAGATACCGCAAGTTCTTTGTTATCGCTCAAGATGATGAGCTTTGGTTGAGATCAGTGGTTCCCACCCTTCGCTGCGCGTAAAGATGGGCGACAATTCAAAAAAGCTCAGGGTCACTTTTTCACAGGTGGCGGTTGCTGTGCCGATTGTGCGATAGCGTTGGTGAGCTCGACGAACATCATGCGCAGGTCGAAGAGCGCATTTTGCAACAGACGCTGTTCTTTTTCTGTCAGATTGCCCTTTGTTTTGTCCTGCAGGATGGCAAGCATGTCGATGCTCTGCCGTGCACCGACGATATCGATGCGCGGCTTCTGCCCTGGCTCCGTGCCGGCGCCCATGGCCATGACGGCGGAAAGATAGATCGATTGGATGACGTGTTCGAACGACGTATCCTGCGCGGCCTCGCCGCCGGGGTTCGCCTGGCGCAGTATGTCGTCGATTTCGCGTGCCGACTGCTCATAGGCAGCGTGCTGCTCGGCGGCTTCCTTCAGCGATGGGCCTGTAATCGGGTCTTCGGCGGAGACAGGTTCCTCTACTGTCTTTGGCTCGGGTTCTTCCTGTTTTGGGGCGGGCATGGTGATGATACGCGCGCTTGATTCAACCGGACGCTCCGCCGCGCGAGCTTCGGCAGTTTCTTCAGGGGCGGCTGTAGCGGCTTGCTCGCGCAGGTCGCCTTCTACAGTGAATTTGCGGCGGTCCGTGACGGTAAATGACGGCGGTTTCTCTTCCATATGGTCCTTTTCTCGTTTAGGGCAGTGCAGGAGGCGCGTCAAGCGGTACGGCCCGGCCTCCGGAATAGGTGATAACAGCTTTGCGCTCTAATGCTTCGACGCGAACGAATCCAAGAGCAAAGGTGCGTGGCAGGCCGGGCAGTGCGTAATGCGCGGCGCTGGTAATTTCGCCGATGGGCTTGTCGTCGCCTTCCGCGCGAAGCTCGGCTCCGACGACGGGCAGGCTGCCGATCAGCTCAAACTGGCGCAGGGTACGGTGAACGGTAGCACGCGAACGGATGCGCTCGACAATCTCTTGCCCAAGGTAGCAGCCCTTGTTGAAATTGAGGGCGCGGCTCTGGTTGGTTTCCTGGGCAAGGTAGCGGTCTGTGATGTCGACACCGTAGAGTGGCGTTCCCTCCAGAATCCGCAGGGATTGCAGGGCAGAAAAGCCGGCGGCGGCCGCTCCGGCCTGTGTGAGAATGCGCCACACTTCCGCGAGATCTCCGGCGGCCACCTGCAATTCAAATTTCGGGACCAGGACGCTATAGGCGCGAACCACCGTGACGGAGACGCCGTGGAGCGTGGCTGGGACGAAGGCCAGCATTTCCGGGACGGGCAGGCCGAGAGCCCTTAGAATTTCAGGCGCTTGCGGGCCGGCTATACCAAGAGTTGTTGCAGATGCGTCTAACTCCTGTAGCTCCACGTCGTCCATGATAATGAAATGGTCGAGATGGGCAATGAGACGAGGAGCCTGAAAACGGTCGGTTTCGAACAGAAGATGATCGGCGGCACGGAAGACGTATCCGTCGCCCTGAATGCGACCCTGGGCGTTCAAAATAAAGGTATAGTTGCCATAGCCCTGGGGCAACGACTGCACCGTATTGGTGACCATGCCGTTCAGCCATCGCAGGCGGTCTTCTCCGGTGAGACGGATGCGGGTAAGGTAACCGAGATCGTAGACAGCAGCAGCATGCACGAGCGAAGCCAGCTCCGATTCCTGATCGGCAAAGACGCGAGGCGTAATGCGCCCGAGGTGCATCTGAAGGTCAGAGGCAGGAGAAAGCGCAGCCAGAGGCGTAAGTCCAGCCTCAGCGATTTGCGGCGTTTCGCTCATAAGAAAATTATAGCCTTGCAAGGAGTGCCGTGTCGGGCATGGGAAGGAAGTTGGAAGTGAAGATGACAAAGCATTTAGCCCTGGTACTGGCGGCTGCAGTGGGGGTATGCGCTGCACAGGCGCCCGCGAATACGGCCGCGCAAAAGGCGACGCCGCAGGGCACACACATCAGCCCGGCGCAGGCCAAAGAGCTGTTTAACTCCGTGGGCGTGATTCTGAAATTTGCCTCGGATGATACGAAGCTGCCGATTCGCCACGATGTGAAGCGCAAGCTGACGACGCGCGAAGCGATAGAGAAGTACCTCGTCGAAAAAATGAATGACGACAAGGACGCCAAGCGCATGGAGCGCTCAGAGATTGTGTTGAAGAAGTTCGGTTTGCTGGACCGGGATTTTCAGCTGCGGCCATTTTTGCTCCAGCTGCTGAAAGAGCAGATTGAAGCCTACTACGACAGCAAGACGAAGACGGTAAATCTGCTGGATTGGGCCACCCCAGATACACAAAAACCCGTGCTGGCGCATGAACTGACGCATGCATTGCAGGACCAGCATGTCGACCTGGACAAGTGGGAAGACGAAGGGGTGAGTGAAGATTTACCGCGCAATGTAAAGCAGGATAACGAATACATCCAGACAGACGAAGTAGATACGGCACGCGAGGCGGTGCTGGAAGGGCAGGCCATGGCTGTCTATGTGGACTATTTACTTGCGCCTTCCGGAAAGAATCTGCTGACGAATCCAGACGTGGTGGATAATGTGGCCGATAGTGACGATACGTCGGACTCGCCGGTGCTTGCTCGCGCGCCGTTGCTGCTGAAGGAGTCCTTGCTGTTTCCCTACCAGGATGGGCTGAAGTTTGAGCAGACTGTACTGAAAGATGAAGGGCAACTTGGTGCATTTGCCGGAGTTCTGGATCGTCCTCCAGCTTCGAGCTTTGAAATCATGAATCCGCGCGCCTACATGCGGAAACGGGTGGTGCCGGTGCTCAATATGCCGGACCTGCATCCGCTGCTGGACGCGAACTATGAGCCTTACGACATAGGTGTAATGGGTGAGTTGGATGTGCGTATGATGTCGGAGCTGTTCGGTGGGCCGGACACATCGGCGGCGCTGACCCCAACGTGGGATGGCGGCATCTATTACGCGGTGCAGAGCAAGAAGGCCAAAACTGCGGCAGAAAAAGATTCAACAGCATCGGTGGCGCTGATGTATTTATCGCAATGGAAGTCGCCGGAAGCCGCAGCTGTGTTCGCCAAAATGTACGCCGATGAGCTTGGCAAGAAATACTCCAATGTGACGCGCGACACAAATGACGAAGCGGACAAGACGGAGCAAATCTACAACACCAGCGAAGGCCCGGTGGTGATGACAACCAATGGACGAATGGTGTTTGTGAGCGAAAGCTTCGACCTGACGACGGCGCGCAAGCTGGCCTTCCTTATGATGGGCGCACAGCAGAGCGACGATGCAAATCAGGCGGCAAGACTGGGGTCCGCTCCAGCAAAGCCAAGCAACAACCCTGAGCTGAGCGCAAGTATCGTGCGCTTCTTTGCCGGGTGCGGAGTGATGCGCGCTGCGTTGCCGCATTGAGCGGTGGCAGCGTGCATCAGCATTTATACTGAATTCTCCTGTCATTTTTATTTGAGCCATTCTTCCTGAATGGAAGAGTGATGCGATGGAGTTCGGCTTTGCAGCAAGCAGAAATTGGAATTATCGGGGGCAGCGGGCTGTACTCCATGCCCGGTCTTTCGAACGCGCGCGAGGAGCGCATCAGCACGCCGTTCGGAGAGCCAAGCGATGCATTTGTTCTGGGGGATCTGGAGGGGCGGAAGGTTGTCTTTCTGGCACGACATGGGCGCGGACACAAGCTGCTGCCCTCGGAGTTGAACTTTCGCGCAAATATCTACGCGCTGAAGACGCTGGGCGTGGAGCGGATACTTTCCGTATCTGCTGTCGGATCGCTGAAGGAAGAACATAAGCCGACGGATTTCGTCGTTCCCGATCAATTTATCGACCGTACCTTTCATCGCGAATCAACATTTTTTGGCAATGGCATTGTCGGCCATGTTGCTTTTGGCGATCCGGTATGTGCGACGGTTGCCAAGTCGATTGCAGGGGCCTGCGCCTCGTCTGAAGTTGTGGGCAAACTAGGTGGAACGTATGTCTGCATGGAAGGGCCGCAGTTCTCGACGCGCGCTGAGTCGAACCTCTATCGCAGCTGGGGTGCGGATGTGATTGGCATGACCAATCTTCAGGAAGCAAAGCTCGCTCGCGAGGCTGAGATTTGCTACGCCACGATGGCCATGGTGACCGACTACGACTGCTGGCGCGAAGGTCACGATGATGTGACCGTGGAACAGATTGTCGCGGTGCTGAACCAGAACGCGGCGAACGCGGCGAAGGTGGTACGTGCTGCTGTTGCCGGGATGCCCAAAGAACGCACCTGCGCCTGCGTTACGGCTCTGCAATATGCGATTCTCACAAACCCAGCCGCGATTCCTGCAGAGACTCGCGAACGGCTCGATCTGCTGGTGGGCAAATATCTAAAATAAAAGACAGGGACAACCATGGCGATTCTGGTAGTGGGAAGTGTTGCATTCGATAGCATTGAAACTCCTTCAGGCAAGGCGGAGCGGTGCCTGGGTGGTGCGGCGACTTATTTTTCGCTAGCCGCAAGCTACTTTACCGATGTGCGCGTGATCGCCATTGTCGGCGAGGATTTTACCGCGAGCGAAGAAGATGTGCTGAAGCGGCGTGGTGTGGATACACGCGGCATTGAGCATGTGGCGGGAAAGAGCTTTTTCTGGAAGGGCTCGTATCTCAAAAATCTGAATGAAGCGCAGACGCATGAAACGCACCTGAATGTCTTTGAGACGTTTTCGCCGAAGATTCCCGCAGAGTATACCGATTCGGAATTTCTCTTTCTGGCAAATATTGATCCTGTGCTGCAGGAAAATGTCCGGCGGCAGATGCCACGCGTGCGCCTCGTGTGCGGCGATACGATGAACTACTGGATCAATGACCATCGCGAAAACCTGGAAAAAGTATTGAAAGGGTTGGACGGCCTACTGATCAACGATGGCGAAGCTAAATTGCTTGCCAAAGACGCAAACCTTGTTCGTGCAGCGGAGAAGATTCTGGCGTCGGGACCAAAGAGTCTGATTGTGAAGCACGGCGAATACGGTGCGACGGCGTTTTTCAGCGACAGACTTTTTCCCGGAGAGGCGAAGCATATTTCCTTGCCTTTCCGCGCGCCTGCTTTGCCGTTGAGCGAGGTTGTAGATCCGACCGGAGCCGGCGATTCTTTTGCGGGCGGTTTCTTTGGCTATCTCGCGGCGCAAAAAGAAGTGACTCCGGCTGCATTCAAGCGCGCGATGTTTTACGGCGGCGTGATGGGATCATTTGCTGTTGAGCGCTTCGGTACGGAACGGATGCAGCAGCTCACGCGAGAGGAAATTGAGAGGCGTTTTGAGCTCTTCCGCGAGTTATCTCATCTTGACTGAACGGGAGCAGGAACGGCTTTCACTGCGACATGAGACATGGCTTGTGGCATGTGTCGCGTTGCTGCCATCTCTGATAGCTCTGGCATACGGATTACCGCGGAACATGCTGTTGCTCTATGGCGATGCGGTTGCCCATCTTCATATCGCCCGCCGTTTCTTCGATTCGCTCAATCCAGGTTTTCGGCAGCTTGGTTCGGTCTGGCTGCCGCTGCCGCACCTGCTGTTGCTGCCGTTTGTGCAGAAGATGTCATGGTGGCAGACGGGACTGGCCGGTGCGTGGCCTTCCATGGCCTTCTATGTACTGGGCTGCGCCGGCATCTACAGGCTGGCAAGGCTCTGGCTGCGCCCGTCTGCCGCGATTGTCGCAGTAGCATTTTACGGGCTGAATCCGGGGCTGCTCTACATGCAGACCACGGCAATGACGGAACCTCTCTTTCTCGCACTGATGATCTGGAGCGCACTGCTCATCGCCGAGCATGGACGCGCGTTGAAGGCCGGTGAGCAGCAGCGCGCGTCTCGACTGCTGGTGGCGGCTGGGCTGGTGCTGGTGGGCGCGATTTTCACCCGGTACGACGGATGGATTTTCGCCTCGTTCGCATGGCTGATTGTGTTGTGGGGCGTGCGGCGGCATTTGCGTGAACACGTGGGTGGGGCTTTCGTCTTATTTACAGCGCTGCTGGTTGCGGCTCCGCTACTGTGGCTCGCATACAACGCAAAACAGTTTGGCGACCCGCTGGACTTTATTCGCGGGCCTTATTCCGCGAAGATGATTGATGCGCGCACGACGAAACCTGGGTCACCGCATTACCCTGGATGGCACAGTATGCGCGTCGCTTCGCTATATTTTCTAAAAGCCGCGGAGCTAGGTGCAGCGCCTCTGCGCTGGAGCAATGTTCTGCTGTGGCTTTCGATTGCGGGCACAGCGATTGCCCTGTGGAAGCAGCGTAATAAGAAGATTGCCGCCGCGCTGTTGTTGTGGATTCCGCTGCCTTTTTATGCCTATTCCATAGCCTATGGATCGGTGCCGATTTTCATTCCTCTATGGTGGCCACATTCTTTTTACAACACGCGCTACGGCATGGAGATGCTGCCGGTTTTCGCGCTGTTTCTTGCGTTCCTGGTGAACTGGTGTGCTGAGCTGGCGGCCGAACGCTGGCCGCGTGCCGATGCATGGCTAACCGGAGCCGTGTTGCTCGTGATCGCGGCAAATAGCGTTGTTCTTGCGCGCTCGCTGCCGCTTGTGCTGCAGGAAGCAGTGGCGAATTCGCGTAGCCGGATTCCGTTTGAACGATCGCTGTCAGACGCGTTGCTGACCCTGCCTCCGCAGGGAAAGATCCTGATGTATACATCCGACCATATCGGGGCACTGCAGCACGCGGGGATTCCGCTGAAACGGACAATCAACGAAGGGGACTACTATCAGTGGCCCGGAGCATTGCAGCACCCGGCGCAGTCCGCGGCTGCGGTGGTGGCTATGGATGGCGATGCGGTAGCGGACGCTGTGGCCGCACATCCGGATGGCCTGACGCTGGTTGACGTAGTGTGTTCCACTGGTCAACCATGCGCGCGCATTTACCTCGCAAAGTGATAGCATCACGCTCAAACAGCGATGGCATATACTCTTTTGGCATTCGAAGAACCCGGTCACATGCTGAGCTTCAGCGGCCTGCAGGAAGCGGTTCTTATCGGCGGAGCTTCGGGACGGCTGCTGTTGGCGGCGTTTCTCGGTGGAGTGATCGGCATTGACCGCGAGTATCACCATAAGCCGTCGGGTGTGCGAACGAATCTGTTGATCTGCTTTGGCGCGGCGCTGTTTACTTTTCTTTCTTCAGTGGTTGCAGGCGAGGGCAGCACGAATAAAGGACAGATTGCTTCCAACATCGTGCAGGGCATCGGCTTTCTGGGAGCCGGGCTTATCATCCGCAATCGCGACCGCGTGAGCGGGCTTACCAGCGCCGCCACGGTGTGGTCGGTAGCTTCAGTTGGAATGGCCTGCGGCGCCGGACTCTATATGCTCGCCACATGTTCCGCCTTACTTGTGTTGGTGGCATTGGAGGGCGTGGGTTTTTTGGAGAAAAACGCAAATCTCAAACTGTATTCCGCTATTTATGAGGTGCGCGGCGACGACCCAGCCAAGATGACGATAGCGATCCTAAGTGCCATGGATCGCGCTAAGCGCAGACTGGTTGGATTAGAGCAGGAGAATATCGGAGATTTGGTCCGGTTTTCATTTTCCGTGTCGACGTCCAGCCGTAGTCATGAAAAGCTGCTGGCCGCGCTCAACGCTGCTCCGGCGATTGATGAAGTGTTGACGTTCCAGGACCCGGAGGACGATTGATTCGGTTTGTAAAGACGCATGCCTGTGGCAATGATTTTCTTATAGTGGACGTAGCGCAGGTGCACACGCAGCAACAACGTGAGCTCGCGATAAAACTGTGTGCCCGCAATACGGGAGTTGGCGCTGACGGTGTCGAGTATCTGGGGTGGACTGGCGAGCGCTCGGGGACGATTCGTCTTTTCAATGCGGATGGCTCGGTTGCGGAAATCTCCGGCAACGGCACGCGCTGCGTAGCCGCATGGATGGCGCATGAGAAGAAACTTGGGAGCGGGGATACCATCACGCTTGAAACCGATGCGGGTGTGCGCGAGTGCCGCATCGTGCACGCGGAGGGAGACCGTTTTCAGATCGCTTCGCGCATGGGAGTTCCGAAGATTGCACCGCGCAGCGTAAAGCTGAGCGACGGGACAGTGGTTGAGGGCATTGCCGTCTCGACGGGCAATCCGCACTTCGTCGTCTTTGTGGATGATCCGGCGTTCGTCATTCATGGACGGAAATGGCAGGTAATGGGTTATGAGATTCACGCTCACCGGGATTTTCCTGAGCAGACGAATGTGGAATTTGTGCGCGTGATAGGCACAAATGAGATTGAGATTCGCATCTTCGAGCGTGGCGTGGGGCCAACGACTTCATCCGGGACGGGAACATGCGCGACTGCGGTTGCGACCATTGCGCAACGAGGTGGAGCGGCGCATTTGCTGGTGCGCGCGCCGGGCGGAGAGCAGCGCGTGGAGTGGCAGGGGGGTGAGAGCGAGATTCTGCTCACGGGACCGGCTGAGCTGATTGCAGTTGGTGAGGCATTTGGATGCTGAAGCCGGCTGCTGTTGCGCCCGATGCGCGTATCGCCGTGATTGCTCCGGCCAGTTCTTCCAAGCCAGAGCGACTGTCGCGCGGTATCGAAGCTTTGCGCGCGCGCGGCTACGATGCGGAATTCGGCAAATACGCGCAAGGGCGGCAGGCGCCATATTTTTCCGGGACTGCAGAGGAGCGGCTTGCCGATCTGCACGCTGCCTTTGCCGATTCTGAAATCCAGGCTATATTTTGTACCCGTGGCGGTTACGGATCCAATTATCTGCTGGAAGACATCGATCTGGATCTGATTCGCGACAATCCCAAGCCGCTTTTCGGATACAGCGACATGACGACGGTGCAGACATGGTTACTGGATGAGTTGGGCTTGACGACATTTCATGGCCCGATGGTTGCGGCCGATTTCGCTGTTGATGGCGGCGTGCATGACGCGAGCTTTGATGCGGCGCTCGATGGAGATACGATCACTGTCGGGCCTACTGAAGGCTTGCGGATTCTAAGGCCGGGACGCGCGCAGGGAGTGATGTACGGAGGCTGCCTCAGCATTCTTACTGCCTCACTGGGAACACGCTTTGCGCCGCAGACCGAGGGCAAACTGCTCTTTCTGGAAGATGTGGGCACGAAGCCTTACCAGATAGACCGGATGCTGCGGCAGATGGTGCTGGCGGGAAAATTCGATGGCGTGACGGGATTCGTCTTTGGCGAAATGCTGGAATGCGCTTCCCCGGGGACGAGTCCGGACTTGTTAGAGCAGGTGATTTTGCGGGTGCTGGACTGGTTTGACGGGCCGATTGCCATTGGGCTGCGCTCCGGTCATGTATCGCGTTCGAACGTGACGTTGCCACTGGGGATTGAAGCTGAATTGATTTTGGAAGATACGCCGTTGCTGCAATATCTGGAGCCGGCCGTGCAGGTTGAGTAAGGATGCAGAAGAAACATATTCACTTGATTGGAATTTGCGGGACGGCGATGGCGTCGCTTGCCGGACTTCTGCAATTGAAGGGGCATCGCGTTACCGGTTCGGACCAGGCGGCGTATCCGCCCATGTCCGACCTGCTGCGCAGCTTGCATATCAGCGTTGCCGAGCCTTTTTCGGCTGATAACCTGAAGCCGCATCCTGATCTCGTCATTGTTGGAAATGCAATGTCGCGTGGCAATGTGGAACTGGAATACGTGCTGGATCAGCGCATCCCTTTCACATCGTTGGCTGAGCTGATTCACGCGGAATTTCTTAGCGGTCGTGAATCGCTTGTGGTTGCCGGAACGCATGGAAAGACAACGACGACGAGCATGCTGGCCTGGATCTATGAGGTTGCATCGCGGACGCAGCCTGAGTTCGCTCCGTCATTTCTGATTGGCGGCGTGGCGGAAAATTTCAAGACCAGCTTCCATCTGTGCGAGAGCCGGCCATTCATTTTGGAAGGCGATGAATACGATACGGCCTTCTTCGATAAAGGCCCGAAATTCATGCACTACTTTCCTGACGCGCTCATTCTGACGCATGTGGAGTTCGATCATGCCGACATTTATCGCGATCTCGATCAGGTGAAGACGGCATTCAAGAGGCTGGTGAATCTTGTCCCGCAGCGCGGGCGTATCGTTGCTTACGATGGCGCGCCGAATGTTTCAGAGTGTGTGAGTAAAGCTTTTTGCACGGTCGAGCGTTATGGATTTGCGGCAGAGTCCGAGTGGCGCGTTGCCGATATGCAATTTCGCGAAGGACATACGAGCTGGAAGATTTTTCGCAAGGGCGAATTCTGGGCGGACCTAACGTTGCCTATGGCCGGTGAGCACAATGCGTTGAACGCGACGGCAGCGGCAGCCTTGGCGGCAGGACAAGGAGTTGCAGTTGCCGCCATTCAGGAAGCGCTTGCCACGTTTGAGAGTGTGAAGCGCCGACTGGAAGTGCGGGCGGTGGTGGACGGCGTGACGATCATTGACGATTTCGCACATCATCCGACGGCGATTCGAGAGACGCTGCGCGCGCTGCGTGGAGCGCATCCGGAGGCACGATTGTGGGCGGT
>Ga0207146_10064_pt1 | contig 27559 bp, 21 predicted proteins | sample Alteio_BWMinHeat_36_FD_153539 | JGI IMG/M metagenome (GOLD analysis project Ga0207146, IMG submission 153539) | Enriched cells from forest soil in Barre Woods Harvard Forest LTER site, Petersham, Massachusetts, United States -... | ecosystem: Environmental > Terrestrial > Soil > Temperate forest >...
AAGTCGTATGCAAGTTGGAACACATCTGCCTCAATCGAGACAACCTTGTCGGGGTCGATTTTGTTCTGCCCGGCGAGTTCGACCATGCAGTGGACCGCGGACTGCGTATGGATCATAGAGTTGTATTTTTTGATCGTGCTCTCCACGACGCCCTCATATCCCTGCTTGTCCCAGTCGATGTTGATCTTCATTCTCAGGAGGTGATCAATGCCCAGCGGGCCCTCGACGACCTGGAGCGGCCCTTGCACTCCGCGACGAGCCAGGAACAAAGTGTTCATGGCACCGAGCGCGGACTGCGCCGAAGCAAGACCCTTCCATTGCGACAGCGGCTTCGCCCGAACAACGGCGAAGGACGCATCGCTGACCGCAGCCATCGCGATAGCGTTAGCGATCTGCTGCTCGCTCAGACCGAGCAGCCGGCCGGCGGCGGCGTTGAGCGAGAAGGCCAGTTGTGAGGTGTGGTCGAAGCCGCTGCTCATGAAGTTGGCATGATCAACCAAACGGGATTGCACCGTGTAGCCTAATGCGACTGCGAGCATTAAATCGCGTCCGCTACCGCCCACGTAGTCGGCGATGGTCAGCGCCACCCCGAAATTGTCCGCCGTGTGGCAGGTTTCGGTTGGGGCCAGGAAATTGTCCATGAAATCGACGTAGCGCACGAGTGCGGTGTGCCAGAACGCAGCGTAGATAGGGTTTGCTTGTCCCCCGCCGATCAGCGTACTGGGTCCGGTACCGCCGAACTCCGTGACCTGGGCGCGACATGCGTCGACCGGGCCCGCGCCCAGTGCAGCGATGCTGCAAGCCAGCGAGTCTAGAATATGAATTGGTAACTGCCTGCGCAATTTAACCCGGAGCGCATCGTCAAGCCCGATGTCCAGAACCTGCTGAAGAAGGTGTCGGTCCGGCCGAATCATGAATTCACGGAAGTGTATCCCGAGAAAATGCCTGCCAAAGTCATTGTGCGGCTGCAGGACGGGAAGGTGATTGAGCACGAGGTCCAGGACTACCCAGGCCTCGCTTCTCATCCGTTCACTTGGGAAGACGCCGTCCAGAAGTTCGACGCACTCGTGGCCGGTCGCGTCGACAAGGGGCTATCCGGCGAGATCAAGGATGCCGCTCGTTCGGTGGAAAACATCCAGGTGAGGGACTTGATGAAACTGCTCGGCTCCGTCAAGGCGGGCCAAGGGACGTCATCGTCACGGAAAGTAGCCTAATAAAACCACAGAGACAGATCACAAACCGACAAGGAGAGATTCAAATGGAAATTACATCCGACAGTGTTCGCGAAATCTTCAAGGGACTTGAAAATGGCGACGGAGCTGCCTTCTTCGAGCACGTGGCTGACAACGTGGACTGGATTGTGGAAGGGACCCACCCCCTCGCTGGACACTACTTGAGCAAGAGGGCATTCATAGAGGGCACCTTCACCAAGTTGAGCCAGGTTCTCCCAAATGGCGCGCAGCTCCATGTGGAGGATTTGCTCGTAAAGGACAACGAGGCGGTAGTCGAACTTCACTCTTTAGCAACGGCGAAGAACGGCTTGCGCTTCGACAATCGCTACTGCTGGGTAGTCTATTTCCGCGACGGAGTCATTGTGCGGGTTCGTGCGTACCTCGACTCTGCGATGGTCGCCCGATTGTTCGAGGAGAATCCGATCGCATGATCGGTTGCAACGGTCCCATTTCTACCGCCTCCAGCCGATCTGATGGAATAGCTGGCGATCGTGATTGAACTGGGACCGTTTCACGCCCGGGAGTTTGAGTTCAACAATCACTGATCTGGCCGAAACAAATCTCGGGCGCTGAGTACAAGGGAAATCAGCGTGCTCGATGTCGCAAAGGTGTCGAATGGAACCCAACGCTAGCGTCACTCTTTCGAGGACTTATGGTGGGAATTCGAGCGGGTACGGCGATTTCGTTCTTTCTTCTGGCGTTCGCGAGCTGCGCTCTCGCTCAGAGTGCGCCTGGTTTGCCTAGCCAGCCGTGGCATTCAGCAGAGGAGCAAAGATTTGAAGTCGATGCGCGCAATTTTCATGATTCCAGATTCAACATCGATCCGACGAGGACTTATTCACTAGCGGAGTTGATAGATTTGGCTGAAGCGCACAATCCCGAGACTCGCGTCGCGTGGGAACGTGCCCGTGCTCAAGCCGCAGCTTTAGGCGTTGCACGCAGTGAGTTGTATCCCACGGTGGCGGCGGCTGCTTTCTCTGAGACAAGCCGCTCGAATGTTCTGTTTGGAAATGAATTCTTCCCGCAGACGATCCAAGACTTTCAGGTTTGGCTGGATCTTAACTACACCGTCTTCGACTTCGGCGCCCGATCCGGTCGGATCAGTGCGGCGAAGGCGGAGCTTCTCGCGGCCAATTTCGCATTCAACGACACACATCGGAGCATCATTTACCAAGTAGAGCAAGCTTATTACCGACTGTTGAGTTCTGTAGGGCAGGAAGACGCTGCGCGAGCGAGCCTTACCAACGCGCAAGCAGTGCAACGAGCCGCGGAAGATCGCTTGGCACACGGCCTCGCAACTTTGCCCGACGCATTGGAAGCTCGGAGTGCGACGGCGCAGGCAGACTATGATCTGCAAGCTGTACTCGGAGCTGAGGAGATCGCGCGCGGAGATCTGGCGACTGCGGTGGGGACTTCCGCGCCTGCTGTAATTCACGCCCAACCGCTCGATGAGGTGCCGACTCCCGAGTCGATTGGCGATACGGTCGATCTGGCGATCAACCGGGCACTCGAACAACGTCCCGACCTGATGCAACGGGTAGCTGCAATAAGGTCCGCAAATGCAAAGGTGCAGGAAGCGCGGGCCGCATACTATCCTGCGCTGAGCGTCAATGCCACGCCGGCCGCGCAAGCCGTGTACGGGCTGCAACAGCCAAACCCGTGGACGCATACCGGAGACTTGGTCGGCGGAGTGACTTTGAATCTCCAGTGGACGGTGTTTGACGGAGGCGCAAGACGGAACCGACTGGCACAAGCGCGGGCTAACGTTCACGCGGCAGAAGCACAAGCGATTGTTGCCCGCAACCAAATCGCCGATGAGGTTTGGACCGCTTATTCGAATCTGAACACGGCATTTCGGCAGCGGCAGGCAGCGCTCGCTCTCTTGCAAGCGGCCGATCAGTCTTACAGTGCCGCGCTGGAATCGTACAACTATGGTGTACGCAGCTTGTTAGACGTAACCGCGGCCCAGCGGACACTCGCGCAAGCCCGCTCGGCCGACGTACTGGCGCGCACGCAGGTGCTCACCGCGCTCGCAGACTTGGCTTTCCGAAGCGGGGATTCCATTCAGCCCAACAAAGCGAGGTCTCTACCATGACTGGAGACGGTAACCAAAGATTTGTGCGCTATCCAATCGCCTTCGCTCCCTTGCTGCTTACAGGTTGTGGACGAGCGCCCGCCGTGGACATCCTGGGTTCATTCTTTCCCGCCTGGCTCATTTGTTTAGTGGTGGCGATCTCGTTTACCGCTCTCGGCCGATTTGTGCTTTTGCGATTCAACATGAATGTTGCTTTACCCGTCATCTTCTATCCGAGCTTTACCGCCTTTTTCACATTCGCACTGTGGCTAGTCTTCTTTCACTAGTCAAGAAGAGCAACTATGGCCCTTGACACGAATACGAAACCCCAAAGGCTGCTCAGCCGCCGACTGAGTATCGGCTTCGCACTGGCGGCAGCGGTGCTCGGCGCAGTGGCCCTTTATCGCACGAATCACTATCCACGCACAGATGATGCGGCAGTTTTTGCAAACTTCATCGGGATTGCGCCCCAAGTGGATGGACCCGTCATCCGCCTGAACGTGCGTGACAATCAGTTCGTGAAAAAGGGCGAACTACTCTACGAGGTCGACGATCGTCCGTACCAGTATGCCCTTGAAACAGCCATTTCCAACCAGGAGGCGCTCGAAGGTCAAATTGTCGATGAGCAGCGAAGGATAGCAGCATTGGTCAGCGCGGTTTCTGTTTCGCAAGCAAAGATCCATAGTGCCGAGGCTGACGTCGCGAATTCGGAACAGGGTATCAACAGGGTGCGAGCCGAGTGGACATATGCAAGCAACAATCTGCATCGGCTAGAGCCGCTACTGACCAAACAATTTGTCACAGTAGATCAAGTGGATAGAGCAAAGACCTCGGAAGTTGCGCAGGCAGAGGCCCTGAGGCAGGCAGAGTCACGGCTGCAACTGTCGCGGGCCGAGTTAAACTCTGTTCTCGCGCAACACGAGCAAGCACAGCACGCCGTCACCACGCTCGAGCCGCTCATCAACCAGCGTGGAGCAAAGTCTGCGGCGGTAAAGCAAGCTCGTTACAATCTGGGCAACTGTCGCGTTTACGCACCATTCGATGCTCGTGTAACGAATCTCACAATTTCTGAAGGCGCCTATGCCCACGTGGGCCAGCAGTTGTTCACACTGATTGACGCGCGCACCTGGTGGGCAATCGGCAACTTTCGTGAAGGCCAGCTCAAGCGCATCACACCTGGAATGCACGCTGAGGTTTACGTGCTGTCAAGGCCCGACTTGCATTTTTCAGGCGTAGTTGACGGCGTAGGTTTCGGCGTCACACCGGACCCGGATGTTGTTGGCACCTTACAACCCGGTCTCCCGGACGTCCCGAGAACTCTGAACTGGGTCCATTTGGCCTCAAGATACCCCGTTCGTGTGCGCGTATCCAACCCACCTTCTGATTTGTTTCGAATTGGTGAGTCAGCCATCGTCACGATTCGCGGAGATTGAAAATGGCCACTGCTGCACAAAGCCTATACGAATCACCCCACGCTCTGACTTGGTTCGTGGAATTTCTCAAGGAGGAGTTAGCTCCATATCCGGGGCGAGCAGGAACTATAGCGCGGATGGTGCTGGCTGCGACTCTGGTCATGATTATTTGCGTGACCTTTCGTATTCCCTATGCGTTCGAAGGCGCGATTTATACATTTATCGTTTTGCGCGAGAGCCCCAGGGCCACGCTGCAATCAGCTGGAGCAGCACTCCTCTCTGTGGGAATTGGCGCAGCCTATGTCTTGATGTCGGCTGGGTTTGTTATCAGCGTTCCGATCCTGCATTTTTTCTGGGTCATTGGTTCGTTCTTTCTGACTTTTTATGCCCTCAGTGCGATGATCAATTACGGCGCAGCCTCGACGTTCGCCATTATGATCGCGGTCGCCGTTCCTATATGGGATCGCCATGTATCTGCCGAAACTAATGTGGAAGATACGCTTTGGCTCACATTGGCGGTATCGATAGGAGCCGTGATTTCGGTCGCAGTAGAACTGGCGTTTGCCCGTGTAAATCCGGGCGACGATATTGCGTTGCCCATCGCCGAACGATTGTCCGCGGTAGAGAGTTTGTTAGCTTGCTACGCCGAGGGCTGTCCCCCAGACAACGCAAGCAAAAATAAGGTCATCAGGTTCGGGATGCTTGGAACATCGAGCTTGCGGCGCCTCCTCCGGCGCTCTGACTATTCGGCTCAATACAGGGTGCAAATGAGTGGTGTTGTTGCGCTGGTTGGAAGGCTCGTCGACATTACCTCCGCCCTGACTGAACTTAGCTTCGAGCCTACCGAGAGCGATGAGAAGCAATTGCGTGCTTTGGGAGCCACCATCGCGATCATTCGCACTGAACTAATGAACCGGCGACTTTCAAGCTCCATTCACTTTGATTCTGACCATGCCTTCTCCCATGTTCCGTTATTGACCGAAATGCAGAATATAGTTTCCTTCATTCCTCAAGCGTTTACGGACTCTGAGTCAATGAAATTGCACCTGCCGGCTTCACGCGGCATGTCGCGATCGAAACTTATGCATCAGGACGCATTCGTGAATACCGAACACCTTAAGTTCGCACTGAGAGGGTGCTTGGCAGCTAGTGGCTGTTACATCATTTACAACTCCATTGCCTGGCCGGGCATCGGCGCGCCCGCGATGGCCACGTGCCTGCTGACGGCCGTTTCAACGGTCGGAGCGTCTCGTCAAAGGCAGATCGTGCGCTTCGCTGCCTTCGTGGTGGGCGGGTTTCTTATCGGGATAGGCTCGGAGATATTCATTCTGCCGCACATCGATTCGATTCCTGGATTCACGATTTTCTTCACACTGGTCATAGCACTCGCCGCTTGGTTCATGACATCAAGCCCGCGATTGTCATATTTCGGATTTCAGATCGTTGTTATCTTCTGCCTCATGAATTTGCAGGAGTTCGCGAGACAGACATCGCTTGCAGCGGCAAGAGACCGAGTCGTTGGGGTTGGCTTGGGACTGTGCATGATGTGGCTTGCATTTGATCAGCTCTGGAGTGCACCCGTGGCTGTGGAGATGAAGATGGCGTTTATTTCCAGCCTGCGATTACTGGCTCAACTTTCACGAGAACCCATTTCGAAGAATCTGAGAGTTGCCGCCGAACGCACCTTTTCGCTGCGTGACATGATCAACAGTAGTTTTGACGAAGTGCGAGCGCTCGCCGATGCCGTGCTATTGGAGACCGGCGTTTCCCGGCAGCAGGACCTTACTTTGCGCCGTCGAATCCTGCGCTGGCAGCCGCGGTTGCGGATGCTTTTCATAACGCGGGTTGCTTTGTGGAGATACCGCCTCCAGGTCCTCGGTTTTGAAATGCCCGCGCCGGTGGCTAGAGCACAACAAGAGTTCGATAAACGTCTCGCTGATGTGCTGGATGGTATGGCCAATCGGATGTCGGGGAAAAACTCGGATAGACACAATGGTTTCAGAATCTCGGTTGAGGATCTAGAAAAAACAATTCAGACCTACGATTCGGGAAAGTCGCAAGAGGCGCTTGCGGCACAGCTTGGTGGATTTCTCTCGTTGTCCCGGAAAATCGCATGTCTGACGATTTCGCTCGATAACGAGATGTCAGTACAAGGAGAGACTTTGTGACCAGAAAATCCGGTGAGTACGTCACGCAAGTGGCGGCGATTGGACCGCTTGGACTCGAATACCTCGCGCGAAAGACGATCCAAGAAACCATAATTCTTAGGAGGCATCTGCGCGATTTCCACGATGCAGGATAGGTAGAGGCCCAACTATGGTAAATACAATGCTACTAGACTTCGAATTGCTGTTTGGTTGCTGGCACCCCGATCTCAGCCGGCCATTCACGCTATCAGGGTGGACGTATGAAGTGTGTCTTAACTGCGAAAAGAAGCTCGCTTACGATCGCGCTGACATTGGGTGCGTCGTCGTCGCACGACGAAAAACTCCTGGTCGCAGCGAGATCGACTTCGCTGATAAACTTTGGTCCGCGATGCGCTATCAGTTTGGCGGGCACTTGGAGAAATCCGGCGGCAATTCCGAGGCAGCTTGACCGAAGCAGACTCGACGCGCGATGAAGCCCGATCCGACGAACACACACGAAGTAGCAGGCAGATCGCCTGCCCTTGCACAGGCGGTAGACGCGCCGCTTACTCGCTCCGCGATCTTCCTGGTCGCGACGCTCAATCCGGGTTCTGAAAATCGCGCCGCCCTGCGTTCGTTCTGCGGAGATCTGGCCGCGCTGGTGCGCGCCGTGGAATTTCGTGACCTGGAGGCGAGTCTCTCCTGTGTCGTGGGGTTTGGCTCAGACGCATGGGACCGCCTCTTCGGGCAGCCGCGGCCGGCAGAGCTGCACGTCTTCCGTGAAATTCGCTCCGGAGCGAGGCATGCAGTCTCCACGCCAGGCGACTTGCTGTTCCACATCCGCGCCAAGCGCATGGATTTATGCTTCGAGCTGGCCACTCAGATTATGGCGCGTCTGGGAAATTCGGTTTCGCCAGTCGACGAAGTGCATGGCTTCCGTTACTTCGACGAGCGCGATCTCCTAGGGTTCGTCGATGGCACGGAGAATCCCCGCGGCGCCGCTGTAGCCGATGCCGTGCTCATCCGCGACGAAGACGCGGCGTTTGTTGCCGGTAGTTACGTCACCGTACAGAAATATCTCCACGATATGAACGCATGGAATGCCCTCTCCACCGAAGCGCAGGAACGCATCATCGGCCGCACCAAGCTTTCCGATATCGAATTGGACGATTCGGTCAAGCCCACCTCAGCACACAATGCGCTCACCACGATCGTCGAGGACGGGAAAGAGGTCAAGATTCTGCGCGACAATATGCCTTTCGGCCGGCCCGCGCATGGTGAGTTTGGCACTTATTTCATCGGCTACAGCCGTTCGCCCCGCACTATCGAACAGATGCTCGAGAACATGTTCATCGGGCGCCCTCCCGGCAACTACGACCGGCTGCTGGACTTCAGCCGCGCCGTGACCGGAAGCTTGTTCTTTGTGCCGTCGGCGACATTTCTGGAGAACGTGACCGAAGACCAAACCCGGCCTGCGGTTGCGGAATCACCTGCGGCTGTCGAACTCTCTCCATCCACCCCATCGGTGCGCGAGGGTTCGCTCCGCATCGGATCTCTCAAAGGAGACGTACCACATGAATAATCTCCATCGTGAACTTGCCCCCATTTCGGATTCAGCCTGGGCTCAAATCGAGGATGAAACATCACGGACGCTGAAGCGCTATCTCGCCGGACGGCGCGTTGTCGACCTGAAGGGCCCGGCCGGTAGTGCGCTTTCTGCGATCGGCACCGGCCACCTGAGGACAATCGCCGCACCGGCGAAAGGCATCGTCGCGAGCCAGCGAGAGGTGAAGGCGTTAGTCGAGCTACGTGTTCCGTTCGAACTGGATCGCAAAAGTATCGACGATGTCGATCGGGGCGCGAACGACTCCGACTGGCAACCGGCCAAGGACGCCGCGCGACAGATCGCCTTCGCCGAGGACGCCGCCATATTCGACGGGTATGCCGCCGCCGGCATTGGGGGCATCCGCCAGGGCACCAGCAATCCCATCAAGGCGCTTCCCGCCGATGTTCGCGAATACCCCGATGCCATCGCTCAAAGCTTGAGCCAGTTGCGTCTCGTCGGGGTCAATGGCCCCTACTCGGTGCTCCTCGGCGCCGACGCCTACACCGCACTCGCCGAAACTAGCGACCACGGATACCCTGTGTTGGAGCACGTCAAGCGGCTGGTCAAAGATCAAATCATCTGGGCGCCCGCCATCGCCGGCGCTTTCGTGCTAACCACTCGTGGTGGTGATTTTGAACTACACATCGGGCAGGACGTCTCCATCGGCTACCTCAACCACAACGATGCTGCGGTCCGTCTGTACCTACAGGAGACATTCACTTTCCTTCTGCTCACGACCGAGGCCGCTGTCGCTCTGGTGCCTCCCGTGAAGGCGAAGAAGAGTTGACGCTCTACTCCCTTTACCGCTGGTTTGATCGCAATCGTTCGAGATCCACATTGATCGAGCTTAGAAACTCTTTTTTGTGAGTCGTGTTTTAGGGGGGCAGACAGCCATCCGTACCCATTGCTTTTAATTAGTTACGGACCCTGAGTTCCCTGTCACGGCAGGGACCACACCGGTGAAAGTACCAGCACTGTGCGTGCTCAGACACCAGAAATTCGGGAGCCACAGGTAGGGCATGATCGTCGGGCCGAATACGCCGTGCAGGGTCGCGGCCAGCTTGACGGCAATCCTGTAGTCCCTCAGGGCGACATCGACGGCTGAGGCACAGTGGTCATCGACCATCGCCCCGATTCTCCACGCGAACCTCTCGTTCACGTGTTTGACTGCGAGTTCAAGTTCGCCATGATATTTAAGTCTAAAGTCGAGAACCCTCCCGTTCACATCGATTGGTTGCTTCATTGCCGTGGTGACCTTCCTGCGTTTCGAGTCCGTCGACCGTCTCTATCTGAAGAAGTGAAAATCGGAGATTTGTCGAATTAGGTGAGGGTCGAGCGGTGGAGCGAGCAAAGCACCAGTTGATCTGCCATAATCTCCCTATGTGCGGACGCTATCGACTGTCGGGAAGAAGCCGGTCTTGAGGAGTACTTCGACAGCGTCTCGGGAGAGAAAGACTGGAGTCCCTGCACTGGAAATGCGAAAGAGAATCATAGGCCGCGACCACCCAGATTTACCATACTATTGTGGTGTATTTGTCTCGTCGGTCAATGGGTCAGTCTTCACTTCTGGGAATTCACAATGATGCCATGATCAACAATTCAACTAGCGGAGAAAGACTTCTGGATTGGACTGTGATTCCGATTCATGCAATGGTTCTGCTTTCACTTCTGGTGCACATGAGTCTCGGGGCTTTACTGTGTTTCGGGCGCGCCTCGACGGGAATTGCCCACCAGTCTACGCAGCATCCGACGCATCCGAGCGAAACAACCACCGTCAAGGACATAATTGTAGCAAACACTGACACCTCAATTCTCCCAAAGAACGACGGCGACGATGCCGCACCACTCCCCATGTGGATCCGAGTCTTTCTGCGAAAGAATCTCATCGGGCTCCCGGCAAAAGGCGATCCTCAGTATCCTAGGCAGGCCATAGATCTCCTGGACTGGATGCAAGCGCATGAAACGATTAGCACCGCCGAACTCAGAATTAGGCTAAGGAATCTTCAAGAAGCTGTGCCTGAAATAACGAAAGAAAATGAACGACGGTCCGCATACCCCCGCGACTGGAACGTGGAAATCCCAGCCGGCACAAAATTGGCAGAACTCAAACAAAGGTTAGACCAAGACTTTTCAATATTGCCGGCCACTGACCTTGAGGACCGAACGCCAATTCCAATATGGTTCCGCGTCTATTTGCGCAAGGCAAACCCTGACTTGGCAAAGTCGGGACCTTACCAATACCCCCGGACAGCGATACGAATTCTGCAGAAGATGTTGGATAATCCCAGCTCCGTGGATTTGCCAACTTCCCAATAAACAGTAATTTAACTGACATAACAAATTCCTCTCGACTAACGATCGATCTATTGATATACCAGCACATGACTGTTAGGCAGGTTCGTCGTACACGTTCTAGCATCATCATTGCCAGTTCCGTGGGGAAACATACCCAAGATGGCTCTACGACCTAGGTTTCCGTTCAAGGAGAGACCGTGAAAAAACATCACTTCCATTTCATCTCAACAGCTCTCGTGATCGTGGGCTTTGTGTGCCTGCAGCTTCTTCATTTTTCTCTAGCTCAGACGCAAGAGAGCTCAGCTCAGACCTACCCGAAAGAATGGGATGTACCCGTCCGCAGCGGAACTGCCTTGGCAGAAATTAAAGCAGCTTACACTGGGCGCCGTGCCGCGGCTACTCATGTCGACGACCTTCAAGATCGGTCTCCGCTCCCGTCCTGGTTCAGGGACTACTTACGAGCAAATCTGAATGGGCTCCCCGAGGGCGGCCGATACCAATATCCTCGGGTCTCCGTGGAAATTTTGGAGTGGATGTTGTCGCATCAAGACTTAAAACCGGCTCCGCCCGGTGGAGCGAGGAGGCCTGTTCGTAGGACAGCGACACAAAATAGGCCTGCAGGATCGGTCTCGTCGGACAGAACAAAGCTCCGTTCTGATGTAAATGTCTCTGATGCAGACGAGAGAAACAGTGAGTCTTACATTGCAATAGACGAGCGTGATCCGCGCACCGTCATAGTAGCCTCAAACAACCTTTCAGGATCCGGTCGTCAGAAACAGTTTTATTCAGCGGATTCGGGCGCCACTTGGGGAAAGGCGGAGCTGCCCCTTCCTATGGGAATTGCGATGCACTCAGACCCTACCCTCGCTTTCTCAACCGATGGTACTGCTTGGGCAGCAACGTTGGGCATAGATAACACCGGGACATCCGTGACGGTACAAGTCTATAAATCTCTCGATCATGGTGCCAGCTGGCAATTCGATGCAACCATATCGGAAGGGAGCAACAACGACAAAGAATTGCTCTGGATTGATGAAGGCCCGAACAGCCCGTTCAAGGACAACATCTACGTGGCGTGGGACGTGCCGGGCGGAGGAATGAGATTTGCCAGGTCGAAGGATAAGGGGCGGACTTGGTCAAAACCGCTACAACTGTCTGCGGACAGAGCCATTGGAGCTCACTTGGTCACCGGTCCGTCAGGCGAGCTTTATGTAGCATGGCCAGACACAGATTCCAAGAAAATAGTGATTAGAAGGTCGGATGACGGTGGAGCTACATTTCAAGCCGCGCATACTATTACGACGACTCATGGCTCCTATGAGATCACTATCCCAGCAATGTGCAGGAGAAAGGCACTAATTTATGTGACCCTCGGTGTCGACAGATCTAATGGGCCTGGGAAAGGGAATGTCTATGCTACTTGGACCGATTTAGTTGGCAATGATTCAGTAGATTGTAGCGATACCTCTTCACGGGCAGCCGTCCATTTCTCTTCATCGAGGGATGGTGGGAATAGTTGGTCGACTCCACGAATCATACCAGCAGATTTGCCTAGCACTGATAGATTCAACCAGTGGATGGCAGTCGATCCCCAAGACGGCAGTATTTCGGTTTTGTTCTACGATACGCGTGGGGATTCGGCCCGGAAAAAGACCGAGGTATATGGATTGATGTCTATCGACGGTGGACAGAATTGGGCAGAGGAAACAAAACTCAGCACAGGCCAGTCTGACGAAACTGTTTCTCCCGCCGATCTTGGGAATCAGTATGGCGACTACAACAGTCTGGCGGCCTATGGGCGAAATATCCACGGCAGTTGGACGGATCGCCGCCCAAGTATTCATGGAGGCAAGGAGCAAATCTACACCGCTCCTCTGCAGACGGGGAGCAGCGCTGCTGCTTCTCCACCACCAAGCAAATGAGGATGGATGACGACATGCCATCTCGAAAACGGTGTCCCTCATGGTCTAGGGTTGTTTTGATGGTGTGCTTTGCGCTTTCAGTAACCGTATGAACAAATTATTCTCTCACTCCGCAGAGCCCCAGCTAGAGATGTCGACAAAGGGAAGCGACTGCTGGTCGCGGCGACACACGATCGGGGTGCTTGGGCAATTCCCCGCCTTACGGAAGTGATTTAGTGTGCCGAAGATTAAATGGGTATTGGAAGCATCACGTATGGCGAGCCTGAGTGCTACTATCCACCACGAGTAGGTCCTGTAGAAAGGGAGAAAACAAGTGAGATTCCCCGTCGCGGCGACAGCGTTGTTGACAATCAGTATGAGCTTCGAAGCCCACGCCCAAAATGTCAATAATGGGTTCGAAACGGTTAGAGTCCCCACCCCCATAAGGCCAAGGTGCATTAATTCTAAGACTGACGAAATCACCGTGACTGTGTACCGCGTTACTGTGGAGAAGACGGCCGGATTCTTCACTTCCGATAACCAAGCTGGTATTGCGGTCATCTCCACCCTAAACGCGGATGGCTCCCCTGTCCCGGCCAAGACGCCATCGGTGAATGTTGTGTCGATCACGGCCGCACACAAAGGCCAGGTGTTTCTGCCCCTGGAATACCCGATAGCTAGTCGGCTTTCGCTTTCCCAAACTGGGACAGACGGCAAACCGATCGAGACAAAGAATATGCTGCTCGAAATGTATTTGGAAAAGACGAGAGGTTCAAATACTTTTGGAACATTTCTAACGACGGCAGGAACAGTGTTGGGAAAGATGTCGATTCCAGCGAATCCCTACCTAACCGCGGCAAATCAATTTATAAACTTCGCGAACCAAACGATTCAAAATGAAACTAAGGACGCAGGTGCGAAGCTTTTCGCGACTATTACTTTCCAATTTGTGGGTAAAGACTATGCTGACCTTCAAAGTTGTCATGCTGCAGGCGGTGAAGAAACGGGAGCAGTTGCGGTCCTTGCAGCCACTGGTAGCAGTGGAACGAATCTGCTGACGTTGGGCAATCTCGCGCAGCACTATTGTTGGCGCTACAGCACCGAGAACACGTATGAGGTTCAATACGCCCCAAAGCCGACAGCTGGCTGCTCGGCCGTGACTGAAGTACAGTGGGCGGAACCATCTAACGACTACGTCATGCTACTCGTGAGTGCGGCCGCGGTCCGTTCACTCACCGCTCCAGTTCGAGGGAGTACAGATGTTCAAACAGGCGAGCCAGTCGCGAGCGACTTCGATTTGGCATCCAAGCGAGTACAAGACTTAACGAACTCTCGACAATTGTGCGACAGTTTGAAGCTATCTCGGACACTCTGTGGCGTAAATTGATGTGCCCTGTAGAAAGAAGTCAACAATCCCGCGCTTGCACGGGGCAACGTCGCACGTTGTGGGTGTGTCGCCGCGATCGTAGTAGGTTCTTCGATCCGATTCTCAGGGGACAATATGTCGGATAGTCGACGAACCGAAGACTGGTTAAGTTATCGTCGAGAATAGCGCGTCCCTGAAAGATCTTAAGCTGAGAGTTCACTCAACGGCGGCGTGACATCTCTCTGTTGAGAGAAGCTGAGGTGTGTCACAGGACGCCGATCACAGTCATAGAAGGACACGGCATGGTTACCTGCACTCGGTTGGTCGGATTCGCGATGCTTGCTCTCATAATCGCCTTACAAACCGACGCCGTCGCCGCGCCGCAATCAAGTTGGACGACTCTCACCGCGAAGGCTGACGCTCAAGCTCACAATGGGGACTTCTCAGCGGCGATTGCAATTGGTCAAGCCGCCCTAACCCTTGCGGAAAAGACATATGGTCCAGGACACGAGCAGGCTGCAGTGTCTCTGAGTCGACTTGCTTACTATCATTCAAAGGCCGGTCACTTTGCCGATGCTGAGTCCTTGTATCTTCGAGCAATCGCAATCATGGAACAGATCGGCAAAATCAAAACAAGCGATCTTTCCAGCGTGATCCACAATCTTGCCGATGTTTACGACAGGGACGGCAAAACCCCTCAGGCAGAATCAACATATCGTCGAGCGGTAGAAGTCAGCGAGTCAGCACCGATTCACGAGCCCACAGTTCTATCGGAGAACTTGTTTCGCCTGGCTAATTTTTACTTTCAACACCGACGCTACGAAGAGTCGACACCCCTTTATCAGCGTTGTTTCCAAATTAGGGAGGGAGTGTTTGAACCGAATAGCGTCGCAATTGCTGACGTTCTGAATGCGTTGGCGAATCTGGACGGGTTATCTGGAAACTATCTTGAAGCCGAATCGAAATATAAGCGCGTGCTCCAAGTCTACGAACAAGGGTTGGGATCAAATGACTTTAAGGTCGCAATGGTCCTAATCAGCATGGGCGACGTCGCAACTGAACACGACCAATATGTTGTTGCTGAGCCCGTTTATAAACGCGCGTTAGACATTTACGAAAAGCGTTTGCCTGCTGACCACCCTGCTGCCACCACACTGTACGGCAAATTAGCGAATACTTATAAGCGGGAAGGTAAGTTCGCCGATGCCGTGCAGCTGGCCGAGCGTGTTGTCACTGCTTACGAACACCTAAAGGACACAAGCGGATCCGAAATGGCGAGCGCGCTAGAAACGCTGGCCGACCTACATAGCGACCAGTTTCAGTACGCAACAGCAATTGGATTGTTGCAAAGAGCTCTTGAGATTAGAGAAACGATAGCCGGGAAAGGTGCGACGAGTGTCCTTCCGGCACTGAGACGGCTTGCATTAGCGTATGTTGACATGTCTGACTTCAAAACGGCCGAGCCGTTGCTATTGAGAGCGGAGGAGATCAGCGAAAGTAAGCCACACAACTCTGATGTTGCAACCTCAGAACTGCACCTTGCCTATTTATATTTTCGCGAAGGGAGGTATGACAAGTCTGCAACGTATTGTCACAAGGCCCTGATAATTCGACAAGATGGTGATCCCGTTGATGAGGTAGGCTTGGCAGGATCGCTGCATTGCGAAGGCGCCGCGCTGAACCTATTGGGCAGATATTCTGAAGCGGAGCCAATGTTGAACAAAGCGCTCGAACTTCGAGAGCGAAGATTAGGCAGCAATGATAGCAGCGTAGGTTCTACGCTCGCGATCCTGGCCCAGGTGTATCAAGTAACCGCAAGGCAAAAAGAGGCCGAGGAAATGTTCCGGCGTGCCCTGACAGTAGAACAAGCCGCTCTCGCTCCAAATGATCCTCAACTCGCGGAGTTATATGCCGGTCTAGGAACCTTCTATAAAGAGGAAGGCAATTTCTCAAAATCTTTGGCGAACTACATGGCAGCATTGAATAGTCTGAAACAGACTCTAGGTATAGATCATCCGCGCTTCATTACGGTCCTAAATGACACGGCTGAGCTGTACTTTGCTCAGAACAGATACGCCGACGCGGTACCACTTTTTCAACGGGCCCTAGACGTTCGGGAGCGGGTATTAGGTTCTGACAACTCCGACGTGGCAGATTCTATGAATGACTTGGGGCTCGCCTACTTCTACCTTGGTAAATATGCAGATTCTTTGCCGCTCTTCCAAAAGGCTCTAGAGATCAGGCAGAAACTTCTAGGAGAACAACACCCTTTTGTTGGTGCGGTCCTTAACAATCTCGCCCTGACCTATACTCATCAAAAAGACTACGCCTGCGCTGAGTCCCTTTTCAAGAGGGCCATTGAGATACGCGAGCGGGCACTCGGACCCGACAGCCTCGAACTTGCGCAGTCCATCGGAAATCTGGCCAGCCTTTACATAACTGAGTCACTGCCTGATTTAGCTTCACCTCAACTGGATCGGGTGTTAGGCATTCTTTACCATCAGTTTCGTTACCATTTTGAATATCTCAGTGAGAAGGATAGGCTGAGGTTGCTCGGCAGTCAGAGCGACTACTTTGCTATCGAATTCAGTTTTGTTCAGAAATTCCATGTCGAGCGACCAGAGCTCGTCGGACGTATGTTTGATGTCCTTCTGTGGCAAAAGGGATTTGTATTGAGGAGCGTAGCCAGTCTCCACCGGCAGATTGAGGAATCAGGAGATAAGGAAGCTCTGGCTCTTTTCAATAGTCTCACTGCAAAGCGCACTTTGATCGCTAACCTTACAGCACGAGCCCCTTCGCCATCGGGTCAAGAGCCCTCGCAACCGACGTCGCAAAACTTGGAGAAGGAGGCGGACGAAATCGAGCAGGCACTCGTGAAACGTTCCGAGTTGTTTAGTAAGGCTTCTGAGAGTCGGCGCCCAGATTGGCAAGAGGTTCAGGCGGCCTTGAGGAAAGGACAGGCCGCCGTCGAGTTCGTGCGATATCCGTTTTGGAATGGCGAGCAGTGGACGCACACGAGGTACTACGCAGCACTCGTGTTAACGCGAGAAACTACCCAGGCTCCTCATTACATTTTGCTAGGAGATGCGAAGGACATAGAAGGCGAACCGCTCGCCGAGTACTACAAAACGCTGACGATCCCTATCGAGAACAGGACAACACTGTTTTATCGGGCAGTGTGGGAACCACTGGAAGTCGATCTAAGGAATATCAAGCAGGTGTATGTGGCTCCTGACGGTGTTTTGAACCAAATCGCATTTGGAATTCTCGCTGATGCAAACAATCGACTATTGATAGGAAAGCACGATGTTCGTATCGTAGGCAGCACCAGAGAAATTGTGGAACCCGGAGGTCAGCGACATGCCCAACAAAGGGGTAAGGCTAAGACTGCCGTTTTGATCGGGGATCCTGACTTTGATTTGGCACCGACAGAGTACCAGGTGGCCCTCGACACTGCCCTGAAGAATCCGCGTACCATGTCCTTGCTTCCAATTGTTGCGAGCAATGCATTGGAACAAACGGTTGTCCGGGGATCGCAATGCCACAACGCTTCAGTGGAACCAGTTAAGGGAAGCGCCGAAGAATTGACCAAGGTCAATGGTTTGTTGAGTACTCGGGGTTGGCAGACGGCTCCGTACAGGCAGAAACTGGCACTTTCTGACGTTCTCTCCCGTGTTCACCACCCTGATTTGTTGCATATCGCGACTCACGGTTTCTTCTGCAGCGACGAGGAGTCAGAACCTTCACAAGCAATGGATTTGACCTTTATCTCACTCACTGAAGAACCACTTTTGCGCTCTGGGCTTCTTTTCGCAGGCGCAAATCAGACTATTTCTGGACATCCTCCGCCACTCGGCCTTGGGGATGGGATATTTAGTGCGTTTGAGGCAACTGCACTCGACCTGCAGGGCACACAACTTGTAGTGCTAAGTGCTTGTGATACGGGACGGGGCGCCGTAAGTGTTGGTGAAGGCGTGTTTGGTCTAATGCGCGCCCTTCAAGTGGCTGGAGCGCACTCAGTCCTCATGACCCTATGGTCTGTGCAAGACGAAGAAACCAAGGAACTCATGATCGATTTCTATTCGAATTGGTTGAACGGGCAGGAAATGCATTCGGCTCTTCGGAAAGCGCAACTTGAGATGCGCAAAAAAGTACGGCGCCGAAACAAAGGAAAGGATATCCCACTTTACTGGGGCGCGTTCGTGCTGGTCGGCAATTAGGCTCCAGACTTGAAATTCCTCGGCGGCAACGGCCTTGTTATAGGGCTGAATGATCGCGATTTCGTCCAGAAGCCAATACGCTCCGCCGTGCTCGGCAACGTGTTGCGCGCCGTCGGTGTAGAGAACGTTGCGGTTAATCCCGTGCCGGCACCAGTTTTCGCTGCCAGTGAACTGCGCCAAGTCGCTCTTGCTGAGAGTCTTCGTCGTCATGTGTTGCCTCTTTTCTTGATGTGACCCCCACGGCGGGGGCAAGAGAGGCAACAGGAACAGCCGCACTGAAGGCGCGGCGTCACAGGCAAACGTGGAATAAATGAGGGGCAGCCCGTAGGGAAGCATCGTTTATGCCGCGAAAGTGCCTTGACGCAAGCCTGCGGCTGTTAGGGTGACTCCGAACCCGTCCGTTAGTGGCTCACGGAAAGAGGCACATCGTGACGAAGACGGCGCTGCGGGAAGGGGCGAGAGGGCAGGCGTAGTCACGTGGAAAAGAGACGGTTCCCCGCAGCGCCCTGCAGCGGTGGTAGTCTCGGCGGTTCCCTGCATGCCAGCGAGAGCAAGAACCCAACTGCAGTCGAGCCGCGGCGAAAGTGATATTGAAGAGCGAAGGCAGCCGGTCGAGGGGCGCGGCTCAGTCGCATGGTAAACTTCCCTTGCCTGAGGGGGCTGCGAGCAATAGGAGCGCTGGCTGTTTGCTGTAGTGCCGACAACATTGTTGAGACCACCTAGCCCATGACACACAGGCCGAATCGGGTTGTCTATGCAGCCAAGAGCAAGAAGCTCAAGGGCAGTATAGTTTGCGGTGATGCGACAGAGTTTCTGAGGCGCCTTCCATCCGACTGTGCGCGAGTGGTGTTTCTCGATCCGCCCTTCAATCTCGGCAAACAGTACGACAAAAGTAAGAAATTGGACCACAGGCCCGAGAAGGAATATCGCCAGTGGCTCACAGAGGTTACGTCTGAGGCTGCGCGCGTGCTCGAACCTGGCGGCTCGCTTTTCCTTTATCACATACCACTTTGGGCCATGCGAGTGGGTGACAGTCTCGACGGGACGCTGACGTTTCGTCAATGGATCGCCGTTTCAATGAAAAACGGGTTTGTCCGCGCCAACCGTTTATACCCCGCACACTATGCGCTTTTAATGTTTGCCAAAGGGACAATCAAGAAGTTTGTCCGTCCCAAGATTGCGCCCCAGGAGTGCAGAACCTGCGGCGAACTAGTAAAAGACTATGGCGGCTATCAACCTATAATTCGGCGCAAGGGCATCAATCTAAGCGACATCTGGGACGACCTTAGCCCTGTCCGACACGCCAACCGAAAACACCGAACCGCGAATGAACTGCCAGAGCTGCTCTTCCATCGCATACTCAGGATGGTTGGGGGGCGCGGCTCTCTATACGTGGATCCGTTCGCTGGCTCGGGATCCGGTGTTTTAGCAGCCGTTCAGCGTGGCATGCGCTTCGCTGCTTGCGATCTTGTACCAGATAACTGTTCGTTGATCGCCCGAAGGCTCGACGAATTCAAAGCTTCACGAAAGCAGAGGCCAAAACTATGAGATACGCGTCTGCCGAGGTGCGGAAACAGTTCTTCATCGACATGTTCACCCGCGACATATCGCTAGAGGACTGCGTGCTGGATCTGATCGACAATTCGATAGATTCGTACCTGCTCAAGCACGGGATTTCAATCTCTCAGCTCATCTTCGGGCCAGACCCAAACGGAGCAAAGCGGGGGTTCGGAAGAATCGACGTGACGTGTAACGAGCGCCAGATAAAGGTTGTTGACAGGTGCGGCGGAATACCAAGAAAGAGGGCGATGGATGAGATATTTTGTTTTGGGCATGACCCGGACGACCAGGCCGGGAAATTAGGGGCGTATGGCGTGGGCATGAAGCGTGCCCTTTTCAAGATCGGCAATAAATTCGATATCGTCTCGCGAACCGAAACAGAGGGCTTCGAAGTTTCGCTGACGATCGACGACTGGGCGAAAGAAAAGGACTGGCGGGTGCCCATCAAGTTCGTTGATGGTGCCGACTCCGAAAAGCAAGCCGGAACGTCGATCACGATCTCGGGGTTGCGCGAGGAAGTGGCGCTGCGGATAAAGGAAGGCGGTGTTCCAAATAATATTCTCAGCGATGCTGCGACCACCTACCCATACTTTCTGAACCAATGCGTCAAGTTGCGGATCAACGAAATCGAAGTACCTCCAAAGACCATTAGCCTCGGCGAATCCGAGGGCATTGTAACGGCGGCGCGGGAAAAGCTTACTTACAATGGTGTGAGGGTAAATCTCGCAGCGACAATTGCGCCGGGCCAGCGAACCACAGAGGAAGCTGGCTGGTACATTTTGTGCAACGGGAGAGCAGTTGTCCGTGCGAACAAGGACGATCTAACGGGCTGGGGGCCCGACTTGGCCAGCTTTCAGCCCAAGTATCGGAGCTTTGTAGGGCTTGCCTCTTTTGAATCCGATCAGCCGCTGAGTCTCCCATGGACGACGACCAAGCGAGACATAAATCGCGAATCTGCAGTTTTCATACACACGAGAAACCTGATGGTCACAATGAGCAAGCCGATCCTCACGTTCTTGAACCGCCAATATCCAAGCGACGCTGCAACCGAGGTAGGCGACATCCGAAACGCAGTGGGCGGAGTAAAGGAAGTTTCTTTTAGAGAAATCGTTTCAAAGCCGACCGCTGGCTTTTCGTATACACCTCCAAAGAACAAAGAAAAACAGAGCGACTGGGTGAGATTCCAAGCACCGATCGCTTTACTGGACAAGGTGCGACGTCACCTACGCCGACCCTCGTTGACTCCTAGCGACATCGGCAGGTACACGCTCGACCATTTTGTGAAGACGGAGTGTGGGACAGATTGAGTCCGATTAGCTCAAGCCTCCGAGTGCAGTATGATCTTCGCCCTGCGAAACAGGTCGAACGACGGATGATTGTCGACGCCTTGCAGCGCCTTCAGCCCGCGGGCTTTTCCATTACCGACTATCAGTACACGGGTTTCGGAGCGATCTACTTCGTAGATTTCATCCTGTTTCACAAGCTGCTCGGCATGAGCAAACTTTTGAGTCTGGAACGAATGACCGGTCTCACTACGCGCATGGAATTCAATAAACCATTCAAGTGCGTTGACGTGAAAATGGTATCCGCTTCATCGGCGATCCCGAATCTATCTAGGGACATTCGGCATATCGTATGGCTCGATTACGATGGCGTGATCCACAAGGATTTTCTGTCCGACATACAATCTGCCATCACGGTGCTGCCCGCCGGTTCGATTTTGTTGGTGACTGTGGACGTCGAGCCACCCGAAGACTACGACTACAAGCAGGTGAACCCTGATTTCGACGGCTCGAAGGAGGTGTTGGGACCAAAGCATTGGAAAAACTACTTTGAGTTCCAGGCCTCGACATATCTGAAGCTAGGGCTTACGGAGAGCGATTTCGGTAGAGTCGAGCTGCGTTCCCGGACTTCCGAGATCCTGAAAGCGTCTTTCACCAGGTCAATCGTTCCCCGCGCACAAATGGAATTTCTTCCGATGTTCAATTTCATTTACAGAGACTCACACTGGATGCTAAGCATGGGAGGCATGATCGCGGGGCCGAGGGAGAAGCGGCAACTCTTGAGTACTACCCTCCGTGACACTGAATATTACCGCGACAATTTCGACACTCCGCCATTCGAGATCGCGGTACCCCGGCTAACGCGAAAAGAACGGATCTACCTCGACCGCGAGATGCCGTGCGCCGACGGCTGGACACCCAAGGACTTTGATCTCGACCCAGAAGAACTGCGCAAATACAGAGACATCTATCGGTTCCTGCCGGCTTTTGCGGAAATACTGGTGTAGTGTTTCTTCCGGGGGCGGGCAAGAGCGACCTGATCACCTGATCAAGGGCATTTCCTGTCTCAAGGCAACAACTCAGGCGGACAGCGACAATTCCATTTGCTTCGGTGGCAGGATCGGGAGCTCGTATTTACGCAGAAAGGAGCGACCGAACTCGTTCGCCAATCGCGAATCATCATCGGATCGCATAATCAAGCATGTTTCGAACAACAACGATGGATCCGACAGCGGCCTTATAACCACACCTTCAGAGCTGAGGCCCACTGAGGCAGGCTTGGTCACGATCGCCACGCCAACGTGCTGAGATACCAGGTGAATTGCTTCTTGGGCGGTAAGGATATCGTGCGCGTGCTTCGGAGCAATGCCCTGACGTTGTGCCGCGTCAATGATCGCGTCACGAACGACCGGATGAGTTCGCCGGGCAAACAGAATCCATTCGTCTTTTTCCAAATCTTGGAAAGCAATGTCTTCCTTTTGAGCCGCTGCGTGGTTCTGCGGGAGTGCCGCATAGAGGGGCGTCTGAGCGAATGCCGCAGCCGTGATCCGCGAGCTTTCCGGCGGTGCAGTCACCAACGCCATACTCAAGTCGCCTGCCATAACGCGCCGGACCAACTCGCTGGAGAACTCGCTAATGAACTGGATTCGAAGTTTAGGGTACATAGGCAGACGGATTGCGAGAATGGCTGAAATCCAGGCGTGGTCGGCGTCGGGTGAGTGCCCGACGGTCAAAATGCTATCGCTCCCCTCGCGCGCAGCGTGAACGGCTCGGTCTATGTGCCAGAGTGCCAGACGCGCCTCTTCAACGAAGATGCGACCCACTTCGGTGAGTTCTACATTCTTTTTGTTCGTGCGAATGAATAAGTGAAATCTGTGCAGTGCCTCGATCTCATTTATCTGCTTGCTGAATCCAGATTGGGTAATGTGCAATCTGTCCGCGGCCCGAGTGAAGTTCAGCTCTTCGGCCAAGACGATGACTGCCTGTAGGTGACGCACTTCGACCCTGGGGAACACCGTTCAACCCCCTTCACGCGCGGCGGAGATTGGCAACCGCCCACATCTACTAAAGGAACCTAAACGAGGGAGAAAGCAGCAAAACAATTTCGGGATGCATGGCGGAAAGAGAATTGCGCCGTATGAAAATATTTTGATGCTTTTCCTCCTCAACCTGTTCCTGAGTTAGTGTAGGGCAACATCTTGATCACAGCTGGTCCAGTTGCCGTTCTGGACTAGAACCCACGTGTACGGGCAGCGGCTGCGATTCTGTTATGGTCGGTGCTAGGTGAGGCGATCGTGCAGACAATCAGACTAGAAGTGAGTGCCGGGCGTGTCGGGCTTGTCCGCTCTCGATGCGCGCAACCAGGACACGAAACGTCAACCCTAATTTCGTCTGTTCGCGTATCAAGGCGTCGAGTCCTTCGCGCTATTTTGGTTCTGGCAATACTCGTGACAGCATCAAGTTCCGCGGTCCTAGCGGACGACACACTGTTACAACGAGCGCTCTATTTCTCTGATCTGTACAACTGGCGCGCTGCGCGTCCGTATTTCGCAAACGCTCAACAGATGTATGAAGCAGCGGGTGACAAAAGAAATGCGCTATACGCTCGGTTGGGAGCAATCAGGGCGGGCGCGGAGCCGGCTCCACTCCTAAAACTCTCATACATGCTGGATCAGGAACTCGCCGCGAATCCGCTCTTGCAATCTGATAAAGAACTTCGAATGTTTTGTCTCATTGTTAAAGGTGATTTCGACGGGGAAAGCGATACGCGAGCCATGCGTCGCGATTGGACGGAGGTAGCGTCCCTGGCACAATCCCTCGGAAATGCAAAGTGGCAATACCGCGCGCAAGGGCAACTGGGTTTTGCAGATTTTTATGACGGAGATCTTCCGGGCGCTCAGCGTAATGTTGCTCAAGCATTGATCGGTGCGACCAAAGCCGGCGATATCGGCGGCCAGATCTTCTATTTGTCCACCACGGCGAGTGGGCTTGTGCTGCAAGGGATGAACGATCAGGCCAATCTGTACGCGATTCGGGCGATTGCAATTGCGGAGGCGAATCCAGACGCAGGATATCCAATAATCGCGCATCAGGCACGACTATCGGCTATGGTTCAAGCTGGCCAAGTCACCGCAGCGCAAGAAGAGTTGAAGAAGTTATTCGCCCGCCCTGAGGCTCAAGCCAGTGACGACCAACTATCGGAACTGAATTCAATGGGTGCGCAAATAGCCCGCTCCCGAGGAGACCTGCCGGGCGCCATTGCCTATCTCAGCGAGGCTGTCCGGCGCTCAGAAATCGCCGGTGACACGCACGCACTTCCGGAATTTCAGAGTGAACTTTCGGACCTGTATCGACTGACCGGAGATCTGTCGCAAGCCGAAGTGCTTGCTCGCCGTGCGGCTGAGTCCGCGCAGGCGCTCGGATACATCCCCCTAATCCCAAAACTGCTGAAGGTTTTGGCACAGATTCAAGTGAGCCGGAAGGAGTATGCCGACGCCGATCAGACCTACGACCGCGCCGCTACGATTCAAGATGTAATGATCGGCAACGCCGATAGTGCGCTCGGAAAGACGGCTCTCATTAAGGGTGTGGGCGACTTGTATGAAAAGCATTTCGGCTTGATTGCTGAACAAGGCGGCGAACCGACCAAGGCTTTCACTGTAGTCGAGCAGGCTCGCGGCCGAGTGATGACAGATCTTCTGATGTCCGGAGACAAGACCTCGCCCGAGTCTCTGGCCACTGAAAAGAATCTCGCTCGGTTGCGCCTTCAACTGACCGAAGCGCATTCAAACAAAGATATTGAAAAGCTCCGAGACGAGATTTTTATCGCCGAGCAGTTCAGATCGGTAAGTCCTGAAGTCAGCATCCTGAAGGTACGAGAGCACCAGGTCATCACCAGTCGGCAACTGCAAGAGAGCCTTTCGAATTCGGAGGCTCTCCTGGAATATGTAGTAGACGACCCTACTTCGTACTGTTTGGTCATCACTCGCGGCAGTATCCGCATAGCCAAACTGCCAGCGAAGGGAGCGCTCTCTTCACTTGTAGTTGCATACCTTGGCAAGCTGAAAGCGAAGGAACGGGCCGACGGCGAGGCCCGCCATTTGTACAATGTCCTGCTAGGCGGACTCCCCGGACTAAAAGGCGCAAAGCAGCTCATCATCGTTCGTGATGGCCAACTTCACCTGGTCCCGTTCGATGCGCTGGTTGAGCCCTCCGGACGGTATGTTGTCGAGTCGAGAACAGTCGTTTATGCTCCGTCCGCAACGAGTTTCTTTCTGTTGCGTACGACGGCGAAGCATAAATCATCAGCACAAGGACTGCTTGCGGTTGGAGGTGTTCCTTACCGGCAAAGCGGGACAAAGCTTGGGGATCTTCCGAGTTCAAGGGATGAGGCGATGGAAGCGTCGACGGCACTGCCGAACCCGTCAAATACTTTGCTCCTCGACAAAGAGGCTACCGAAACGGCATTCAAGAAGTCGGTCAATCATCGAATCCTTCATCTCGCCGTACACGCCATTGCAAATAACACCAGCCCCGATCGAGCCGCTCTCATCCTCCTCAGTGATCCCCAGCACGGAGAGGACGGGTCCCTGTACGCGTCCGAAATCGTTCAGCTCCCGTTGGATGCCGATCTGGTTGTCCTGTCAGCATGCGATACGGCAGTCGGACCGATCGAGGGTGAAGAGGGGATATCGACACTCGCTCGTGCTTTCCTCTTAGCCGGCGCTCGTACCGTTGTATCGACTCTTTGGACGATAGACGACGACAGCACTCTTTATTTGATGAAGGTCTTCTATGCGGAACTGGGTCGCAAGAAGTCCGCTCCAGAAGCATTGAGACTCGCCAAAAGGAACATGCTCAAAAAGTTTGGCCCGCGCAAGGCCGTTCCTTATTACTGGGCGGCCTTTACTCTAGAAGGACTTGCCCCACCGCCGATTGTGCAGTAATAAAGGAAGAGCATTGACTGACCAGACACAGCGCCTAGCGGTTATTTCACGGGTGAAGACCCTAGTTCTCAAGCACCATTTCAATATCGGAAACATCGATTACGGGGAATGGTGTCGAGAAGTCGATCATCAATCGGCCACCCTGGCTGCCGCGGACGAAGGCGTCTTCGAGGAAGGCATCCGCGCTCTTCTCACGAAGCTGAAATCCAGCCATACGAATTTTTATGCTACCGATGTGAATTCGACTAGGGCGCAGCATGTCATTGGCGCCACACTACGCTCAGTGATCGATTCCGGCAGTCCGGACTGGATGTTTCTCGATGTGTTCGAAGATGGCCCTGCAGCGCGCGCCGGTGTTGCTCCCGGCCAACTGCTAGTCAGCGTGGACGGCGCGCCAGCCATTCCTCCAGCATTCCCTGCTTTCCGTTTCGGTCAGGATCATCGCGTGACTACAAAATTGCCGGGCCAGCAAGAAACGCGGAACATTGCGATAACGGTTCCTCAAAGGAAAACCCGCAAAGGACGTCCACCGTTGATAGAGCCAAAGAGCGTCAGCCACCGTATGCTAACGCCTCGCGTCGGAATCCTGAAGGTGCCTTTTTTCTCTGGATCTTTTGGAATCCGTTTCTCGAAGCTCTTGAAAGCAGCGGTGGAGGACCTAAAGGCCAAGGGTTGCGACCGCCTCATCATCGATCTGCGCGGTTGCCTGGGCGGCAGCTTAGGATTCGCGAATCTTGTCAGCTATCTCTGTGCCGACCAAATCCCCATCGGGTATGACGTCACCCGAAAACGGCTCCAGCGAGGCTATACGTCCACCGAACTGCCTCGGGTTCCGATGCCGGAGACTAAAGCCGGCGTTCTGCTTTGTCTGGCCCGTTTTGCCGTTCAGGATAAGTCGCTGATGCTACTTACGCAGGGGCTGGGACGACAACCGTTCCATGGCCACATTGTGATGCTGGTAAATGAATTCACGAACAGCGCGGGAGAGATGGCCGCCCAGTTCGCGAAAGACACAAAACTCGCTACTCTCGTCGGCAAAAAGACGATGGGTAATGTTCTCGGGTCCACGACGTTCAACGTCGGAAACGGTTACACCCTCTACATGCCGATAGTCGGTTGGTACAGTCCGAATGGAAACTACACCGAAGGATCGGGCGTGCAGCCTGACGTCCTTGTGGACATTGATCCGGAAGCGCTTGCGCGCGGAAGTGACGCCCAGCTCAATCGGGCCCTCGATGTCCTTCAATAACGACGACTCCGCGCCGGGTAGAACCAGTTTTCATTTTCCAAGGCGGATTACTACCGGTTAGCCCGTGATCCGCGCGGAATCTGGCTCCCCACACTGGACGCATTTAGAACTCTTGCTGCCTAAATCCAGTGTCGCTCGAACCCCAGCAACTCCTGCCGCAGATGCCATAGCTTACACTCAAACTACATGCTCAACCGGGGCTATGCCTACACCACAATCATCAGCAGCAAATGCCATAGACAAACCCTGCTCTCCCACTTGGCAAGCCTTTACGCCCACTCAACCCCAC
>Ga0207146_10067_pt1 | contig 26915 bp, 15 predicted proteins | sample Alteio_BWMinHeat_36_FD_153539 | JGI IMG/M metagenome (GOLD analysis project Ga0207146, IMG submission 153539) | Enriched cells from forest soil in Barre Woods Harvard Forest LTER site, Petersham, Massachusetts, United States -... | ecosystem: Environmental > Terrestrial > Soil > Temperate forest >...
CTTACTCCAGTTTCATGAAGTGATTCGCGATTCCGATCCGGACCGCATTTTTGCCGAAGGCGGTGGAATGGAGGCCGCCGTGGAAGCCCGAAAGGCGGGCAAGATTCGTTTTATCGGCTTCACCGGGCACAAGAGTCCAGACATTCATTTGAAGATGCTGGCCGCTGCCTCAAAGCACGGCTTCAGGTTCGATGCTGTTCAGATGCCGCTCAACGTAATGGACGCCCACTTCGACAGTTTCGAAAAGAAGGTCTTGCCGGTGTTGACCAGGGACGGCGTCGGAGTTCTGGGCATGAAACCAATGGGCGATAAGGTCATTCTCAGAAGCAAGACGGTTACACCGGTGGAGTGTCTGCACTACGCGATGAATCTCCCTACCAGTGTTGTGATCACTGGCTGCGATTCGCTTCCCATTCTTCAGCAAGCTCTCCACGCCGCACACGCTTTTCAGCCGATGGGCGCTTCCCAAGTTGCGGCGCTTCTGGCAAAAACGTTACAGGCTGCGGAGGCAGGCCAGTTCGAACTCTACAAAACGAGTCACCAGTTTGACGGCACCGTCGCCAACCCGCAATGGCTTGGCTAGAGAGCGACGACTCTCCGCGATTTTCAGAACAACGCAGCTGGACTGATTGAGGTTCACGCTGCGCGATCCCGGCAGGACGGGGCGCAAGGCCGGGAGCCGATTGCAGTGGTCGCATTGGCGGGAACAGTGAATACCTAAAGCGGAGAAATCGGGTATGCGACGAACTCTGGTGGTGTGGATCGTGCTTGCGATGGTTCTTTCCCTGCCTCGATTCATCGAAGCGATCGTCATGATGGATCCGACCGTTAGCGTTCCGGTGAACCGACTGATTATCAACACCACCAAATACATCAAAGCCCACCCGAAAGATTCGCAGGGATATTATCTGCTCGGGCGGCTGCACAGCTTTGCGTTTGCCGGGAACACCCACACCGAAGAGTCGAAGTACTCAAGACTGTTCGGCCCGAACGCGTTGCCGGAGGCGCGCTTTATCGAACCAGTCCCCCGCCAGGAGCGAGCGGTACCTGGGAAAATTCTGCCCGCAGCGGCGCGCTGGCACCTCAACGAGTCGCTACGCAACTACCAGCGCGCGACCGAACTTCAACCAAAGCAGCCCCTGGCGTATCTCGGATTAGGCTGGATGTTGGAGCAGGGCGCGCTGTTCGCGGACCAGGTCGACGCCCCTTTTCGGAAGCCTCCGCGGCGGGCTTCTGTGCAGGAGTGGCGGGCCGAAGCGCTGGCAGTTTATCGTCATTTGGCCACGAACCCCAAGGATCTCTATGACGCAGGGCCTCAGCCGGAATCGCCTGAAGGACTGCGCGTGGAAGCGAGCCGGGCAATCCTGCGCATGCTTCCGGGACCGGACTTATCCCCAGAAGAAAAGGCGGATACTGATCGCGCGCGCAAGGTGAACGAAGATTTCGAGGAAAAGGCGAAGAGGGCAGCGGCGGGACAGCCAGCAGGAGAGCTAGGGGACCGACATGTTATTTCGCCCATCATATTTTCACTGCGCGGACCGGCCCCGCTCGAGGTGCTGCTGGCCCCCGGGCGCGTCGTGTCATTTGATCTTGCCGGGAACGGCGTGCCGGCGAAGTGGCCCTGGGTGAATTCCGACGCGGGCTTTCTGGTGTGGGATCCTGAAAACCGGCAGCGCGTCGAGTCTGGCAGACAACTGTTCGGTTCGGTGACCTGGTGGATGTTCTGGCGCGACGGCTACGCAGCCCTGGCCGCCCTCGACGACGATGGCAACGGCTGGCTCGAAGGAGATGAACTCGCCGGAATCGCCATCTGGCGCGATATCAACGGGAATGGCGTGTGCGATCCTGGCGAAGTGATCTCCCTTCAGGACGCGGGAATTGTGCGCATCGCGGTCCGGGCGAGCGGACGCACGAACGGAATGCCTTTCAACGCGCAGGGGATTCAATTGAGCGACCAGACTTTGCGGCCCACCTACGACTGGACTCCGGAGTCGATCGTGTCGGGCGCGCAAAATCAGGATACGAAACCCTAAACAAGGTCGCGATGGTCTTGAGCCATACGAGGGAGCGTCAGGAAATCAACAGTATCGAATATTTATTCTCAATCGGCTGAGCTCTGGAGGGCCTTCAGAATTAGAAGCAGATCACCGCGCGGTGGAGTAATCCACCCTCAATATCCTTGCTTAATCCGTATGAGGAATCTGGCGGTTCAAACGACGTAAGCCGGTTTAAACTGACAAACTCCCAACCCGCGGCTTTTAGTTATGTGGCGTTCAGAACGCCTCGACCCAGCGAGCACGCGCCTTCCAACTACGAACACAACATAAGTACGAAGGCAACATAATCTGCAAAAACCGGACTGCCTGCCTGAGCATGCAGTCCGGCGTTTGTTGTGTTGTGGACCAATTCCATCACTGGACGTTGAGAACCACGGGGATCGTCATTGACTTCGCAGGGTTCGCAAATTCGATGATGTTGATCTCTCCGACGTAGGTTCCCACCGCCAGCGCGCTGGCATTCGCGCTGACCGTGACGTTCGTGGGCGTGTTGCAACAGCCGCCGCCCGACGGGGAGATGCCCAGCCAGTTCCCTCCCTTGCCCGATGCCGCGATCGGAGTGAAGCGGATGACGGTGCTGGTGCTGGCGATGCTTATCACCTGCGGCGCGGGATTCACGCCGACGGTGGTATTGAAGGTGACGGTCGGAAGCTGAACGAAGACGGGATCGCCTACCGTGACCACCACGGGAATGGTCACGTTGCCAGTTGTGGCTTTCAGCACCTGCTGCCCGATGTACGTGCCCGCAATCAGGCCCCCGCCAGGCAGCTTCGAGTTGACGACGGACACGGTGTAGGTTCCGGAGTTGACGCCCTTGACCGGAGTTACCGTGATCCACTTGCCGGGATCCGCGGTGGTGGCCGAGACGCTCCAGTTCAGCGTGCCGCTACCTCCATTGCCCACCACGATGGTTTGTGAGGGTGGTTTTGTCGAGGTTGGTTTGAACGAGAAGCTGGTTTGGCCGGGGAGATTGTCGAACAGCGCCTTGCTCGAGGCCAGGACCGCTAGATTGACGGGCACGGTCATGGACCTGCCGGGGTTGGCAAACTCGATGATGCTGATTTCTCCGGTGTAGTTCCCTGCCGCGAGCGAACTACCATTGATGCTGACCCGGATGGGCAACGAGGTGAAACAGCAGCCGCCGCCTGAGGGAGAGATGCTGAGCCAATTGCCGCCCTTGCTGGTTGCCGCGCTCGCGCTAAAGCGCGCGCTGGTGTTGTCGTTCGTTGGGATGCTGATGACCTGCGGCAGGGGGTTCGCTCCGCCGAACGACATGACGAAGCTGATGGGATTTACCTGAGTAAAGGCCTTACCGACGGTGACCGTCACCGGGATGGTGGCGATGCCGCCAGTCGTAGCTTGGAGCAGCAGTTGACCGTCGAAGGTTCCAGCTTGAACCCCTGCTCCTGGCAAGAGGGCAACGTTGACCGACACGGTGAGTGATTTTGGAGCCGACCCGCCGATCGGAGCCACCGCCAGCCAAGCGCCGCCATCGGCAGTGGTCTTAGCGACGGTAAATTTCAATGTGCCGGTGCCGCCATTGCCGACCAGGAGCGTCTGCGGAGTCGCTTTCTTGCCCGATGCAACCGAGAAGCTCAATCCTCCGGGGAGGTTGTCGAAGAATGCACCCGAAGCGGCGATGGTCAACGTTACCGGGATGGTCATCGAGCGGCCGGGGTTAGCGAACTCAGTGATGATGATTTCTCCGGTATAGGTTCCCGCCGCCAGCGTGCTTGCGCTCACGCTCGCTGTAACCGCCAGCGGAGTGAAACAGCAGCCGCCACCAGACGGAGAGATACTCAGCCAGCTGCCGCCTTTCGCAGAAGAGGCGCTTGCACTAAAGCGAATGGTGGAGTTGTCAGTCATGGTGATGTTGAGGACCTGCGGCAGCGGATTTGTGCCGCCGAAGGGCATCGTAAAGGCAACGGGGTTCATCTGTGTGAAAGCACTTCCCACCGTGACCGTGACCGGAATGGTGGTCGTATCCCCTGACGTTTGAAAAACCAGTTGTCCGCTGAAAGTCCCGGCGAGGGCTCCGCCGTTAGGCAGATTTGCGGCCGTTACCGAGATCGTCGCGATCGAGGGAGCCGTTCCGCTGGTAGGCGTGGCTGCGAGCCAGGCTCCGCCATCGGCGGTGCTGGTTGTGACGGTCCAGCTCAGTGAGCCGGTTCCGCCATTACCGATCTGGACGATCTGTGAAGTAGCGCTGCCGCCCGTCTTAAGCGAGAAGCTCATTCCGCCCGGGAGATTGTCGAAGAACGCGCCGCTGGCGGCGATCGTCAGGCTGACCGGTATGACCATCGACCGACCGGGGTTGGCGAATTCGGTGACGATGATTTCTGCGGTGTAGGTGCCCGCCGCGAGCGTGGACGCATTCACACTGGTAGCGATGGCTAATGGTGTGAAGCAGCAGCCGTCCCCCGAAGGCGAAACCGACAGCCAGTTGCCGCCGGTTGCGGTCGCGACGGACGCACCGAATCGAATGGTCGAGTTATCGATCATGGCTACATTCAGAACCTGCGGGAGAGGGTTGGCTCCGCCGAACGGCATGGTGAAACTGAGGGGGTTCAACTGGGTGAACGCCGCTGGTCCTACGGTCACGGTCACGGGAATGGTGGTGGTGTCTCCGCTGGTTTGGAAGATCAGCTGACCGAGATATTCGCCGGCCACCGCTCCTCCTCCAGGCAGCTGGCTGACATTGACTGCTACCGAAACCGCCGAAGGCGCAGTTCCGCTGACAGGAGTCCCCGCGAGCCAGTTGCCGCCATCGGCGGTGCTAGTGGCGAGAGTCCAGTTCAGTGTTCCGGAACCTCCGTTCCTGACCTGAATGGTCTGCGAGGTTGCAGTAGTCCCGTTGGTTTTGACGGAGAAGCTGAGCTGACCAGGAAGGTCGGCGAAGAACGCGCCGGACGAAAGGACCGTCAGCGTGACCGGCACAACCATCGCCCTGCCGGGGTTAGCGAACTCGGTGATGATGATCTCTGCGGTATAGGTTCCCGCTGCAATCGTACCTGCGTTCACGCTGATCGTGTTTGCGCGCGGCGTGAAGCAACAGCCACCGCCGCTGGGGGAAATCGTCAGCCAATTGCCACCTTTCGCGTTCGCTACCGACGCACTGTAGCGGATGGTGGAGTTGTCCGTCAGGGCGATGTTGAGGACCTGCGCCAGAGGATTCGCGCCCCCGAACGCCATGGTGAAATCAAGTGGGTTGATCTGTGTAAACACGGACGGGCCGACGGTGACCGCCACTGGAATGGTGACGCTGTCGCCTGAGGTCTGGAATAGCAACTGGCCAACAAAGGTGCCATTTGTCGAGCCTCCTCCCGGCAGTTGGGCCTTGCTAATGCTGATCGCGATGGTGGAGGGAGCGGTCCCGCTTGAAAGAGTGGCGGTCAGCCAACTTCCGCCGTCCGCAGTGCTGGTCGTCAGGGTCCAGTTCAACGTGCCCGATCCGGAGTTTCGAATCTGGATCGATTGCGCGGTTGGGGTGCCGCTGGTCTTGAGGGAGAAGCTCAGCTTTCCCGGAAGATCGTCGAAGAATGTCGCGCCCGAGGCCGCTACCGTGAGCGTTACAGGGATGGTCATGTTGATGGTGCCATTAGCGAAGTTGGTGACTACCACTTGCCCCGTATACGTGCCGGCTGCAAGGTTGCCGGCAGTCACGATCACCGAAACGGCCAGCGGCGTGAAGCAGCAACCAGCGCCCGCGGGGGACACCGACAGCCAGTTGCCACCGCTGTTCGTCGACGCGGCCGTACTGAAGCGAACCGTCGTTTGATCGGTATACGCGATGGTCAGAACCTGAGGCAGCGGCTCGGCGCCGGCGAACGCTTTGGTGAAGGCCAGCGCTGGAACCGTTTGGAACGTCTGGGCGTGGAGGGCGCTCGGCAGTCCGAAGGTCAAGGCCAAGGCGATCGTGGCGAAGAAGATACGCAATTGATCGGGTTTCGAGACGCGATAACTCATATGAATGCTCCATTTCCCTGACGATTTGCGTTGCGGATCGGCGCGAAGCGAAGCCAGGATGCTTATCTCGCGGCTCCGCTCCTTCCCGTGCGCCGTTTGTACTCACTTCGCATTGCGCTAACGCCCGGGAAAAACCGTCATTAATTTTTTAAATCTCTAGAAATGCGGTCAGAAACTCCAGCGTCGGGCTTGGCAGGGAGCGGGAGCGGATAGCAGGCTGGGATTCTCGCCCAGGCCTGGACGGGCGAGACGCCCGTCGCTCCATCGTAGGAGCGATCTAGCGGCTGGCAATTGGGGGATTCGCCGCGGCAGCGGCCAGCTCGGCTCGAAATCGTGCTGCCTGCTGCGGTTGGTTGAGCGCGTCATATTCGGCCGCGAGATCTTTTCGCGCGGCGCGAATGAAACTCGTGGAAGGGCTGCTTTGCTTGACCAGGATTTCATAGCCCGCGAGGGTCTCGGGTTCCGCATCTTTATAACGATTATCGTGGAGCAGAGTTCGTCCCAGCTTAATATGCGCGATGGCGAGGTTTACGTTGTCCGCCGGGAGCGTTTCTTTATAGCGGCGGATCACGTCGCGAAAAAGTTGTTCAGCGCGAGGGTAGTCCTTCTTGTCATAGGTGATGCCCGCCACGTTGGAAAGCGCGATCGCGACTAAATAGTGGTGGTCGCCATAAACGGTGCGATAGATGTCAGCTGCGCGCTGGAATCGCGCCTCCGCTTCATCCAGGTGGTCGCGCATCGAAGCCACGTTCCCCAGTTCGTTGAGAGTTTCAGCTACGGATGGGTGCGCTGGACCATAGACACGTTCCTGGATGGCAAGTGCCTGGTTCAGAGAAGAGACGGCCTCGTCATATTTATTCTCGTACGTGAGGGACTCGGCCAGAGCGGTCAAGCAGCCGGCCGTCTTGGGGTGGTTATTGCCGTAGTACGACTGAGCGATCTCGAGCGCTTGCCGGTCCAAGCGTTCGGCTTCACTGTAATAACCCAAATCGCGCTGCACGGCGGCAAGACTGCCAAGATCGTCGGCGACTAGCGGGTGGCGTTCACCATAGATCTGGCGGTGCATCTCGAGGACGCGAGTGTACAAGGATTTGCAAATATCGTAATGACCGGCGCGGTAGTGCGCGTCCGCCAAGGCGGAGAGGCTGGTGGCCAGGTCGGCTGGCGCCACGCCGGGAGCGGACTGCAGCCGCACGGCCTCGTCGAGCGCAGTGATCGCTTGATCGTAGGAGCCGCGTTCCGCCAGCACTTTTCCGTAGGCAAGAGTAGCTTTCGCCAGTGCGGGATGGTTCGGCGGCAAGTGCCGCTTGGCCATTTCCAGGCCTTGCCGAACCAGTTGTTCGGCCTCGTCCAAATGCGCCTGATCGGAGCGCAGCAAACCAAGAGCAGTAAGGCTCTCGGCTGCTTCCGGGCTATCTGCTCCGAACAGCGACTTGCGTTGCTCGAGGGCCGAGCGTAATAACGAATCTGCTGGTTCGAACTTGCCGAGTTTCTGATAGATACTGCCGAGGTTCTGGTAGAGCTCGGCCTGCACCTTGGGGTCATGGTTAAGTGTCTTTGCTTCCTGCACGCCACGGTCGACGATAGTGATCACGCGCAAGGAGTCGGAGGGTCCGGCCGCGGGATCTCCGCCCTGAAAAAGGTTGGCCGTGAATTGCTGTATGCGCTGGGTACGCGCCGCTTCAGCCAGTGCCGTATCGCGTGCCTTAGCCAGGCGTACTGTGAAAAAGGCGATCAGTCCGACGATGACGGCGAAGATCACGGTGGTTGCCGCAACCGCGCGTCGATTCCGCCGGACAAACTTGCCGATCCGATAGTCCAACGTGTCGGGCCGTGCCTCCAGAGGCTCGCCGCTGAGGTAATGGTCAACGTCGCGGATCAAAGCTTCCACCGTCCGGTAGCGGCGGTGCGGATCTTTGTGCATGGCGTTGAGACAGAGCACATCGAGATCAGCCCAGGCAGTCTTGCTCAAAGATAAAGATAGCGTGTGGGAGTTGCCATCAGAGTCGGTCGTTCGCTTCCTGGCTGCGGATGGCTTGCCCGGCTCATGCTCAGCAATGATTGAGGCGGCTTCTGCAGGGGTCAGACCAGACAAGTCGAAGGGAAGCTGACCGGTCAACAACTCGTAAAGAATGACTCCAAGGGAATAAACGTCGGTACTGATTCCGACACGATCGCCACGAATCTGCTCGGGCGAGGCGTAGGCCGGCGTCATCATTCTCAGCCCAGTCATGGTCTGGTCGACTTGCAGGTCCAGGGTCTCCAGTTGTTTGGAAATGCCGAAATCGAGCAGGCGGACCGAACCATCGTTCTTGACGAGGACGTTGGACGGCTTTAGGTCACGGTGGATGACTGCATGACCGTGCGCGTGCTGCACCGCCTCGCACACCGACCGAAACAGCTGAAGACGCTGCTCAACCGAGCACTCATTTTTCCGGCAATAGTGGGTGAGCGGGATGCCGTCAACGTACTCCATTACGAACCACGGAGTTCCGTCATCCAGGGTGTCTGCGTCATAGAGCCGTGCGATTAAGGGATGATTCAGTTGCGCGAGGGTCCGTTGTTCGCTGGCAAAGCGTTCGCGGCGTGCCGGGGAAAGCCAGGCATCACGCAGGACTTTGACCGCGACTTCAGTACCGAGGTCTCTGCGTTCGGCAAGATAAACCACGCCCATTCCGCCTTCGCCCAGCAACTTCATAATCCGGTACGGGCCGAATTCTTTGAGAATCAGGGAAGCCGGAATGGCATTGGCAAGCGTCTCCTGCGCGATGTCGGCAATATTGCGATCGAGCAGCGAGTGGCCGTTCGCGTCCTGGTCCAGCATGTTCAGAACCTCGACGACGAGTTCCTCGTTGTCGCCGCATGCCGCCTCCAGGAACACTCTCTGCTCGTCCTGGGGCACGTCCGCGGCATCATGAAATAACTTCTGGATTCGGTCCCAGCGCGCACGATCCATACATTCGAGTCCTGGGTTCGGTCCCTACCTGGTTCAGTCCCTACCTGCTGTTGCGAGATGCCAAGTCATCCGGCCCGGCGAAGCGAGTGCCCCAGCCAGGCCTTGGCCGCTCGCCAGTCGCGCAAGATTGTGGCCTCCGACACGCCAATCAGACTTGAAATCTCGCTGACTTCAAGCCCTCCGAAAAACCGGCTCTCCACGATGAGGGCCTGGCGCGGTTCCAGGCGAGCAAGTTCGGTTAAGGCCGTGTCGAGCGCCACCATGTTTTCCTGGGGCGTCACTGCGCCGTCGAGCGAATCGTCGAAAGAAACAAAGATGACTTCCCCGTCACCGCCCCGTTTATGCGCGTTGCGGCGTCGCGCTGCCTCGACCAGCAATTGGCGCATAGCCCGGGCCGCGATGCGCTTGAAGTGCAGACGCGAGGCGGCTGCGATACCGGGCTGCTTGGCCAGTTTCAGCCACGCCTCATTGACCAAAGCCGTGGCACTGAGCGTGCTGCTCGGATCTCCGCGCTTGACGCTCGAAGCCAGCCGGCGCAACTCCTCGTAGGCTAGGCTGAAGAGTTGGTCGAGAGCTCGCCTTTCCTTCGCGGTCTGATGCATTTCTCTTTCTCTCTGCCCGAACTCGGGTGCGCGCAGAGCATTTCGTAGCGGCATGACGGCTTTTCCTTGCCCTTCGCGCAATGCGAGATGGGAGCACAGGAAGCCAGCGGGAGGAGGGTAGGGCAAAAGCGTGGCTTCCAATGCGGAAAAGCCTAGCACCAAGAGCGCACTCGTACAACTGCTTTCGTGTTCCCGATTTGCCGGAAAGAGGCATGAAGAAACGAGGCAAAGTTTTGCGTGATCCCCGCACGGGCCCCGGTCTCTCGGGCCCAGATCGTACGATTCCTGGTCTGCTGATGATCGAGGGTCGGCAGTACTGGTTTCGCCTCGAAGGCGTCTGGAAGTCTGAAATACCTCCCAAGCCGGGACTTGCCGTGGATGTGAAGTTAGATCACGCCGGCCGAATCCTCGCCATAACTGCGGTGTCCGATTCCCAACTCGCCGAAGAACAAGCGGAACGCTCCGCGGATGCGACCAAAATGGCGGGGGTGAAGATCCTCCGCAAGATCGCCGCCAAGTGTGGTATGCCGAATCTGTTGCGGCATTGAACGTTGTCAATCGATCGTTGTCAATCGATCAACGCAATCGAGTCAGACGGCACAAAGCCATTGGCCACAATTTGCTCGCCGCTGTCCGGAAGCGCCTCATTTTTGAAAACTGAAGCGGGCTTCTTACCCAGACTTACGACCAATTAGACGGACTGGGAATCACGGATATCACTAGCCTTGTGAACTCCGTCAGCGAGGCGACGATGTTGCCCTTGAAACTGTGGCGGATGAAAGACAGCCAGCGTGCGGCGGGCAAAGTGACAACGATTCCAAGTCTTCCAATTTCCCCCGACTCACGGAGTACAGACAAATGGAAGTCGATGCATGAATGGAAGTTAATGCATGAATGGAAATTAATGTGCTTCAACTCTTTACAGCTGAGTTAAGCTCGGGGCGCACAGAAAAAGGGGGCCCCCATGATGTGTTCCTCGAAGATGTGTTCCTCGTTGTGTTCCTCAAGGTTGAAAACGTTCGCTGCAAGTTTTCTTGCGCTGTTGCTCATCCACGGCGTCGCGATGCACCTTGACGTTCAAGCCCAAGTCGCCGGCGGAGCAATTACAGGAACGGTCGTCGATAGCAGCGGCAGAGTGATGCCGAATGTTGGCGTCTCCATTACCAACCTTGCGACGGGCATCAACCGCACTGTGACGACCAACGAGGATGGGCTCTACATCGCGCCGAACCTCTTGCCGGCGACCTACGAACTGACGTTTACCGCTCCGGGATTCAGGACCGATGTAAGGAGCGGCATCGAGCTGACCGTAGGCGCGACCGTGTCATTGAACATGACGATGCAGGTCGGCGGCTCGAAAGAGATTGTTCAGGTACATACCGAAGCTCCCGATGTGCAGCTTGCCACCTCGGATATCAGCGCCATGGTCAATGCGACCACAGTCCGTGAGTTGCCGCTGAACGGACGCAGTTGGACAGACCTGGCAGCCTTGCAGCCCGGCGTCGACACAATTCACACGCAGCCCGATTTCTCCTCAGGCACGGATCGGGGCAACCGCGGTTTTGGACAGCAACTGACGATCTCCGGCGCGCGTCCGCAACAGAATAATTATCGCCTGGATGGCGTGAGCATCAACGACTATTCCAATGGAGCTCCGGGCAGCGTGTTGGGCGGAAGCCTGGGAGTAGATGCGATTCAGGAGTTTTCCGTTCTAACCAGCAACTACTCAGCCGAATATGGCAAGACGTCGGGCGGCGTTGTGAACGCCATTACGCGTTCGGGAACAAATCAGTTTCATGGTAGCGTCTATGAATTCATCCGGAATGACGCCCTGGACGCACGGAACTACTTCGATCTGGGTGGGGTTCCACCTTTCAAGCGCAACCAGTTTGGCGGAGCGATCGGCGGGCCGATCATCAAGAACCGGACGTTCTTCTTTGCTGACTATGAAGGCATTCGGCAATCGAAAGGCATTTCCAATGTAACGTTCGTGCCCTCGCAGAACGCAAGGAACGGGCTGTTGTGTTCGATGGCTCCTGCCGACCAGTCATGTTTTACGTACCAGTTGCTACCGGGACCAAACACAAACGCAAATGGCGTTGACTTGAATGCCGCGAAGTTTTTCACCTTCTACCACCTGCCCGACCCGGGCACTAGCACTATTGAGAACGGCGACATAGGGACATACACCTTCGCCGGTCAGCAAGTGGTCAACGAGAACTTCCTGACCACGCGCGTCGATCACAGGTTCTCGGACAAAGATGAGCTCTTCGGCACATACCTGTACGATCGAACGCCGTATTCATCTCCCGATGGTTTGAACAATGTTCAATTTGATACGAAGACGACGCGGCAAATCTTTGCCACGGAGGAGACCCACTCGTTTAGTCCGAGCTTTGTGAACTCCGTCCGCCTGGGTTGGAACCACGAACCGGTGGACAATAACAAGAGCGTCAAAGCGATCAATCCGGACGCGGCCAGACTGGATCTCGGCTCTTTCGCGGGAAGAGATGCACCCCAAGTGCTCGTCTCCGGACTCTCGGACTTTACTGGAGGAGTGGGTGGAAGTCCTACGTATCTTTATCACTGGAACTCAGCCCAGCTTTACGATGATGCTTTCTACACAAAGGGAACACACTCCATCCGGTTCGGTATCGCATTCGAACGCATGATGCTCAACCAGGTGGCCGATACCGATCCAAACGGGATATGGAGGTTTGGACCGTTGGCCCAAGTTGACCCCACCGACCCCACCGGAAAAAGATTAATAAGCACCTTCCTTCAAAACAACCCCACCAAGTTTCAGGGAGGGGAAGCCAGTACACTTTCGCCACGCAATTTGCGGCAGTCGATCTTTGGAGTCTATGTGCAGGACGACTGGCATTTTCGACCGAACCTGACGCTGAACTTGGGACTTCGCTATGAGATGGCGACGGTACCAACTGAAACCGGCGGCAAGATTGCCAACCTTCTAAACATGAAAGACGCGTTGCCGATTTGTGGCAAGGTGCCAACGACGGGAGGATGTTCCGGCACCGGCTCCTTCTTCAACAATCCGACGCTAAGGAATTTTGAGCCTCGCGTTGGTTTCGCGTGGGATCCTTTCCACAATGGTAAGACTGCGATTCGCGGAGGAGCGGGGCTGTTTGACGTGCTGCCTCTGATTTATCAGTACATCCTGCTAACCAATCAGGCAGCGCCCTTCTTTACCTACATCTCGGTTAACAAACCCGGCAGTGGCACGTTCTACACCGGCGCTCCTCTGAATGCGCAACCGCGATCCACATACGTCCAGCACGATCCCAAGCGAAATTATGTGGGACAGTGGAACCTCAACATCCAGCAGCAACTCACGCCTACATTGGCAGCCATGGTTGCGTATGTCGGATCTCGCGGCGTGCATCAGCCGTTCCGTGCTGATGAGATCAACCTCGTTCTTCCGACCAAAACGCCTGCTGGCTACCTGTTTCCAAAAGTTGACGTTGTGGGGAACATCTGGGACCCAGCCAATAATTGCATACAGACGGATCCCAATGCCATCGTCGGCGATCCGGGTCCGCCGACATGCAACCCGCCTAACCCGATCAACACGAACTACAGCTCAATTCGCGCCATGATCTATGAGGGACGTTCTTACTACAACGCCCTTGAAGCCCAATTAGCAAAGCGCATGAGTCATGGGGTCCAGGTACAGGGCACTTTCACTTGGAGCAAGAGCATCGATACCGGCTCAGCGACGATCGCAGGAGACTCGTTCGGAAACTCGATCTCCAGTTTGCATTTTTATGATCTGCGACTGAATCGCGGCCTTTCCGATTTCAACGTCGGCCGGACTTTTGTCGTGAATGGAACGTGGGAAGTACCAACCCCTTGGTCCTCTTCGGCTATTGCTCAACACGCCCTGGGAGGGTGGGAGCTGGGGCTTATCTTCACTGCAAGTGATGGCGTGCCCGTAACTCCGAGTTGGGGAACTGGTTCTGATCCAGCTAACACTCTTAGCAGCGATGACTGGGCCTTCCCGGACCGCTTGGGTGGATCCGGATGCAAGACCTTGTCCAACCCGGGCCACCCGACAAATTACATCAAGACAAATTGCTTCGCGGTCCCTGTCGCACCCAGCCAGGCCTTTTTCAACGCAAACTGTGACCCAGCGCCTCCAAGCCTTGGCGGTCCACTGGCTCCCGGAGATCTGCGATGCTTCAACCTGCGCGGCAATGCCGGTCGCAACATCATTATCAGTCCCGGCGTCACCGAACTGGACTTCTCGATGTTTAAGAACAACTACATTAAGAGCGTTTCGGAGAAGTTCAATATCCAGTTCCGCGCTGAACTCTTCAACATTCTTAATCACGCCAACTTCGCGCCGCCATCCACCCCGAACAATACGGACATTTTCGATGGAACCGGCACACTGTCGGGCGTAGCCGGCCAGATAACCAAGACCACCACAACAGCCCGCGAAATCCAGTTCGCGGTCAAGGTGATCTTCTAGCCAATGTTCGCGAGGTAAGGAGAGGAGTCGAGTGGCAAGCGAAGATCACAGCGCAGTTGTGTGGCACAAAACCGTTCCGCTGGGCTTGACCCGCCGCAGCTGGCTTCAGCGAGCGGCATGGATTTCGACGGCCGCAGCCCTCCCCCAGATTGCATGGGCCGCTGCGCAAGAGGTCTCAGCCTCCATCAGTCCGGTAATGGAGAAGCTCAGCGCGTACATGGCCGAGGCCCGGAACCGCGCGCTGCCGGACAATGTGGTGCAGGAGACCAAGCACCACATTCTCGACACCATCGCCGCCATGGTTTCGGGATCCGAGCTTTCTCCTGGACGCATGGCGGTCGAGTTCGCACGCGCTTATGGTGGCGAGAAGATTGCCACGGTGGTCGCATCGCGGATCGTCTGCGGACCGATCGAGGCGGCATTTGCGAACGGTATGCTGGCTCATTCCGATGAAACCGATGACGACTTCACCACGGGAGGAGCGCATCCAGGCTGCGCGGTGGTTCCCGCGGCGCTCGCTTCGGCGGAGCAGTTCGGCATCGGTGGGACGCATTTCCTGCGCGCCGTGGCGCTAGGCTATGACATCGGCATGCGGGCCATGATGACTGTCGGCGCGGGGATGAGAGAAACACACAACCTGGTTGGGACCATGGGGGCGACGGCGGCTGCCGGGTGCGCCGCCGGTCTCAATGCCCAGCAGATGCGCTGGCTGCTGGATTATGCCGCGCAGCAGGCGGGCGCCGGAATCGGTGCGTGGCGGCGCGACACCGAACATATCGAGAAGGCTTTCGTGTTCGGCGCCATGGGTGCGCGCAACGGAGTCAACGCTGCCATGGTGGTTCACTCCGGCTGGACGGGCGTCAACGATATTCTTTCCGGCCCTAACAATTTCGTGGAGTCCTACAATTCCAAGGCCGATCCTGCGGGGATGGTCGAGCAACTCGGCGAGCGCTACGGAGTAGTGCAAACCACGATCAAGAAGTGGACTACGGGAGGGCCAATCCAGGCGCCGCTGGACGCGCTGGAGAATCTGCGCAAGCGACAACCCTTCGCGGCGGATCAGGTGAAGCAGGTGGTGGTACGCGCAGCCACGAGCGCGGCTTACACGGTGAACAACCGCGATATGCCGGATATTTGTCTTCAGCACCTGGTTGCGGTGATGCTTGTCGACAAGACGGTCTCCTTCCGGGCGGCACATGATAAGGCGCGAATGCAGGACCCGGCAATACTCCGGGAGCGCGCCAAGGTGCAGCTCGTCCCCGACGAGGAACTTGAACGGTTGATACCGGTGCGAGTGGCCATCGTCGAAGTTACCCTAAACGACGACACGCGCCTTACGGAGCGTGTGGAGCATGTACGCGGAACTCCCGAGAATCCGATGACTCGCGATGAGGTAGTCGCGAAGGCGCGCGAGTTGATGACGCCCGTTCTCGGCGCCGCAACATGCTCGAACCTGATCGAGCGCATGCTTGTGCTCGATACCGTGAAGGACGTCCGAGAGCTTCGACCGTTGCTTCAGGGCGATTCCAAACTTGAACATCGCAAACAGTGAAATCGATGCCGCGCAGCGATTTCGCGGAGCTGAGGATGCGTCAGGATGACGGGGACCAAGAGAGCGACGCTGCTGCTGGTGTTCTGCGCGGCCACGACGAGCAGCTTGTATTCCGGAACAAAAGAATTGGGCACCACGGCTCCTCAGGCTGAGCAAGCGGCTTCGAGTTCTACGCAGACCGGCGCACTTAGTTTCGAGTTTTTCAAGACCAAGGTCCAGCCCATCTTCTTGAAGAACCGCGCCGAGCATGCCCGCTGCTATGGTTGCCACGTTCTGTCGAACAGGATTTTCCGTCTCGAGCTGCTGTCGCCGGGGAGCACGGACTGGAGCGACGAGCAATCACAGCGAAACTTTCAGAGTGCTCTGGAGGTGGTCGTTCCCGGCGATCCTGCTTCCAGCAAGCTTTTGCTCCATCCTCTTTCGCCCGAGGCCGGAGGAGATCCGTTTCACTCGGGGGGCAGGCAGTTCGCGTCGCAGAACGACCCAGACTGGCTTGTGATCGCGGAATGGGTGCGTGGAGTTCGCATGGGAATTTCCGAGTCTGCGCCGCAAACTCTGACACGCGTCTATGTAACGAATAGCGCCAGCGACACGATTGACGTGATTGATCCCGCGACGAATAGAGTCGTGCAGGTAATCCATGGTATCGAGCTCCCGCATGGCATCGCTTTTTCTCCGGATGGAGCGCGCATTTACGTCAGCAATGAGGCGGAGAACGTGCTCGATGTGGTGGATCGAAAGAGCGGCGAAATCCTAAAAAGAGTAGCGCTCAGCGATCGGCCAAACAACCTCGCCATCACCAAGGACGGAAGTCAGGTCCTGGTTGGCATCCGAGCGCAGCCCGGCGTCCTCGATGTCATCGACACGACCTCGCTCCAGAAAGTAAAGAGCATCCCCGTGGATGGCGCGGTGCACAACGTGTACGTGACCCCAGACGGCAAATATGCGGTCAGTGGATCGATCGAAAATAAAGCCGCAACCGTGATTGATCTCCAAAGCCAGCAAATGGCATGGGAGGTCAAATTCAACCGCCCGGTACGGCCCATGGCCTTCGAGACAAATCCCGACGGCTCGACTCGCCGCATTTTCGTTCAGCTTTCTGCTTTTCACGGATTCGCCGTTGTCGACTTCGCGAAACGGGCGGAGGTGGCCAGGATCAAGCTGCCGGATCAGCCCGGCGGTTTCGGAATTGCGGAAGCACGGGGAGGCGTTCCGTCTCACGGAATCGGGGTGACTCCGGACGGAAAATCGTTATGGGTCAACAGTACGCTTTCCAATGCTGTCTTTAAATACTCGCTCCCTGATCTCAAGTTGATCGGACATGCGGCACTACCCGAAGTTCATCCGCTGGGGCATGCGCCGACTGGCGCGGTACCCGAGTGGATTGCCTTCACGCCTGACAGCAAGCTGGTTTATGTTTCGGACTCCGCGGCTCGATTGGTGTCGGTGATTGACGCACAGACGCTCAAAGAAGTGGCGCGCATCCCCGTGGGGGAAGTGCCCAAACGAATTAAGACTTTGGTTCTGCGGTGAGATCGCCACAACTAAGGATCGAGTTGCAGCATAAAACACCGACCGACTAAAGATACGGACTATGGCCGAACATACTGCCGCTTCGCCGGATGCAGAACATATCGATATTTCCGTTCCGGACTCCGAGGTTGGCCGGCGCGCCAGACATCGTATCGCGCGACGTCTTTTGCCCTTCCTGTTTGTGCTGTATGTGATCGCTTTCCTGGACCGGATGAACATCGGGGCGGCTGCCCTCCAAATGCCCCACGATCTTGGGTTCAGCGATCGCGTGGTGGGCATGGGAGCGGGCATTTTCTTCCTCGGATACCTCCTCTTGGAAATCCCCGGCGCGTTGATTGTGGAGCGATGGAGTGCGCGCCGATGGATCGCGCGCATCATGATCTCCTGGGGACTGGTGACGGTGTTGATGGCCTTCATTCACACGTCCCGGCAATTTTATCTGGTGCGTTTTTTTCTGGGCGCCGCCGAAGCGGGATTCTTGCCCGGAGTCATCGTCTATCTGACCCATTGGTTCCGGTATGAGGACCGGGGCAAGGCAGTCGCTTTTTTTTATGCTGCCAATCCCCTTTCCTACGTGGTTGGCTCGCCGATCGCGGGCTTGCTGCTCGGGATCTCATGGCTTGGGCTGAGGGGCTGGAGATGGTTGTTTATTCTGGAAGGCATTCCCGCGATTGTGTTCGGGGTGATCACGATCTTCTATCTGACGGACTGGCCGGCGCAGGCTCGCTGGCTGCCCGCGGACGAGCGGTCCTGGATCATTGAACAATTGCAGCGCGAAAAGCAAGCCAAGAAGAATCGTCATCATTCCTTGAGCATCTGGGGAGCTCTGCGCAACCGCGATGTAATCCTGCTGACACTGTGCTATTTCTGCGCCATGACCGGAAGTTACGGCATTGCTTTTTGGCTCCCCACCATTCTGAAACGCCTCTCTGGACAAAGCGACCTAAAGGTGACTCTGCTGGCTGCTTTGCCGTACGTGGCTGCTTTCGTTACGCAGCAATTGAATGGCTGGCATTCCGATCGAACTGGAGAGCGCCGGTGGCATGCGGCCATTCCTGTGTTTCTGTGCGCGCTCGCCCTGTCGCTGGCGGTGCTCAATAGCTCGAGACCGTTGGTATCTATTGCGCTGTTCGTGCTCGTGGGGGGGGCGTTTTATGGCTTTCAACCTTGCTTTTGGGCTGTGCCTACGCTTTTTCTAAGTGAGTCGGCCGCGGCAGCTTCGATCGGGCTGATCAATTCAGTCGGGAATCTCGGCGGCTTGGTTGGGCCTCTGGTGATGGGTTATCTGGTTGGACGCACTCATAACTTCAGCGCCGGGCTCTGGTACCTGGTGGGTAGTCTTATTATGTCGGGTATGCTGATGCTCGCGGTTGGCGCCGGTCGCGGGCGTGAGGTTTCGGACACTGCTTAGCATGGTCGCGCGCTCAAAAGCGCGAATTGTTTTTAATGTTCGCTTAATGCGTATTTCATGTTGATCCTTATTAATGTGAGTAGCGCATTCCATGAGTTTTCTGTGACGAGTTTTCTGTGACGACGGTCTTGTTTCTCAATACTGGAGGTAAAGGTGAATAAATCGCGAGTAATGATTTTGTCAGTTGTGTTCTTAGCGCTTGTAGCCGGAGTTTGGGCTCAACAGAAACCGGTTCTGGAGCCTTTGCAAACGATTCCATTGCCTGAGCTCAAAGATGGCGATTTTGACCACTTCGCCGCGGATGTTGCGGGAGACCGGCTATTTGCCGCCGCGGAAGAGAACTCGAAAGTTCTGGTTCTTGATCTCAAGACCAATAAGCTGATCCATACCATGAGCGATCTCAAGGCGCCGCATTCCTTGCTTTACCGGGCGGATATGAAGAAGCTTCTTGTGGTCGATGGCGACTTGGGTGAAATCAAGATTTACGAAACGGATTCGTACAAGCCCGTCGGAAGCATAAAGCTGAAGGAGGGTGCGGACGCGAGCGCCTATGATCCTTCGACCAAGTACTTGTATGTTGTAAACGGTGGCAAGGATGCCAAACTCCCCAACGCATACATCACCGTCGTTGACACCTCCACCGCGAAGACTGTGGGGGAAATCAAGATCGACTCCAACGACGTGGAAGGCATGGCCATAGAGACATCGGGGCCTCGCCTCTTCGTTATTATCAGAGGTAACAACTCAATCGAAGTGTTTGACCGCACCAAGCGCACCTTACGTGCGACCTGGCCGATTGCGACCGAGGGCAAAAAGCCTACGGCCATAGCATTCGATGAGGATGCTCACCGGCTGTTTATCGGCACGCGCGATCCCGGAAAACTGATTGTGTTGGATTCTGATTCGGGCAAGGTTGTGAGCAGCATGCCGGCGGCAGCAATGGTCGATGACATGGCTTACGATCCCCAGCGCAAGCGCCTCTTCTTTGCGGGAACGCTGTTTATCGATGTGTTTCAGCAAAGCGACCCCGATCACTATGTCCAGATCGGTCACATTCCGACTTCGTTTCGAGCCAAGACGGCAATTCTGGTTCCTGAGTTGAATCACTTCTACCTCGCGGTTCCGCACCACGAGAAACAGACAGCCGAAATACGCGTTTACAACGTGCTTCCTTAGGTCGGGAACTGGGGTATAGTCGTCGGCTGACCACATTCAAGCGGACGCTTCTTTCGATACGCGGAAGAGCGTCCGGTCTTTCAGTTCGTATTCAATATCTTGGAAGGTAGGTTCTGCTCGCGTAGGTTGGGTGTCAAGATGTAGATCCAACCAAGACAGTGCGGATTCATTCCGAGAAGGGTTACACAGCAAATCGGTATCAGACTTGCGCAGGCACCAGCGAAACTTCTGCGGCAATGGCCTTTCCCATGTCCTCGGTGCCAGCACGCCCGCCAATGTCCGGAGTGAGAGGATCGCGCCGGGCGAGCACCTTGAAGATAGCATCCTCGACCGCGCGCGCGGCTTCCTTCTCGCCCAAATGATCCAACATCATGGCGCCCGACCAGATTTGCGCCACCGGGTTGGCAATCTTTTTGCCGGCAATATCGGGAGCTGATCCGTGGACAGGCTCGAACATCGAAGGGAACTCCCGCTCCGGATTTAAATTGGCAGAGGGGGCGAGCCCCATCGATCCGACAACGGCTGCGCCGAGATCGGACAGAATGTCTCCGAAAAGATTCGATCCCACCACTACGTCAAACCAGTCAGGATGGCTCACGAAGTGCGCGGTCAAAATATCGATGTGGTATTGGTCCGTTTTGACTTGTGGATATTTCTTTGAAATCGCGGAGAACCTTTCATCCCAAAAAGGCATGGTGTAGACAATGCCATTCGATTTGGTCGCTGAAGTTACATGATTCTTGCGCGTCCGGGCTAACTCGAAGGCGTAGGTCATGATCCGGTCACAACCTTGGCGCGTGAAAACGGTCTCCTGAATCGCCATTTCGAGATCCGTGTTTTGGTGGAGACGGCCGCCGACTGCGGAGTATTCGCCTTCGTTGTTCTCGCGGATGATACAGAAATCGATCTCTCCCGCTTTGCGATTACTGAGAGGCGTCTTGATTCCCTCCAGCAGCCGTATGGGACGCAAATTCACGTACTGTTTGAACGCCCGGCGGATGGGAATCAGCAAGCCCCAAAGTGAAGTATGATCGGGTACGCCCGGATAACCCACCGCTCCAAGAAAGATTGCATCGAACCGGCGCAACTGTTCCAACCCGTCCTCTGGCATCATCCGCCCGGTCTGGAGATAGGTCTCGCAACTCCAGTTGAAATGTTGCCATGACAAAGAAAGATCAAAACGGCGCGCTGCCGCCTCGAGCACGCGAATCCCCTCGGGGACGACTTCGCGCCCGATGCCGTCGCCTTCAATCACTGCGATTTTGTAATTCTTCAAGTTTCCTCGAATGGGCCCTACTTTAGCTCTTACTTTAGCTCGTTCTTATATACCTGTCCGCCTTTCATCACGAACTTCACCCGCTCAAGTTCTGTGATGTCGGTGGTTGGATCTCCTGACACGGCGACGACGTCTGCGAATTTACCCGCTTCCAGGGAGCCGATGCGATCCTGCCATCCCATGAGTTGCGCAGCTCCGGTGGTTGCGGCAAGGATGGCCTGGACCGGAGTCATTCCGAACTTCACCATGTACTCGAATTCTTTCGTTTGGCTTCCGTGGGGGAAGGGGCCGGCTCCCGAACCGAAGGCAATCTTCACGCCCGCCGCGACGGCCTTCGGAAAACTGCGTTCCGAGACTTCCGCAACACTATGGCCATGACGTTTCTTCTCGTCCTCCTCGCGATCAAGCTGATAGTGATATAGCGTCGGCACCAGATAAATGCCTTTCTGGATCATCATCTTGATCTCCCCATCATCAAGGTCCACGCCATGTTCGATCGATTCTACGCCTGCGTTTATGCAGTTATGGAGACCCTCGCCGCCGAAAGCGTGACAAGAAACTTTGTGCCCTCTGCGGTGAGCCTCATCCACGATTGCGTTTACTTCTTCCGCCGTGAACGTTGGCGGGACAACCATTTTTCCGTCTTCGGTGAAATGAAATTGGTACGCCGCGTATAACTTGATCCAATCTGTGCCATGCGCGATCTGCTCCCGCACCGCTTGACGAGCGGCCCAGGGAGAGTCTACGACTTGGAGCGAGGCCGGAAGAGCCAACTCCTCCGAGTAACCGTTCATGATGAAGCCACCGGTTGCCTGAAGGCCACGGGTTGAGACCTGCATGCGGGGACCCGGTACGACGCCGCGGTCGATCGCGTTGCGCAGATCCACATCGCTGTAACTGGCCCCGAGCGTCTTCAGATCGCGAAGCGTCGTGAAGCCCACCATCAAGTCTTTTTGCGCGTTCGCGAACGCGGTCAGGGTGCGGTATTGGTAGGAGTCGCGTAAAAATTGCTCTTCGAGGTCCGGTCCGTTTCCAAAAACGTGAGTGTGCGCATCGATCAGGCCCGGGAGTACGGTGGCTTGGCTCAAGTCCACCACCTCGGCGCCCGCCGGCTCTTTCACGCGCTCGGCCGGGCCAACCTCGGTGATGCGGTCCCCATGGATGAGGACAACCTGATGGTTGAGCAGTTTTGCGGACTTCGTGTCAAAGAGCCGGCCGGCACGAATTGCCACCCAGTGGTCGGGGGAGGGCGTTTGAGCGTTGGCGAAGGAGCAAGCAAAGAGCAACAGAGCGGCAAAATTTCTCTTGAGCATTGTGGTCACCGATGGTCATCCTGCAACATTAAGGTCCAATGAAGGCCAAATGAAACTTTGTTCAGACTAGAACCCGGCCGCGTTGTGAGTTTCATGGCGGAGAGACGGGCGCCTAGCCCGTCCAGTCCGTCCCCAGCCCGGCGGGGGCGCCGGCGCTCCATCAACACCCGGCGCTCCATCAACAAAACGATAAGAATCGCTGTTCATTCTGAATAACTTTTCATCCTCGCTTTGTTTAGGCTTCATCTTGAAATGGCAATATACTATGCGTCGGGAGACTTGATGCGCATCCTGCTGGTCGAAGACGAAACGAAGGTCTCGAGTTTTGTCGCGCGCGGGTTGATGGCAGAGCGATTCGCGGTCGACGTGATCGCGGACGGTCAGTCCGGACTCGAACTCGCAACTACGTATCACTATGACCTCGTGATTCTCGACTTGATGCTGCCGAAAATGGATGGCACTCAGGTGCTTCGCCGTCTTCGGAGTCAGAATGTCAATGTTCCCGTATTGGTTCTAACGGCCCGCGACGCGGTCGCCGACAAGGTGGGTAATTTCGAGGCTGGCGCGGATGACTATCTCACCAAGCCTTTCGCTTTTGCTGAGCTGTTGGTGCGTGTCAAAGCGCTGCTCCGGCGTGGACCCGTCAGCCGCAGCAGCGTGGTTCGCGTGGGAGACTTGGAACTCGACCGTCTCTCGCAGCAGGTGAGGCGTGCCGGCAAACGGATCGATCTGACCTCGAAAGAATACTCATTGCTGGAATACTTGATGTCGAATGCCGGCAGGGTTTTGTCGCGAACCATGATCATCGAACACGTGTGGGACCAGAGCTTCGACGGCATCACCAACATCGTGGACGTCTATGTGCGGCACCTCCGGAGCAAAGTGGACGACCCGTATGAGCAGAAGTTGATTCGTACGGTTCGCGGCGTTGGCTACAGCATCAGCAACGGAGCGCACTCGTGAATACTCGATCGCTCCGTTTCCGCATCACAGCCTGGTATGCGGGACTTCTCGCGGGCGCGCTGCTGATTTTTGGTGTATCGGTCTACCTCGGTCTGGAGCGATACCTCTACTGGAATCTTCAAAGGACGCTCGGCTCGGACTGCCGGACGATCGGAACGCAATTGCTTACGCAACATCCTTTCAAGCGCAGGGATTGGCTTGAGGCTGAAATCAACGAAGCGTATGCGCCCGAGGTAAATGGCCACTTTATTCGTGTTGTCGAGGAAGGGGTTGGCGTCCTGTACGTTTCCGGTGCGCCGAAGGACGGCGCATTCGACCCGTCTCAAGTCCCTTTGCCCAAGGGAGACGAAAAAAATCGTCCGCGAAAAGTACGTTTAGCCGGACGGCCGCAATTACTGATCGATACTCAGCAATTCACGACACCGGATGGAAGTAAGTTCGTAGTCGAAAGCGGAGTTCCGTATCAGCAGATCGAAGTCGTTCTCCACGGATTGCTGGTAACGTTTGCCATCTACATGCCCTTCATCATTTCTCTGGCCGTGGTAAGCGGTTATTGGCTGATGAGGCGATCGCTGCAGCCCGTAGACGAGATCACGAAACGGGCGGAGGGAATTACCTCCACTAACCTCAGCGAACGCCTGCCCGTGATCCGAACCGGGGATGAACTGGAACGGCTCTCGGTTTCACTGAACCGCATGATTGAGCGGCTGGATCAGGCTTTCCAGCACATTAACCGCTTCTCCGCGGATGCGTCCCACGAATTGCGGACACCTTTGACGATTCTTCAGTTGGAGCTTGAGGGCATCGCTCAGAGCCATCGGCTCAACCCTTCGCTTACGGATCAGATTGGCAGCGCCCTGGAAGAAACTCATCGAATGTCTCACATCGTCGAGAACCTGTTGGCCATCTCACGCCTGGATGCGGGTGAGGTGAAAATGGACAAGACGCGGCTGGACCTCGGCCAGCTGGCGGCGTCCACTGCCGAGCAGATGAGACTGTTGGCGGAGGAAAAGTTGATCGAGTTCCGCAGCAATGTGGCGACCAATATCTACGTAGAGGGAGATCGATCGCGCCTGCAGCAGGTCATCGTGAACCTCGTTGCCAATGCCATCAAATACACGCAAGAGGGCGGCGAAGTCGAAGTGAATGTTCGCGCAGACCGTGGTACGGCCGTCCTCGAGGTCTCCGACAATGGCGTTGGGATATCGGCCCATGCCCTCGGTCATGTCTTCGAGCGCTTCTACCGGGCAGATAAGGCACGCTCGCGCAACTCCGGCGGGGCAGGATTGGGCTTGGCCATCGTGAAAGCCATCTGCACCGCCCATGGTGCTGAAATCAAGGTCTCCAGCGAAGAAGGGCACGGCAGTCGTTTCACAGTGGAGTTGCCACTCCTCGATGTTCCTGAAAATGACCTTGCCAAGCCAGCGCTTCGAACCCACTGACTCTGAACACAATTTTATCCTTCTTTCAGAACGCTTTAATCTGAAGCGAGTAAGTCTATGTATGTACGTGATTGCTGCAACGGAACCCTATCGGGTCTCGGAATCTGCCAAATCCAGCCGCAAGGGTAGTGCAAGACGCCAAATGCTGAAGAGTATACGAAATCCGGAAACGGGCTGCCCCCGAGTGCGAAGAGCCGCGATTGTCGGGACGCTCCTGGTGCAGGCGCTTCTCGTCCTGGTGGCTGGACGCGCTCCGGCCCAGGCGATCGAACCTGCTCCGAGTGTGCAGGTCACAGCGGCGGAGCCCAGCCCTCCCCAAAACTCCGCCGCTGCTTCGCCGCCTACCATCACTTTTTCTGACGCGTTGCAACGCGCCACGGCGAACAATCCACAACTGCAATCCGCGTTCACCTCGCTTGGCCTTGCCCATCAGGATCTTGTGCAAAGCCGGGCCGCGCTGCTTCCAAATGTCAGTTACAACATGCAGTTTCTATACACCGAGCCCAGCCCGCACGGAACGAACAACCCGATCTTTATTGCCAATAACGGGGTTCACGAATACATCGCACAGGGGAATGTGCATCAGGCGCTCTCCCTCCAGACATTCGCTGACTATGGTCGAGCGTCCGCCGCGCAGGCGGTGGCCAGGGCCAAATCCGAAATCGCTTTGCGGGGTTTGGCAGTCACGGTGGCGCAGGCCTATTACGCGCACGTTGCGGCTGGGCATAAGTACGCAACCGCACAACGCGCCAATGAGGAAGCGCAACGATTTCTGGGTATCAGCGAGAAGCTGGAAAACGGCGGCGAAGTAGCACACTCGGATGTAATCAAGGCCCAACTCCAGTACCGGCAGCAACAGCGCGATTTGCGGGAAGCCGAGTTAGGGATGAACAAGAGTCGCCTTGATCTCGCGATCTTGCTGTTCAAGGATTTTACAGAGAACTTCGCCGTGGTGGATGATCAGGGCCCTGCTCCGGCGCTGCCGCTGTTTGACGAGGTCAGCGCAGCGGGCACGCGGAATAATCCCGATCTCCGTGCCGCGCAAGCTGCGCTCCGGCAAGCCAGTCGACAGGTTACCAGCGCCTGGGGAGGAGTTCTGCCGGCCATCACCGTGGACTACTGGTATGGGATCGACGCAAACCAGTTCGCCACGGAAAATCCCGCCGGTTTCCGCAACCTCGGCAGTTCGGCCGCGGCAACTCTGCAGCTTCCGATTTGGAGTTGGGGGGCCAACTTCAGCAAAGTGAAGCAGGCCAATCTCGAAAAGAAACAGGCTGTCGTCGAGTTGAGTGCGGCCCAGCGCACGCTGCTCGGAAACCTGCGCTCTTTTTACAACGAAGCGCAAGCCGCGCGCGCGGAACTGGAACTGCTGAGCCAATCTGCCCAACTGGCGTCCGAGAGCCTGCGATTGAACAGTCTCCGCTACCAGTCCGGCGAAGCCACCGTGTTGGAAGTGGTAGACGCGCAGAATACGCTCACTGCCGCGAGCAACGCCTACGACGATGGGCAGGTGCGGTTTCGGGTTGCCCTTGCAAATATTCAGACTCTGACTGGAAAGTTCTGAAACCGATGAATACTCAAAGGCTTTTGTCTCCAAAGACAATTCGTGATGTGCGGGATTGCCCACCTGTTTCCCGGCTGGCGATTTCGATTTTCCTGGCGAGCGCGATTGCGCTATTATCCGTCGGCTGTTCCAAGGAGAAAACCGAAGAAGTTGCCGTTCCGGTCACCGCCGCGAACGCTCAGAAAGCGACGGTTCAGCGCGTCATCATGGCGGATGCTGTATTGTTTCCTCTGCAACAAGCGGCGCTGGTGCCAAAGATCAGCGCGCCGGTAAAACAGTTTTACGCGAACCGGGGAAGCAAGGTGCGTAAAGGCCAATTGCTGGCTGTTCTGGAGAACTCGGATCTGGCTGCGGCCAAGGAAGAAAATAAAGGCGCCTTTGAACAAGCTGAAGCCACCTATGTGACGGGAACGGCGGCCGGCCTGCCGGAGGAAATACAGAAGGCTACATCGGATGCGCAATCCGCCAAGGAGATGTTCGACGCTCAGCAAAAAGTCTATGACAGCCGGCAAGAACTGTTCAAGCAGGGGGCCATGCCTCGGAAGGACCTCGATCAAGCCGGAGTCAGCCTTACGCAAGCCCGAGCTCAATATGAGCTGGCGAAAAGACATC
>Ga0207146_10068_pt1 | contig 26832 bp, 22 predicted proteins | sample Alteio_BWMinHeat_36_FD_153539 | JGI IMG/M metagenome (GOLD analysis project Ga0207146, IMG submission 153539) | Enriched cells from forest soil in Barre Woods Harvard Forest LTER site, Petersham, Massachusetts, United States -... | ecosystem: Environmental > Terrestrial > Soil > Temperate forest >...
CGTGCACGGAAACAAAGAGATCCGCTGATTCCTGATTCGCGATGGCGGTTCGGGTCTCCAGCGGAATGAAGGTGTCGTCCTTGCGGGTGTAAATGACCGCGGCGCCGAGGCGGGTTTGCAGCAGCTTGCCCAAGCGGCGGCTCACGTCGAGCACCAGATCTTTTTCTTCCAGGCCATTGGGACCGATCGTTCCGGTATCGTGGCCTCCGTGGCCGGGATCGATGACGATTTTTCCGATCTTCAAACCCAGCGCGCGGATCAGGGAACGATCGCCACTCGCGGTTGGCTGGGCTTCGCGGACATCCAAGTCGGTGGTGGGCGTTTTACGCTTGCCTTTTCGAGTGCTGCTGTGGGCGCGCTCGGAGAGGACGGTCGCACTCGGGGTTTTGCTGACCGGCTTGATTTCTCCCGGGTCGATCTCGGTTGGGTCGAACTGGGGAGAGTCCAGCCTGGCGACTGGATCTTTCGACAGTGGCTCGTCCTCCGCATCCACGATGGTTTTCGTCACACCGTTGCTGACCACTACAGTGTTGTGGCGCGCTGGTTTCTCAACATCGATCTTCGCCGGCTCTGGAGACTCGTCAGCATTGGCCACCGATTCCCTGACGGTCTTGTCTGCGGGCTTTTCTTCCTCGGCAGCTTCGGTCGGCGGCGCGTTGACGCTTGGTTGAATGTGGATGTTCTTGCTGTGATTGTCCTGGTTATGGACATCCTTGCTATGGACATCGATGATGAGCCGCGGCGGATTTGAAAGCAGAGAAGCATCGAAGCCGGAGAGTTCATCGACGTCGAGCACGACGCGCGTCCGCCCCGCCTTGAATTGCGACAAGCGGATATCTTTTAGCAGCCCGTCACTGACATCAAAGGTCTTGCCCGCCAGCTTGGAATCGAGTCTGGTGTTGAGCAGATCGAAGAAGACGCGGTCAGGATGATCGATACGTTGCGCCTCGTACTGAACGCCCTGTTCGAGATCAATCGCCACCCGCGTATAGTCTGGCGTGGACCAGTGACGGATTCCGATGACTCGCGACGGCTTTCCGCTGTCGGCGTCGGCCGCGTCGGTTTCCTTGATCGAATTGTCCTGGTCCGCATCGTCGTCGGGGTCGGAGTTCGTCCTGGAATCCTTGTTTGCGGACTTGCCTGCATCCTTCGATCTCAAACTAGCCCGTTGCTGCGCGGGTGCGTCCAAGGCCTGGCGCGCCGCTGCGGCAAATTGGTTGCGCGGATAACGCCGCAGGAATTCCTCGAACGCAGCATCGGCTCGAGTCTTATCGTGCAAGTCGTCTTTATAGATCTCGCCAATTCTGAACAACCCGTCGAAGCGGAACTTGCTGCCGGGATATTCGCGGCGGAGGAATTCGTACTGCTGGATGGCTGAGTGCAAGACATCGGGGTCATTGAAGCGTCGCCCCATTTCCTCCAGCATTTGGGCGGCGGAAACCACGCTGGGATCAGCCCGGCCCGAACTCGGCGCGCCCAGGTAAACCCGCCGGTAGGCATCGACCACGCGTTGATAGTCGCGACGAGTGCGCTCTCCTGTGGGCCGGCCTTCCAGGGCCTCTTGCATGTGTTGGGCAGTGGCGAATTGCGTGTCGGCCCAGCTTCTGGATCTATGCACACGGGCATGCGCAGGCATCGCAGGCAGCAGTAGTACGACTAAAGCCGCAGTCCAGCGCAGCGTGCGTTGCGTATGATTTGAATGCTTCAAGTGAACGGCCCGTAATCGCTCTACTCTGGATGCTGCTCGCTCAGTCGGTGTTGCTGATGTGAAGCACGCCCCGGGAATCCCTTTCCAAATGAATCGGTTCATGCATCGGGTTCTGCAGGAATCGCGTGCCTGGATCCGATCCGCCGTAATACAGTTGCGTGATCCGCTTGACGTAGTTGCGGGTCTCGGCAAAATGCGGGACACCGGCACTGCGCGCCACTGCTCCCTGACCCGCGTTATACGCGGCCAGGGTCAGCTTCACGTCGCCTCCGTAGTTCTCCATGAGCTGCTTTAAATGACGAACCCCGGCGTCCACGTTTTGTTGCGGATCAAAGGGATTGGCCACTCTAAGCTGCCGTGCGGTCTGCGGCATCAGTTGCATCAACCCCATTGCACCCTTGCGGGAAACCGCGTTGGGGTTGAAGTTCGATTCCACCTTGATGACAGCGCGTACCAGGTTGGGATCGACGTTGTGCCGCGAGGCTGCCTGGTCAATGGCGGCATCGATATCCTGCGGACTGAAGCCCTTTCCGCGGACAAAGTTGGTGCTCGAGCTTTCGCCGGGTTGCTCGAGATAATGGTTCACCTCCTGCGCCGCCGAGCGGGCTGCCCGGATATTGGCGGAAGGAACCGGCTTCCAGCGATGTTCGGTGGCGCTCCAGAACGCCAGGGCACTCCGCCGGACAGGAGTTTCGGAGCGCTTGCTGGTGAGTACCGGAAAGGATTCGTTGACGTAGACTTTCCGGCCGCTGTCGTCGGTGCTGCTGGTGATCACGGTATTGGCGCCGTCGGAACCGGCTTCTGCCTGCACGTATGGCGTTGTGAGAGAAAGGAAGGTCGCGATTACGGGACTAGCCATCAGGGCGAGTTGCAGGTGTTTTCGCATAGCCGGGCGCCAAATCCACGAAGACGGCCGGAGAGCGGCCATCACGTGACGAATTCCGGCGCAGACAAAAAACCTCCGCGCCTACCCACCCGGAACCTGACAGAGAATCCTAAAACCAGAGTGTGTCGATTATAGGTGGGCTGGGGGGTGGGGGGCAACTTACCAAAGGGATATTGAACCACGGTGGTAATCTTTGTAAGTAGTTGAAAAATTAGATGTTACTTCTTGATGGCGGACGGGTACCTCGCCCGTCCTGCGAATGGCTCTCCTCCGATGCGGTTCATGGGCGAAGCTCAACGTGGGACGGCTGAGGACGGCCGTCCTCCACAAACTTTCCTGGCTGTAGTACGCTGCCTGTGATTCCCTAATGAGCGAACTGGAAACTCCCCTGCGTCAGACACCGGACTCGTCGATGCTCTACGGCTTTTGGTATCGCGCCCTGCCCAGCGGTCAGGTCTCGCGGAACCGTTTGCATAAGACCATGCTTTTGGAGATGCCTCTGGTCATCGGCCGGGATCGAGGGGGAAGGCCTTTTGCCCTGCGCGATGCCTGTCCGCACCGGGGAATGCCGCTTTCGTGCGGACGGTTTGACGGTCAGCTGTTGGAGTGCAGCTACCACGGTTGGAAGTTCGATGCTCACAGCGGGCAATGCCAGCTCATACCTTCACTGACTTCCGACCAGGAAATGAAAGTGGATCGCATCTATGCCGGCAGTTACCCATGCGCGGAGCACGACGACTTTGTTTGGGTGTTCATTCCTGAGCCGCCTCCGCTCGGGGCCGGTTTCACCAAGGCCGCAGAGCCGTCGTCTCCCGTGCCACACGTTCCAACATTCGGTGGAAAACATAAGATCGCGCACTTGACGGCGGACCTGCCGTGCAGCGTGGACCATGGCATCATCGGACTCATGGATCCGGCACACGGGCCGTTTGTCCATCAGGCATGGTGGTGGCGCAGCCGACACAGCATTCATGAGAAGCGAAAGAATTTTGAGCCGATCCCCATGGGCTTCCGCATGAGCGCGCATACGCCCAGCTCGAACAGCGCGCCCTACAAATTGCTGCGGATGTATGCGGACGCGGACTCGATCACGACCACGATTGATTTCGTGCTGCCCAACCTGCGCCTGGAAACCATTCGCGCCGGCAAGTACTGGTTCTCCAGCTTGACCACCGTGACGCCCATCACCCGCAGCCATTGCCGCATCGATGTGGTGGCCTGCTGGAATATCTTTCGCTGGGTGCCATTTGGACCGGCGTTGCTCAAGTTTGTATTTGCGAAGTTCGTCGAGCAAGACCGGCAGACGATGGAGAACCAGGCGGAAGGGTTGAAGCACAATCCGCATCTCATGCTGATCGACGACGCGGATCGTCCTGCGAAGTGGTATTTCCAGTTGAAGGCGGCGTATCTGGAGTCACGCAGCAACGGCGAGGAGATGCGTCATCCCATGATTGGGCCGGTTACGTTGAAGTGGAGAAGCTAGTTGCGCTGGCGGCTTCTTCACCACAGAGTCACAGAGAACTTTTGGGTTTTTCCATCTGTGACTCTGTGTCTCTGTGGTGAGCCTCACTCGTCTTTCACCAGCCAGTCCATCGCTTCTTCGCGGGTCTTGAAGGTGGGCAATTCCCGCTGTGAAAAACTCTTTATGTGTTCGTAGAACACTCGCGGAAGATTCTCGGTTCCTACCCATGCAGACTTCTTGAGATGAGGGCGGTCGAAGACCGCGCTCTCCTTGAGGCTGGTGATGGCATCACGATCGAACTGGGCTCCGGTGAAATCGGCCAGCAGCAGGACAGAGCCGCGCGGCTCGGGCATGACATAGTGAGGGACCATGCGGGAAATGTTCAGCACGTCAGCCGCGGAGCAGTTGGAGATATCCACCAGCAGGATCCGCTTCCCCTGATGCGTGATGAGCCGTATGCGGTCTTCCATAGGGACTCCGAGGCGCAGCCGACTGCGTAGCGCGAAACGTCACCCTAACAACGTAGCGACCACGTTATATACCTCCGCGAGCGCGGAGTCCAGCGCTTCGGGATTCCTGCCCTCACCACACCACTTTGACTCCCTCGTAGGCCCTGAATTTCTCGTCCGAAGTCACAACTGGAATCTTTTCGAAGAGAGCCTGGGCAATGATTTGGCGATCGAAGGGATCGCGATGGTGGAGTGGCAACGCGAACAACTGGAAAGCATGCTCTGCGGTGTAGGGCAGGATTCGAATGTCCAAATCCTGGACTGCCTGACGGGCGGTGGCGGCGGAGAGCCTCAGCTTGCCCAGGGATGCTTTGATTGCGATTTCAGCCAGGGAAACCGTGCTTAGATCCAGAACATTCTGCGCATTGTGCAAAACCGCAGCCGCGCGCCTGCTGAGGTGTTCGGGCGATTCGACTGCATAGATCAGGACTACGGTATCGAGAAGCAGGCGCACTTCACTCGCGCCCTGCGAGGAAGTCTTCCACCTCTTCGTCGGTCATGGGCTTCCACCAATTCGGGTCGAGGACTTGAATCTTGCCCTTGAGCGTTCCCAGCGTGCGCTTCTTGCGACCGGGCTTCTTGGTGCGCACGATATCCACCACCGGCACACCCCGGCGGCAGATGGTCACCGGTTGGCCGTCTTCGACGGCCTTGATCAATTCCGGCAGCTTGTTCTTGGCGTCGGCCACGCTGACTTGCATGGACCAATGATAGCTATCTCAGATAGCTATGTCAAGAAAAGTGTACAGGGGGGGACACTCCTGTCCGCCCTACCCTAGCTAGGTCAGCATGGATTCCACTACGCCATATGCCTCGGCCAGAGCCGCATCCAGGGCCGCAGGATCCTTTCCCCCGGCTTCGGCCAAGTCGGGACGCCCGCCGCCTTTGCCGCCAACCTTCTGAGCGACCGGGCCGATGACTTTTCCCGCCTGGATTCTCTGCGTCAGGTCTTTGGTGACGCCGACGATTAGGGAGACGTTGCCATTGCTGGTCGAGCCCAGCACGACGACGCCTGAACCCAGCTTGTCGCGGAGTTGATCGACCAGCGTGCGCATCTGGGCGCGTTCGAGATTGTCTACGCGATGAGCCAGCACCTTGACACCGTGGATGTCTTTGATCTTGTCGGTGACCGACGCGACCGTGGATGAAGCCGACTTCATGCGGGCCTGATCCAGTTCGCGCTGCAGGCGCTTGATTTCGGAGTCTTTTTTGTCGAGCTCAAGCTTCAGGGCCTCGGCGGGAGAAGCGGTGACCTCCCCGGCTGTGGGTGCCCCATCCTTTCGCGTTTTTTGCGAAAGGGTGGGACCGACGAAGCTTGCCACCACATTCTCCAGTCGATGATCCTGCTGGAAATGCCGCAGCGAGCCTTCGCCGGTGACCGCCTCGATGCGCCGGAATCCGGAAGAGACGCTGCCTTCTTTCAGCACTTTGATCAGGCCGATTTCTCCGGTGGCGTTGGTGTGCGTGCCGCCACAGAGTTCGGTGGAGAAGTCCCCAATTCTAACGACGCGAACCCGGTCGCCGTATTTCTCTCCGAACAAGGCCATAGCTTTGTATTCGTTGATGGCGACATCGATGGGTACGTTTTCGATGACTTCGACCTTTTCGTTGCGCAGGACTTCCTTGTTGATCAGGTCTTCGATGTCTTGCAGTTCTTCATCGGCAACGCCGGTGAAGTGCGAGAAATCGAAGCGGAGATGGTTGGGCGCAACCAGCGATCCTGCCTGCTTCACGTGCTTGCCGAGAACTTCGCGCAGGCCGGCCTGGAGCAAGTGCGTGGCCGTGTGGTTGCGCATGGTGGACTCGCGAATGCCGGCGTTGACGACAGCGTCGACTTTGTCGCCGATACGGATTGGCTGTTTGGCGATGACCTGGTGCGCGCGCACGCCTTGAATCGGGGAGTAGCAGTCTTTCACTTCGGCGACGACGGTGTTGTGATCGTCGCTGTAGAGCCATCCGCGGTCGCCGACCTGCCCGCCCGATTCAGCGTAGAACGGCGTGTGGTCGAGGATGATTTCGCCTTCGTCTGCAGGCTTGAGTTGCCTCGCGCCTTGGCCGTTGTGGATGATGGCGAGGACTTCGCAGTTATTGGAGCGCGTCTGGCGGTAGCCTTCGAAAACTGACTTCGGAAGCTGCTGGTAGGCAGGGTTTGCAGTCTGTTTGGCTACGCCTTTCCAGGAGGCGCGAGCGCGGGCTTGCTCTTCGCCTCGAGCTCGCTCAAAACCTCCAAGATCAAAACGAAGGCCCTGATCTCGGACAGCGTCCGTCATGAAGTCTAGAGGCAGTCCGTAGGTTTCGTACAAGCGGAAGGCAAGAGTTCCGGGGAATTCCCCTTGTGCCCTTCTCTCCAGAATCATTTGCACAAATTCCAGAACTTCGTCACGGCTTGGAGGATCACCGGATGAGCGAGATATAGAGTTGGCAGCCGATTGCCATTCAAAATCGGCCTCGGTAACCTGCGATTGCAACCCGACCAAGCTATCCGCATAGGAACCGGTACGCTGCCACATTTCTTCCTCAGTGAGGCCTAGTTTGTGCTCATCGTTAAACCTTCGTAGTGCAGCTACGTAAATGGCATTCTTTACTTCATCGGCTAAGCGCTCGTTACCGATTTCCAACACTCGGGCAAATTGTCGCTCCTCTGCCTCAATAACTTTGGCAACACGATCAACGCTATTTCTTAGTTCCGGATAGGCGTCCTGCATCAGATCGCGAACTGCTGGGATCATTGCATATAGGAAAGGCTTTGTCTGGCCAAGAAGCCGGCCGTGCGTGATGGCGCGCCGAATGATCTTACGAAGCACATAGCCGCGGCCTTCGTTCGACGGCAGCACTCCGTCCGCGATCAAGAACGTGGTTGCGCGGGAGTGATCAGCGATAACACGGAGCGACGCAGCAACATGTTGGGCAGGCTTCCGATCTAAAGCCTTGACTACGGTCCCCAAAGCGGTCAGTTCGGTAGCTCTCTTAATCAACGGCGTGAATAGATCTGTGTCGTAATTCGAGATCACGTCCTGCAACACCGCTGTTACGCGCTCGAGGCCCATGCCCGTATCGATCGAGGGCTTAGGCAGCGGGTTCAGCTTGCCGCTGGCGTCGCGGTCGAATTGCATGAAGACGAGGTTCCAGATTTCGACGTAGCGGCCGCAGTCGCAGCCGAAGGCGCAATCAGCGTGGCTTTGGTCGGATGCTGCCGGGCCCATGTCGTAGTGAATTTCGCTGCAGGGGCCGCAGGGGCCGGTGTCGCCCATCTGCCAGAAATTGTCTTTGGCGCCAAATTCGAAGATGCGGTCTTTGGCCACTCCCTGCGCGGCCCACAGGTCGTAGGCTTCGGCATCGCGGGGGACGCCGTTTTCGCCCTTGAAAATCGTTACGTAGAGCTTTTCTTTTTCTATGGCAAACCACTCCGGCGAGGTGATCAGCTCCCAGGCATAGGCGATGGCGTCTTTCTTGAAATAATCCCCGAAAGAAAAATTGCCCAGCATTTCGAAGAAGGTGTGGTGGCGGTTGGTGAAGCCGACGTTTTCGAGGTCGTTGTGCTTGCCGCCGGCGCGGACGCATTTTTGCGAAGTGGTGGCGCGCTTGTAGTCACGGGTCTCCAGGCCGAGGAAGACGTCCTTGAACTGATTCATCCCGGCGTTGGTGAAGAGCAGCGTGGGGTCGTTGGCCGGGACGAGCGAGGAGGAGTGGACCTCCTTGTGTCCGTGCTGGACGAAATAGTCCAGGAATTTGCGGCGAATTTCAGAGCCGGTGAGCATGAAAAATCAATTCTAAATTAAAACCGCAGAGGCCACCGGGATGCAGACGGGATCTTGCATTCGCAAGACTCCGCGGCCTCGGCGTTCTCTGCGGTTCGTTCTTCCCGTAATTCTCTACTTCACAGCGTCTGCGGTCTTGTCGGCGGCTTTCTTAACCCCCTCGCCGGTATCCTTTGCGCCCTTCTTGACGAGATGCGCCGTCTTCTTGGCCGCGCTTTTGGTCGCGTGACCGGTTTCGTCGGCTGCCTTTTCCGTGCCTTTCGCGGTGTCCTTGGCCGCTACCTTGGTGGCGTGGCCGGTGTCTTTTGCCGCCTTATCGACGTCCTGTGCGGCATCCTGAGAAAACGCAAACGATGCCAGGCACAACGATGCTGCTGCAAGAATTGCTGCCAGCTTGGATTTCATGTTGCCTCCGTTGGTTTTGATGGAAGTGGTTTGGGAAGTATGTAGCATTCGACACGCAAAATGCAAACTCGATCGGTCACTCCAGTTCTCCCTCGAGCGCCGTGAGCGTCTCGTCGTCCACATCCCACTTCTTGAGGATGGTGAAGATGGTTTTCGAGGCGAATCCGGCACGTGTGAGCTGGCGGAAGATTCGGGCAGCGTGTTTCCGATCCTTCGGCCTCTCCAGGCGCTTGCGCTTCAGATATTCTCGCGCCTGCTTCTCGTCACTTACTTCGTCGTAAACCGCATCGACCGCTTTATCGATGACTTCGCTGTGAACCCCTTTTGCCTTCAGGTCGGTGATCACGCGGCGGCGTCCGAATTTTTCGTTGTCGCGGCGGAAGGAGGAATACGCGGTGGCGTACTGGGCGTCGTTCAGGTAGCCGCGATCTTTGAGCCGACGAATGACGAGTTCGACCAGTGTCTGTCCGTACTCGGTGTCCGCGTCCACGCGAGGCCGCAGCAGACGCTTCAGTTCCGCTACAGAGAGCGCGCGGCGGGCAAGCGCTCCCACCGCGTATTGGTAAAGTTCGTCTTCGGACTCGGTCTTTTTCGGACGAGCAAAGGCCATGGCCAGTAACACGTTACCTTGCCGGGCTCTATTCCAGCGAGCAAGATTGCGTGACAACTACGTTACAACTTTTTACCTTCCTTGTGGTGACATCGGGAACTTTCCCCCGTCTATTTGCGTAGATAGAAAATGAGTAAGGAAGGCAGTCATGCTGACCATCGATGTGGAAAAAACGGGTGATGTAGCCGTTGTGAGGTGCACGGGTCGAATCGTGCGCGGGGCGGAGGTTCGCACCCTCAGGAATGCGGTCTTCGCGGAAAAAGACATTCGCGTTGTAGTGATCGATTTGTCTGACGTGGAAACGTTGGACGCCGGCGGGTTGACCGCGTTGCTGTCTTTGCAGCAATGGGCTCAGAGCCGCAAGGTCCAGCTCAAGCTGGTGAATCCGTCGCATTTCGTCAATGAGGTGCTGACGCGCACCGGGTTGGATCATGTGTTCGACATTTCCGCCTTCGAGCATGCGCTTTTCGTTTTGAGTGCGGCGGACAGCCGGCACTCGAGATACGCGGTTTGCTAGCCGCTACCGGTCTTCACTGGGCCGGGACTTTGCATTCGGTTTGATTGCTGTTGGACTGCCGAAGCCAGGTTCCGGCTCCCTCCGAAATAAGAAAGGGCGCGCCCACACGGCGCGCCCGAAGTGTTTCAGGAGGATAAATCAGCGGCCACCATAGCCGGTCTGCTGCATGGCGTTTTTGGAAATGTCGCTGGTGGAAGAAATGCCCTGCATGCGCAGCTTGAAGTCGTCTGCGTTGGAGGCGCTCTCGAGTGCGGTTTCGTAGTTGATCAGCCCTGCCTGGAACAAATCCCACAGAGATTGATCGAAGGTCTGCATGCCGTACTGCGAAGTTCCGGCCGAGATGGCGTCGCGAACCGCGCGTGTTTTTTCCGGCACCAGAATGCACTCCCGGATGTACGCGGTATTAATCATGACTTCGACAGCGGGTACGCGGCCGTCGCCGTCACAACGCCGAACCAGGCGCTGGCTGATGACGGCGCGCAGCACAGCCGCAAGCTGCAGACGAATCTGTTTCTGCTCCGGTGGCGGGAAAACGGCGATAATACGGTTGATAGTTTCGACCGCATCGAGCGTGTGCAACGTGGAGAAGACCATGTGGCCGGTTTCGGCGGCGTGCAGCGCGGTGCCGATGGTTTCTACGTCGCGCATTTCGCCGACCAGGATGACGTCGGGATCCTGACGGAGGGAAGCCCGCAGCGCGGCCGAGAAGGTTGGTGTATCCACCTCGATCTCGCGCTGGTTCACATAGCCTTTTTTGTCACGATGCAGAAATTCGATGGGGTCTTCGATGGTGATGATGTGTTCGGCGCGAGTGGAGTTGATGCGGTCCACCATGGCCGCCAGAGTCGTGGATTTACCGGAACCGGTGACTCCGGTGACCAGAATCAAGCCGCGGGGCATGTCGCAGACTTGTTCCACAATTTTGGGCAAGTAAAGTTCGTCGAGCGCGCGGATCTTGGTAGGAATCACACGCAGCACCAGTCCCACGTTGCCGCGCTGCTGGAAAACGTTGACACGGAAGCGGCCCAGTCCGGCCACGCCGTAGGCCATGTCGATTTCAGTGCACTCTTTGAACTTCTGTTTTTGCCGGGCCGACATCATGCTGAAGGCCATGGTCAGCATGTCCTCGGCGCTGACGCGGGGCTGGTCGGTGAGCGGCGTCAGGTCGCCGTCAATCCGCAGGTGAGGATAATTGCCGACCTTCAAGTGTAAGTCGGAGGCGCGCCGCTCCATGGCGATGCGAAGCAGGTCATCAATGTTCATTCGAGAAGTCCCCAGCGTCAGTTCGTATGATGAACCCAAACCGTACCTAACCCAAGATGACCTAAGTAACGGGGGAATGGGCGTTTGGGCAGTGGCTGAGTGCGCATAGCCCGGGCCGGAGAAGCCGCAGTAAAAACCACAGATGGGTTGACTTAGTCCACAGACTTAGTCTATTTTCAGGATACGATGGAAGTGAATATTCATGAGGCGAAAACCCATCTTTCGCGGCTCCTGCAACGGGTAGCTGAGGGAGAGGAGGTTACGATCGCGCGGGCGGGAGTGCCAGTGGCGCGGCTGGTGGCGGTGGAGAAGAAAAAAAATGCCCGGCCGCTGGGCTTCGCGCGGGATGAGATATGGATTGCCGACGATTTTGATGCGCCCTTGCCGGATGATCTGCTGGCGGCATTCTACGGCGAGGTGCCCAGCAAAGCCACTAGCCGCAAGCGAAAACGAAAATGAAGTATCTGTTGGACACGAATGTCTGGCTTTGGAGTCTGAAGTCACCGGAACTTATTGGCGACGACGGCCGCCAGATACTGGCGCTCGGCGAAGAGGAAATATACCTCTCGGCGGTTACGTCCTGGGAAATCAGCATCAAGATGCGGCTGGGGAAACTGAACTTCCCCGGACCTCCCGCATATCACGTACCGCGATTCATGGCGAAGCAAAACCTTCGGCCGCTCTCCGTCACTCACAGTCACGCGGCCAAAGTCTATGATCTTGCTGCGCACCACAAGGATCCATTTGACCGGCTGTTAGTTGCCCAGGCGTTGGTCGAGGACATGGTGATTCTCACCTCCGACCACTCATTCACGAAATACCCAGCCGAATTATTGTGGTGCGGAAGGTAGAAGTGGGAGCGATTTTGGTCATGGCAATGAAAAAAGCCGCCCCGCGGGGCGGCTTCTAAGCTGCTCCAAGAACGATCAGGCCGCCGTTTCTTCCGGAGCTCCCGTCAACGGCTCGTCGTAGCTGCCTCCGTAAATTGAGGGGCATTTTGAGCCCATGGGACGGAGATAGGTGGCAAGCGCTCCGCGATGATGGACGCTGTGATTGTTGAGAAAGCCAAGATACGACACCGCTGGAAAGTTGAATACACCCATGAAATCGATCGGCGTAGCGAGCTGTTCCGGGGTCAGGGTCCAGACCTTGGCGGCGGCACGCTTGAAATTCTTGTCGTACCAATCGACCAGTTCGGCCACGTTCTTGGGCTTGTCTTTTTCGTCCGGGGTTGCCATGGTGAAGTTAAGGTTTGCAATGCCATCGAGGAATTGGACATCGCTGTTGGCCAGATGCCACGCCAGCTCCCACGCCGTGCGCGCATGGGGATCGGGCTTGTACTGGGCCTTGCTATCGGGAATTGCGGCCAGGACTTTCTTGGTGATTTCCAGTTCGCGGGTGACGCCATCGAGCATGACCGCCCGAAAACCGGCTGCCATTTCGGGTGTGAGGGTTTGCTGCGCAGTTGCCATACTTCCTCCTTCTGAGGTGTTATGTTTTAGTTGCGTCGAAAAGCCGAAGGGGCGCTGACGAAAGCGCCCCGATTGTGAAATTGTGAACCTGCCTACACGCTGACCGGTTGCTTGCTGCCCACCGGAACCGGGGTCAGCCAGCCAAACCGGTCGGGATTATCGCCGTGCACAATGCCATAGAACTCCTTCTGAACGGCTTTGGTCACCGGTCCAGTCACGCCTTTTCCCACGCTGATTTTATCCACCGAACGGATCGGCGTAATTTCTGCCGCCGTGCCAGTTAAGAAGGCTTCGTCGGCGAGGTAAAGCAGTTCGCGCGGGATCCCCTGCTCGACTACCGGAATCCCCAACTCACGAGCAATCTGCAGGACGGAATCGCGCGTGATCCCGGGCAGCACAGAGTTTCCCAGCGGCGCGGTCTGCAGAATGCCGTTGCGCACGATGAAAACATTCTCACCCGAGCCTTCGCTGACGTAACCGTTGGCATCGAGTGCAATGCCTTCGACGTAGCCGTTGATGATGGCTTCCATCTTGATCAACTGCGAGTTCATATAGTTCGCGCCGGACTTGGCCATGGCGGGAAGAGTATTTGGTGCGATGCGGGTCCACGATGAGACGCACACGTCCACACCCTGCTCGGCATCGCTGCCCAGGTATTTTCCCCAGGGATAGTTACAGATGAAAACTTCGGTGGGCGAATTGAACGGGTTGACTCCCGCCTCGCCGTAACCGCGCAGCACGATGGGGCGCATGTAACACGGCCAAACCCCGTTGTGCTTGATCAGTTCGACCATGCCGGCGATCAGTTCTTCGCGGGTAAAGTCCACGTCAATGCGATAGACCTTGGCCGAATCGAGCAGACGCTGGGTGTGCTCCTGCGCGCGAAAAATAGCGGGGCCCGCGGGCGGGGCGTAACAGCGGATGCCCTCAAATACCGAAGAGCCGTAGTTCACCACGTGCGACATCACGTGGATTTGCGCACTATCCCAGGGAATGAGCTTCCCGTTGTGCCAGATTTTCTCCGTCTTCTGAATGGCCATGAGCACTCCTAAAGATTCGATTCACGCGCGTACGGGGAGTTTCATTCATTCGATGCCAAGATTCTTTCCGTGGGCGGACCCGCCTGTTGGCAGTCATGACAGGCAGCACGGTACACGAGAGGAGGCAGGTGAAGCAAGCAAAACTACGCAAATTATAACCCAGGCCGGAACTGATGCAGGATGTTTTTGGCGAGACCGGTACAGAGGACACAGTGCTGGCAGGGTACAGATTTATCGACCCACGAAACAGACAGAGGAGGTCTTTGTGACAAATTTTGTTACTTATCCGCGCCGGGTTTGTCTGTGGGCCGCGCCAGGCCGGCCTGGACGATCCCTGGTAGCTCGTCGCCTCTAAAATACTGTCCCTTGGCAGCCCGCATCTCTGGCATGGCGGAGTAGGGCTTGCTGTAATCGTTGCCGGCGTTCCAGAACAGAAAGCCGATGCCGCCGGTGTCTTTCGCCGTCTGCACCTGGACTTCGATGTACTTCGGAGAATAGGTCTTGGTGCGCCAACGAAAGGCCTGCAGCCACGGGCGGATCACCACATCGCTGCCCTTCGTGATCAGCTCGAAGCGCTTCATGGATTCGCCGATAAAATGCTCGGGCGCGTCGCCGGGATGCTTGATTCCATCCATACCGAAGAAGTGTGAGGGATAGATCATCGGCGAAAGCACATCGCAATACTGCGCCATCTTCACAATATCCTGCCCGGTATGCGCCAGGTCGACGGGCCGTTGCCAGGCCATAATGCCGAACACGTCGAGTGAAAGCAGTACTCCGGTGGGATGCAGCTCCGCATAAGCATGTTTGAGGAAGTCGGCGATCACCTCGGAACGATGCCAGGTGGGATGCTGCGTCTGGAACACGAAACTCGCATCTTTTTGATCGCCTTCAGCGGGGAAGCGTACGTAATCGAACTGAATCTCATCCGCGCCGGCCTCGGCAGCCTTTTTCGCCAGCGCAATATCGTATTCCTGCACCTTGGGTTGCGAGGGATCGGTCCATACCAGCTTTCCGTTTTCGCGCCAGGGTTGGCCGGTCTTGCGGGACTTTACGGCGAGTTCAGGATGCGCGACCACCAGCCGCTCGTCGCGAAAGATCGCCACGCGCGCAATGGCGTGCATGCCCTGCGAATGCAGAAAATGGGTGAACTTGGGCAAGTCGTGAATCGCAATATGGTGACCGCCGGCCAGCGGGTGATCGAAGGCGATGTTGATGCTTCCATCGCTGTCCTTCACATCGAAAACCACCGCATTGCCGCCTAACTCGCGCCAACGGCGGATGATGCGCATTCCGCGATCGCTGCCTGCCATCACTCCGGTCAGATACACTGCCCGCACTTCAAAATCGCGCGGCACGGGAATGGCTTTTTCCACGATCGGTGCGGGCAAAATCCCCGGCACAATTAACTCCTGTCCCGCCTTCAGATACGTGCCCTGCAGGTTCCCATTGGCCTGGCGGATCGCCTCGGCCAGTTCGCTGGAAGTCAGGTAGGAAGTCTGCGACAGGAAATGGCGGGCGACCGTTGCGACCGCTTCTCCGCGCTTGGCAGCATACATGGCGCTGCCCGGCGGGGCAATGCTGGTCACCAGAGCAGGTGGCTCCCCGGCCTTGGAGACTCGAGGTGCCGGGTTCGATGCGCGCACCAGTTCGGGGTTTTGCCCGGACTGGGCGGCAGCCGCCGGCAGCTCGAAGGTCAATTGCCAGGAGACGAATCCGAGGGCGACACAAGACAACACGATGATCAGGATGGAACTGGAGCGGCGCAAGTTTTTCTCCGTGAAAACGCGTTTAGCGCTTTATCCCGGATGCTAACGGGCCGCCTCTGGCGGTGCTAGTTACGTCTGGTCAAGACCGTGGAGAGCGGCCTTGCGCGCAAACCCAATACCAGGAAACTTCCAGCATGCGCAAAGTATTTCCCTTTCCATGATTTCCATCAGCCATGCAGAAGCACCCACAATCGGGCATAAGCATCTAAGTTGTGAGGAAATAAGCCGCTAACCGCCGCGTGAAGATGGCGAGCCATTTGCACTAGGGCAGGGATGCGGTAAGCGAGGGTATCGACAAACAGACCGAGGAGTGACAAAATTTGTCTCCTCCCAAGGCAGCGAAGCGACGCACCCAACGGAAAGCCAGGAAATGGAAATGCCGGGAATGAAAAACGCTTTTAATACAGTGCTTGATCCCAGCCGCCGCAGTAACGATGCCCGGGATTTTGACAACACCTTGCGACGCAAGATCGTCGGCCAGGACGCCGCGCTGGAAAAAGTGGTTGAAATCTACCAGATGTTTCTGGCGGGACTAAATCCCCCGGGACGCCCGGTCGGCAATCTGCTGTTTCTGGGACCCACTGGCTCAGGAAAGACCCGAGTGGTTGAGGCCATGTCCGAGACTCTGTTCGGCGACGCCCGAGCCTGCATCAAGATTGATTGCGCCGAGTTCCAGCACTCCCACGAAATCGCCAAGCTGATCGGTTCGCCTCCCGGATACCTGGGTCACCGCGAGACTCATCCGCTGCTAACCCAGGAAGCGCTGAATCAGTGGCATACAGAGAAGCTCAAGCTCTCGATCCTGCTGTTCGACGAAATCGAGAAAGCCTCCGACTCGTTATGGCAGTTGCTGCTCGGCATTCTGGATAAAGCTACTTTGACCCTGGGTGACAATCGCCGCGTCGATCTCTCGCAATGCATCATCATTCTGACCTCGAACCTCGGTACCAGCGAGATGGGCAACCTGGTGGACGGCGGCATGGGATTCAACCACAGGCCGAAGCTGGTGGATTCGAGTCTGGATGGCAAGATCGATCGCACTGCAATCGAGGCTGCACGCCGCAAGTTTACGCCGGAGTTCATGAACCGCATCGACAAGGTGGTGGTTTTCAAGACGCTTCGGCCCGAGCACCTGGAGCAGATCCTCGACATCGAACTGGGCATGGTGCAGCAGCGCATTCTGATGGCCTCCGCCGCCAACCAGTTTGTGTTCAATTGCACTCCCCAGGTAAAAGGTTTCCTGTTGCACGAAGGCACCGATCCAAAATACGGCGCCCGGCATCTGAAGCGGGCGATTGAACGTCATCTTGTGTTCCCGCTGGCGAATCTGGTAGCTACCGGCCAAGTCAAACTGGGAGATTTTGTGCGGGTTGATATGAGCGCTGAAGGCTCGCTGACTTTTGTGAAGGAAGCCGAAGGCGCGATGGTGCCGATGCTGATGGAGCGCTACGGCGCCGCCGCGGGAGTTCCACCGATCGCTGCACGCGCGGTGCGCGGGATTGGGCGCCGTGAGTTCGGCGCCAGTCCGACCGCGGAAACTAAATAGGGCTCGCCGGTACTACTGGCGAAAGGATCGGGCATGGGCCAGTTCCGGACGATCCGAGTCTGCCCCGTTGTCACAATTTTTCAGTAATTCAACGTAATAGGTTCTGGCTTTGTCAGGCTGGCGCGCTAACTCGGCTGCCTTTGCCGCGCCCGCCAATCCGTTGAAGCGATTAGGGTCGGTCTTCAACGACTTCGCATATTCCGTCAGCGCGTCTTCGGGCCTGCCCATCTCGAGCAGCATGTCGGCCAGCATCTCGCGCGCCGGCAATTCGACTTCGCCTTTGCCCTCGACGTCCTGTTTTTCTGCAACCGCCCGCAGCAACTTCAGAGCTTCGTCGTTCTTATCTTCGGTGAAGGCGAGCCAGGCTGCGGCTTCATCGTGTTTGGTCTCCATGTATTGCGCGAAGAACGCTTTTGGACCGCGTTTCGTCGCCTCCACCATCGCGTCAAACTGGCGGACGGCCTCGCGCGCGACCGCAGCATTGCGCAAATGTCCCGCAGCCACTGCGTGGGCCCAGTACGTGATCGCCTGGTTGTAGGGCTGTGCCTGCGCGTCGGGCTTTAGATCGGCGGCATCCTTCCAGTGCCGCATCTCCAGGAAACACATCGCTGGAGAGTTGGCGCGGGTGCGGTCGAGATAGTCCGCCAGATTCTTGTCCACCTGGTCAGAGCCGATCGCCGCTTGTTCCCGGACCATTTGCTCGGCCTTCTTGTCTTCACCGATCTGCAGATACGCGTACTCCAGAAATTCCATGGCATGGACTTGATTCTCGGCGCCCACGTGCATGGCCACAGGATGCCGGGCGGCCTCCAAAGCTGCAAGATTCGACTGGATATCGTCCTGCCAGAGCCCCAGCCGGGCAAAAATGTGGGATGGCATGTGCAGCGCATGGGGCGCAGCCGGGGCGATCTGCGCGTAACGGCGTGCGGCTGCCAACCCTAAAGGGGCCAGTTGCGGAGCGTCCGAGGCGTGAATCAAATAGTGCGCCACCCCGGGGTGGTTCGGGTTCTTCTCAAACTCGCGATTCAGAATTTCAATGGCTTTTTTCGGATTGATCAGCGGATGGTCTTTGTCCGGACCCCAGGTGAGCAGCGAAAGCGCATAAAACACGGCCGCCTCGTCGTCTGCGGGGTATTGCCGGTAAACTTTTTCCATCGCTTCAGAGTACTCGCGGCTCCGAGTCTCGTAATCCCGGCCGTCATTGCGATAAAAAACAGCGAGTGCGTCAATGTAATCGCGCTCGCGCTGCGTCTTTGCATGCAGGGCTTGTCCCTTCTGCACCAGGGTCCAACCCTGCTTCATGTCGGAATCGGACGGCCGGTACGCCAAAGGTCGGTAGAGGCCAATCGCTTCCGCCCAATCGGCCATGGCGCACTGCGGGTCTTTCTGAACTGCCTCCTCGAACTGTTTTTGCGCTTCGTCAAACCAGAACGAGTGCATCAATGCGATGCCGCGCTCGATCGTCTTTTGTTCTTCGGCGGCACACGAAATCGGAAAAGAAACTGTCCCCAGTTTCTCCTTCACGTCATTATGGTGGTGACCTTCGTCCGCCCCCAGGCCGCTCCCACCGGCCAACGCCAGACTGAGCCCCACCGATAGCAACCGTCTTCTCATTCGACCCCCGCCACCAAGACCATACCAAAATCTCAGGCAAATGGTGTCTCGCTGCCAGCTTGCTTTAGAGTCTTTCGACGAGAAGATACGTCTAAGGCAGCTAGACTCGTTCACTTCGGGGGATCGATGGACAGCATTGGGCAAGACCTTAAGTTCGCGATTCGGATGCTGAGAAAGAATCCCGCGTTCACGGTAGTGGCGGTATTGACGCTGGGACTGGGAATCGGGGCCAACACGGCGATTTTCAGCGTGGTCGATGCGGTCCTGCTTCAGCCCCTTCCTTACCAGGGCGCGGCGCGATTGGTCCAGATAAGCCAGACTGCGGCCCAAACCCAGGCCACCGGTGCAGCCGTTTCCTTCACCAAGTACGAGCAGGTGCGCAGCCAAAGCCAGACCCTGGAAAGCACCGGAGCTTACTACCCGCTGACGGTCAGCCTGGTGATGGGACACGAGCCCGAAGCATTGCCCGGAACCCGGGTCTCGCTCGATTTCTTCCGCGTGCTCGGCGTCATGCCTGCCCGCGGCCGTAGCTTTCTGCCCGAGGAAGAACAACCCGGCGGGCGCGATGTTGCGATGGTCGGCGACAGCTTCTGGCACAGCCACTTCGGTGGGGATGAAAGTCTCCTGGGCCGGGTCCTTACCATTGATGGCAAGGACGTAACTGTAGTTGGAATTCTTCCGAAGAGTTTCAGCTTTCCCCTGCAAACGCCGGAGCCGGAGATCTGGATGCCGCGGATTGATGAGTACGCCAGCTTGCGTCCCGAACAGATCCGCAGCGGGGCAACCTACCTGGGCGTGATCGGCAGGCTGCGTTCGGGCGTCACTTTGCTGGCTGCGCAAGCTGAACTGAAGACCATCGATGCGCGTTACCGGGCACAGTTCGGCGGCTTTGCGGACGCCACGAAGCTCGAATTGGCTGCCGTTTCGCTCCAGGACAGTCTGGTGGGAACGCTTCGGCCATCGCTGTTGGTGCTTCTGGCCGCGGTCGGATTCGTTCTCCTGATCGCGTGCGCCAACGTCGCTAATCTGTTGCTCGCACGCGCCACCGCAAGAGAAAGGGAGATTGCGGTCCGCAAGGCATTGGGCGCGTCTCGCATGCGCCTGGTGCGGCAACTGCTCAGTGAAAGTCTTCTGCTGTCCGTTGCTGGAGGCACTGTCGGAGTTATTCTGTGCGCCGCGCTGATCCCCACCTTGCGGACGATTAGTCCGGGCGCGGTGCCGCGTCTCACCGAGACCCGAGTGGACGCGGGAGTCCTTCTCTTCTCGCTCTCCTTGTGCATCGTGACCGGAATCATCTTCGGCCTGGTGCCCTCGCTGCAAGCCGCACGAAAGGAACTGCAGTCATCGCTCAAAGAAGGCGGGCGGGGATCGTCTGAGAGTGGACGCCGGGGCCGTCTGCGCGCCGGTCTAGTCGTGGCCGAGGTGGCCGTTGCGCTGGTGCTGATGACTGGCGCCGGGCTGCTGATCGAAAGCTTTGCCCACCTGATGCGCCTGGATCCGGGCTTTACTGCAAAGGGCGTGATGACATTTCCTCTGTCGCTGCCGCCGGCCCGATACGCTCAGCCGGCGCAACAGGCAGAGTTTTACCGGCTGCTGCTCGAAAAAGTTAAATCCATTCCCCAGATACAAGCCGCCGGCGTGACCAGCCATCTGCCCTTGTCCGGAGCGCTCCGCTTTGTTTTCTTTTGCCCGCAAGGCACGGTTTGTCAGGGCATCGGCAAGGATCCCACCATCGCTTTGCGTCAGGTGAGTCCCTCGTATTTCGACGCCATGCGCACTCCGCTGCTGCGCGGCCGCGTGTTCACCGAATCCGACGTGGCGGGAGGAGCGCCAGTGGCGATCATCAATCAGACTGTAGCATCGCGATACTGGCCGGGCCAGGACCCGATCGGAAAGCACCTGGCGAATTCGCGCGATATGGTTCAGCGGGAAATCGTGGGCGTGGTCGGGGACGTGAAATTCAACACCCTGAATGCCGCGAACTCCGAAGAAATGTACTTCCCTATCGCGCAAGTTCCGTGGCCTTCGGGCACTCTGATGGTGCGTTCCGACGCGAAGTCTGAACCACTCGTGGCTGCGGTGCGCCAGAAGATCGCGGAGCTCGATCCCTACTTGCCGGTTTCCGGAATTCTCAGCATGGACGACGTCGTGGCTGCCTCGGTAGCGCAGCCGCGCATTGTCATGCAGTTCGTCGGAATCTTTGCCGGCTTTGCGCTGTTGCTGTCGGCCGTAGGAATCTATGGCGTGATGGCCTACTCCGTTAACCAACGCAAGCAGGAAATGGGCATTCGGGTAGCGCTCGGGGCCGGGCCGTCCGACATTCTGCGGCTGGTGGTGGGCCAGGGGATGCGCCTCACGCTGGCCGGAGTAGGATTCGGCGTCGCCGTGTCGCTGCTGCTGACCCGCCTGCTTGCCAGCCTACTCTTCGGCATTCGAGGAATCGATCCGGCCGCATTCGGCGCCGCTGCCGTCGTGCTTGGGGGCTCAGCCTTGCTGGCCTGCTATCTCCCCGCCCGGCGCGCCACCCGGGTTGATCCGGTCGTGGTTCTGCGGTCCGAGTAGCGGAAATCGCTGGCCTGGCTTTACCACACTTCGCAGCGCTTTTCGGGCGGGCGAACCATAGGCGCGTCAGCCTTGCAGCTAAACGCCTGCTGAAATTCCGGCAGATTCGACAACGGCCCAATCACTCGGTATTTCCCGATGGGATGCGGATCGGACTGCATCATGACCCTTTGCTCTTCGATGCGGATCGCGTCTCCCCGCCACTGTGCCCACGCGATGAAGAATTGCTGTTCGGGAGTGAAGCCATCGATGTCGGGCGGGCGCGGTTTACCTTCGAGCGATTTCTGGAAAGCCAGAAATGCGACCTTCGCGCCACCCAGGTCACCAATGCTTTCGCCCAGCACCAGTTTGCCGTTGTGGTGGACGCCGGGCTCGATGAAGTAGTTGTCGAACTGGTCGACGACGCAGGCGCCACGTTGCTGGAACTGCTTCAGATCGTTGTCCGTCCACCAGTTTCGCAGCCTTCCCAGGTAGTCATACTTCGCGCCCTGATCGTCGAAGCCGTGCGAGACTTCATGGCCAATCACCACTCCCACCGATCCGTAGTTCACGGCATCGACGGCGTTGTTATCAAAACCCGGAGGCTGCAGAATGCCGGCGGGAAAGACAATCTCGTTCCACAGCGGGTTGTAATAAGCGTTGGACGTGGGCGGCGTCATGCCCCAGCGGGCGCGATCGACCGGCTTGCCGATGGTCTGATGGTCGTCCTCGCTGACGAATCGCCGGGCAGCCAGATAGTCTTCAAAAAACGCATCGCGGCGAATGTCAACCTTGCTGTAGTCTTTCCACTTGTCGGGATAGCCGATCTTGGGATTGAAGGTGGCGATCTTGGCCATCGCGCGCTCTTTGGTTTCGTCGCTCATCCACGGCCGGCTGAGAATGTCGTCCCGCATGGCGGCGAGAATGTTCCGAACCATCTCTTGCGCCCGCGCTTTGGCCTCCGGCGGAAAATACTTTTCGGTGTATTTCTTCCCCAAGGCCTCGCCCAGCAGTTGGTCAGTAGATTCCACGCAGCGCTTCCAGCGAGGCTTGATCTCCGACTGGCCTCTCAAGTATTTTCCGAAGAAGGCAAAATCCTCCTCGACGATAGGTGCAGAGAGAGCTTCCGCGGATGAGTTCAGCGCCTGCCATTTGAAATACACTTTCCAGTCTGCCAGGGAAGTCTGCTGTAACTGCCGGTCAAATTCCTGCATGTATTTGGGCTGGTCGACGTTCAAGTCCACGTCTTGCGCCAACTGATTGTGTTTGAAGTACTCCGCCCAGTCAAAATGAGGGGCCAGCGCCTGCAGTTGGGCAAAGGTCGTGTTGTGGTCGGTGGCGCTCGGATCGCGAAGGGCGACGTTGTCCAGAGAAGATTCCGCGAACCTGGTTTCCATCGACATCACGGTCTGCGCACCGGTTGCTGCCGATTTCTGATCCCAGCCCACCAGCCTAAACATCTTGGCGATGTGCTCCACGTACTTTTCGCGGGCTTCCTTAAAGCGGGCATCAGGCTTCAGATAGTAGTCGCGATCGGGCAGAGAATAGCCGCTGGCGCCCAGGTCCGCGAGCACCCAGGTGGGCTTGTGAGGATCGGTTGACGCGGCGAGATTAAACGGTGCCGCGATCATAATGTCGTGCATCTCGGCCATCATCGGTTGCAGGCCGCCATTGTCCTTGACGGCATCGATTGCGGCGAACCATTTTTTCAGCGGCTCGATGCCCCGGGCATTGACCTTGGACTCATCCATGCACGCGCCATAGTAGTCGCCGATAATTTGTTCGGTGCTTCCCTTCACGGCGATCTTGTCCTGCTGCGCGGTTTCGAGCACTTCTTTCAGTTTGTCCTTGGTGGTTTCGCCCGACTCCCAACGCTTGCTCCAGCGCACCATGGTCGCAGGCATGGGGTGGGTCGCCCGCCACGTGCCATTGGCGAATTCGTAAAAGTCGGAGCAGGGATCGACCTTCCGGTCGAGGTCGGTTACGTCGATGCCGTGCATCGCCGCCGTTTGCGAAAGCATAAATTGTGAGAGCACTAGGACCAGCAATGAGGATTTCAGAATGCGCATGACGCGGCTCTTTCTCCCGGAGTCTCAGTTGAGTGGAATGTTTGCGCCTGCCATTCTAGACCATTTTCACAGCCTGCATCGCACTACGAACTGTCATCACGAGCGCAGCGAGGGATCTGGGTTCTGGCTTGCACTACCGGTATCGCCGCAGACTGGAAAATCGAGAGTCGCCAACAAGTATCAGAAACCAGCTACCCGCCCTGCTTCAGCTCCAGCAACACTTGCCGCGCGATTTCTTTCAGCGTCTCGAAAACCCCGTTTCCTTGAAAGGCAATCGCTTCCATCACCGGCTCGTCCTTGCGGCGCAGTTCCTTGGTCAGGGCATCCACGGGCAGAATATTCGGCAGGTCGCGCTTGTTGAGTTGCAGCACATAGGGAATCTTGCTGAAGTCGTAACCGTGCTCTTTGAGGTTGTCCATCAGGTTGTCGAGCGCCTCGGTGTTGGCGTCCATGCGCTCTTGTTGGGAATCGGCGACGAAGACGATGCCGTCCACTCCTCGCAGGATCAATTTGCGGCTGGCGTCGTAGAACACCTGCCCGGGAACGGTATACAAGTGGATGCGCGTTTTGAAGCCGCGCACCGAGCCCAGGTCCAGAGGCAGGAAGTCGAAGAACAGCGTTCGATCCGTCTCTGTGGCCAGCGAGATCATTTTCCCCTTCTGCTGTTCGGCAGTTTTCTGGAAGATGAACTGGAGATTGGTCGTTTTGCCGCCCAGCCCGGCGCCATAGTACACGATCTTGCAATTGATTTCCCGGGCTGCAAAGTTGATGAAACTCAAGACTTTCCTCAAGACAGGCGGCAGACGCTCAAAAAATCGAGCATCCCCCACTTGTGGTTTTGGCTTGGTACTGCTGGTTTTATATCACACAGTTGTACTTTACCGGCAGGTTACCCTGGTTACTAGCGGTCCCCCCTGGGTTTACACGCCGGGAACGCAAGCTCAACGGCTCACCGGCAATGGATAGTACCCCGCCTTGGCAAATACCAGCACGCAGGGACGTAGATCCGAACTCTTGCAGCCCGGACGGCCAACCCTGACTTCGATCTCCCGGTACGTGCTGCTGGGAGTTGCGGCGGTGGTATAGCCCAGCGTGTACTGATTACGGGCATCGCCAATGGCCCTCTGATACGCGTTCTCAATCGCGGCCTTGGAATACTCGCTGAGAATCTCGCCTCCGGTTGCGCTCGCGTATTTGGGCAGGATATCGCTATATCCCTGAAAGGGGATGTGCAACTTTTCCAGTTGCTTGTAGCCCGGAATTGCCGAGCCCTCCACGCCGATCCCGTACACCAGGATCCCATTCGAAAGAAGGACTTTCAACACGTCGCTATAGCTGGCATCGCTGCGGTACTCACGGCCGTCGCTGATAATAAAAATGATCTTGCGGCGGCTTTTCTCCCGCTTGCCCAAATCCATAGCCGCGGCCAACACCGCGTCGTTCAGCACCCGGGACTGTTTGGCTGGCGAAATTGCTGTGGGTGTGCTGCGATCCACCGGAATGTTATTGATCATCGGGCCTTGCGGTCCCAATGGCCCACCGGTCACGGGCACGCCATTGTTCTCGCCGTGCTTGGTTTTCAGTTGGTTCAGCACCCCGTCCAGTTTCTTCCCCACCGACCCGAAATCCGCCATCCGGCCAACAGTAGTGCTGTAGGTATAAATCGCGACCTCGTCGAACTGGCTGAAAGCCCCCTCCAATGCCGGAAGCGTCTGATTCACCTTCTGCACCGCAATATCCGCCATTCCCAGATCAAGAACCACGGCCGCCGAGATGGCCAAAGGATCGCTGGTGAAGAAGTTCAGCGCCCGCTTCTTACCATCTTCGTAGATGGAGAAATCCTTGGGCAACAATCCGTTGACCAGGCGTCCAGAGTCGTCCGTCACCCGGACTGGCACAATTACCTGGTTGACATTGCGAGTGATCTTGAACAGTTCGTCCTGCGATGCACTCCCGGCATCGGGCGTGGCGCCGCCTTCCGGAACAGTCTTCACATCAAGCGGGTGCGGGGGCGCAGTACTATCCTCTGAAGCCGGCGGGGTTGGGTTGGAGGACGACGGCGGCGCCTCATTTCCCGAGGGTACCGGCTCAGCCGCCGGCTCTCCGCTGGGGGGCGCTCCCTGCGGCTCAACCGGCGGAGTTGTCGGAAACGGCTGCGGCGGCCGGGTGGCGGAAGGCGCGTCGGGAATCTCCTGCTTCTGATCCGCTGGCTGCTGCGTCGGCTGTTGAGCGGTCGCCGACCCTAAAGCCAGAAAAAACAATAAGATTGCCGCACCCGCAGCCATCAGCAGTTTTCCGATCCATCGCAGCACTGGGGACCTCTCGCCTCGCGGCAAATTACCCTCTTATCGGATGCCAAGCATCCCAGTTTGGTGCATCTAACCGCAAAGGAATAGACTAACAAAAAGAGCGAGAGAATACCTTCATGTCCAAAGCCCACACACTCCCGGTGTTGCGCTCCTTGTTACTGATGCTTATTTTCGCGGGATTTTCAGCCGCCAGCGCCCAGCAACCGGCTTCTTCACCCGACCAGAACCATCCCGATCAAGATCAGGACCAGGCCGCCACAACCCTGAAAGTCAACGTAAACATCGTCCAGCTCTTCTTCAACGTCAAGGACAAGAAGGGAGCCCTGATCCCAAGCCTGACGAAAGACGATTTCCAGATTCTTGAAGACGGCAAACCGCAAACCATCAAATATTTCGCCGCCGAGTCGAACCTCCCGCTCACGCTCGGCATTCTGATCGACTCCAGCGGAAGCCAGGCCCGCGTGCTCGACATGGAGAAGCAGGTGGGCGGCGAATTCCTCAGTCAAATCCTGCGCGAGAAGGACCTGGCCTTCGTACTGAGCTTCGATGTGAACGTCGATCTTTTGCAGGACTTCACCAGCTCCGTGCATGCCCTGAAGGCAGCCCTCAATACCGCCCGCATCAACACCGCCGGCGGCAGTGGAGGCGGCATCCCCGGCCTGGGCGGAGGCACCGTCCCAACCATCGGCACGCCCAAGGGCACGCTACTTTACGACGCGGTTTATCTGGCCTCGCACGACGAGTTGGCCCAGCAAGTCGGACGCAAGGCCATGATCCTGCTCACCGACGGCGAAGATCAGGGCAGCCAGCTGAAGATCAAGGACGCCATCGAAGCCGCGCAGAAATCGGACAGTATCGTTTACGTGTTGCTCTGTGCCGACCGCGGCTTCTACGGGGGGTTCGGCGGCTACTCCGGAGACAGCGACATGAAGAAGCTTACGCAAGAGACGGGAGGCCGCGTCATCGAAGTCGGAAACAAACTGGACAAGCTGAAAGCGGGTTTCGACCAGATTGCCAACGAACTGCGCAGCCAGTACAACATCGGCTATGGCTCGACCAACACCGCCCTGGACGGCACCTTCCGCAAGGTGGAAATCCACGCCAACAACAAGGACTATAAGATCCAATCCCGCAGCGGCTACTACGCCGTCCCCAAACGCGACTGAGTTGAAACGCATGCGTCAAGTCCCTAGCATGCGGCGAAGCATCCTTGGCATCCTCTTGTGCGTCTGCCCTGCTGCCTTTCCCCAAGATGCGACGACATCCCTCCCCACACCCACCGAAATACTGCAACAAGCCGAGGCTGCAATGGGAGGAAGGGAAGCCCTGGCAAAGGTGACCTCAATCTCTGCTG
>Ga0207146_10069_pt1 | contig 26823 bp, 28 predicted proteins | sample Alteio_BWMinHeat_36_FD_153539 | JGI IMG/M metagenome (GOLD analysis project Ga0207146, IMG submission 153539) | Enriched cells from forest soil in Barre Woods Harvard Forest LTER site, Petersham, Massachusetts, United States -... | ecosystem: Environmental > Terrestrial > Soil > Temperate forest >...
CTCGGGATCACTCAGCCGTCCGCCTTCACACCGGCGTAACGCGCTTTCGATCCAACTTCGCGGCAGTTCCGGCCGCGGCTCAATCGTGGCGCTGACTGTAACATCGACAATCTCGCGCAAGACGAGCGAACAGAGGAGTGCGCGCGAGCTGGTGGCGTGGAGGTGCGAAATTTTTTTCTCCGGGAGCAACTTGCGCAATGCGAGAGCGAAACTTTTATTTGGGCTGCTCGCGCAGCAGATGGCTCGTGTCGGCGAGCAGCTTTGTTACCGCGTCCGCCTCGGTCGCGTTGTAATAGCCGCGGATTTCGCCATGTCGATCCACCAAAATCATTCGGGTGCTGTGCACAGGCCTTCCGATCTCCTCGCTCCCATCTGAGGCCGCGAGTTTGAATCCCTTCTCCGAAAGATTGTAAATCGTGGACGGGCCGCCAGTGAGAAAGTCCCAGCGGTCCGGTTCAGCGTGCAGCTTCTCCGCGTAGCGGCGCAAAACTTTAGGGGTGTCCTTTGCCGGATCGACCGTAAACGAGATAAGATGCACGTCCGTTTTCTCCAACGGTTTTTGCAACTCGCTCATCCGCGTGCTGATCATCGGGCATGGCCCGGGACAGCTCGTGAAAATAAAATCCGCAATCCATATTTTCCCGTTCAACTGCGCCGAGCCGAAAGGCTGACCATTTTGGTTGATGAGTTGAAAAAATGGAACCGCGCCGTAGGACTCGACCGCGCGGTTGGTGAAATGGTTCACTTGAGCTCGCCAGACAAAGAAAAACACCGTCGCGACGACCAACGGAGTCCCAAGTAGTACCGTTTTCCACGCGAGCGCGCTTCGAGACGGCGCGCGATTCAGTGGCATTGAGACAGCGTTCATATTTTCGTCAGCACCAGCGCGCCAAGGAGCAGCGGCAGATATACGATCGATGCCATGAATAAGGCCCGCGCCGATCGCGCGGTTCTTCTCCGGTGAAATTGCATGGCCACCGCGATAAACAAGCCGCCGAGCGCAAACGCGATCGGAACGTAAATTGCATTCGTTAGGCCGAGATAAGCCGGCACCGCTCCGACGATGAGAAGCAGCATGCAAAACAGAACGCCTTGGCTGGAGCTGCGCGCTCCGGTCTCATCACCGCTTGACATCATTCGAAATCCGGCGCGCGCATAATCCTCGCGATACATCCAAGCGAGGGCAAAAAAATGAGGCATTTGCCAGAAAAACAGAATCGCGAACAGACTCCACGCACCGGCATCGAGCGTTCCCCGCGCAGCCGCCCAACCAATCATCGGCGGAACCGCGCCCGGAATTGCGCCGACCAGCGTGTTCGTGGTGCTAATTCGTTTCAGCGGCGTGTAAGCAAAAACGTATAAGATAATTGTCAACGCCGCGAGAGACGCCGTGAGCACATTGCAAGCAAGTGCGAGGTAAATGATTCCGGCGATCGCGAGCAGCGTGCCAATCAGGAGCGCATCGCGCGCGCGCATTCTGCCGGCCGGGATCGGGCGTGTTTTCGTGCGGTGCATCAAGGCATCCGACCTCCGCTCCCACCATTGATTGAGCGCGGCGGCACTCGCCGCGGCCAGCGCCGTTCCAAACACAACGTGAAAAAGCCCGAAGTAACTGATCGGATTTTCCGCGCCGAGATAATAACCAACCGCGGTCGTAAACAGGACAAGCAATGTGAGACGCGCTTTCACGAGCTGGGCAAAATCGGTCGCTGCACGATTGCGCACTGCCAGCGCGCCGCCCGCGTCGGAGATCGTCTCGATCGCAGCCGTTTTCATGTGACGGCGGTTCCCCTCTGTTCGATCGGACGCGTTGTCGATCTTGCATTCGGATCCGCCGGCAAGATTCGACTGCAGATCGCGTAAATGCTCACGCCGAAAGATAGCATGATCGCGCCCATCGCGACATGCGCGGTGGCGATATCGGCGGCTTTGTTGCTCCAAATCGTCCAGGCGCCGAGCGTAAGCTGGCAAAACAACAGAACGAGCCACCAGATCGACAATCGCTTGAGCGATGTAACCTGGCTCGTGTGTTTCCAAACCTGAAAACAAAACGCGAACACGGCCACGGCTATGATCATGGCAAGAAATCGGTGCGCCATTTGCAGCCAAACTTGAAACGCGGTGACGTCCGATAAAGCGCGCGCGTCCCGCCAGGCGTTGATCTTCGCGAGCGCGTTCGCGCTTGTGTCCGGAATCCACGCGCCATTTGCGGTCGGAAAATCGAGAATGGACAGGTCGCGGTGTTGATGACGCATGGTCGCGCCAAGAGCGAGCTGGACATAGATCGCGCTCGTCGTTACCAGCGCGATCATTTTGATCGGCCCGATTTTCTTCTGATCGGCAAACACATTCGCAAGCGATCGCCAAAAGTTGGTGGTCACGACCGCAATCACCACGAGCAATCCGAGAAATGCTTGCGCGAGGCAAGCGTGGAAAATTCCGATTTCATTTTTTAGCATTGTCACCCGCAGACCGCCGAGCACTCCCTGCAAAACGACACTGGCGACTGCGATCAGGCCGAGATTGCGCACCCATTCTCGATCTTCGCCGCGCCAAAGCCAGATCGCGAGGATGATGGTGAGGAACCCAACCGCCGATGCAATTAGGCGATGGGTGTGCTCAAAAAAAATTCCGCCGATCCATTTCGAGACAGGAAACAAGAACATGTTGTAGCCAAACGTAGTCGGCCAATCCGGCACAGCGAGGCCGACCCCTTTGCTCGTGACCATGCCTCCACTGCAAATGAGAAACAGGGTCGCGAGTGCAGTCAACCACGCGAAGCGATTCAACCATTTGTTGCAGCGGCGGTCTGTGGCCGTCGCACTATTCGAGATCGATCTGCCCACGGTTGAAAATAACCGGGATAAAAATAAATGCGACGGTCACAGACCGCCGCTACAGAGGGCCCTCTATCCGTGAGGGCTCGGAGACGCTGGCGGCTTGTTTTCTTGTTGCGCGTTTGGATTTTCGGTTTTTGGCGCGCCTGGCGCTGGCACGCTCTGTGTTCCGGCGAGCTCAGCGCGTTCTTTGAGCCACGCTTGATAATCCGCCGGTGAATCGACCACCAGCGTTCCCTTCATCCCGTAGTGACCGAGCCCGCAAAGTTGGGCGCAAATCACTTCATAGGTTCCCGTTTTAATTGGCTTGAACCACAACGGAATGAGCGAACCGGGGATTGCGTCCGCGGCGATGCGCATGCTCGGCAGGAAGAAGTCGTGAATTACATCTTTGGACGAAAGCTCGATGATTACCGGGCGATCCACCGGAACATGCAGTTCGCCAAGGGTCACAATGTCGTCTTTCCCAGCAGGATCGTTCGGATCAAGGCCAAGAGGATTTGAATTCGTGACCAAGTTGACATCGCGTCGGCCAAACTGCCCATCCGGTCCGGGCAAGTGAAAATTCCAGCTGAACTGTTGGCCGACGACGTGCACGAGGATCGCGTCCTTTGTTTCCGGAAATTCGTTCACCCGCCTTGCCCAAAGTGGAATCGCGAACCCGAGCAGCAGAACTGCCTCGATCAAGACAACGGAAAATTCCAGGTGCGTTGAGATGCCGCTGCGCACGCCTTCATGATCGGCGGCGGGATGGCGACTCTTGCGGAAGCGAATCAGAACAAAGATGAAAAACGCCGACCATCCGAAGAAGAGCACCCCCATGAACCAGTGGCTGAACTCGATGATGTGGTCGATCTGGTAGCCGTGCTCGGAAGCGTTGGGCGGTTGGCCGAGGAATTCGTTGATGAGCGCCAGGCTACTCATACTTTTCCAAATCTTCGTCGGTGATTTCCTGATGCGGCTCGAGCGGCATCCGACCGTTGCGCCAGATATGAAAACTGAACGCGCCGATTCCACCCAACACCGACATGACCGCGCCGAAGAGAAACCAGATCGCGACCGCCATGTGCTCGGTGCTTTTTCCATCCTTGGCACCGTAACAGAACGGACACGCCATCGCCTGCCCGAGCGGCGAAAAGATCGACAAGAGCAAGATCGAGAGAATTTTCGCTTTCATGTGATGATGCGGAGCCGTTTCATTTTCCGGTAAAACCAAACACCGTAAATGACCAGCGCGACGGCGGCGGCAAATGAGCAGACGGCGCCGGCAAGATAAATCGGCGCCCCTTCCACGAGATCGACCCAAATGCACCAGCCTCCAACTCCGAGCGCGAGCAGGGTTGAGAAAACGATGAAGACGATGTGAAAACCTTTAAGTGACATTTAACGAACGACCGGGTAGTCGTACCACGCAAGAAAGATAAGCCAGAAGAGTCCGAGCACAAAAAAACCGGTGAAAACGAGGACGCGATAGATAAGGCGTTTTTCCGCCGCGAGGTGCATGAAGATTGCCGCGACCAATCCCGCCTTTAGCGTCGCAACGAGCATCGCCACCGCGATGTTCGCCTTCGGCGTGCCAAAGTTCACGTAGGAAAGAGCGACCGTGATCGCGGTGAAGCTGAGCAGGAGCGCACCCACCATCAAGTAGCCTCTGACGTGTTTCTGCACGTTGTGCGCGTATTCCTCGTGCTCGCTCGGGTCTTGTGAAATGTCAGGCGGGTTATTCATGGTTAGAGCAAATAAAAAAGCGGGAACACGAAAATCCAGACCAGATCGACAAAGTGCCAGAAGAGGCCACAGACCTCGACGCGGTTGGCCAGATGTTCGGGATTACGCTGGTAAAGCCTTTTACTGACCGGCAACCACATGTAGATGAACACGAGGACGCCGCCGAGCACGTGCATTCCGTGCAAACCGGTAATCGTGAAATAGCTGGCAAAATATGCGCTGTGCGTTGGCAAAAACATGGTCGCGCGCTCCACGTCTTCCTTTTCGATCTTTGCGATTTTGTTGGTGGGCGGGACGTAGAAAAAGTGCGGCCGGTCCATGGCGGGATTGGTTGGATCGGCGTTGACCGGATCGAGCGCGACTTCGTATTCCTTGATGTTGGGATCGTTTAGCGCCGCGTGATTGTGCAGGTGTCCGCTGATCTCGAGACGCGGCGGCAGACCTCTCTCGGTCGCGTGCTTGTTTCCAAGATACGGTTCATATTTTTCGAGCGCTTCCGGTTTAATGTAAGCGCCGAAGTGTTCGAACTTCTGCGGCCACTCGTAAACGAGTTTGACGGTCAAAAAAATCACGCCGCATAAAATCGTGGCCAGCATGTACCACCAATAAGCACGGTAGCGGCGCATCTTCAGCGCAGCCCAGGCCAGCACGACGGTGACCGACGACATGATGAGGATTGCCGTGTTCATCGTGCCAACGGGCACATTGAGCAATCCGTGCGGCCATTCTCCCGGCCGCGCATCGAGTCGCAAAAAAATGTAGGCGGAGAAAAGTCCGCCGAAGAGCATTATTTCCGAGGCGAGGAAAAGCCAGATGCCGACCTTGGCGTTCCAAAGGCCGGTGTCCGGTCGCGTGGAAATTGTGTATGGAATCTCCATTCGTTAGGCTATACGAGCGCTGGTTGCTCGACCGTCTTGCGCCGCGTGCGCTCGGTCGGTTCAACCGGCTCGTTCTGCATGGTAAAATCGCGCTCGCGGCCGGGCAGGCTGTATTCGTAAGGGCCACGATAAGCCACCGGCGTCGTAACGAAATTTCCATGGGGCGGCGGCGATGGCGACGTCCATTCCAGGGTGGTCGCTTCCCACGGGTTGTCGTTCACCTTTTCTCCATGCTTGATACTCCAGAAAAAATTGATGATGAACGGAATTTGCGCCAGACCCATAATCCAGGCGGCCCATGAGATCGGCGTGTTCCACTGAAATCCGCTCAGGCCCCAAATGTGTTCACCGGAGAGAGTCCAGCCCTGCCCGCCGTCGTACCAGCGCCGGTGCATACCGAGCATACCCTGCAAAAACATCGGCAGAAAAATTACGTTCATACAGATGAGCGACGGCCAGAAATGCACTTTGCCCCAGAACTCGTTCATGGCTCGACCGGTCGCTTTCGGGAACCAATAATAGATGCCGGCAAACAGACCGAAGAGCGTGCCGGGCGCGACGATGTAATGGAAATGCGCGATCACGTAGTAAGTGTCGTGCAGGTAGAGATCAGCCGAATTAAAGGCCAGTGGAATGCCGGTGAGGCCGCCGATCCCAAACATAGGCAGGAACGCGGTGGCAAAAAGCATCGGGACGTTGAACCGGATCGAGCCGCCCCAGAGCGAAATGAAAAACGCGCTCAAAATGATGACCGACGGAATGGAGATGAGCAGCGTGGTCGTCTGGAAAAACGCGCTCACCGTCGTGCCCATGCCAGTGAGCCACATGTGATGCGCCCAGACGACGAACGACAAAAAACCAATCACGAGCACGGAAAAGACGAGCGATTTGTAACCCCAGAGCGGTTTGCGTGAATTGTTGGCCAGAATTTCACCGACGATTCCGAATGCCGGCAAAATCAGCACGTAAACCTCCGGGTGTCCGAGGAACCAAAAGAGGTGCTGCCACAACAGCGGACTGCCGCCGCCGCTTATGTCCATTTTCACGCCGTTGACGATGAGACCGCTCGGCAGGAAAAAACTCGTCGCCGCCACGCGGTCCATCAACTGCATGATGATGGCGGACTCCAGTGGCGGAAACGCCAGCAGCAACAAAAAGGCCGTAACGAATTGCGCCCAAACGAAAAACGGCAGCCGCATCCAGGTCAGCCCTTTGGCGCGCAACTGAATGATGGTGGTAATGAAATTGATTGCACCAAGCAACGACGACGTGATTAGAAAAATAAATCCCACTAGCCAAAGCGTCTGGCCGTTAAAAAATGGATTAAGGCCCGGGCCTCTGTTCGAGATCGCCGCCAGCGGCACGTAGGAAGTCCAGCCGCTTTGTGCCGCGCCCCCGGGCACGAAGAAACTGATCAGCATGACCACGCCACCAACCCCGAACGCCCAAAAACTCGCGGCATTGACTTTCGGGAACGTCATGTCCGGCGCGCCGATTTGCAGTGGCACGACGAAATTGCCGAACGCCGCGAACGCCACCGGCACGACGCCCATAAAGATCATGATCGTGCCGTGCATCGCGCCTAACGAGTTATAAAACTCGGGCGTCATCTTGCCGTCCGGCATGGTGTTCGGACCGAAGAAATATGGCAGCCACTTGCCGATTACTGGCAGTGCCTGGCCGGGATAAGCCAACTGCCACCGCATCAGCATCATCAGGCAAAAGCCGAAGAGCAGAAAAACCAGGCCGCAGAGGCCGTATTGAATGCCGATCATTTTGTGATCAGTGGAGAAAATGTATGTTCGCCACCACCCAAGCTCATGATGCTCGTGTTCGGCGTCGTGCTGCTGTGGATCGTGATGCGTTGCCAGAGAGGTGGAAGCGTCCATTTCAGGAGAAAGTTACCCTGTCAATATCAAAGGAGAAACGGTCATTGCAAAGCCCAAAATATCCGCGGTGGGCGAGACTCTGTCGAACCGACGAACCCCAAACGCAAGCGCGCCGAACGCTCCCGGCCAATCACTAGTCACTAATCACGATTCACTTTTTTGATTCCACCACTTCGACAATTGGGCCTCCGGAATTTCCGGGATCGCTCTGCCTGCTTCATCGTAGTGCGATGTATCGTTAAACAACGTCAACCGCGCCCGAGTCGCGTCCCGAAAATCGACAATATTTAACGCGGCTGGTTTTTGGTCGAGGTTATCACGATAGCGGCGCGGATCGAACCCGAGCAGCGAGCTGAGCAAAAGCCGGATGGTCGCTTTGTGCGACACGATTAGAATATTTTTGCCCGGATACTCGCGGACCAGCTCGATCAAGGCGGGCAACGCGCGCGCCGTTACGGCCAGACCACTTTCCCCGCCCAGCGGCGCAAACGTGTACGGGTCCTTCTCCCATTCCGCGGCTTCGTCCGGAAAACGTTCTTCCACTTCCCGCCTCGTCATCTGTTCCCACCGGCCGTGGTTAATTTCACGGAACCCATCGCGCGTCTGCACTTCCAGCTTGTGCGGCGCGGCCAGAATTTGTGCCGTTTCAACCGTGCGGCCGAGCGGCGACGCGTAAACCGCCGCGATCTTTTCGCGGCTCAAGCGTTCCGCCAACCGGCGCGTCTGTTCGCGGCCTTCATCGGAAAGTGCAACATCGGTCGCGCCAGCAAACCGATCTTCCGCACTCAAAACCGTGGCGCCATGCCGTACCATGAAGACCCGCGTTCCTGTTGAGGTCATATGCTCGACTTCTCATGACGTAAATTGTGCGAAAAGGAAAGTTAAACGGGATGGAATCGACCTGCGGCTGCCAGCCCGCCATCAATTTGCGGCACCCTCTGTATGGACGCGCGATTTTGACTGGGCGCGTCGGCCTCGCCGATCAATGCCGCTTTCCCACGACAAACCGGAGGAGGACGATCACAGCGCCCGCCAAAACCAGCGCAGACCGGCGCCGCCTCTTGGCGAGAGAAGGCGCGGAAGCCGAGGATGGCAATGTTACCTCGCCATTGTCTTGTATGATGGCCATGATCTCATCGTAGAGATGTTGCACGCTCTGCTTGCGGACCTTCGGCTTTGAGGTGCCTTTCACTGACTCGGCTAGCGAAAGCATTTCGCCTGCCATCGACTTGCCGCGGAGGCAGATTCAGGTTTCCTGTCTTAGCGTTACAGTGACTTCGGCACAGCGAGAGGTATTCGCCGCCACGGGTTGCGACGTCCGGTTCGATAATCTGACGCGACAACTCTTCGCCACCGATGCGTCAATTTATCAAATCGAACCGATCGGCGTGGCCTTTCCGCGCAGCGCATCACAGGCAAGCGCCGTCATTAAAGTCGCAGCCGACGAAAACATTTCTCTCACGCCGCGTGGCGCGGGCACGAGTCTGGTGGGTAACTCCATCGGCGAAGGCTTGATTGTCGATTTTTCGCGCTACAACCGGCAGATCACCGATCTCGATCTGGAAAGACGCACCGTGCGCGTCGGTGCGGGAGTCGTGCTTGATCAACTGAACGCGTTTCTCAAGCCGCACGGATTTTGTTTCGGGCCGGATGTGGCGACCAGTTCGCGTGCCACTCTCGGCGGAATGATCGCCAATAATTCCTCAGGCGCGCACGTCCCGGTTTACGGAACAACCGCCGACCATGTTGTTTCGACCGAAATTGTTCTCGCCGACGGGAGAATCCTGAACGTCGGTCCCGGATTCGATTCGTTAAACGCGGAACGCGACAAAATCGACAATCTCATTCAGGCGTGTGTCGACGAAATCAGCGAGCGCATGCCGCCGGGATTGTTGAAACGCTGGCCCGGCTACGGTCTCGAACGATTTCTGCGCGCTCCAGGCAATCTTAACGAAATTCTGGCTGGCAGCGAAGGAACGTTGGCCGCAATTTTCTCCGCCGAACTGAAAATCTCGCGACTGCCGTGCGAGAAAGGTTTGGGCCTCATCTTCTTCGCATCGGTTGCCGATGCGATGCAGGCGACAGTCGAGCTCCTTGATCTTAAACCGGCGGCGATCGAACACATCGATCGTCCTCTGTTGGATCAAACAAAAAGCCAGCTTCATTTTCAGGCCGCGCGCGATTTGCTCGAGCTAGATTCGGAACCGTGCGAATCGATCCTGCTCGTCGAGTTTTATGAGGATGTCGCCGAGCGATTGTCGCTCTTGCAATCTCGACGATTCGGATTGCGCACAAAAATCCTAACGGACCCGCACGAGATGGATCTCGTCTGGTCGGTTCGCAAAGCCGGTCTCTCACTTTTGACCGGCTGCATTGGCGCGGGCAAACCAGTCGCTTTCATCGAAGATGCCGCGGTTCGCCCGGCGCAATTGCCAGCCTATGTCACCGGACTGAAATCGATCATGAAGCCGCTCGGGCTGGAGGCTAGTTACTACGGGCACGCTGCCAGCGGATTACTGCACGTGCGGCCAGTGCTCGACCTGCACAGAGCGGCCGATCTGAAAAAATTCCGGCAGGTCGCCGATCAAACCTCCGCGCTCGTTAGGCAATTTAAAGGCTCGCTTTCCGCCGAGCACGGAGTCGGCACGGCGCGCACTGAATACATGCGGGAGCAACTCGGCGACGAGCTGCTCGGCGTGATGCGCGAAATCAAACACGCGTTCGATCCGAAAAACATTTTCAATCCCGGAAAAATTTTTGAGGTAGGGACGCCGCGCGGCGCCGCCCAGACGCCGCAGCGCGGCGTCCCTACCAAGATCGACAATCATCTGCGCGAGAATTTCGAGCGGCCGCTCGAGCTGCCGTTCGCGCCACGACTTGCATTTGCGTTCAAAGACGGCTCGTTCATCGGCAATCTCGAGCAATGCAACGGCTGCGGTGGCTGCCGCAAAGACACGCCGATCATGTGCCCGACCTTTATCGCCACGGGCGAAGAAATCATGTCCACGCGCGGACGCGCCAACATCATTCGCGCTGCGCTGGAAATGCGGACGACCGGTCACGACCCGCTGCGCTCCGCCGAATTGGAGGCTGCGCTGAGCAATTGTCTCTCCTGCAAAGGTTGCACGCCGGAGTGTCCGTCCAACGTGAATCTCGCGTTGCTCAAAGCGGAAATGCTTTACGCGCGGCATCAGCGCGATGGCTTGCCGCTGCGCGAGCGAATCTTCAGCTCGGTCGATTTGTTAGGCCGAATCGGATGCGCGGCGCCGCGATTCGCAAATGCAATTGTCGATCTTGCGCCAGTTCGCGCGATCATGGAGAAGACACTCGGGATTTCGAAGAAGCGTTCGCTGCCGCATTACGCCAGGCAAAGATTCGATCGCTGGTTTGCGAAGCGTTCTTGTGTAGCGGCGCTCTATGAGCGTCGCACGAATAATGCGACGGTCACAGATCGCCGCTACAGAAGAGGCCGCGTCATTCTTTGGGACGATACATTTGTGCGGTATCACGAGCCGCAGATCGGGATCGCTGCGGTCAAAGTGCTCGAAGCGCTTGGGTTCGACGTTACTGTTGCGAAAGGCCGACAGTGTTGCGGCCGGCCGGCATTCAGCCAGGGAAATCTCGATGCCGCAGCTAAGCTTGGAAAACACAATGTCGATCTTTTGAATTCTGCCGGCTCTCAAAAATCAACTCTCAACTCTCAACTATCGGCACCGTCGATTTTGTTCCTCGAGCCGTCATGCTGGTCGATGTTCGTGGACGATTACCGCGAATTGAAAATCAATAACGCTGAACAAGTCGCGGCGCGCTGTTTTCTGTTCGAGAAATTTATCGACGATTTTCTCGATCGAGAACCAGACGCGGTGCAATTCAAAGAGCGCCAGGTTAACGTGGCGATTCATCCGCACTGCCACGCTAAGTCGCTGATGAATCCGGCCTTCATGGCGCGGCTGGTGGAGCGGTTGCCGGGGCGAAAAGCCACGCTGCTCGACACCGGTTGCTGCGGAATGGCCGGCGCGTTCGGCGCGCTCGCTGAGAAATACGATCTATCAGTTCAAGTCGCTAAAGATCTGCTCGACAAAATCGACAGCGAACATCCAGACGTCGTTGTTGCTTCGGGAACAAGTTGCCGGCACCAAATTGCCGATCTCACAAACGCGCGGCCAAGGCACACGGCGGAGTTGATCGCAGAAGCAATCGCGTAACTACGTTTTCGGAGGAGCGGGCGGTGCTGGACTCGCGCCGGCGTGGGCTGCGTCGCACAATCTTCGATTTACTTGTCTTACTCACCAGAGCATCTTCGATTACCATGTTCGTTGTGCTGGCGCGGCCGCGTCCTTTACGACGAAACAACTTATCTCCAGAGCCTCAAGCGCAGAGGCTCACACCTCGCCGACAAGTTGGATCGACAACTTCCCAAAGCCGCTTGAAGACCTTACCAATAACTCAGTCCCAAATCCTTGATGGATCACCTCAGATGTATGGTTAAGTCTTCTGTCAACTCGCTCATTTCTTCGGCTTTAGCGAAACGCTCTGAAAGAATACTTTACTAGCAGGATCGTCCCAAGATGACGGTTTCGATGAGACGTATGCGACGATGAACATGTTGGGCCGTGCTAGGAAGCAATCCATTCGCTGGGACGTGCCATCTCCGCCTTGGTAAAAGCAAGTAACAGATTCCGCTGCGCAATCATCTAGTTCGTAGCTCCGCTGCGACACAATTTTGAGCGTCGGGTCAGACAGCATTCCGCTCATTCCATCGGCGAAAATCTGCTTCGGTGTCTTTTGCTGCCAAGCCGCGTCCGGCACAACGACTACATTAATCATGACCATGTCGAAGCCGTGCCGCCAAATGCGCTGAAATCGCGGAACTTCGTGTGCCTCTTGGTTAAGATATCTTCGATCCTGACCAACTAGCTCGAATCCGGCCGGAATTTGAAATGCAAGCTCGCGTGAAGAATGAGTGAACACGTCTTCTGCTGGCTCGTCCTGCGCGAAGAACACCGTGGCGATGGCGGTCAGCCAAAGGGTCAGCGCAATGCGGAAAGCGCGTCGAACGTTCGTGGCGGTATTCATGACCTAACGTCGCGCATCAGCGACCCGCGCCACTGGTGCCCAGCATCTAACAGGGAGGTCATCGCGGGGTTCGCTCCATGCGCTTTGTTCGGCTTTTTTCGTGCCTCTCACGCCATCCTTTATAAACTCCGAGTAACGCATCGTGAGAACCTGGCGGGATGGGTATTTTCAAATGATGACGACTGCCAGAGTTAACTATCGTAAGTCCGAAAAAGTGCTCATCGCTGCCAAGAGGTGTATCCAGGCTGCGGAAAAGCACCATATCATCTTCTTTCTGTTTCTTTGGAAACGGGTGAGTTGCCAGTGCCTGTGCAATACCCGTAAACGTCTCTTCATCAACCTTGAGCATGTGCGTGACCGTCGCGCCGACGACCTCTTCTTGGATCTCCACAACGCACTCCTTTGCCCGTCGTGTCGCAGACATGAAAGTCAGGGGCCAGGTTTTCATCTTATGCCTAAGAAGGTTTATGCCGAATCTTTCGGCCTAATCCACACATTGACTGTATTTTCTCGGTTACTCCCGATGTCGGCGGGAGGCAGAAATTGATCGGTGCTCGGCGGGAAGGATACTGGCGATCGGCGGGAAGGTGCTGGCAATCGCCGGGCGAACGCTGGTTCAATTTCAAGGCGTCGCGCTTGGCGCGGACGGCGCGGTCGGTGGTCCCTTTGGAAATGGTGTTTCGGGTATGGCGTTCGTATTCTGGAAAGCGGCAATCAGCCACTTGCCTGCCTGCTTCCGCAGAGTCAGCGTTTGAATGCCTTGTCGAGGCTCAGGAATGTTTGGCGGAGTTTTAGCTCCAATCATGGACCAGTGAAGGTGCGCCACCGCGATGTCGGGAGTGAGGAATTTAACCTGAACTTCATTAACAGTCAGAGTGCTCTCCCGAAAAACGAATATGTAAGCATCGGAAAGCTTCTGCTCGATCTGCGGACGCCCTTTCCACCACCAGCCCACTACGTTGACCAAGTCACCGTCTTCCGTGAACAAGGCGGCGTAAGCTTTTGCATCGTGCCGGTTCCACGCCTCCTGTTGCCGTGTCTGCACGAGGTTCCGGATCTCAGCTCCGTCCTGACTTTGATCGTCACTCAATGTTTTTTGTGTTGACGCTGCGAGCATAGCCAAAATTAAAGGCAGTAGTCCATTCATGTCTTTGGAGGACGGTTATGGCTTGGGCGGCGACGCGGCGGGTTTTGCCGCTTCGCCAGGTTTTGGCGGCGCGGCTTCGCCGCCGATAAGCTCCGCGTCGGCCGGAACCGCCAACACATCAGGTTCAGTGAATGAATCCGGATGATTAGCCAGCTCTTTGCGCAAAGCGGCGATTTGTTCGGCCGTAACCGGGCTCGCACTGTTCCCCCACTCACTCCGTTCATAAGTCAGGACGTCGGCGATCCTTTGGTCGGTCAATGTTTTGTCCCAGGGCTGCATCACTGCACTGCCAAATTTTTGGCCTTTGACGGTGACCGGGCCTTGCAAACCCTTGAGGACAATCATGGCCGGCCGGCGCGAGCCGCCGGTTGTAAACTCTGAGCCAGCCAGCGGAGGATATTGACCGGGCACACCGAGACCGTTGGCTTGATGACAAGTCTGGCAGTTCGCCGCGAAAATCTTCTTGCCGCGGTCATGCGGTGTCAGTTCCGCTTGCTGCTGCTCACCCTGGGGTCCACCAGCTTTTTTTGTTGGCGGCGGGCCGCCGAGCGGGTCGAGCCCGTCACCGCTGAAATTTCCCGAGTAACGCCCGAGATATGCGCCGCCGAAAAAGACCGCGAGCCCGTAAACGGCGATCAACCAGATTGAAAGCGGTTCAAGCCCGACGCGCGGCTCGCGTTTCTCGCGCTGAATGGCGGCGTGCACTTGCTGCACGTCCGCGGTTTCTCCGTAATCAGTTCCCTGACGAACGAGCGACGAGCGGTCGGGAGTTGGCTCGTTCATTTTGTTCCCTGACCAGCTGCTGGCGACGCGGCTGGGGAAGCTGGTGGCGCGGGCGCGGGTGAAGCCGCTGGCGCAACGGCGGGTGAAGCTGCTGGCGCAGCTGATTTCACTTCCTTAAGTGGATGCGATTGATCGAGCGACATCAAATAAGCAACGAGGCATTGCGCGTCGTAAGTGGGAACGATCTCCCAACCAGCGGGTGGTGCGTCGCGGCCAGTCAGCTTGAGTGCCTCGGCGGAAGGTTCGCTGGCGATGGGACGCTTTTCGTAAAGAAAACGATAGGCCGGCATGTCCGAATCGATCGAGAAACTGCGCGGTGAATAAAGATGCCGATGGTGCCAGGCGGCGGAGTATGGCGGTGGCTCTCCGAATTTTGGTTCAACGCCAGCCGGGCTTCCAGTTGAGTTGGATGCGGCAGCGGGCGGACTCGGCTCTGCCGACGCCGGTGACCCGGCTGGCGATGCCGCCGCCGCAGGAGATGTCGATGCAGCGGGCGAATTCGCTGGCTTTGGAACCGGCGAGGCCGCAGGCGCGGGAGAAGCTGCGGGCGCCGGTTTGGCCGGTGAGCCTGCCGGGGCACGAGAGCCTGCGGGGTTCCCGCTCGGCACAGGCGAAGTGCCCGGGCTAGCAGCTGGCGCGGCGTTCTCTCCTTCCGCGGGCGCGGCTTTTCCGATGTTCGAAAGATCAGGACCCATCCGCTCTTTCCCGAGCAACACGGGGCGACTGAAAATGTAATCGCGCGGGGCGCTGCGGCGCTGGCCCCATTTCGGACGCGGCTGCGGCCCCCACTCGCGTTCTCGATCGAGGTCGGCAGCAGCATACTCAGCGCGGAGTTGCTCGCTGTGGCAATAAACGCAGCCGTTGGCGGCGTAAATGTGGCGGCCGCGCTCGGCCATTCCCGACTGCGGCATTGGATAGATATCGGTGCCTTCTTCGTCCATTTGCGGCTCGAGATGTCCGATTTGCAGATTCGGAATTAAGATCAAGCCCACCCACGAAAAGGTGAACGTCCCAAAGATTCCGAGAAGAAGAGGGACGAATCCTTTCATAGGTGTACTTCAGAACCCTCCGCTTCAACTGGATTCAAAAACGTTGGAACGCTGGATGTGCGGCCCAGGCCCAAAAGCATCAGGCCAAAATGGAAAGCAAAGATAAAATGCGCGGCCGTCATCAAGAGCCCAGCCAGGCTGCGCCCGCGCAGATACGGAAGGATCGTTTGTGTGCTCTCGCTGAAAACGAGCGAGGGATTCTCCATGTTCGCGCCTTGCAGGAGACCGCCGGGGATCAGCATGACCGTCATGAGGCCGACGCCATAGACCGAGGCCCAAAAATGCAGTTTGATGAGCGAGGCATAACGCCACTCGCGGCCTACCAGCCGGGGCACGATATAGTACATCGAGCCGAACATCACCATGGTAAAAAATGCGTAGAGGCCGAGATGCGAATAAGCAATGCTCGCTTGAGTGAAATTGACGTAGCGGGCGACGGAGCGGAGCGAAATCAAGACGCCGACCACGCTGAAAACCGTGTAGGAAATCGCGCCGAACACAGTGAAGCGCAGTGTCGGACTGTAGCGCATGAGCGGGAAATACCCCTGCATCGTCATGTGATGATTGAGCCCAACGGTGGCGACTGGAATGATGGTGAGAATAGTCGCGGCAATGCTCGCTGTGATCATCCAGGCCGGAAACGGCCCATCGACGAGCCGCTGCATTCCGGTCCAACTGGAGAAAAGCGCGTAGGTCCAGAAACCGATTGCCGCCAGATGATAACTGTAAACCGGGCGGCCGATCACTTTCGGAATCATGTAATAAGCGGTGCCAAGCCCGATCGCGCCGAGCCAGAGAAAAAGCAGATTGTTCGCGAACCACCAGGCCACCGCCGCTTGCATCACGCCTTGCACCGGCACGACGAAGAGCATCAATTGCGCGGCCGCGTAGAGCCACGGGAACCAGAGAAAGGCGCCGAGCAAATACCATTGCGTAATGAAAATCTGATCGCCGCGCCGGAAACGGAACATGAGCACAGCCCAGGAAATGATGAGCGAGTAAGCGACGAAAAGGACGATCGCTGCGTAAGGCGGAAACTCGAGCCATTGATAACCGGTGCTGTCGCCCGCGAGAATTCCGCCGACGCCGAGCAGGACACCGAAATTCCAAAAACCACCGCCGGCCACGAGCAGAAGTGGATGTCGCAAAACAGTTCGGCACAACCGCGCCATCAACCAAATGGCCGTGCCCATGCCGGCCATCGACGCCCATCCGTATACCATCACGTTCATGTGCGCCGGTCGCAGCCGGCCCCACGTCAGGAAACTAATGCCGGAGAACATATCCGGCTCGTGCAATTTAATTGAAACGAAACCGGCCAGGAGCGTGCCGATGAGCAGCCAGACAATCGCCGAAGTATAGAACATCAACACTGGCACACGGGTCGATGCATCGATCAATGCGCGCTCGATTTGCTCGACGTCACTCGTCGGCGCATCCGTTGGAACGGACGGTGGTTTCAGCGGAATCTCAGTGGCATCCATGTTGTGCGGGAAAGATCGACAGGTTCATTCGCGGCGGTGAAATCAAAATACTCATGGCGTTTTGGCTGGAACCGGAGTCGGAGAGCCGGGGGGTGATTGCGCTGGCGCGGGCGAACCAGAGGGCCCCGGTGTTGGTGAAGCAGATGGCGGCGCCGGCGCCCCGGTCGCAGCACCGGGAGCTGCTGGTTCGGGTGTAGCAATCGGACCAGCCGGTTCCGGTTTCTTCTGCGCCAACTCCACGAGGGTCAATTCCATGGCGCGGGCGACCGGAATCCGCGCCACGCCCTTGTTCTTGTCGATCCAACCATAAGAGTTGAGCGCTTTGGCGTCTTCTTGGCGCGCGGTCTTAAGCTTTTCTTCCCGCGCCTTGGCACGTTTTTGTTCGTAATCGTCGCTGCGCGGCGCGGGACCGATGACGGCGAGCACAATCACACCGAAAAGCGCAAACAAAAGCACAACGCCAAGCCAGGTCGAGAAGGGCGCGCGCGATTGCGCAACTTGGCGGATTGATTCTGCGTCGGCCATGTCAGTTGGTTAACTTCAGAGATTCAATCAGGCGCGGATCGCGCATCGGAAAAAGTGAAGTCCTGGTCACGATTTTTAGATAAACGAAGCCGAGGGTCGCGCCGATTGCGATCACGGAAACAAAATCCCAAATGCTCACGTGCACGCCAGTTCCATGTAAGGCGGGCAAGATGACGATGTACATGTCGAGCATTTGCATGCATACGATCCAACCGGCGACATAACAAAGCTGACGCGGATGTTTCTTGATCGAGCGCAGAAGGAGAATCGCGAAGGGCCCGAAGAAGCGGCCGATCACCAGAATCATGCTCATGGCCCACCACGACTCGGTGTTTCTGGTGATGAAATATTCGGTCTCTTCCGGCATGTTCGCGTACCAGATGAGCATGTATTGGCCAAAGCCGATGTAGGCCCAGAAAACACAGAAGGCCAGCATCCATTTCCCCATGATGTGGTAATGCTCCAGCGTCACGACCTCCTTCAAATAACCGGCGCTGCGCAGAGCGGTGATTACGAGCACGAGCAGCGACATGGAGCTGCCGGCCGCGCCCGCAAAAATGTACACGCCAAACATGGTGGAGAACCAGTGGTAGTTCAGGCTCATCAGCCAATCGAACGCGCCGAAGCTAAGTGACAACGCGAAAAGCGGCAGCGCGGTAAAGGCGACTTTGCGCATCAGGATCGTGGAACGCGGGTTTCCATCCTTATCCTGGCGGACCGACAATCGGCGCAAGAAGAACGAGGCGAGAATGAAAAATCCGAAGTAAAAAATCGTGCGTCCAAGAAAGAAACCCCAGTTGAGATAGGCGCGTTTGGAATCGAGCGACATCTCGTGTCCGGGCGGAATGTTCATCCATTCGTAGAGATGGCGACGGAGGATGAGAATGGGCACGAAAAAGACGGCCATCACCGCCACGAGCAATGCGATGTTCTCCAGTTGGCGTCTCACCACGACAGACCATTCCGCGTCGGTGGCGTGATGCACGATCGTCCAGAACAAACAACCGGCGCAGAGCGTGAAGAAAAATGCAAACGCGAATAACCAGGAAAAACTAAATTGGTGCGGATTGATCATTGCGCCCACGACGCTGAGGGCCAAAGCAACAAAGGCGACCAACCCAAACAGTAGCGAGAGCCCGGCAAAGCGATTGCCCTCGAAATATTCGCCTTCCGGTGTCGGCAGCGCTTGCGAACGATCGCTCATTTTTTCTCCATTTCCGCCTGATGTTCTTGCGGGACATCGACAATCGCCGCGTTCTGGCTGCGCTGAAGCGCGCGCAAGTAGGCAATGATCGCCCAACGGTCAGCGACCATAATGTTTGGCCCGTAAGCCATCATCGTGTTCTTGCCGTTTGTAATCGTGTTGAAAATCTCGCCGTCAGCCATTTTTCGGATTCGTTCGTCTTGCAGGCTGACCACGGTTGCCAGGCCGTATTGTTTGGTGATGCCGTTGCCGGCAGCCGTCGCGCCATGACACATCACGCAAGTGATGTTGAAGCGCTGCTGGCCGCGTTCCATCAACTGGCGGGTGACCTCGACCGGAATGCCCGTGCCCCAGCGATCACCCATCTTACCGGTGTCGTAATAATCCGTGCCGACGCTGAAGGCGAGATGCTGAGACGAAACCAGATCTTCAGGCGGCGCGTTGCCGGGCGAGTTTGCCGGCTTCGGCATGTCATAACCGATTGGCATCGTTCCGGCGACCGGCAGGCGCGGGCCGCGCCCATCCGCAAAAAACGCGAGCGGCGCTTGCGCCCGCACTTTCATCTGGCGAACCATGTCGGGGAAAATCTCGAGCGGCGCGCCAGTGCTCTTCTGGCCACGGAATCCGAAGACGGCGACGAGCGCGACTCCGAACAACAAAAAAATGAGAAGGAAGCCGCGCAGCATATTTCAATCGTCGTGGATGATAGTGATGTATTGCCCGCCGGTTCTCTCGAGCAACTCACGCGCTTCGACTTCGGTGAAGCGCGGATCGCGCGCTTCGATCACGAGAAAGAATGCATCGTTGGTTGCGCGCCCGAAGCGTTCCCAGTTGAAAATCGGATGATGCGGGCGGGGCAGACCATTCATGATCAGCATCGCGAAAAACGCCGAGAACGCCGAGAAGAGAATCGTGAGCTCGAACATGATCGGGAAAAACGCCGGCACGGTCATAAAGTTCGTCGGCTTTCCGTGCACGATCAGTGGATAGAGGAGCGAGGAGGGACCGAATTCCATAACGACCGCGGTGAGTAAACCCGAAATGCCGCCGGCCAGGACGACTGCGCTGAGCCACGATTTTTTCAATCCCATCGCTTCGTCCATGCCGTGGATGGGGAAGGGCGAGTGCACATCCCAGCGTTTGAAACCGGCATCGCGCACCAGTTTCGCGGCTTCATAAAGCGTCGCCGCGCTCGGATACTGCGCGCCCATCCCGTACACTTTGTGGCCGGACGGGGTTCTCATGCGCGCTCCTTTCCATCAGCCACGTTGGGATGATGTTCAGGGGGCGATGCGTAGTGCACGTCCGCTTGCGGCAAGACGATCTTCACTTCCGACATCGCGATCATCGGCAGAAAACGAACGAAAAGCAGAAAGAGCGAAGTGAAAATTCCGAGCGTGCCGATGAAGGTCCAGAGATCGACCCAAGTTGGGATAAACAAGCCCCAGGACGACGGCAGAAAATCGCGATGCAATCCGCCGACGATAATGATGAAACGCTCGAACCACATGCCGGCGTTCACGCACATGCAAACGAAATAAACGACGAAAATATTTCGCCGGCACCAGCGGAACCAGAACAGTTGCGGCGAGAGCATATTGCAAAACAACATGCCCACCCACCAATACCACCAGTAGGGACCGAACACGCGGTTCCAAAAGGCGAAGCGCTCGTAGGCGTTGCCGCTGTACCAGGCCGTGAAAAATTCCATCATGTAGGCATAGCTGACGAACGAGCCGGTCAACAAAATGATCTTCGCCATTTTGTCGATGTGTTGCGGCGTGATGATGTCGTGCAGCTTGAACATGGCCCGCGCCGGCAGCATCAACGTCAGCACCATGGCGAAGCCGCCGAAGATCGCGCCCGCCACGAAGTAGGGCGGGAAAATGGTCGTGTGCCACGTGGGCAAAATCGAGGTCGCGAAGTCGAATGAAACAACACTGTGCACGGAAAGCACCAGCGGCGTGGACAAACCGGCCAAAAGCAGATACGCCATTTCATAATGACGCCAGTTGCGGTTGGAGCCGCGCCAGCCGCACGCAAAAAAGCCGAATAGGAATTTCCTGATTTTCGAGGTAGCGCGATCACGCAACGTCGCCAGATCGGGAATTAACCCCGTGTACCAAAACAAAACCGAAACGGTGAAGTAGGTCGAAACCGCAAACACGTCCCACACGAGTGGGCTGCGGAAATTTGGCCAGATGCCGTAATTGTTCGGCAACGGGGCAAGATACCACGCCATCCAGACGCGACCCACGTGCACTCCTGGAAAGATCGCGGCGCAGATGACAGCGAAAAGCGTCATCGCTTCGGCGGAGCGATTGATCGAGGTGCGCCATTTTTGTCGCAGCAAGTACAAGATGGCGGAAATGAGCGTGCCGGCGTGCCCGATACCGATCCAGAAAACGAAGTTAGTGATGTCCCAGGCCCAACCAACCGGATGATTCAATCCCCAGGTGCCGACGCCGGTGGAAATCTGGTAACCGAGACAGAACAAACCGAAACTGGCGATCGTCGCGGTGATCGTGAAAGTGACCCACCACCAGCGCGGCGCCGGCTGTTCGACCGCGCCGGAGATCCTTTCCGTCACCCACCTAAAGTTGCGCCGGTTCAAGACCAGGGGCTGGCGCGCGAGCGGCCCTCTGATTACTTCCGGTGCTGTCGGTGCTGCATCCATATTTCACGAACGCGGGCTTGCAGCCTGCGCCGACGGCGCGCTTTCAGCGCACAACGGCCACCACGGACCTTGGCCGCACAGCCAATACGGCTGCGTTCCGAACAAGATCGACCAACTCATGACGTTTTTTCCTCCGGGCTTGCCACGCCGATGTTCTTCGCATCCGGCATTTTTAGATTTGGATTGCGGATGCGTGCGAGATAGCTGGTCCGCGTATTCACATTCAAATATTCGAGCAGCCGATAATTGCGGTCCTGCTTCTTCATTTTCGATACGCGGCTTTCCGGATCTTTGATGTCGCCAAAGACAATCGCCTCGGTCGGGCAAGCTTGCGCGCACGCCGTGGTAAATGAATCGCGCGGGATGCGCGTGTCCGGTGACGCGCCCGCGCGCACATGCGCCGCGATCTTCGCCTCCTCAATGCGCTGGACGCAGAAGGTGCACTTCTCCATCACCCCGCGCATCCGTACCGTGACGTTCGGATTTTTCTGCAACTTCACGATGTCAGGCGCACCTTTGGTCGTGAGAGGCGCGAAATATTCTTTGTAGATGCTGAATTGTCCGGCGATTTTCTTTTTGCCAACCGGTCGCTGATTGTAATCAAAATAATTGAAGCGGCGCACTTTGAATGGGCAGTTGTTCGCGCAATAGCGGGTGCCGATGCAGCGGTTGTAAGCCATGACGTTGAGTCCGTCCTCGCTGTGGATGGTAGCGTTGACGGGACAGACCGTTTCGCAGGGTGCGTTCTCACAATGCTGACACATCATCGGCTCGTGCACGATCTCCGGATTTTCCGGCCAATCGCCGTTGTCCTGATTGAATGCTTTGTCGCTCGCATAATAGCGATCGATTCGAATCCAGTGCATCGTGCGGCCATGTGCCGCTTGTAACTTGCCCACGATCGGAATGTTGTTCTCGCTCTGGCAGGCGATCACGCAGGCGCTGCATCCGGTGCAAACATTTAGATCGACAGTCATGCCCCACTGTTGCGGCGCACCGAGCGGCGGATGGCTGTAAATGGACGGCAACTGATGCGGCATTGCTTCGGCGCCTGCAATTTTCTTAACGAACTCGTTGTCGTCACGGTAGTGATCGAGCGTTGCTTCCCGAACCAGGCCGCGGCCTTCAATGCTGAAATGTTCCTGCGTGATTGAGAGCGGATAGGTGCGACCGACCTTTGTCACCTTCACGCTCTCGATGGCCTGCCCGTCGGCGGCGATGAAGTGCGGATTGGATGACGTACGCAGGAGATAGCCATTGAAGCCCGCTTCCTCCCCGACAGGCCCCGTCTGTTTTCGTCCATAGCCCAACGCGATCGTCACTGAATGATCGACGTGTCCCGGTGAAATGAGAGCGGCGATGACCAATTCGCGTTTGATCGGCTGATTGCGAGCGCTTTTTTCGGTGACGGTGATCTGCACCAGATCGCCCGTTTCAACCCCGAGCCTTTTTGCGAAGACGGGACTCATAAGCGCAGCATTGTCCCACGTGAGTTTCGTCACCGGGTCGGGCAATTCCTGGAGCCAGCCGTTATTGATGTAGCGGCCGTCGTCCACTGCATAACTGGCAACAAGCACGATCTCCGGCGAGTTCACGGTCGGTGCGGGCGGCGGCCCCCCGCCCCAAAGATTATGCGCCAGATTACCGGCCGTGTTTGAATTAAACGACGGCGGCCGATCGACCAACTGAATGTGCGCCGCAAATCCATCCCGCAGCAGCTGGGCCCAAGCCGTTTGAAAATCACCGGGCGGCGCGGTCGCGCGAAAAGTTTCCTGCACCAGCTCCGGGCCTTCCACTTTCGGACCGCCCAGCAACATGTTCATCAACTCGATTTCAGACAGCCCGCCGAAGAGAGGAAGAATCATCGGTTGGATCGACAAGTACGCGCCATCGGATGTGAGCGCGTCACCCCACGATTCGAGATAATGCGCAGCCGGAACATGCCAGTGACTCAACGCCGAAGTCGCGTCCTCGTAATAACCGAGTCGCACAATTTCCGGCACTTTTCTCTGCAAGTCGGCCCAATCGAGCGGCAGTTCCTTGCGGCGGTCGCCCGTCAACGCGCGTGGCGCATTGTAAACGGGATCGCCTCCGAAGATGAACAGTTGCTCGATGCGCCCTTCGTTTATATCTGTCGCCAGTTGCAGAATGCTGTTCGTTCTCGGATTGCGGTGAAACTCGCGGAGAACCAGCGTCTGGCCAAGATTCTTGAGCGCAGAATTGATGCCGTAAACGATCAGTTGCACAACCACCGGCTGATCCGGCCCTGCCAGCACCAGACTCGATCCCGGTTTTGCCAAAAGATCATTGGCCGCTTCGCCCAACCATTGCTCGCCGAAAGTCGCAGCGCCTGCCGGCACTTTAAGAGTCGCAATTACAGAGCCGAGATTGGCATCTTTTGTCGCCGCCAGAATTTTTCCTGCGAGCGCGTACGCGAACGCCGCGATTTGGCTCGCGGGACAGCGAAGACGATGGTCCGCCATCGCGCCGGTGAGAGTGAAATGATTCTCGACCACGTAAAGGCGGTTCATTGCGTCTTTCGCCGCGCTCACTCGCCGGCGCGAGCTGAATGCGCGCACCGCTGCGAGATCGCCCTGGCCGCAATTGAGAAAATCGCTGTCCAGCGCCAGGATCACATCTGCGCGATCGAGCTTGGGCACCAGGCGAAGGTTGCCACCGAAACTCAATTCCGTGGCAAAACTTTGCGCCTGACTCAGGAGCGGGTCGTAAACGACCCAGCGCAGACGCGGAAAGACCTTCTCCAGCTCCGCGCGCAACCGCTCACGCGTGGGCGAATCCGTTTCCTCGACAAGGAACGCAAGACTGTCGCCCTGTTGTACCAGAAGCGTTTTGCGCAGTTGTGTAATATGGGATTCAAAGGCCGCGCGATCGCTCGTCTTTCCATTGTGAACGAAGCGCTTTGAGCGCGCCGGATCGTAAAGATCGAGAGTGGACGCCTGCGCGAACGCGTCGGTCGCGCCACCACTCGCTGGATGGAGCGGATTTCCATCGATTTTCGTCGGCCGTCCGTCATGCGTAGTGACAATGAGCGGAATGGCGCCGGTGCGCCTCGGCATCGCAGTGGCGTAGAAAAGCGGCTTGCCCGGAATCGTCCATTCGACGCTCTTCGTAAATGGAACCAGATGCGCTTCCGGGCGGCGGCAGCTCGTTAGGCCAACTCCGGCCATCGCCATCGACGCCCCCATTAGCTTCAAAAAGTTGCGGCGCGACCATTCGTCGCCTTCCAGTTGCGCAGCGCCCGCTGGAAACTCGCGCTCCAGCCATTCACGGAACTCAGGCGTGTCGCTTAGTTCGCCCAGGCAGCGCCAATATTTCTTTCCGGTGAGCGGCTCCAGTGGATGTTGAAAGACGCGTTTCATCGGTGACACCCCTGACAATTCGTCGTCGGATTTATGTTCCAGTGTTCCTTCAAAGTCTGGCCAATCTCTGTCTGCGTTAGTTTTTTCTTCTTCGACAGATCTTCAGTCGAGTCTTTCGGCTGACCGTACTTCGCCACAAATTCCGCCGGCTTCACATCATCGGTTTTCCAATCGAGATTAAAAATCTGATCGTCCGGCCGGAGAAAATTTTCCGGATGCCGGTGACATTCCAGGCACCACGCCATGCTGTGCGGTTTGGCATGATAAACTACCGGCATGTGATTGACGGGGCCGTGACAACTAAAACAACTGATCCCGCGATTGACGTGCGCGGAGTGATTGTAGAAAACGTAATCGGGCGTGCGATGCAGTTGCACCCATTCGATCGGGTTTCCGGTTTTCCAACTCGCCCGCACCGGCTCGAGCTTTGGATTGTCCTTCTGCACCTGGCTGTGGCAGTTCATGCACGTCTGCGTATTGGGCAAATTTGAATGCGCCGCCACTTCGACAAAGCTGTGGCAATAACGGCAATCCATCCCGAGTTGCGAGACATGGATGTCGTGCGGAAACGGCACTGGCTGGATCGGCTGATAACCCACCCGCGTGTACTTCGGCGTCACGTAATACCACGTTGCCGCGGTTAGCCCACAGACGATGATCACGCCGCAGATCGCCATTTTGAGCGGCAGCCAATTTGTCCAGCGTGGAAAAAAATTCGCCATAAAACTAGCGCGCGCCCCCGCTGCTCAGCCCCAGCCAGCAACTTAAAAACGAATTCGGCTTGCGACCAGGATGTGCGCGCATCGAAGCAAAGAGTCTATAAATCGAGATTGTGAGGGCAAAACAAAATTCGTCGCGCGATGTCATGTCGATCCCAAATCATGCGTCGCCCTTTCCGATACAGAAAAGGAGGCGATTGGCAAAACAGATAACTTCAAAACTTCGCCAATGCGTCAAGCCCGGAACGCCGATATTGACCCTGTAGAGGAAACTGACAGCTTCTCTTGCAACTCTTGATCCGTGAAACCAGCACGAAATCCGCTGCGGCTACTCTTCTTTTTCGTCGCTTATTCTATTAGCGCAATGAGCCGCGCCGAAGATGTCGATCTTATCTTCGTTAACGGGAACATTTACACCGTCAACGAGCGCCAACCGCATGCCGAAGCGATTGCGGTGAAGAAAGACCGGATTGCGTTTGTCGGCTCGACTGAAGACACGAAAAAGTTGGTGAGCGACAAAACGCGCATTGTCGACCTACGCGGCCGCACCGTTGTGCCCGGAATGACCGATTCGCATTGCCACATCTTCGGAATCGGTGAGCGCGAGATGAATTTGAATCTCGAAGGCACGAACTCGCGCGAAGATTTTCTCGCGCAAGTGAAAGGTCGCGTCGCACAAACCGAACGCGGTAAATGGATCATCGGTCGCGGCTGGATCGAGACTTTCTGGAAACCGCCCCAGTTCCCGTCGCATACCGATCTCGATAAAATTGCGCCGGACAATCCCGTCTTCCTCACGCGCGCCGACGGTCACGCCTCTGTTGCAAATTCAGCGGCGTTGAAAATCGCCAGGATCGATAAGAACACGCCGAATCCCTTCGGCGGCGAAATTCTAAAAACAAACGGCGAGCTTGCCGGATTCAATTGAGCCTTTGTCGTTTTCTTCGAACGCCGCGTACGCCGGCCAAATCGTGAACATTTTCAATGCTTGCTCGCGCGAAACAGCTTGCTCGGGATGCCAGCCTTCGCCGGAAAATCCTTTCACGCTTTTGCGCGCGACCGCGGCGTAAAATTCGATCATCGGTTCGCCGCGCTCGACGGGCGCATCCGACCCACCGCAAATAATTGAACCGGATTTCAAAAGACTTTGCCACGCATAAGCGCCGGCGAGCCGATCCATTCCGAGCCGCTTCGGCGCGAAAAATAAATCGCTGATCGCGTGCGACGGTTGCATCGAGGGAATCACGCCGAGTTGGGCGAACCGTGGGAGATCTGCGGGATCGACAATCTGTGCGTGCTCAACCCGCCAGCGTGGCTCCGCGATTTTGCGTTCGTTAGGCCGAATCGCTTTGAACGCGGCTTCGTAAAGATCGAGAATCGTCCGATTGGTCCGATCGCCAATTGCGTGTGTCTCAACTTGAAGGCCGCGGCGCAAGGCTTCTTCGAA
>Ga0207146_10047_pt2 | contig 26644 bp, 20 predicted proteins | sample Alteio_BWMinHeat_36_FD_153539 | JGI IMG/M metagenome (GOLD analysis project Ga0207146, IMG submission 153539) | Enriched cells from forest soil in Barre Woods Harvard Forest LTER site, Petersham, Massachusetts, United States -... | ecosystem: Environmental > Terrestrial > Soil > Temperate forest >...
AACGCCAAATGGATCTCGCAAAACTTCTTAACCCGCAGCAGCTCGCCGCAGTCGAAGCGACCGAAGGTCCTGTTCTGATTTTGGCTGGCGCGGGCAGCGGTAAAACCCGCGTCATCACGTATCGCGTTGCGCACTTGATCGAGGACAAGCAGGTGCGCCCGGAGTCGGTTCTCGCCGTCACGTTCACCAATAAGGCGGCGGACCAGATGAAGACGCGCGTCCGCAATCTTTTGCGGCTGGCACGCTCGGGCGATCCGCTGATCTCCACATTTCATTCGTTCTGCGTCCGCCTGCTCCGCCGCGAGATCGAAGCGCTCGGTTATACGCGCGACTTTACTATCTATGATGAAGCGGATCAGCTTCAGGTCATCAAGCCTGCCATGAAAGACCTGAAGGTGGACGAGCGGCTGGTGACCGCAAAAACCATTCAGTCGCGCATCAGCCATGCGAAGAATCACGGCAAGACGCCGCAGAACCTGCTCGACGACTCCTGGGAGCCTTCCTGGGAGTTCACCGCCAATGTGTTTGTCGAATATGACAAACGCCTCCGGAAGTCGAATGCGTTGGACTTCGACGATCTTCTAATCAAGACTGTCGAGCTGTTCGACAAGTTTCCCCAGGCCGCCGAAAAATACAGCGCACGATTTCCGTACGTCATGGTCGATGAATATCAGGACACAAACCGGCAGCAGTACCGTCTCGTGCGGCACCTGACGCGCGTTCACGACAACATCTGCGTGGTCGGCGATGAAGATCAATCCATCTACAGTTGGCGCGGCGCCGACATCCAGAACATCCTGTCGTTCGAGAAGGATTACCCGCGCGTCCGCACCATCAAGCTCGAGCAGAATTATAGGTCGACCCAAACGATTCTTGCGGCTGCGAGCGCAGTCGTAGCAAACAACGAGATGCGGAAAGGTAAGGCGCTGTGGACCGAGAATCCGTCCGGCGAGTTGATCAGTTATCTTGAAGCCGCGGACGCCGACGAAGAAGCGATGTTCGTCGCCGAAAAGATCATGCAGCAGCAAAAGGCCGAGTCGAACATTCACGTCGCCGTGCTGTATCGGACGAACTTTCTGTCACGTGTCCTTGAAGAGAAACTGCGGCGCTACAACATGAAGTATCGCATCGTGGGCGGTTTCAGTTTTTATGAGCGCGCCGAGATCAAAGACATGATCGGCTACCTCACGGTGTCGATAAATCCGAACGACTCCGTTCATCTGTTGCGCATCATCAATTCTCCTGTTCGTGGAATCGGGAAGACGACAACAGATGCGTTGGAAGAGGTTGCGATTCAAAACGCCACATCGATCTGGGGTGCGATCGAAATTGTCATTCGAGAACAACGGCTGCCTCTCCGGACGATTCGAGCCCTCGAGACCTTTTACCAGATGATCGGCGACTTCGTAAGAGGCGCAGAAGAATTGTCGACGTCCCAGATACTCGAGAAGATCGTTCACGCAACGAAATACCTCGAAATCTTGCAGTCGGAAGGAACGGAGGAAGCCGAAAGCCGGATCGAAAACATTCGCGAGCTACTGACTGCGGCAGAAGAAAGTCACGAGCGCGGCGAGAAACTGCGCGAGTTTCTCGATCATGCGGCCCTGGTGTCGGACCAGGACGCGTTCGATGAGAGATCGCCGATTTCGTTGATGACGTTGCATACCGCCAAGGGGCTCGAATTTCCGGTCGTCTTCATCATGGGCCTCGAAGACGGTTTGTTTCCGCACAGCCGCTCCATCATGGAAGCTCCACAACTCGAGGAGGAACGCCGATTATTTTATGTCGGCATGACGCGCGCTGAACGGAAGCTATACCTCACGTCGGCCCGGTTTCGCCGCTACTTCGGGAATATGGACCAGCAGGTTTCCGAACCGTCACGATTCCTGAACGAGGTTCCCGCCGATCTGGTCGAAGAAGCGGGCGACAAGCGCCGTAAACAAGCGTTGAAATACGAAGGAAATAGCTACGACACCGTGGACGCCGTGATGAAAGTTCTGGGCGGCGGCCCAAGCCGTCCGCCCCTCCCTTCTCGCGGCACAGGACCGATAGCGTCGAAACCGGCTCCGGCCGGCAAGAAAGCCCACGGTGGATGGTCGCTCGGCACCCGGGTGAAACATCCGAAGTACGGCTACGGCACAATCCTCCGCACCGAAGGCGCCGGAGACGACCTCAAGCTCACAGTCAGCTTCATCTCGCACGGTCTCAAGAAACTCATCGCCAGGTACGCCGAACTCGAGATCGCCTGATGACAGCGCACAACGTTATCGGACAACGTTCAATGATCCTCCTTAAAACCTGTATCTTGCTGACAACTTGAAAATGCGGGGAGAGATGATCGCGCTCGGCCGATGATAGCTGGACCCGGAAAGGGTCGTCCAGTTCGTGATGGCGTTGACGTTCATCGTATTGTACAAATCGAACATTCCTTCGATACTTTGTTTGTCGCCGATCGCGAACCTCCTCGATATGCGGTTGTCCCACAGGTTTACCCAGGGATATCGGCCGGCATGACCTTCGACAGTCACCGTGACGCTGGAATTCAGGGCGTCCCGAACCTGTACGGTTCGTGGATACCAGTCGCCGGTTTGAGCAGTGTAAGTTGAGCCCCAGGTGATCCTGGCCGGCAGCTCGTACTGGCCGTTTATCTTCAATTCCTGGCTCCACGTAGGATCGATGTTCGGACCGTAGCACGTTGGCGTCGTGCTGCCCAGACGGGTGAAGCAGTTGTACATCGCCTCGTTAGGACTGATTGGATAAAATGGATTCTCGTGAGCCATGTCGGTGCTGTAACCGGCCAGTAACGACCACTTGTTTGAAAACTGCTTGTTGAAGGCCACTTCGTACGCCGTGTATTGGTCCTTGCCCTCACCCGGACGTTGGTTCGCAGACAGCGTATTGGTCTGTCCCTGCGTTGGATAGGTTCTCGGAACCGACCACACGTAAACCGTCTTACCCGGATCATCCGCCGTCCCGACGATTCCGTCCGGACCAGGATCGGGATAGGTCCTGAGATCCGTATAGCTTTCATAAGGCTGCGCCAGGTCGAGAGTCTTCGTTCCGGAGAAATTGAACTTGCGAACGACATTGAACCGCATCGAGACGTCCCGGTTAAAACCGATTTCAATTCCGCTCGTGTATTCGTCCAGGTAATCGGCATTGAGATTCTGGCCGAGCCGTCGGGTAGCGGAGGTTGCGATCAATCTGCCGGTCATAGGATCCCAGTTACCGTTCGTACAACTAGCCGGAGTGCCGGTAGGTATGTACGGGATCGCACCGTTCCAATTGTTAAAGATGCAACTCTTGACGGCATTCGGGTTGATATCCTGGGCTGCGGGACCGGGTTGCGAGTTAGGACCGGCGCTTGCCGAGATGTACCGTCCGTAACTTGCCTTGATCGCAAATCTGCCGGTGCCCGTGACGTCGTAAGTAAACGACAGGCGAGGTACCAATTTGGCGTAGACGGGAAACCCGGTTCGAACTTCGGGATAGATCAGCCTCGTTGCGAACGGGCCCTCCCCGGTATTCCCTTGTTCGGGCGCGTATGACCAGAACCGATCGAAACGCAATCCAGCGTTGATCGTCAGCTTTTTGTTCCAGGTAATCTTGTCATTGAAGTAGAGCGCCGTGTAATTTCCGCGGCTAATCACTTTGTTCGGGTAATCGAAGACCTGAACCGAATCCGGATGCAGGAAGAGGCCCCTGAGATTGTCCGGTGTGCTCTGCGTGAAATCTTCGCTGTCCAGACTCTTGTAACGATAGATAGTCTGGTCGGGATAACCGAAATTGGACGTATAACCCTTGTCCCACCAGCCATAGTAACCGAACTTCATCTCGTTATTCTTGCCTGCAACGGAGTTGAAGTAACTGACGTCTCCATTCCACGTCCAGCGGATCGGCCGCCTGAAAATGGTGAGCTGAGGGCCCAGCAACGCCGTGCTCCTCAAATCCTGTTTCCGAACGTCGCCCTTGTCGGACCATTGATAGTCCGGCCACCAGTATCCGCCGCGGTTGACTCCAGCGGTGGCAGTCATCTTCGGACCGATAATATAGGTCCATTTCAGATTTGGGCCTGATGTCAGCCATGAGTGCTGGTTCTGCGACGCCTCGAGTGGTACATACTTACTCGCCGACCGGTAAGGCTGCCATTTCAATCCAACTTGCCAGCTCGTTTCGAGCTTCTGGCTCTCCGTCAACTGATACGTTAATTTTGCCGTCGGTCCCTGCAGCTTCGAGTAGAACTCCGCCTGTTGACCTGTTTTCAGGCTGATGAAGCCGGGAATGAAATTGCCGCTGTAGCTGTCCCGATAAGTGAAGTAGAACCAGAACTTGTTCCGCATGATCGGTCCGGAGATGTCGCCATAGACTTCGCGGAGTTTGGTGAATTTGTTCGAACCGGGGTTGTAGCCCATCTTCAGCAACTGGTCGTCGACGTTGACGCTTTGAAACCCGCCCTTCTCCAGACTTCCATTCATGGCGCCGTGAAACTCGTTGCTGCCGGACTTGACCACCATATTGACAGTCACGCCGGCGTTCATCTGATCCGCTCCCTTTGAAGCGGTGCTGACATTGACTTCTTCAAAAGCGCCGTAGTCCGCGTACACCATGCACCAGATAATGCCGTCGATCGACACGACGGCGTTGCCGAGGCGGCCGTAAGTGCGGCCTTGTACACCGGACGCGCCGGTTGCAAAGTTCGAACCGCCGACATCGAATGACGTCTGGAAGAATCCCGGGATCATGGTCATCAAGCCGGTTCCGCTGCGCGCGTACGGCAGATTGTCCAGCTTGTTCAAGTCCCAGTTGACTCCAACCGTCGCGGCTTCAAGGTCAATGGCGGGCGCCTGGCTGGTTACGGTGACTTCCTCGGCGACCGTCGCAACCGCCATCGTGCCGTTGATCGTTCGCGTTGCACCGGCGTTGACGTCCACGCCATCAAGGTTGAGTGTCTTGAAGCCGCCAAGCGCAAAGCTCACACGGTAAGTGCCTGGCGGGAGCAACGTGAATCGAAAGCTCCCCTGCTCGTCTGTCACAGAGGTCCTGGCCCCACCGATCATCGCGGGACTTGTGATCGTTACCTCCACGCCCGGGATCAGTGCGCCACTCGCATCCGTCGCTCTGCCCGTGATCGCGCCGGTGGACTGGTTTTGAGAATAGACTGGTGAAGCAAATATTAACGCCAGCCAAAGAATGGTCAACACGCGGACTCTTCTTCTCACCAAATACACAGAACCTCCTCCGACCGGATGGTCGTTCGCCAAGTCGAGACCCGCCCAACGAAGTTGTCATAACGAAATTAAGCTTCTGGGTTGCCGCATTATATACACGCTGAGCTCAGTAAAGCCTCTCAAACTTGGACTCGGTATATGATTCGTGCTGGAGGACGTCACCGCCGCTGACGCTTAGCGCAGGAGCTCAAATTAGACTGCGCAAGGGCTTTGCACAACAAATGCGGATGAGCGGAATAAACTCCCCTCCTTCAAAAGGACGGGAGTTTATCCTGCTCACGCGTATTTTTTGTGCAAAGCCCGCGGTGAGCGAGATAAGAAAGGGGAATCTGACCAATTCCTCCTAATTGGTCAGATTCCTTTCCCAAGGTGTTGGGCTGTCGTATACCGGCCTAGATGCAGATGATGGTTTCGGTCGTGCTCCAATCCGAGTAGACGATGTATGAATCCGTCGGCTTCAACCACATACAGAAGAATGCTTCAGGCATGAAAACTGCACTCATGAACAGTGGGGAGATGTGCATGATCAGAAGTTTACTCAAGTTAGTGCTGGTGCTGATCGTTCTGGTCGGTGTGGGCGCATTTCTGGTTGGCAGATGGACCACCAATGCGAAGGTCGTGCCGGACTCACCGGCGGGCGCCTCGGGGCCGGTCGATACGAGCAAAGCCCGTGACGCGGGCGCCAAAATCGGCGAGGCGACGGCAAAAGCGGCGAATCAGGCGGAGGACGCGATCAAGCACGGCGCGGTTACGGCGACGATCAAATCGAAGATCGTTTTGGACGATCTCGTTAAGGCGCGCAACATCCACGTGGAAACGAATGGCACGGTTGTCACATTAACGGGCGTCGTCGATTCTGAGGCTGGGCGGAAACGTGCTGTGGAGCTTGCGAAGGAAAGCGAAGGAGTGACGTCGGTCATCGACCATCTCCGGGTGCGATAGAGGATAACCTCAGGCGAGGAGCAAGACACGGGGAACGCTGGTAATCCTAAGAGCACGCGAAGCCTATCCCTTTGGGTTTCTGCCGGAGCAGAGCCTAAACACGCAAGGACATCGTCGGTACGCAAAAGTGCTCCCGGAGCAGAGTTCGAAGATACCTTTTGAAGCTCATGGCGCAGTGTGTCCTCACGCAAGTTGGTTAAATGAACTGCCGGAGCCCCAGATGAAGTTTCAAGGCATATCGCGCCAGCAAAACTACGGTCTTTGCCGCGAAGATGGCTTCAGAATGGATGATAGAATTGGACAAATCCTAAGGTGCACTGCTCGTCGGCGATTCGCGTGTTTTTGCGGTCGCCCATTTTTTCTTAACCGTCGCAATCGGCCACTGATAACGGATTTTTCTTGTGTAAGTCTGTAGTTGCTTGTTAGGATGCCGAACCACAACACGACTTCAAAGTGAAGTGGAGGTTTTGGGAGACCTTCAACGAGGAGGTTTCCTGTGTCTCCGTTCTTAGTGCGATTGGCGGCGATTCTGAGGTTGTACAGCATTATCGCCAATACAATTCTGCAGCAACCTACGTTCAACGGATCGGGAGCCGAGATGGAACCTTCCCCGTTCCTGGTAACGCAGATTTGCACAAATCCACAATTTCCTTTTACCAATTTTCATTATCGTCTCCGCCGAAGATTTCGGGTCGCGGCCTTTAAAGCGAGTCATGGTTTGCTTCGAGGGAGGTACGATGCAGCACTATAGAAGGTACATCCATTTGTCGGCGGTCCTCCAAGCGCTATGTTTTGGCGCGTTTTTCCATGGAAGTCTCGCACAAGCTCAGGCTCCGGTAAGAGTCGGGATCATCGGCGATCAGACGCTAGTAGCCACCAATGTAAGCGACGCCTATGAGATTTTGAAGGCTGGGGTAACGATCCTCAATAAACTATCCGTCGCTACTGTCCTGCATACCGGGGATCTTATTGAAAGCTCTTACACGGAATCTGAAATTCGAAAGAACTTTCAGCAGGCGACCGACATTCTCAGCGGACTCAAAACCAAATGGCATATGGCGGTCGGCGATCACGACGTTAGCCCTCCGTACGCACCGAATTCGTCTGATCGTTCCAAAGAGTCTCTATTCCTGAAGCTTTATCAGGAGAAGGATACAGCGGCATCTGGCCTTTACTACAGTTTTGACGTTCAGGGGTATCACTTCGTTTCCATTTACACCGAAGAGCAACTCGACACTGATCCGAGGTGGGGAGACGTGTTCCTTGCTCAGATTTCCGATCCGCAATATAAGTGGCTGAAAGCCGACCTCGAGTCTCATCGGCAGTCAAATGGCGTGGTCGTCTTCATGCACCAACCGCTCTGGTATAACTGGACGGGATGGAGTCATATACACGAGCTTCTTAAGAGCTACAGGGTGATCGCAGTGGTGGCGGGCCACTTCCACTACCCACAAGATAGCGGAACTCTCGACGGTATTCGTTATATCACCATCGGCGCAACGGGCGGAAAGATCAAAGACTCTGATCCGAAGTCAGGAGGGCTACCCCACATTACGGTTATGACCCTCGATCGCGGCAAAGCAATGTTTAACTTGCTGTCCGTGCCCGATGAAAAGACAGTCGCTCTCACGCCTCATGAGGATATGGATCGCATCCAAGCCCTTGACCTAGTCCTTGGTGGGCTCTACAGCTTCAAGGACGACAATTATCTGTGTGCAAAAGACGGACGTCTTTATGGTGACACTGCGGCGACAAAATCCCCAACATTGCAGCTGATCCCCATTGGAAATCCTATTGATGTACCGCTCGATATGTCCGTCACGCTGGACGCGCCCGCGCTCCAATTGCAAGACAACCAATACATGCCTGATGGGTGTGGCGCGACAGATCATTGCACGCTCCCCGCCGGTGCCCGGATCGAATCATCGAACAATTCTTCCATTGTTCTTAATAATAGGTTCACACCGCTTCCGCCGCTCTGGCAAGCCACGATAAAAATGCGCGACAGCTCGACACAACCCCCGATAGATGTAAACCTCGAAGTGAAACTAAGTTTTCAAACTAAAGGCACAATACGGTGGATTAAGGGGAATGCGAAGGCAACGGTGGTTGCATGTCAATAAACAAACAACACTTATTACGGTTTCCAGCGTTCAAGGCCCTATTACAGGTAGAAACAGAAATACCCATTGCATAAGTGACATCTAAGGAACCGAGGAAATGACGATACCGACTTGGGCAAGATATGTTGCGTTGGTGGTAGGTCTCTGGCAACCGGTCGCGAACTCTAATCTTTTGTTTGCGCAGGACAGTTATACCCTCGCTGGTACTGTACTCACGCCTACGGAGAGTATCGCGAATGGTGCCGTTACGGTGGGGGGGCAAAGAATCACAGCCGTTGGGCAAACAGCTTCTGCTTCCAGTGGTGCGAAGATTATTCATACCGATGGGATCATTTTGCCGGGCCTGATTGATCTTCATGATCATTTGAGTTGGAATGCGTTGCCGCGATGGAAACCACCTGTGTATTTCAGTAACCGTTATGAATGGCAAGCCCGCACCGCATATTTATTAGCTCTTTCCAATCCCCACCAGCAGTTGATAGACGACCGCTTATCTTGTGATTTAGGACGTTACGCCGAGATCAAGGCCATTGTTGGCGGCGCGACATCGGTCGTTGGAACCACTGCCGATCCATGTCTCATGGGGCTCGCACGAAATCTCGACTATTACTCTGGACTTTACCAAAAAGGCGCTCTGAATCAGGAGAAACTCGCTTATCAGGTGTTTCCGTTTGAGTTCCCGGAAAGCGATCCAGGGAACACGTATCCATTCGCTGATGCGGCACGAGTACGTACCGCATTGGCTAACGGAACACTGACGTCGTTCTTAATTCACGTTGCGGAAGGCAAACCCAACGATGCCGCTGCCGGTCGGGAATTTCGGATGCTGAAGGGCCGTGGATTCCTGCAACCCGGGGTTGTTGTCATTCATGGGGTGGCTCTCAAAGAAGCGGATTTGAAAGAAATGAAGGATCATGGTGTCGGGTTGGTATGGTCACCACGGAGCAATATGGAATTGTATGGCGAGACGGCAAACGTGGCGGCGGCGAAACGATTGGGAGTGAAAATGGCACTAGCGCCAGACTGGAGTCCGACGGGCAGTAGCGGAATGCTCGAAGAGCTGGAGGCGGCCGCACTCTGGAACTACCGTACCGACCCGAAGCAGCAACTATTCAGCGACAAAGAACTGGTGCAAATGGCGACCAGCGGTGCGGCTGAGCTTGCCGGTTTGAAGGATTCTCTGGGGACAATCACTCCTGGCTTTTATGCAGACCTGTTGGTGATTAAGCCTGGAGCGATGCCAGGGAATCCATCAGTGGCTCTCGATCCAAATACGGCATTGCTGCACACCAAGCCGGCCGATGTGCAACTGGTCATTATCGGTGGTGTTCCAACATATGGCGATCCTGGTCTGATGGCGCAAGTGCTTCCCGGAAAAGTACTCGAGAGGGTCACGATCTGTGGCGTGGCGAAGGCTTTATATTTCGGAACGGATGTTGCCTCAGGTGTGCCATCTCGGAGTTGGCACGACACTGAGTCGACGCTTACTTCGGCACTGGAACACCTCGGAATCTCGATCGCGCCTCTCGCAGAATGCAATTGACGGATGGAATGGCAACGGCGATATAAGTTCGCAATCATTGCGCGTTGGAGATTGAGCAGAGTGGGTGACAAATCTATGGCTGGTTATTTCTGCCTCTATGGAGGTCGATTTTTATGGCTGACTATGCACCAATCACACTTCGAATAGTTGATGAGGCGGGGAAAGAGATATTCCGTCAGGACGTCCCATTTGAGTGGGAAATCGATGTCAAACAGATCATGGAACGCGCATTTGTTCTTACTAAAACACCGGCCAACCCAGATCCCCTCCCTTACTCCGTGGAATACTACGGATACAGCGAGTCAGATCAGTTCCCGGGGTATCTGGGTTATGAGGTTGAGAGCATATTCGGAAAGGTTAACAATAATAGATTCTTTTGGGCCTTGAGCATCAATGGAGTTCTCTCGACTGAAGGTGCCGACTCAATGCAGCCCGCTCCCGGTTCGACGGTTGTGTGGCAGTTCACGCCCATTCCGGCAGGTCCGGTCACTTCACGAGCTGGAGTGGTACGATCGCGTCGTGCTGAGCGAGCCAAATTGAAGGCGTAAGGAGATTACTGACGAGGATGGCATCCCTGGACATTTGTCACAAACACCTCTTTTTTACAGTGTGACAAAACTCAGCATTGCACGAGCAGGCTGCCTGCTCAACCAGTAAAACCTTCGTTTGTGGACCCGGCCCTTCCGGAACGACAAAATACGACCGGTCACACTCTAGAGCCTCGTCGTGACGGCTCTCTTCCGTGCCAGCGGGCGAGGGGTTTGCTGACGCGCGTAGAATAAAGTAATGGTGGATACCTCGACGATTCTATCGGACGCGATTGCTTTTCCACGCCTCTCAGCGAACGACCTCGCCTTGCTCAGGCCCCTGGCGGAGTCGTGTGCCTTCGAAGATGGCGAGACGGTCTTCCGGGCAGGCCAGGCCGAACTGGATCTATTCGTAGTTGAATCCGGCGCAATCGAAATCTTGAACCCTTCCGACGGAAACCGGAGCGTCGTGACGCACGGTCCTGGCCAGTTCGCCGGAGACATTGATTTATTGACGCGACGGCCTGTGATCGTCAGTGGTGTGGCGCGCGGGCGAACCCAGTTGCTGCGGGTTCCGGGCCCACGTTTGCGGGAGTTTCTGAACAGGTTGCCATCTCTGGCAGAAACGATGCTCATCGCCGCCCAGGAGCGGCGGCGTCTTCTGAACGCGACGGGAGCCGTTGGAATGAAAGTCGTGGGACCGGGCAAATGCCGGGATACCATGCTGGTACGCGAATTCCTGTCTAAGAATTTCGTTCCGTTCATTTGGCGCGATTCCGCCTTTGGAGAGGGGCAAAAGTTGATGGCGGAGTGGGGATCTCCCAAAAGATCCCCGGTTATCGAATTCAGCGACGGACGCCGCTTGATCAATCCCACCCTGCGCGAACTGGCGGCGAGCGCGGGAGTGTGGCGGAATTGTCCACCGGGGCCTGTGGATCTGGCGATTATCGGCGCCGGACCGGCAGGAATGGCTGCCGCCGTCTATGCCGCCTCCGAAGGCGTCTCGACGATCGTCCTCGACCGGCTGGGACCCGGCGGTCAGGCCGGCGGATCGTCCAAGATCGAAAACTTCATGGGTTTTCCGAGCGGGCTTTCCGGCACCGACCTGGCGACACGAAGCGTGCTGCAGATGCTCAAGTTCGGTGCGAACATGGTGGCGCCGGTCATTGTCGAGCGCATCGATCCAGTACCCGCGCCGGAAGAGGGTCACCTCTTACATCTCGACTGCGGAACTGAGCTTCGCGCCCGTACCGTGCTGATCGCAGCGGGCGTGGGCTGGCGAAAGCTCGATGCCGTAGAAGCGGAGCGCTTTGAATCCGCCGGAATTCACTACGCATGCACATCTGTCGAGGCTGTCCTTTACGATTCGCAGGACGTGGCCGTCGTTGGTGGCGGAAACTCTGCAGGTCAGGCCGCGATGTACCTCGCCGAATGCTGCCGCACTCGAACCGTCCATTTGCTGATTCGAAGCCGCCTCGGACCGGCGATGTCCGATTATTTGGTTGGCCGGATTCGCGCGACGGCGAATATTCTCGTTCATGAGGGCGAGGCCATCGCCTCCGTACAAGGCGGACGGCGCCTCGAAGGCGTCACGCTGCATTCGGGCAAAGTGCTGTCACTCTCCGCCGTCTTCGTTTTTATTGGCGCCGAGCCCGGATGCGAATGGCTGCCGCAGACGATCGCCCGCGATAAGCTGGGATATATCCTGACCGGTATCGACGCCAAACAATCCGGTCATTGGCCGCTGAAGGACCGTGAACCATGTCCGCTGGAAACCACCATCCCGGGAATCCTTGCGGCCGGCGACATTCGTGCCGGCTCCACCAAACGCGTCGGCTTTGCGGTCGGCGATGGCTCCCTCGCGGTGACCTGCGTTCATAAGCTGACGGCTATCCGCTCATAGCTGCGCTCCGTCACGGAAATCTTTCGGGTTGTCCCGACGACGTTACGCCTGATAGACCGTGGAGCCGCCCACGACCGTGCGGACGATCTCGATGTCTTTAATTTTCTCCTTGTCCACCGTATGAGGATCATCCGACAGCACGACAAAGTCGGCCAGCTTGCCCGGTGTGATCGAACCTTTGATTGCTTCCTCATGTGAATTGTAGGCGCCATTGAGCGTGCTGATCTGCAGCGCTTCGTCCACGCTGATCCGCTGGTTGGCTCCCCAGGTTTCTCCATTCCATCCGGTGCGCGTGACCATCCCTTGAATGGCCATCCGCACGTCGAAGGGCCCTGGACTAAAGTCGGAGCCTGCGGCCGCGACGATTCCGGCATCGAGGAACGTGCGATAGGCCATGGACCGCTTTATGAGGTCCTCACCGTAGAAGTGAAATTTGTCCGAATTGTAATAGGTATACGAGGTGAACATCGCGGGAACGACACCGGCGGCTTTGATGCGCCGCACCAGATCATCGTTGATCAATGTGCAATGCGTAATTTTGGCTCGCGCGTCGGCTCTTGGAAATAGTTTCTGCGCCCGCTCGACCGCGGTGAGCACCATATCGATGGCGACATCCCCATTGGCGTGACAGTTGACCTGGATGCCCGCTCGATGCACCCGCTCGATCCAGGCGTTGAGGTCGTCCTGCGTCTCCGTGACGTTGCCTTGGTATGGAGGCGTGACGCCGGGATATGGCTTGCTCAGCGCCATGGTGCGCTCGGAGAACGAGCCGTCGACGGTGTGCTCGGAAGTGGCGCCGAACCGGATCCACTCGTCGCCAAAGCCGGTCGTAATACCGCCGGCGATCATCGACTCCAGCACGTTGCCGGTGGCCTCATAGCTCACGCGGTGCAGGAGGTCGCCCCGCGCTCGCACCTGCTGCAGGGCCAGCAGATTGCCACCTTCATGGTGTACGCTTGTCAGGCCATAGCGGACGAACTGCTTGGAGATGTATGCCAGACCATCGCGGTCCCGTTGCAGCGTCTGCTCTGCAGTAAATGCCGGCCGCTTGCCAACGTTATTGAGCGCGTTTCGCGCGCGGTCCGTAACTCGGCCATTGAGTTCACCGTTCGCGTCGCGATCAAACGTTCCGCCCGGCGGATTGGGAATGTTCTTTTTGATGCCCGCCATTTCGAGAGCCTTGCTGTTGTAATACGACGTGTGGCCGCCGCGATGATGGACCACGACGGGGTGATCTTTAGACACCTGATCGAGATCGTGAATGTTGAGCTGACGATTGTCTTTCACTTTGGTGTCGTCGAAGAAATATCCATCCACCCACGTGCCTGGGGGTGTTTCGAGCGCTTTCGCGCGAAGTTTTTCGACGATGCTGGCAATAGTCACAGATTCGACCACGTACGGATTGCCGACGATGACCTCGTAGAGCAGAACGTTGCCCGGCGCATGGTTGTGGCAGTCGATAAACCCCGGTACGAGCGTCATCTGCTTGGCATCGAATGTCTGGGTTGCCTTGCCGGCGAGTGCTTTGATGTCTCCGGTGCTCCCCACGGCGATAAACCGGCCGGTCTTCACCGCAAACGCCTCCGCCTTCGGGACGCGAGAATCCATTGTGTAAACCTTGGCATTGAAAACGACCAGATCGGCGTCGCGCGCCTGGGAAGCCGGTACGGCGCCTTGCCATGGCGCGCTGACGGCGCCGGCGATACCGGCTCCCGTCAGACTAATGAATTCTCTTCGACTTTGGCGGTGGTTCATAATTGTTCGTCTCCAATTCTCGCTCGATGTTCGGGGAATTGTATGTCAAGTCCAAGGTCGAAACGATTGAGACTACAGATGGAGGTAGAGGAATCCAAGCCATGCGGATCGCGACCTGGAATGTCAACTCGCTGAAGGCACGGCTCGAAAAGGTTGCCTGGTGGATCGAGCGCGCCAAACCGGACGTGCTTCTGATGCAAGAAACCAAACTTGCCGATAGCGATGCGCCTGATGAATTCTTCCGGGAACTTGGCTACGAACTCGCGCACCACGGGGAAGGCCGTTGGAATGGAGTCGCTATCGCCAGCCGGTGCGGTCTTGCGGAGGTGGTCACGAATTTTGGTGAGCCGTTGCGGCCGAATACGACGCCGGATGTGCCGGATGACGAGCCGTTCGCGGAAGCACGCATGATTTCGGCCGTCTGCGGAAGCGTCCGAGTGGTCAGTCTATACGCGCCGAATGGACGGGTCGTCGGTTCCGTCTTCTACGAAGCGAAACTGGCGTGGTACCAACGGCTTTCGCGCTGGCTCGCCGAAACCCGAAAACGCGAGGAAGCGCTCTGTCTCGGCGGGGATTTCAACATCGCTCCCGAGGATACGGATGTCTGGGATCCTGCCGCCTGTCACGGCGGGACTCACGTGTCCGAGCGAGAGCGTCTTGCCTTCAAGCGCATCCGCGACTGGGGTCTTGTCGATGCGTACCGTCTTCACCATGCCGAGCCCGGCCGCTACACGTGGTGGGATTACCGTGCCGGAAACTTCCATAAGAACTTCGGTATGCGCATCGATCACCTCCTGGTCACCGTGCCGCTGGCACAACGAACAGTGTGGGCGGAGATCGATCGCGAAGCGCGGAAAGGCAAACCGATTCCCTCCGACCATGCTCCACTGGTAACCGATCTCGACGAGCTAGGCTGTTCATTCGATGCGGGCTGGGCCGCCGCCGAGGAACGGATCAAGAAACGCCGCTGACGAGGAAGAAAGCATGCGATGTGGTTCGATCGGTGCGGTGGCGCGGAGGATCTATTGACACAGCACTTGAATGCTTCTTACAATTAGCACTCACGTTAGGGGAGTGCTAACGCTCAGTCCACTGCATTTCTTTAGTAAAAAAACGACCAAAAGACCAAGGAGCAGATCCGATGAAATTTAGACCTTTGCACGATCGAGTTTTGATCAAGCGGATTGAAGAACAGGAGACCGTTCGGGGGGGAATCATCATCCCGGATTCGGCGAAAGAGAAGCCCCAGGAGGGCGAAGTCATGGCGGCCGGAACCGGCAAGCGCCTGGAAAATGGGACGGTGACGCCGTTGGAAGTAAAGGAAGGCGATCGCATTTTGTTTGGAAAGTACTCCGGAACCGAGATCAAGCTGGATGGACAGGAGTACCTGATCCTGCGGGAAGATGAGATTCTCGGCGTGATAACCGGGGCAGTAACAACGGCCGGAAAAGGCAAAAAGTAAAGGAGGGGAATATGGCTGCAAAACAGATTGTTCATGGTGAAGATTCCCGTCAGGCGATTTTGCGTGGGGTGAACATCCTCGCAGACGCCGTCAAGATCACTCTTGGCCCAAAGGGCCGCAACGTCGTTCTCGACAAGAAGTTCGGCTCCCCGACGATCACGAAAGACGGTGTAACCGTCGCGAAAGAAATCGAACTGAAGGACCCGCTCGAGAACATGGGTGCGCAGATGGTGAAAGAAGTCGCTTCGAAAACCAGCGACGTTGCCGGTGACGGCACCACCACAGCAACCGTTCTCGCCCAGACCATCTTCCGCGAAGGCGTGAAAACCGTAGCTGCCGGCGCCAATCCGATGGCCGTCAAGCGCGGCATCGAGCGCGCCGTCGAGGTGGCCACCGAAGAGTTCAAGAAACTGGCAAAGCCGGTGAAGGGCGACATGATCGCTCAGGTTGCGACCGTTTCTGCCAATAACGATCCGACGATCGGCAACATCATTGCCGACGCGATGAAGAAAGTTGGAAAAGACGGCGTCATTACGGTCGAAGAAGCTAAAACTATCGAGACCGGCCTGGATGTCGTCGAAGGTATGCAGTTTGACCGCGGTTACCTTTCTCCGTATTTCGTCACGGATCCGGACCGCATGGAATGTGCCCTCGAAAACGCTCTGGTTCTCATTCACGAAAAGAAGATCAGCACGATGAAAGATCTTCTTCCAGTCCTCGAGCAGGTCGCGAAGATGGGACGTCCGCTATTGATCATTGCGGAAGACGTCGAAGGCGAGGCCCTCGCAACGCTTGTCGTCAACAAACTGCGTGGCACGCTTCAGGTTGCGGCGGTCAAAGCTCCCGGTTTCGGCGATCGCCGCAAGGCGATGCTCGATGATATCGCGATCTTGACGGGCGGCAAGGCCATCACGGAAGACCTCGGTATTAAACTTGAGAACCTCCACATTGAAGATCTCGGCCGTGCGAAGAAAATTGTCATCGACAAGGACAACACCACCATCGTCGAAGGCGCCGGGAAGCATGACGCCATCGAAGGCCGCGTGAAACAGATCCGGGTTCAGATCGATGAAACCACCTCGGATTACGACCGCGAGAAACTGCAGGAACGGCTGGCGAAGCTGGTCGGCGGCGTGGCCATCATCAAAGTCGGCGCCGCAACCGAAACCGAAATGAAGGAAAAGAAAGCCCGCGTCGAAGATGCCATGCATGCAACCCGCGCTGCTGTGGAAGAGGGAATTGTTCCAGGTGGCGGCGTCGCATTCGTGCGCGCCATTCCGGCTCTCGAGAAGCTGAAGCTGGAAGGCGACGAACAGATCGGCGTGAATATTGTGAAGCGTTCCCTGGAAGAACCGCTTCGCATGATCGCTTCGAATGCCGGACATGAAGGCGCGGTGGTCCTGGGCAAGGTCAGGGAAGCCAAGGAAGCGAACTATGGTTTCAATGCCGCAACCGAAGAGTACGGCGACATGATCAAGGACGGAATTCTGGATCCGGCGAAGGTTACTCGCACCGCGCTGCAGAATGCCGCCTCGATTGCCGCGCTGATGCTCACGACCGAAGCTCTTGTTTCGGAAATTCAGGAAGAGGAGAAGGCCCCGGCCATGCCTCCGGGCGGCGGCGGTCCGCCGATGTACTAGGTTCCATCTGACGGCCGCTTTGCGGCGCGCCGGCTAAAGCCGGCGCCTACATCTGGGTCTTCGGATGTAGGCGCCGGCTTTATTCATGATAGACGCCTTCGAGGGCGACCTCCGGATCGGGGAACGGGCTCTGCATCGCATATTCGAGATCGCGCTCGATGAGGTCATGCATCCGGGATTCGAGATCGCGGGCGACCTCGTCGTGAAGAATGCCGCCGGCACGGAGCCGCCGATCGAACTTTTCGATAGGATCGCGCCGCTCCCATTCCTCGAGCTCCTCTTTGGGCACGTACCACGGGCTATCCGCATCCGAATGGCCGTGCATCCGCATTGTCTTCGCTTCGATGATGGAAGGCCCCTTGCCCGCGCGTGCCCGTTGGACTGCTCTCTGCGTGGCCCAATACACAGCAACGACATCATTGCCATCGACCACCTCCGAGGCGATGCCGTAGCAACGCGCTCGCAGCGCGAAATCGGATACGGCAGCCGAGCGATGCGCCGGCGTCGAGTAGGCGTAACGATTATTTTCAATGATCAGCACAAAAGGAAGGTTCATCGTGGAGGCTAAATTCATACCTTCATGAAAGTCGCCGGTCGCCGACGCGCCTTCACCGATGTACGTTAAGGCAACGGATGTCCGTCCTTGCAGGCGCGCGGCGAGAGCAATTCCCGCCATTACCGGAATCATGTCGCCGAGGACGCTGAGTGATGCGACGACCCCCTTATCCATGTCGCCGAAGTAGTGAATGCGCTCTTTGCCTTTGGTCGGGCTCGACGCCTTTCCCATGTATTGCGTAAAGATGTCGCGTGGCGGAATCCCTCGCACGAGCATCGTGCCGAGATTTCGTGTGATCGGACTGACGAAATCCTCCGGCCCAAGCGCGTAGGCGCTGCCGACCGAGGTTGCTTCCTGCCCGCGGCTTGTGAAGACCGTCGCCGTGATTACGGCTTGCCGGTAAAGCGCAATCAGCCGGTCTTCCAATGCCCGATTGAAGCGCATGAAGTAATACAGATTGATGAGATCGTTGTTGGAAAGCGTTTCCGTGTCGTTCATATTCTTGGTGGCTGCGCCGTTTCTTCAGGCTGCGCGTCGCGCTTGCGCTTCGCGCCGGGCTTGCATTCGCCGCCGCTCATGTTCTTGATGGCTGCGCCCTACCGGGCTTGCATTCGCTATCGCTCATGTTCTTGATGGCTGCGCCCTGCCGGGCTTGCATTCGCTATCGCTCATTGCGTCCACATCATAAGTCACAAGGGACCTGATTTGTCCTCGCAGCCTTCAACAATGTTAAAGATGCGTGAACTATCGACGCCATCCCTATTCGATGTGCCTCCCGCCGTGCTGCCTGCTCCAGCGGTTGAAGCACCAGCGCGTGAGGACCGCGGAACCGATCAACTCGCGAAAGATTTCATTCGCTGGTGTTTCAGCTTTGGCTCAGACTTCCGTAATTCTCCGGACGTCATTAATCTGCGTACTTGGTGCGGCAAGGCGAAATTCAAACTGCACGATCACGAAGAGAGCGAAGTCCTCGTCGAAGCCCGCCGCCTCTATTTCAAACGCATCGAGCAGACGCTGAAGAAAGCCGAGACACCGCCTCTGCAAGACACCGGGCGTTAAAGCGCAAGCGGCCCACTTCCAGTAGACTGTGAGCTATGGCGAGTATTGCCGCTAAGATTGAGCGGCTTCGAGAGCAAATTCGAGAGCACCAACACAAGTACTACGTTCTGGATCAACCGACGATTTCGGATTACGAATTCGATCAATTGCTGCGCGAATTGCAGCGGCTCGAGGCTGAAAATCCGAAGCTGATTACGCCCGATTCGCCAACCCAGCGTGTTGGTGGCCAGCCCGCCACTTCGTTTCCCACACACAGATTCAGCAAGCCAATGCTCAGTCTGGAGAACGCGTACTCCGAGGAAGAGCTCACAGAGTGGGGACGTCGCGTACACCATCTCGCACAAGCCGAAGAAATCGACTATGTCACGGAACTGAAAATTGACGGCCTCAGCATGGCGCTTATCTACGAAAATGGTCTGCTTAGTAAAGGCGTAACGCGCGGAGACGGCCGGACCGGCGAGGTTGTTACGGGCAATGTTCGAACTATTCGGTCCATTCCACTGCGGCTCCCGGAGCCCGCCTCCGTCGAAATACGCGGTGAAGTGTTTCTGAGTCTCAAAGCCTTCCGTCAACTGAACGACGAGCGGGAGCAAGCCGGGGAACCGCGATTCGCCAATCCGCGCAATGCCGCAGCCGGTTCGCTGCGACAGCTCGATCCCCAAATTGCAGCCAAACGTCCTCTGGATTTTTATGGTTACTCGATATTCCCGACGCGGCCCAGCCAATCCGAAAATCTTAAATGGATTTCGCGGCTCGGACTAAAGGTCAATCCGCACCGCAAGCTTTGCCGGTCTCTCCAGGAGGTTCTGGATTTCTGCAGGCATTGGGAGGAGCACCGCGACGATCTGGATTACGAAATCGACGGCGTTGTCGTGAAAGTCAACGAGGTCGAGTTGCAGGAGAAGCTTGGCAGTACGGCCAAATCCCCCAGATGGGCGGTCGCCGTCAAGTTTCGAGCGCGTCAGGCTACGACGAAACTGCTGAACATTCGTGTACAGGTCGGACGCACGGGAGCATTGACACCCGTTGCCGAACTCGAGCCTGTGCAGCTCGGCGGCACGACAATCCGCAATGCCACGCTTCACAACGAAGATGAGATCGCACGTCTCGGCGTTCAGATCAACGATCGCATCCTACTCGAAAGAGGCGGTGACGTGATTCCGAAGGTCGTCAGCGTGGTCGAAGAAGCTGCCAATCGAAAGCCCTTTCACATGCCCGATCATTGTCCGGTCTGCGGCGGCGAAGTTCTTCGCGAGGAAGGCGAAGCCGTGCGACGCTGTCTCTCGCAAACCTGTCCAGCAAAAATAAAGGAAGCGTTTTTGCATTGGTCCGGCCGAAGAGCGATGAAAATTGATGGCTTGGGTGAGCGTCTTGTGGATCAGCTCGTCGAGAAGCAACTCGTCCGCGACGTTTCCGACCTCTACCGCCTCAAAACAGAACAGCTCGAAGAACTCGAGCGAATGGGACCCAAATCCGCCGATAACCTCATCAAAGAGATCGATGCCAGCCGGCACCTGGAATTCTGGCGCGTGTTGTTTGGTTTAGGTATTCGGCACGTCGGCGAGCGTACAGCTCAGATTCTGGCGGACCATTTCGGCTCGATCGACAATCTGACGAAGGCTTCGCAAGCTGAACTCGAGCAGGTCTATGAGATCGGACCGAAATTGGCCGAGAGTATTTACCGGTTCTTTCACGAACCCGATAACCTGCGGTTGATCGAGCGGCTTTGCACGGCTGGCCTGAAAATGCAATCGGATACCGCCGCAGCGCCACGAATAGCGCAGATCTTTGCCGGACAAACGTTTGTCCTCACCGGAACGCTGGAAGGGACGACTCGCGAGGAAGCTACACAACTGATCCAAGAGCGTGGCGGGCGCGTGAATTCTTCGGTCAGTAAGAAAACAGCGTATGTCCTGGCCGGTAGCGACCCGGGCTCAAAACTCGACAAGGCGAGACAATTGGGGGTTCGCGTCCTTGATGAGCAGCAATTTCGTAAAATGTTATAATTGGCCGGCTATGAAAACCTTTGGAATCGCTCTGCTGACTTTTGTTGTTGCCGGCGCTACAGCCGCCCAGACAACGCCCCCGGTTCAGAAACCACAACCGGATCAACAAACGATCAAGGTTAATGCGACACTCGTCAATACCGTTTTTACGGTTGCCGATAAGAACGGTAAGGGCAAATTTATTACGAATCTCAAGCAGGACGACTTCAAGGTATACGAAGACGATAAACTGCAGACGATCACCAACTTCAGCACGGAAACGAATCTGCCGTTGAGCATCACGCTGCTCGTGGACACCAGCGGCAGTATCCGCGACAAACTCACGCTTGAGCAGGAAGCCGCGATCGAGTTCTTCTATCAAATTCTTCACCGTGGAAAAGACAAAGGCATGGTGATCAGCTTTGATTCCGGCGTCGATGTCCAACAGGAATTTACGGACGATCCGGAAGTGCTGGCGAATTCGATTCGCAAGATTCGCGCCGGCGGCGGCACATCGCTTTTTGATGCCGTTTATCTCGCGATCAACGAACGTCTTGCGAAGGAGCCGGATAACCGCCGCAAAGTCATCATTTTAATTAGCGATGGCGATGACAACTCGAGCCGCATCTCACAGACGGAGACGCTTGAGATGGCTCAGCGCCACAACGTCATCATTTACTGCATCAGCACCAATCAATCCGCCTATTTCGGTAGCAAGGAACAAGATCGCGGCGACAAAGTGTTGAAGACGCTATCGAGCGAAACAGGCGGTCGAGCGCTGTTTCCGCTGAAAGTGGCGGATGTGTCAAACGACTTCCGCGACATCGGTGAGGAACTGCGGTCCCAGTACTCCATCGGTTACGTTCCCACGAAGTCTGACGATGCCACATTCCGAAGACTACGAATCGACGTTGTTTCGAACAAGAACTACAGGACCAGAGCCCGATCCGGGTACTACTCGCCAAAACCATCCTCGTCCCAGTAGACCGGAGCTGATTCGCTATCGCGCGCAGGTTTGGCCGCGTCCACCGTCAATCGCGAAAGTGCCTCCCGTGATCCATCCGGCCTTTGGAGATGCCAGGAATGCGATAAGATCGGCGACCTCCTCAGGAGTTCCAACGCGGCCGAGCGGGTGCGTGGCTTTGGAGCGTTCCAGAAACGCGTCATATGCTTCGACGGGCATTCCGGAGTTGAGATGCAGATTGGTCCGAACGACGCCTGGGTTGACGGAATTGACACGGACGCCCTTTGGCGCAAGCTCGAGTGCCGCGCAATGCGTGAGCTGATCGATCGCGGCTTTACTGATGCAGTAAGCGAGCACGCCCGGAAATGCGCGAGGTCCGGTGACGCTGGAGAGATTTACAATGTTGCCTTTCCGTTCGATGATCGATGGCAACAGAACCTGAGTCAGATGGAGAACCGAGCGAACGTTGATATTCATCATCGCATCGTAATCGGACAGTTTCGTGTTCTCGATCGTTCCCGTCGAGATGATGCCCGCTGCATTCACCAACACGTCGATGCCGCTCAAATCCCGCAAAACGGTCGCGGCAAAATCCTCAGTAGCCTCTTCGGTCGCGAGGTCTGCCCGATAGGTTCGGATATTCCTGGCTTCCAGACTGGCCAGCGCTTCGGGATTGCGTCCGACCGCGGCGACGCGAGCCCCTTCGGCCGCAAACTTACGGGCTGTCGCCATTCCGATTCCGCTTGTTGCTCCGGTTACGACTGCGATTTTTCCTTCGAATTCCATAGCTCTTGAAAACACCTCACTCCGATTTGAACTGAAGATCAATCGCCCACAGACCCGCTTCCCGAATGTCGATCGGCGCGATCAGGAATCGACCGTCGGGCATCACATCGAAGCGCGGCCACAGCGGCCGGTCGGACTTATAGACGAGCTTCCCGTTTTGTCCGCGAATGGCGCTTCCGGCGATTTGCAGCGGCACGGACGGCGTTGACTTCGACCAGGCGCCGATCGATGGCCGATCCGACGAGCCGATTGAGGCGGGTCGAATATCGCTTCCATCCACATTCATCGTCCAGAATGTGCCCTTATTCCAATAGAGGATCGATTTACTGTCTGGAGAGAATCGCGGGCCGTAACCACCGTCATTCAACCGTAATCGTTTTCCGCCGGATGAAGGAACAAGCCATACCGATGGCGCGACGCCACGCGTTGACGTAAAGGCGATCCAGCGTCCGTCTGCCGAAACATCCGGCGTAATATCCAACTCCTCGGCGTCCGTGATTCGCTCCGTATCGCCATTCCGAATGTCGATGCGCCAAATATCGGCGTTGCCGGTCAAATCGACATGCGTGTAGACCACGTGAAAGCCGTCGGGTGCGAAACGCGGCTCGTGACCATCGGTTCGAAACATGGGCTTGGCGCCATCGATTCCCGCGGTCCAGATCTCGGATTTATTGTTCTTCACGACCGTATATGCGATGAGCTTTCCATCCGGCGATATGGCCGGTTGAAATTGTAGGGCGTCGTTCTGCGCTACTGCCGTGCCATCGGATATAGCGATTTCCGAATTCGCAAAGTGGCGCGGCAGAACAATCCGATCCTTCCAAACACTCATACCGACAGCCGCCAACGGCACATCCATTAGAGGCTGCGTTAGCGGCATGAGGGTGTTGTCCGCAAAATTCACCTGCCAGATACTGTACGCGCCGGATCGATTCGTTAGATACGCGAGATGACGCCCTTCCATAATCCAGCCGACGTCCAGCGGATTTTCGGCAACACGATCTGCAATCAGAGCGTGCGGCGTGCTATTTAGCACGTCAATCGTCCAGACTTGTCCGCTGAGGTTGAGCAGGGACTTGACGAAAGCAATCTGCAATGAGTTTGGCGAGAATCGCGGGGAATGAATCGTGATGTTGGGGTTTTCATCAGGCGCGACAATCTGCTTGTCGTTCTTGCCACCGACGTCGGTGATCCAGAGAGCCCGATTACGAACGTAGGTCATGCGTCCGGTTGCCGACCACGAAAGATTCGTCGCATCTTTCTTGAAAGGTTCGGCCTCAGCGTCGGGCTTGGCATCAGCGGAAAAGCTAAATGTGTCGGCGCCGCGGCTGAACGCCACGCGGCGACCGTCCGGGCTCCAGGCAGGGAAAAATTCCTGCTCTGGGGTGTCCGTCAGTCGGGTTCGGGTGCCGTCTGCCAGATTGAGCATCCACAAATCACCGTCGGCGATCACCGCGCACCGCGAACCCTCGGCCGATAGAGCCACCTCTGTTTCGACGCCTTCGATATCTGCGATACGTGTCAAGCGTGGGGCATCCAGCGCTCGCCGATTTGCACCGCCACTGGAGTTAAAGAGGTAAACCGCGGCCGTAAGGATCGATGCCGCAATAAGAAACGGGATGATCGGTAGGCGCATGAAAGGTAACTGTACTACAACCCTCTCCACAAACTTCGCGACGTGCGCTATAATGCCCCGGGTTATTTCTGGAACGGTCCTCAGAAGAAGGCGTAGAACGGCGCTTCAACACTGGCCGACCTTTATTTATCTCATACGTCTGTAATATCTGGGTGCATGGTTAAACCGTGGGAGTCGTAGTCTGTCTCAGCATTGAACCGTTGTCCCTGAGGATCAGAGAGATCCCTACAGACGGAAAAGGAGGGGAAGTAATGGCAGTCATGAGCAAGTCCAATAAGGAAGAAACGGTCCTCAGCCATCCGACGATGTGTCTTCATTGTCATCTGATCGTCGAAATGTTCCACGAGCGGGGGGCCGATCCCGTCAAGGGTGCTTGGCAGTGTCCACGCTGCAGCCACAAGTACCCGTTCACGCACTGGAAAATCAAGAAGCAGGTTCGCGGCAAGACCGAAGCCGCATGATAAACGACCCCGGCGCTACCGGACTTGCGTCCGGTAGCGCCGGGGTGGTTTTCAATCCCCAATTCCCTCAGTTGAAACTTCTTCGACCTTTCTATTCACGTCCCGCGGTTGATGTTGCATACGATCTCTTAGGCAAAGTCTTGATTCGGCGTCTGAATGGCCGGAGTCTGGCTGGAATGATTGTTGAAACGGAGGCGTATGCCGGCCCGCACGATCTCGCATGCCATGCGTCGAAAGGACGGACACGGCGCACGGAGGTCATGTTTGGTCCGGCCGGTCACGCCTATGTCTACATGATCTATGGTTTTTATTTTTGTTTGAATGTCGTGACGGACTGCGAAGGATTTGCATCGGCTGTTTTAATTCGGGCGATCGAACCGCTCGAGAGTGTGCGTGTGATGCGAAAACTGCGTGGTAATCCGCAGCGAGACATCGATATCGGCAGCGGCCCCGGCAAGCTGTGTCGTGCGATGTCCATCGATAAGGAGTTGAATGGCGAGGATCTGGAAGGCAAAATATTGTGGATCGAAGACCGGCAGCTCCAGCTCGATCCAGAAGGTATCCATACCAGTCCTCGTGTGGGTATCGATTACGCCGGCGAGTATCGCGATAAATTGTGGAGATTCTATATTCATGAAAACCCGCACGTGTCGCGGGTGAAATTTTGATTCGAATGAAACAATTCAAAACCTGGGGGTCCAATGATTCGAGTACAACATCTCATTTTGCTTCTGGCCCTGACAGTCGTTGCCAGCGTCAATGCGTCTGCCTATCCGATGTTTTTGGAAGCGTACAAGGCGGATAAATTCACAAACCCAAAGAATAAGGATGTGATTTGTAATTTCTGCCACATGAGTCCGTCCGGCGGCGATGAACGGAATCCTTTCGGCCAAGCCTTCGAAAAAGGTGGAGAAGTATTCACGCCGATGTTGCGCGCGCAGTTCCCGGACCGCTTCTCCTATCCGATGTTAAAAGTCGACGACAATCTGACCGTTCACTTTTCCGATCCCGACAATAAGATCGTTATCGTCGAGACCGGCGGCAAAAAAGTAGCAGTTGATGTCAGCAAACAGAGCGTCGACGGGAAACCGGCCACTCCAGGTGGTGGTATTGCTTCTGCATCTCCCGTGCAGCCCGCGTCGAGCGGAGCGGCGCAATCGGCGGCAGCCAACCTGACGAAGCCGCAAGCTGCGCCCGCCGTACCAACGGATCCATATGCTCGCGAGGGCGCTTTCTTTGGGCAGAATGTCGTCGATCTTCCAAACGGCAAACCTCAGAAGAAAGGCGGTGTCGACGTTTGGATCGGCCATCGATTTCCGGAGCAGGTCTTTCAGAGCAATTCCCCGGCGGACCTGTTTGGCTTCGATAGTGCGGCAACGGTCGCGGTCGGCGTTCGCGTCGGCCTGACCGACCGTCTTAGCGTTGGAGCATCGCGCACCAATTATTTCCGGACCATCGAACTGAATGCCGCGTACCAGGTATCCCGTCAGGCTGACGGGATACCTGTAACGCTTCAACTGCGGGGCAGTATTGAAGGCCGCGACAATTTCGTTCGTTACAAAACCGACTTCCCCTGGGTGGGCTATGGCCCGTCTTTACAAGTGGCTGCGGTGCGAACATTCGCCGACCGCGTGTCCATTGAAGCGGTGCCGACGTTCGCCTTCAACACCCGCAATCGCAGCAGCTTCTTTCCTCAATTTGGCCAAGACCATGACAACACGATCGCGCTGGGTTTAGGTGGCGGAGTTCGCGTGCTGAAGACGACGTCGATCGTTGCGGAGTATGTGCCGCGGCTGTGGGGCTTCCGTGGCGATCGGACAGATCGCGCCGAGATTGCATTTGGCGTCCAAAAGGCGACGTTCCGTCACGCCTTCTCGTTGGTATTTACGGATATGACGCCGATGACGGTTAATCGCTACGCTCAAGGTGTGGGCGGCAGTCAGTCGGGACTCGATACATTCGGAATCGGATTCAATATTTACCGCAGGCTTCGATAGCACTCAAGACAGACTGAAGGTCCGGCGCCTCCCACTGGTGCGGACTCACAGCGACCCAACAGACCTTTCCCTCTCCC
>Ga0207146_10071_pt1 | contig 26562 bp, 20 predicted proteins | sample Alteio_BWMinHeat_36_FD_153539 | JGI IMG/M metagenome (GOLD analysis project Ga0207146, IMG submission 153539) | Enriched cells from forest soil in Barre Woods Harvard Forest LTER site, Petersham, Massachusetts, United States -... | ecosystem: Environmental > Terrestrial > Soil > Temperate forest >...
ATCAAAGGCTGGAGCCTCCCAGAGCTTGCGATTGTTTACGGAGTTGTGCACATGGGCTTTGCCCTTGCCGAGTCGGCTGCGCGCGGATTTGACCATTTTGGGCTTATGCTGAAAAGCGGCGACTTTGACCGCGTGTTGCTTAGGCCCATGAGCAGCCTTTTTCAAATCGCAGTGTCAGAAATCCAGCTGATGCGTTTGGGCCGCATGGTGCAAGCCGCCATTGTCTTTTTTTGGGGGTATTTTGAGCTTGGCCTTGCGCCTGCTTCATTGGCCAGCGCCGCGATGGCCCTTTCGGTGTTTGGATGCGCCGCGTTGTTTTACGCCCTTTTTATTTTCCAAGCGGCGCTGTCGTTTTGGACCACCGAATCACTTGAACTGATGAACATTACGACCTATGGCGGTGTAGAAACTGCTCAATACCCCATGAGCGCATACGGCCGCTCGTTTAGACTCTTTTTTACCTTCGTGATTCCGCTTGCGTGCGTGGCGTATTATCCGGTCGCCAGTGCTCTACATAAAGACAACATATCGTTAGCCCTAGGGCTCTTGTCGCCCCTTTCGGGATTCGCCTTTCTGTGGCTCGCAACTCGGGCCTGGGCTTTCGGTGTAGGTCGCTACCATTCGGCCGGAGGGTAGCGGGTCAGCAAGACAGGCTCGGGAGTCATGCATGGGCGGTGCTTATTGAGGCACCTTGAGCAGATGACGCCATTTGACGAGCGTGTCTCTCCATGCCTGGTCGCTGGCAGTGTAGTCAAATTGATCCAATGGGTGCGTATTGCGCATCTCAAATACGATAGACGGTTCAGCGCCACCCTCTCCCAAGTTTTCAATCTTGATTTCAGAATCGCGGCTGGTTCCCAATTGGCAGCCCGTATTGCCGGGATTTCGATAGTGAAAGAAGCTTCTGCCAAAAAAGTGAAGTTTCTCGCCAAAATAACCCCACATGGCTTCATCGGCATCTCGCTTGTGGATTGCCAAATCGTAAGGGACGTCCTCAACCATTGCGAACAGCCAGTTATCACAATAGTAAAACGGTGTCGTCAATCGGAAGTGCCCATGGCCATCGTCTTCCGGTCCGGTTGTAGAGTCGTCGGAAAACCCACGTTCGAAGCCGGGAATGGGTTTTCCGCTATGCACTTCTGCCTTCAGTGCGTTTTCGCCACCGCCCTCCCACCACGTTGTTAATGCGACTTTGAAACGATCTGGAACGCCAGTCTGAGCGATATCCTCAAGGCAAGCCTTCGGCAGATTGTCGTAAATATTTTTGCCCGCACCATGATCCATAGAATTCAAGCGGTCAAAATTCGGCAGTGCGAGAATCCAAAGGGGATTGGTTAATGCATGGCCTATGACACGGCTCCAGCCCGGTTGTGCAGGATGGTCGGTTATATCGTCGCGAAAACTCGCAGGAGTTAAGCCTCGAGCCGCAGAAGCGGGATCTTGGGCCTGACCAAATTCCAACATATGAACAGCGCATTGCCTATAAGACTGGCTTAGGCTTTCCCAGAGAAGGATTGTCAATGCCCCTATCATCGAGTCTTGCTCATGAGGGGATGCGCCCGCAAGTATAGAGCCCGCAAGATTTTTGACTATTCGCTGGCTTGCTTGTTGAAAGAGAATTAGGTTCCTTCTGCGGAAGCGAGTAGGCTGTCCCTCCTGCACTTGCCCAAACATGTCCGAAAAATATGTGGGATCCTTTTCGTTCGCTGCACCCGGTTTAATCTCGCCCACACGCGACAAGGGAAACGCCCAATTGACCTGCGGTGTCTTTAGAAAGCTTCGCCGGAACCTGCCTTCAATAAAGAAAAGACTTCCGTCTTCGGGGGACTGTATCTCCAGGTGATACTTTCGCATTTCATGGTCCGCTTCCCGGCTGATGAGTCCGTTGTAGTGGTCAACGACTTCAAAGAGCGGGACTACTGCATCCGGTTGCACGGCAGACCTCACGCGCTCCAAGCTATCGATGAGGAGATTCAGTGCCCTTTTAAACCGTAAGGCTTGCTGCTCGTTTGCATCCCCCGACTTAAACCCGAATGCCAGGGGGCCGCTGACAACTTCAATGCAGGCTTCGTTGTCGGCGACGTCGTCCGTGACGAGCTTGATGAACGGAAGTTTCTTGGGACCTATTTGGCTTCTCGCAAGCAGCGTTTTCTCAACGAGCGGCTTTTTAGCAGAAGTCGCGTCATCCCGTCGCGTGATTCTACCCACGCCATTTCTCTTCAGCTCCAATTCGAGGCCGAACGAAAATTGTTTGTATTTCGTTTTGTAGCTGATTTTGATTTGGTTAGAGGCCTCAAGGAGTCCGTTCGATGGGAGCTTGAGCGTGACCTCTTGATCTTCACCAGAGTGCTTCAAGTTGATGGTGCCTTCATAGGTTTCCGCATCTATTTTTTTCCAAACAATCGATTGGCTTCCCGCTGCAGTCGTAACATGCGTAGGGGCGGTAGGCGGCATCGCGTTCATGGGGCTCGAGTATTTAACTTTAACGACAATGGCGGCTTTGTCTGTTGTGTGCTCAGGATCGGCCGAGTCTTGAAAGCTGAGAGATTGGGTGATTTTTTGGCCTTCGGGCTCTTCGTCGCCTGTCTGCGGGCATGCAGTCAGCATAGCAAGGGCTAGCGCCATGGGCAGGCGCCTAAGGCAGTTGGTGCATTGGGACGATATAAAATTCATAGATACTCACATCAAAAAAAATGAATTGCCCATCCCTAATAATACGAATTAAGAACCATGGAAACAAGGTTTGGGCCAAGATCTCCCACACTGATGCAAGTCATTAAGTTAAAAGCGTTTTTTAAGGGGCTTAGCCGGCACTCTTACTGACGAAATGGGTTCTCGCCCACACGAATCTTTCTTCTTTGAGTGAGCCCTTGTTTCGTTAGACGGGCCGCCTCATCGGAAAATGAGCTAGAATTGGTGCCGATGATATATTCGGTGCTTCCTAAGAGGAACCAGTCAATCAAAGCGTTTTGCATGCCCTCGACGCTTCCTCGGTCAATAGCATATGAGGTCGTGAAAATGCGGTTAGAGAATTCAGGCATGGCCAATATTTTTGCTTTGATGCTGGCGTCGTCGGTTGTCAGGAAAAATGCTACGGGCTTATTGTCGGTCGCAGCCAGAGGGAGCGCCATAGCCTTTCTCATTTCGGCGAAGAAGCCATCTAGATATTTGTGTTCTCGATCGAGTGCTTTGATATCTCGTTCATCAGCCTTGCCCGTAGCCCACGCGCGATAGTGCACGCCAATCATGTATTTTTGATCAAAGCCATGGTCCTTTCTGAACGCCGTGACGTCGTTGGTGACACGAAGCATTGGATCAAGATTTTGGTAAAAAAGGCGATAGCGTGCTTCATATTCGTCCGTGCTCAAATAGGTCTCGCCCGGCTTAAAGTTCATGGACGTGCCAAAATAGACAACGGGCTCTTTAACATCTGGAAGGTTAATCAGGTGGATTCGTTTTGTTGAATCGTTTTGCGACCCGAGGTTGTTGATCATCGGGTTGCCCTCTTTGGCCCGGGTGATGTCACTGAGTGAGCAACCGTCTTGGGTCGCCAGCAGGCTGTGCTCAAACAAGGGGATCGGGTTATAAAAGAGGTCGTTCCACTTGGGCGGGGCTTCATTTTCCTGGGGGGCCCAATGTACAACCAGCTGCCGACCGGTAACGGCTGCCATGATTTTAGCAGACGCCAGGACACGCAGCCGATTGGACATGCCAGCATATGGCGTAACCACAAGGTAACGCCCAGATGGGCTACAGTTGGATTCGCCGCAGCCGGAGCCAAAAAACAGCACGGAGGCGAGGCAGAATGCAAGCAGTGAAGCTAGCCTGGCATTATTTAGATGGTAAGTCATGTGACGTTTTGTGTGGGACATTGCGATATTATTTTATTATAAAAACACTTGGTGTCAACCACGTCTGGCGAGACAGTCATTGGCCGGGGATACTTAAGGTCCATGGACCATTATTGGTCGATTAGTCGCAGCGCTCAATGGGTATTGTTGTCATAAAAAAACATGCATAATTCAATTGTTCTGGCTGGAGCCATGAGTCCGGCGCCTCACAGGAAAGCGCGCCCGGTGATGAGAATGACCCGGGATTCGAGCGTGTGCTCCCGCGTGTCTACAATCGCGGCGGGCTTTGTACATTTACTTCGGTACCGCGCTTACGGGGACGGGCGAGTGGCTTTGGTTGACCGCCTAGTACTGAACTGCGCTGGCCCTGCACCTAAGGGTCACTATAGACGGCTCATCGGGGGGGATGGTCATAGAAGGAATAAGCAGCGTTAGGGTCGATGTGGTTGAGAACTCAACGGAATTGCCATCCGAGATGTTTATTTCTGGAAAAGTAAACTCAATTTTATAGAGCGGGCCAAAGCTCTTGTAAGCCGAAATCCCCGTGATGTGAGTGGAGCCATCAGGAGCGAGCTCGCGTTCCCAAGTCACGTGGTATTGTTCTTGGCCAAATCGGAACGTATCTTTTCCTGCTGCTAGGAACGGCTGCCCGGTGGCATCAGTTGTCCCGTAACTGAAATTCACTCCTTCGTCATTTTTGCAAGAATACAGATTCGCTTTTTCGGCCGCATGCAGAGTCCAAGAGGCTAGCAATAACGCGCCGCTAGCAAAAATTGTGCTGAAACGTTTAATCATAGTTCCCCCAGTTTGTTTTATTTAAGCATATTAGACCCTGGAGCCATTTGGCGCGCCAGGAATAGGTCAAACAGAGGAACTCTGTTTACTTTTTGATAAATCAGGTTAAAGTTCGGGACTAATTGCCAGCGCAATACGACTTTCTTTTAATTGAGTTTTGTTTTGGAGTGTTTTAATTATGAAATTTCGGATGTTTAGCCATTCGGCAGCTGAAAACGCCCTTCTGACCCTCGTCATTTTCTCACTTATGTTCATGGCGCCCATTGCCCATGCGCGCCGATACTGGAGAGCTGTCCGTGCCGGCTGGCACCATGAAATCATCGGCGGGGGGGGCCCGATTGGCCGCCTTGACGGCCTGCCTCTCTCACCGCCTTCTTCGCCCCCGCAGCCGAGAATGGAACCGGCGGCACCGCCTCTTTTTGGCTTTGGAGGCCTTGATCCGTTCGACCTATTGAGTGACACGCCGCTGGACGAAGGCGTGATTTCAGGATCGTTGGCGCCCATGGCTCGCTCACTATCAGGTATGGCTAGAACGGGTTCTGGGGGAATCGCTGCCGTTGGTTCTGGCGGGGGAGCGGCGAGTGCCAGCGAAAGCTCTGGTATGCCTCCAGCTGTCTTCGCGGATATGGCTGCAGAGCGGTTTGCGGGCACAGCAATTTCACGTGGGACAACACTCCCGGGAAGTGCGTCGGCAGTATCAGGTTCATCTGGTTCAGCCAGCCCCGAATCACCTCCACTTCCATATATGCGTGCTCCTTTTCCACCGCCACCACCGCCACCCGGGGGCACCTACCTTTTGCCACCGTCGGCCATGAGTTCAAGCTCTGCTGTCGGCAGCTATAGCATGTCATCATCGAGTTCATCGTCGAGTTCGTTGCAGCCTTGGGGCTTTTGTCCGCAATGTTATCCGGCATCCGCCCCTGGTGCGTATTTTGCCATGCCCAACGGCAACGGCCCAATGGTGGTCAATTACGTTTCAATTAATCATAATTACCATCCTTTGCCAGAATCGGTTCGAGCCCAAGGTCAAAGAATACCAGAGCCGGTCGCTGCTACACCTGTGAACCCAAATCCCGTGGATCGTGAAGAAGTCGATAACGAAGTGCGCGGGCCCACGCCAGCACCAACGACGACGGTTTCATTGTCGCCTTTGGCCGCGTCCCCAGCCTCGTCTTCAGCGTCATCCCTATCTTCGTTGGCCGTCTCCTCGACTTCCTCTTTGTCGTCCTCAACCTCAACGTCATCGTCATCATCTTCTTCTTCGAGTTCGTCTAGCTCGTCATCAGTGTCGTTGTCATCATCATCATCTTCTTCGAGCTCGTCTAGCTCGTCATCAGTGTCGTCGTCATCTTCATCCTCATCTTCATCCTCATCCGCGTCCTCATCCTCGTCCTTGTCCTCGTCCTCGTCTCTCTCATCGTCATCATCATCATCCCTATCCTCGTTGTTGTCTTCACCCGCCTCTTTGGTTGCGTCTTCATCGTCATCCGCCGCTTCGTCAACCCCGGGCGCAGGGCCGGCGCAAGCATCGTCTGCAAGCGGGACGACGGAATCTAATCCAAAGAAGCGACGAAGAGAGCCAATGAGAAGGCCGCCGTACAAAAAAATTCACGAAAGCCTAATGAAGCATGACCCGAGTTGGGGTTTAGATTCGAAGGCGGTGCCTGGGGCGCTCGCTAAACTTCTCGCGTCAGGGAGCGTGTCGTGTTCGGAACTTGAAGAAATCGACGGTGTCGCCGCGAGAGCTTCAATGAAGCTTTTGGCTGCGCTTGCTTACCTTCATTCATCGGAAAGCTCTAAAATCACGATGAGCGATTCCCAAGCTGCTGATGCCGTCGCGTCATCATTGAAAGATGCGACAAAGAAAATTACGTCCTTGTACGATCGCGCTGGGTATCACCACCAAAATTGGACTGAAGAAGATCAATTGGCGCTTATGAATGTGGCGCTCCACTGGGGTGACAAGGCTGAGGTTCGACCTCATATAGATGCGTTTAGCCGCCGATTGGCGGCCATTAGCAAGAACCTTAGATCATCTGAGCCAACCAGCCTGATAGCGTACCTAGGTCAGAAAATTCGTGACATAAAAGACAAAAAGTCATCGGCTTCTTCGGCCTCTGTTGCGATCGGTAGCTTCATGTCTCAACTGCCCGGCATCGCTGGTAATGGCGGCGGCGGCGGCGGTGGCAGCGCAATGTCATCCAGCGGCGAATCCCCTAGTGCAAAGCGACTAAGAGAAAGAAAGTAAACCATTTGCGAAAGGTGAAGACTGGCCTTACCTTCGGCACACTATTTAGAGATCGCCTGGCAAAAGATAGCTTGCGCGGAACCATGAAAGAAATGGAGCCCTTGCGCGTTAGCGGTTTCACGCCAAGGCAGCGCGAGCTGTATGAAGAGTTCATGAAAAATAAGAGATAGGCTGACGCGCGCCAAACAAACTGGCGGAGGAGGTGAGATTCGAACTCACGGTAGGGTTACCCCTACGCTGGATTTCAAGTCCAGTGCCTTAAACCGCTCGGCCACCCCTCCGCAGGGCAATCGCAAATGCCGATGACAAGACCAAATTGATGTATGTGCGCGAAGTTGGCAAGAGAGAAAAAGCACTTGGCGAACGAAAAGGGTCGGAAATCTAACCGGCCTTAAAGCGTGTCCAAGAACTTGGCGCGCTTCTTTTTAATATTGTTGACGATCTTGTTGACAGTGATGATGTCGCCGGAATACACGCGATCGACCAACTTGCTGTCGGCCAAAAGATGCAGAGCCTCATCAATGGCGCCCGCCGAGGTCGCCGATTCACGGTTTGGAAACAGCGCTTCCCAGACCTTGTATTCTTCGAGCGGCTTTAAGTGCGATTCCATGAATCTCGAGAAGTCGGAGCCAGGGCGTAGGTCGATGCGCTGCGTTCCGCCGTAGCCGCGCTGGGCCCGGTATTGGGCGTAATAGAGCTCACACAGACTGTACGCTGCCTCTTGACGCCAATCGTCGTCCGGAATTTGGACATCGTCTTTGGCCGTGTCTGCTTCTAATAGCGCTTTCCAGTCGATCATGCGGGCTTTGCTTCCTTCAATAAAGTGTACAATTGGCAAAGTTCAGTCATCTAATTCCTAGCATATTCTCCATGCCATACAACCCAGGCGGGTGCACTTTAATGAACTGGGCGGCTTTAAGTGCTCCATGGGCAAAAATGCTCCGACTTTCGGCCTTGTGGGTGACTTCGAGGCTCTCACCATGAAGCATGAAAGATACCGTATGTTCCCCAAATATGGTGCCGGCCCGAACGCTCACGGTTTGGATTGCGTTTTCTGGGGGTTGCCCACCATTGCTGGCCAGGCGCAAAGTCTCCAGCATGGCTTCTTTGAGACCAAGAGCCGTGCCGCTGGGCGCGTCTTTTTTTTCTTTGTGATGAATGTCTTGTATGACGATGTCGGCCGTTGGCAGCAGGGTGCTGGCTCTGACTGCGAGCCATTTCATCACTGCTGCCCCCAGGGAAAAATTGGGGGCGTAAAACACGGGGATATGGCTGGCTGCATCTTGAAGCGCGGCCTTGGCATTTGGGCTTAAGCCTGTACACCCCAACACGTACGGAATCTTGTGTTTTATGGCTTCGCTTAAATGGCTGGTGGTTAACGAAGTATGGCTGAAGTCCACGATGACCGATGTCGCGGTCAGGCTTGCAGGAAGAGAAAGCAATATCCCGGCGAGCGGCTCGTGGCGACTCGTTGCCCCAACAATTTCCATGCCGGGCTGGCTTTGTACGGCTGAGACGATGGCCTGACCCATTTTGCCGCTTTTGCCGCACAGGATGATTGGCAGGGTGCTCGTTGTCATTAGAGCCAGCCTTCCGCTGTCAAACGCGCTTTAAGCTGCGTCGCTTCTTCTTCGGACATTGCACAAAGTGGCAGGCGGAAATTGGCTTCAATAAGCCCCAAAAAGGACAAAGCTGTTTTGCTTGGAATGGGGTTGGTGCGCCAAAACATGCACTCGGCAAGTCTGCTTAAGCGCCATGCCAAGGGTCTTGCGCTTACTAGGTCATTGGCATGAAGGGCGTTGTAGAGATCCAGCATGAGCTTGGGCGCAAAATTAGAAGACGTTGCAATGATGCCCTGTCCACCCAATGCCATGAGTGAAAACAGCAAATGGTCTTCGCCAGATACGATTGAAAAGCGCGGATGCTCTTCTCTAAATGTGAGGAGTTTCTGAACGCGCGCGGTCTCGAGATTGCTTTCTTTGAGCCCGCAAATGTTGGGGCAGGATTTTAGCAGTCTTGCGACTGTCTCAGGCTGAATATCGCTGCAGGTTCGCGAGGGCACATTGTAAATGATGATGGGTAGCTCGGAGCTGTCCGCGATTGCCCGGTAATGTCGGTACAAGCCCTCTTGAGTCGGTTTGTTGTACCAAGGAGTCACCTGAAGGGTCGCTGTTGCGCCGGATCGCTCCATGGCCTTTTGCAGAGCAACTGCTTCGGCCGTATTGTTGTGGCCGGCCCCAACGATAATATGGCATGGTGCCGGAACGAGGGCTTTGGCGCGCGATACGAGTTCCAGTCGCTCTTCTAAGCTAAGCGACGAGGCTTCGCCGGTGGACCCGCACAACGCAAAGCCATGTACGCCCGCGTCAATTTGGCGTTTAAGCAGCCTCTCAAAACCACCAAAATCGATGGTGCCATCCTGATTAAATGGAGTGACCTGGGCTGTAATAACGCCTGTAAGGGCAGGTTGTTGCTCTGGGTTGTGCATGGTTATCTCATGGTTTGCTTATAGCGAAAGAGCAAGGGAGGATTGTGGGTGTCTTTCCTGACGCTACCTAATTGCTTCGGCCGCCTAATCGTACTACATGGTGAAGTATATTTTCTATTGGGTTACAAATGAATCACTTTACGGCCCTTTATTTTAAAAAGTTATTTTGTTTTACGCTGTTTGGGCTGTGGGCATTTTCGGCGCAGGCTGTCTATACGAAAGACGAAGCCCAGGCGGCCTTCGACCTTTTGGCGCATGACCCGGATCTCATGAACACGGTCCAGGAAGAAGGCTGCTATCACCGAGCGGTCGCGGGAGCTTGGAAGTTATTTAAAGCTGGCGGTAGCTCGAGAGTTAAACTCATTCGGATCGACGCGAAACGCGGCGAAACCCTGGCTCCCGTTTACTCTCGGTGGATGCCCAATGGATACGTGCGATGGAACCATCACTACGCTATTTTGGATCGTGTTCGAGATGAGAAAACTCAGAAAGTCGAAGCGAGTGTTTTTGAATTAGTGCGCGCAAAAGGCCCTCTGCCCGTCAAAACCTGGTTGTCATTGTTCCATGGTGTGGCCTCTCGCAGCTATGAGAAACTAGATTTCAACAAACCAACTGATTCAAAAAAAGCAGAGGGTTCGCTTGCGTTGCTTAAACGCAATTTTGCCGAAGAACATGCCAGGCGCTTAGAGCGAGACAAACGTTTAAAGACTCTGTTTTCAGATGTGGTAGACGAGTCCAAAATTGATGTGATGTTTTGTGTTGCCCTCCAATTTGACCATATTGGTTGTAGCTCCGGGTTAGATAATGAACCCGTTCACCCGCTCGGGGCGACGGTTACCATTGACGCGCTGTCAGAAATCGAAAAATTGCGCGAAGAATCAAAGAGGCCTGTGTCTGCGCCGACGGACAAAGCTTCTGGGGTGGTTGCCGCTCTTGATGCTTGCACAACCCATGGCAATGAGCGCACCGCACTCATGTGTACGTTATGGCAAACCTATCTTGCCTCAAGCATTGAACAACAAAGAAAATTGTTCGCGGTATCCCATCGCCGTTTTTTGGCCAAATTCCCTCCAACAAGCGACCTCGATGCCACAGCTTTGGAGGTCGATTTCAACGCCATGTATTACATGGCTAAAAATGGCCTCGTGAACGAAGATGATTTCATACGAATCACCGATCGCCTGGCCTTAAGAGTCGCACTGAAAGAAGGAGGAATTCCTGATCCTTTAAATGAAGACCGTTTCCAGATTCTTGTCGGCGCCACTCCCAAAAGAGAGCTGGCTGAAAAAATACTTTTGCGCGTTGTTCAAACACACGGCTTTCACGGCTATCAAATCGTTAAAAACTATGTCGCCCGTTTTGGGCACAAGGCCCAACCAGCCTTTGCAGCTCTCATGTACGCGTATGAGCAATTGAAGATGAGCCGTCCTGAAATCATCGTCACTTTTGAGTTACTTGGGACCCGCAACATTATCCTGTGGGAAAAACTCTTGAAGGAGCTCAGCGACGGCGCATACGGGTCGCAGGCTTTGCTAACCCTGTTGCGGTTAACTATTCAAAACGCTCCTGTGGGGCCCCTAGAAATCCACTACTGGAAAAAAACGCTTCTTGCGGCCCAAAAACGGCTTTTGTCGAAGCCGAGCACAAGGAAGAGCGACGTTTTTAAGGACGCGCTCTTCAAAAGCTTCGCAGCATACAGATGTGACGAAAGCCACCAACTCTACAAGACCATGCGCGAGCTTGCGCTCGACATCAATAACTGGCCAAACGATGCGACGATATTTGGTAAGCTAGACAACCTGTCGGCAGCGTTTGGATGGTGAGGATAAGGGCGATTTCAAGAAATCCCCTTGTAGCTCACGCATCCGGTGCCTATGCTCTCGCCCATGGCAGTAAAATTCCAAGATTATTATGAAATCCTTGGTGTGGCGCGCAATGCAAGCCAAGACGACATTCAAAAAGCATACAGGCGCTTGGCACGCAAGTACCATCCCGACGTCAACAAAGAGAAGGGTGCTGAAGATAAGTTCAAGCAGGTCCAAGAGGCATACGAAGTGCTTAAAGACGATGCAAAACGCAAGCGCTATGACTTGCTCGGGAAGAACTACAAAGCCGGGCAGCCCTTCAATGCTCCTGAGGGTTTTGAAGATTTGTTTAATCAATTTAAGGGCGCGGCGAAGAATGGCCGGACTGGTGGCCGCGCATCTCGTGAGCAAGCTGAGCCCGCGGGCTTTAGCAGTTTTTTCGACGCACTCTTTGGAGACAATTTTAAGAACGCGCGCCAGAAGGCTGAGTCCTTTTGGCAGGGCGGTGCTGGGTACAGCACGGGTGGCGGTACGGAATTTGGTCAGCCGCCAGCGACGAACTTCGACGGACAGGACCAGGAGGCCGAGCTCGTCGTCACCCTGGACGACCTCATGCGGAGCGCAGAAAAGACTGTAACCTTGAGAGGGAGCGGCGGCGCGCAAAAAAGTTATCGCGTGAAAGTACCAAAAGGCGCCAAAGAGGGGACTCGCATTCGTCTCAAGGGCCAAGGCCAAAAGTCTGAGCTGGGCGGTAAAGATGGCGATTTGTATCTGACGCTGAAACTCGAGCTAGCTCCTGGCGTAAGCGTCCGTAACTATGACATTCACATGCCACTGCCGCTTGCTCCATGGGAGGCGGTGCTCGGAGCCAAGGTGGCAGTCAAGAGCCCCTCGGGTGAGCTTAGCGTGAAGGTGCCAGCTGGCACTCAAGGTGGGACTACATTAAAGGTAAGTGGCAAAGGTTTGCCAAAGAGCACCGGTATGACCGGGGACTTACACTTGGTGGTCACCATTGTTGTGCCGAAATTGCCAAGCAAAGAAGAGAAAGAGCTGTTTGAAAAGTTGTCGGCGTCATCTCATTTCAATCCGCGGGCATAACGACAACAAAAAAGCGGTGCAGACCGCTTTTTTTACGCACTCGCGCTTTTGCCGGTTGGCGGTGTCGGCATTGACATTGTTGTGTATTAGTTTATTGGTATGAATCAGAGTAATTAATGAAATTGAGCAATCTTTTTATTTCACTCGTTTTTCTTGGTGCTCAGCCCATTTTTGCGGGCGCGGGTCAAGAGGCGGTTATGCTAGCTGGCGCGTTAGTCGGAGCTGGCCATCAGTTACAACTACAACGAGAATTGGAAGAAGCGATACGTAACAATCGGCTGAACGCGTCTGGCTTACTTGACTCAAGAATCGCTGAGCTGGAGTCAAGCTCAGCTGCAGTGGACGCCGCGCTTTCTGCAAGCGGCGCCGGTGAAGCCGATGGTGCAAATATCGAAGTCGCGTGCGCTATCAGCGCTACGCTGAGAAAGCACTTAGAATCGGAACGGCCAGTGGAACGCGCGGCAGTGCTTATAAATGTGCCGGAAGGTAAAGAATACGCGAAATATAGGCGGCATATTGCGAGTTTGCTATTTCTCCATGTTCCGAAGAACCTAGTTGAGCGAGATACCCTCATCGACTTTATAGCATCTAAAGATAGCGCTGATTTTTTTAAATTGATGATTCCAATCATTGAACCCATTGAGATGGACCGCAAAGCCGAACTTTTTTCGACCTTACTTGTGCCTGTTGTGAACCATGGTGCCGTGCAGGTAGCAAACGTGCTGGTGCCTCTGGTTGCCAAGCTTTCGGCAGAACAACGTAAAGGTGTCTTTGCCAAGGCGTTGGTCAATGCGGACCTGTGCCTCGCGCATCGGCAGCATCGTCAAGCCGAGGTTATCTTGTTATTTCGTCTGCATGGTGCAGACCTTGGCAGCCAGATCAATATTGAAGGAATTTCATCTTTGGGACGATTCGCCGGACTTCCTGATGGAAGACATGAAATGAATCTATTTACTGCGCTTACCTTGGCTCCGGACAGCCATGGATGGTGGCAACGTCGGCAGTTTTGGCGGCGCATACTGCAGCCCGAGAGAGGAGACATTAATACGTTGCTGACAACAACCACAAAAACTGTCTGCAAACACGGCTGCCTTCCCGACTCAGTAATGGTTCGAATCATGAATTTTTGCGGGCCCATGGTATTTGATGCTCCGCCGTCGGGGGGAGTCGAGATGGTTTCGGGAAAGAGTTCATGGGTTCGATCAGAGGTTCCATACTGGTTATTCGGGCTATCACTTGCGCTGGAGCTCAACCATGCCGTAGAGACCGATAATCGTAATCGGTTGAGAAAATTGATTGCAATCGGCGCCAACCCTGCGGAGCTTAGCCTTTTGTCAACGGCAATACGATTTGGCCGCGATGAGATCGCGGAGGCTCTTCTGTTTGAGCATAAGTTGGCATCTTTGTTGCGAGCAAGTAAAGGACGCGCCCCCGACTTTATAATAAAGACTCCTTTTGGAGATACCGTTTCATCTGACGTTATGTCTTTTGCTGCTGCAGCTTGCAATGCTGCGGCTGTCGCTGACCATGCCATACCTGGCCACGTCAGCGCCGTAGCTCGCTATGTGCGCGTCAGAAGGCTCATTGACGTCGCAATGAATGGCGGTCCCATGCCTGACAGGTTGGCGCGAACGCCGGCGACCAGCAGCTGGGCCCCGGCAAGTTCATCTAGCTCAAGTTCATCTAGTTCAAGCTCATCCAGCTCAAGCTCAAGTACGTTGAGCTGCTCATCTAGCTCGAGCTTGGCTTTCTACGACGCCATGCGCTGAGAGATAACAGATTTTGGCGGGCTCAGATTTCGGGCTTCAACCCAAGAATTTAAAAAATTTTTGCTTGATCCATGTCCAAAACCTGATCTTCGAAAATAATTGAGCACACAATTTTTTTTCAGTCGACAACAGCATCAATACCACCGAAATGGTGTGGAGGATGCAATGATTGAAAAAGTATCGAAATGGCTCTGGGGCGACATGAGCCAAAAAGAAACCCGTAAGTACGGGCTTCTCGCCCTCGCGTTCTTGTTTATTATTGGCACCTACTGGCTTCTTCGTCCAATGAAGGACGCAATTTTTGCGAGTACTGTGGGCATCAAGTTCCAGCCCACCGCAAAAATCGTGTCCTTGTGCTTTCTTCTGCCAGTGACGCTGCTCTACTCAAAGCTTGTCGACATGCTCGAGAAGCATCGCTTGTTTTATGTCATCACGCTTGCGTTTGCTGCCGCGTTCACGTGTGTGACGCTGCTTCTAGCGCATCCGACGATAGGACTGGCAAATACTGTTGAGGACCCTTCTCGTATCTTGGGTTGGACAACCTATGTGTTGATTGAAGCCTTTGGCTCCCTCATGGTGGCCATGTTTTGGTCTTTTGTTGCGAGCAGCTCGGATCCAGCTTCCGCCAAAAAAGGCTTTCCTTTCATTATATTTGCGGCTCAGTTTGGCTCAATCGCTGGGCCGACACTGGCGACTCAAGCTGAAGTGTTTGGTTTGCCAATGCTCATGGCCATTGGCGTTTGTTGCATGCTTGTCGTTATATGTTTGATTGCGATGGTTGTGCGCCTGGACCCCGCTGAAATGATCGCGGATGGCGCCGGCAAGTCAAACAAAGAAAGCAAGAAGCCGACCGGCATGCTTGAAGGTTTGAGGCTGCTCTTCACGAAGCCATACGTTGCCGGCATCTTTGGAATCGCGACACTGTATGAAGTCGTCGGCACCATCATGGACTTTCAAATGAAGGTGCTTGCAAGAGACGCCTATGCGACGCCGGAGTCGTTCACCCAGTTCATGGCTTACTTCGGACAATGCGCGAACGGTCTGTCGTTGCTCTTTGCCCTGGTCGGCACGAGCTTCTTCATGCGTCGCTTTGGCCTAAGCTTCTGCCTGCTGCTCTTTCCGTTTTCGGTGGCTGTCGTCGTCACGGGCATCTACATGAGCCCGGGCTTGTGGCAAATGTTTGCAGGCATGGTGGCCATCAAAGGTCTCAGCTATGCGCTAAATAACCCAAGCAAAGAAATCATGTACATTCCGACCAGCAAGGATGTTCGTTACAAAGCTAAGAGCTGGATCGATGTGTTCGGCAGCCGTGGCTCCAAGGCTGTGGGTTCGGGCATCAACAACAGCCTGCAAGGCTCGGCACAGGCTCTCATGACTTACGGCACGCTCGCCTCGCTTGGTGTGATTGCGATTTGGATTGCGGTCGCTGCCTATGTCGGTCGCACCTTCGCGAAGCTAACGTCAACCGGCCAAGTGATCGAGGATGACAATGTTGCTGATGCAGGCGCACAGCCGGCGCTCGCGAAGCAGTCTTAGTGACCACCATAGTTAACCGATGACTAAAAGCCCAGAGCCTCGGCATCAGCCGGGGCTTTGCTCATTCTGAGCAAGTAGCATCCGCACTAACGGATGTTAAAGCTGAATCACCGTCGCCGGATTCTTAAACAATTGCTCCGATGGCGGGCCCTTGCACAGAAAAGCGCGGCGGGTTTTGAGTTCCATGCCGATTGCGCCGCATGTTGCGATTCGGTGCGGAAACTCATCGCTCATGGGTTGTGACACCTGGCCGAGCGCTTCATACAGTTCCTTGCCGTCTCGCAACATTCCTTTTCTTAGGAGCCGCTCTAAGATGGCGTAACGCACGAAAGTGGTTGAACCCGGGCGAATCCAGTGTGTGCCGGCCATTTCTGGATCGAGGCAGTGGTTGGTGTGATGGTATGGCGCGCTGCTGCTTTCATGCACCACTTTCTTTTTGGTGCCGCTGGTTTCGATATCGATGAAGTCGTTCTCGTCAGCCACCGCATAATTGTGGCCAGATCCGAGCGGCGCAGACAATATGGTCTCAACGCCCATCTTGGCGGTTGGTTGCCTTAATGCCTTTCTAACGACCGCCGGCCATACAACTCCGACACGGGCATCGCGGCTGCTCAAATTGTTGATGAGTACGCCGACGCCTTTGCTCGACATGCCGCACATACCAAGGCAGCCAGCGATACTAAACATAAGCACTTCGTTGTCGCTCGCTTCATTAGATGCATAGGCCTTCTCCTTGATTCTGAGTGCCAGGACGTATTTTGTCGCCGAGCCGTGAATGTCCCATGTTTGGCCAAAGAGCGGTCCGCTTGCACTCGGCGAGTACAGGATTGAGCAGCCGCCTTCATCGAATGGTTTTTTGGTGATGCTAAGCGATGCCGGGCTTAAATCCCGCATATCGGTGTAGTGATTAAGCGTGACGATGTCTTCAGCGGCTAAGCCGCTGCCTTCTGCAATGCCAATGAGCTCTTCAGATAGCGCATTGTCAAAATCCTTGAGTATGGGCAAATGCAACTTAGCGAGTTCAGCCACGTCCTGGCGCTTTTTGAATTCGGTTTCTGCGAGCATGCGCTCAAGCCGCAGCTCAAAAATCTCTTTGATGTCTTGGCGCAGCGATTCGCCGTGCATGCGGCCAAGTTGTCTTGGCGTATTGGCTTCGAGTGTCAGAATTTTCATAACAATTTCCTTATGCGATTCAGACCGTCATTGAGTTCTTCGGCTGTTGTATTGAGTGGTGGGCACATCACCACACGGCCGTTAATGCCTTTGCGCATTCGAACGCCAGCGTCAAGCGCCCGGTCAAGGAAGGCCGAAGCCTTGTTGTCATCTTTAAAGTTTAGTGCCCACCAAAAACCTTTGCCGCTGGCTGTGACATTGCCGGCGAAACCCTCAAGCACTTTTTTGTTTTGCGCCAGCGTGCCATTGTTAAGCAACTCTCGCGCCGCCAGCAAATGCAAATAGGTGCGGCGTATGGATATCTCATCGCCGTCCCAGGTCGATATGAAGGTGAGTGGTTTCGACACGTAAGTCGCGTCGTCGACCATCAGATGACCATGTTGCGCGCCTGCATACCACCACACCATGTTGGGTTGAACGCTTAAGGCGTCGGTCAAGAACAATGTCTCACCATTTCTACCGAGGCCCGATGCACTTTCAACAAACACCAGTGGGATGCCTGTCTTCGTGCGAAGCGCATTGAGCGCTGAGAGCCACTCTGGGCTTGCAACATGGCCGCTCAGTTCACCGACGAGCTCGACCACAATTCCAAGCACGCGCTCGGGCGTAGCCTCATCTATGGCGCGCTCCAAATCCTTCATTGAGGCTGCAAGGCCCACCACATTTGGATGCGCAATCTTTGGCCATGAAAACCAGTTGGCTGGCTGCTTAAACCCGCTCATATCGCTGACGCTTCGCGCGGCGGCAGTGCAGTGGCCAACAAACTGGTCGCTAAAACTGATGACCATCTGACCTTTGGGCCTGTTTACGCGCAGACATCGAGTGCCTTTGTCGACGACTTCGCTTTGGCCCGACGTGAAATAGGTATGTTTAAGGTTCCTTGGCATGAGCTCACGGAGAAGCTCGGCATAGCGAACGGTGTCTGGCGTCGTGAAGTTAGAGAGCGTTAACTTCGTGAGAAAAGCTGTGTTGAAGAAGCCTTCTTCCAACTGCTGACGCAGCAGTTCTGGCGAAGGCCCCAGCGGGGCTTGCATGCTAGAGCCCCAATCGAGCAAGCGGCCGGTCTCTTTGGGCGAGGTTGCTTTTGCGCGGCGCGCAAGCCTGGGTCTTCTTAAAGCGATGCGATAATAATTTGCTTCACCATCAGGCGAGCCATATTGCCCCTTGTGGGTAGCGACGGTGTAGGCTCCGAAAGAACGGTTGATGCGCGATATTTCAGGCGTGAAACCGACACGATTTCTTCCCGACAAATAATCGTAGCGGGGCGAGCCATCGCTCTTTCGCATGCCCATCACACGATCGATTTGCGTGGCCTTCAATTTTTGCCCGAAACCAAGCCCCTTGAGCTCATCGGTTAGCAGCAAGTTTGCCGAGTAAAACGTGTTGTGCTGACCATTCATCGGGTCTTGTTTTGGGCCGTCATTCTTGCAAAACTCGACCGGACCACCGACGGCAAAACCAAGGAGTTCTTTATTTGCGCCCTCGCCCCTTGTGACCATGAGGCCAAGACCACCATCTTGTAAGAGCCAGGCTTTCAAATCGCTCAACAGATCTCGCCGCCCGGGCTCATAAGCGGCATTTTCAAGAGCATCGATGCGGGGTTCAAAACGCTCCCAATCTTGGAGGCGCATGGCCTCGATGCGCAAGTTCTGTAGGTCGGGGCTTGCTGGCGTGTCGTTCACATTTCTTGGCAGGTTAAGCGCATGCAAGACTGGTGTTTGATCCCACGACGGTGAACGGAAAGTCTCTAGCGCTTTTTCAAACGATAGGTCGCTGTTCGCCTGCACATGGCGGACCACGGTCGAGAGCGCCAAGGCCAAGCCATCAAACAGTGCGTGAAGCTCTTCGGCGCCCGTCGCTACGTTAGCGCGAAAACGCAGCGTCCGTTCGCCGGCGATATATACCATGAAGCCCCGGTAGAAGCGCTGCTCAACGAGCTGCAGGGCCACGGTTTTCTGTGGCAAGTCAAAGGCAAATCCGTAGCCTTTCGTGCGAATATTCGACACCAGGCTCGGGAAACGGCTTTTTAGCTCTTTGAGCTGTCGCCATATTTCTGCACTCAATGGCGCGACATCGAAGCCCAGCATCGTTTTGGCATGTTTAATGCCTCGCGCGATTTGAACGGCATGTGGTGCCTGTGGTCTTGTGTCTTCAAAGCGAGATAGCACAACACCGAGCTGCGCCTTTTTGGACATGGTGACGCAGTCAGGCGCATCGGGCTCGCCCTCTGCGTTTTTGAGACCGAAGGCAGTATGTGCGAGGAAAGGACCAAAGAGGCAGAAACTTGTCTGTACTTCATCAAAAATCAGCGGCACGCCGAGCGCGCGGGTGAGTGCTCTTAAGCCATTGAAGAAGCGAGCGCTAGCGAAATTATCGCCGCCTTCGCATTGCACCGGCTCAACAATGACGGCGCACACGTTGCCCTTGTCGATTTCGGCCTTGACCGCGAGCAGCGAGGCCACTTCTGCCTCCATCAATGCGGTTCCATCGGCTTTTGGTGCTTGTGCTTTGCTCCAGTCGCGAATCCAGCCGGCATGCACTTCTGGCTCATTGCTCGGGTCGACGTTTTTTGGGAAAGGCACGAATGTCACTTCATGACCTTCAAACTCGAAGATGGAACGCTTTTCGGGATTGAACGTCGCAGCCAACGCCATCAGCGTGCGCCCGTGAAAGCTGCCTTCAAATGCAATGATTCGAGTGCCGCCTGGGCCGTTTTGGCGGCATAGGTCAAACGCTTTTTCGTTCGCTTCAGCCCCGCCACTTGCGAAGGTGATGTGTTTTAGGGCCGGATGGTGGTGAGGCGCGAGGAGCTGCTTTAGGTCGCTTGCGAGCTTGCTGGCAGGGTGCGAGCCGTGCCCAGTCCAATCAGGGTTAGCAATAATGAGGTCATCATACTTGCCCTCGTCAAGCATGCGTTGATAAATGTCTGGTGCAAAGCCTGTGCCAATTGTGGCGATTTGGCTTGCAGCGTCAAAAATGACGAGCGGGTCATCGTCAATCGAAACAAGATATGGCCCCTTGGACGCTTGCAAGTCTATGACCGGCTGTTTCTTTTCGCGGGGTACCAATTCGCCCTGGTAGAGACGACGCAAGTAGGACTCTGAAAGTGGCAGCCTGCTGTCTTTGGGATTGTTAATGGTTGGTTTCTTGTAGGTTCTGAGGCGCGGGCGGTTTTGCTCGGCTATTTGTTCAAGTCGCGCGCTTATGCTCATGAAGAACTCGCCCTGCGGCTTCGGCTGAGGCAATGTGAGGATCAAGGCCTGGCCATCCAATGTCGCGTAGGGCGCAAAGAGTTGGGTCAAGACCTCGCCCGTCAAGGGTTGGCTTTCGTGCGTTAGCCCTTTTAAGCGCGCGAGCGACAACGCCACGCTATCATGTCTAGCGAAAGTGCTGCCCAGGCCGTAACTCTCAAGAAGCCATTCAAGGTTGTGCCTTGCCGCCAACACATCGACGGGCAGCTTGAGGGTTTCTTTGGCATGGTTTAACGCGGACGCGAAATTGGCGGCAGCATCCGAAAGGCCCACATCATTCGTGTGCACGGCTACTGGATAAGTGGCGTAGCGCACAGCCTCAATGCCTGAAGGGCGTTGATTGCCACTCTTGCCAAGGCCACCAAATGGCAACTCACCAGAAGCGCCGTTGGTGCTCTTGTTCCAGTTGACGATGCCAGCCTTAGTTTCCTTGAAAAATCGCTCAAAATTATTTTCGCGCGACGTGAAAATGGCGTTGGCCAACCCGTACTGGCTTGCATTCACGCGCTCAATCGCGTCATCGACGTTATCAACAACCTCGACGCAGATGTCGGGTCCAAAAAGCTCTTTGTCAGTGTAGCCGGCAATGCCCTTTCGCCCCTGGGGCATCATGTGCAAAGACGGCGTAACAAACGCACCGCCGGCCTTGGATTCGCCTTTGACAAGCACCTGTGCACCTTCACGTTCCGCACGTTCAATTTGCGCAAGGTAGTGCTTTTGAGCGGCGTCCGTAGCGAGCGGACCGAAAGGCGTGCCGGCGAGCATGGGGTCGCCAGGCATAAGCGAGCGTGTCACCTTGGCGAGGGCGTCGACAAATCGGTCTGCGATGCCCTTTTGTAAGAACAAGCGGCTGGTTGCGGTGCAACGTTGCCCCGTCGTCAAAAATGCGCCTTGGGCTACTTCGACAGCGGCCTGCCATAAATCGGCATCGTCCATGACGAGCGAAATGTTTTTTCCGCCCATTTCCAGGGCGACGATTTTGTTTGGCTGATCAAGCGTCGCCTCTAATATGGCGCGTCCTGTTTCATAGCTTCCCGTAAACAAAATACCGTCGACATTCGGGTGCGCGACCAAGGCCTTGCCGGCATCGGCGGCGCCTTGAATCATGTTAAATACGCCATGAGGAAGTTTGGCATCTGCCATGCACTCTGCATAGAGCTCTGCCGTCCAAGGGCATAGCTGCGAAGGCTTAACCACAACCGTGTTGCCCACCATAAGGGCCGGGACGACGTGAGCATTGACCAAATGCGCAGGAAAGTTATAGGGGCCAATGACACCAAGCACGCCTTGCGCATGGTAGCGAGACTCGCCCTGCATGGTCTTGAGCGGCTCACCTTTGATTTTTGCAAGTCCAGCACCCGCTATGAGGTCGACGCGTGCCTGGCACGTTTTGATTTCTTGCAAACTCTCAGAATAGAGCTTTCCCATTTCAACGGTAATGGCAGTCGCAAGCGCAGCATCGCGTTTTACTAGCGCATCTTTGAAGCGCATGAGCGCAGCAACGCGCTCGTCTTGCGGTAACACGCTCCAGGCTGGGTAGGCTCTCCGCGCTGCCTCCACAGCATCGCCAACAGCGTCGGCGGCAGTGGCCACACTAAAGACAGTTTCAAAGTTCTTGGCCGGATTTCTACTGACGATGCTTTCGCCCGAATGCCTAATGAAGCGCCCGGCAATAAAAGAGCCCTGACCTTCGCGAAGTGACATGGGTGCCTCCTATTTCGAGATTTCAGCCAAGTAGCTTTCATAGGCGCTGGCGTCCAAGAGCTCGCCTACCTCGCTCGTATTTTTTATTTTTATTTTGATAAGCCAGGCATTGCCATATGGGTCCTGATTGAGGAGCTCAGGCGTATTCACTGGCCTTTCATTGGCTTCGACCACGGTGCCGCTGAGTGGCGCGAAGAGATCGCTGACTGCCTTAACGCTTTCAACGACACCAAAGGTCTTGTTTTGTGTAAGCTCGCCGCCGGCGCCGGGGATTTCGACGTACACAACATCGCCAAGCTGGGCTTGCGCGTGATCGGTGATGCCTATGGTGGCATGTTCGCCCTCAATACGGGCCCATTCGTGTTCTTTGGTGTATTTAAGGCCGGGAATGACTTTGCTTGGCATAAGGCTCCCATCGTCTGCAAGCGAGAATGCCCTAGGGCCATAGCATTTTTATTAGAAGGGTGTGAGGGTCATTTTCGCTTGTAGAAGGGCAGCTTCACGACGCGGGCCGCAAGCGGGCGGTCGCGCACGGTGACCCTGACTTCGCTGCCTATCTGATTGTGAGGCAGGTCAACGTATGCCATGGCTATCGGCTTTTCTAGGTAGGGGGCGAAAGTGCCAGAGCTTACCGCACCGATTGGTTCGCCGGACGGTGCAGTGACCGCATAGCCATGCCGTGCGATGCCACGCTCAAGAAGTTCTAAGCCAACGAGTTTGCGTTTAATGCCTTCGGCCTTTTGTTTTTGCAGTGCTTCCATGCCCACAAAGCCATGGGGTTTGTCAAAACGTATGGTCCAGCCGAGCCCCGCCTCGAGCGGACTGGTTGTGTCGTCAATATCGTTGCCATAAAGACACATGCCTGCCTCAAGGCGCAGCGTATCTCTCGCAGAAAGGCCGCATGGCACAAGGCCGTCGGCCGAACCTTCTTTAAGCAGCAAGTCCCACAGAGCAACCGCGTTCTCTGGCGCACAGAAAATCTCGAACCCATCTTCGCCCGTGTAGCCCGTGCGCGCTACGATGCCAGCTGGTGAGCCCGCAAAGGGCAGCGCGCACGTAGTGAAATAGTAGCGACCGAGCGCAGCGATGGGGCTGCCAAAGAGCCGCTCGGCCAGGGCCGGCGCCCTTGGTCCTTGCAATGCCACCTGCGCATAGCGATCGCTCATGTTGGCCACGCGCACGGCTTCGCCGCGAAACTCTGCGTCTGCAACGCGGCATACCCAGGCATAGTCTTTGTCAATGTTGCTTGCGTTAACGCAAAGCATCACAGAATCGGGAGAGATCTTATACGCCACCAAATCGTCTACGATGCCGCCTTGCTCATTGAGCATGCACGCATATAGGGCCTGGCCGGCTCTGCATTGCTGCACGTCATTGGTTACCAGCCGATCCGCCAGCGCACAGGCATCCGCGCCCTCGAGCATGATCTCGCCCATGTGGCTTACATCAAATAAACCCATGGCAGTTCGCACGGCCATATGCTCCGCTCTTTCGCTGCTATATCTAAGAGGCATATCCCATCCGCCAAAGGGCATCATGGTTGCTCCCAATTCGATATGCTTGGCATAGAGCGGAGTGCGTTTGGTCATGAAGGCATTCCCATGAGCCCGGTATGTAACGCGTGGGCTATGCGCGTGTTGTCCATTAGCATGGCGATGGTCATGGGACCAACGCCGTTTGGTACCGGTGTGATTCCCTTCACGATGTCGATCACGGCATTTGTATTTACATCGCCCGTGACGGTGCCATCAGCAAGCCGGTTGATACCGACGTCAACGACAATGGCGCCGGGTTTAATGTGCTTTTTGCCAAAAAAGTTTGCCTGGCCAATAGCGACGACGAGGATGTCTGCTTGGCTTGTAATCTTTTCCAGGTCTTGCGTGTATTGGTGACACAGCGTGACCGTGGCGTCTTCGTTGGTGAGGAGTGCCGCCATAGGTTTGCCGACGATGGTGCTGCGGCCGACGACCACCGCATGTTTACCCTGCACATCGATGCCGCAGCCGTTGATGAGATGCATCACGCCCTTAGGGGTGCATGGTATGAAAATCGGATTTCCTATGAGCAGCCTGCCTGCGTTTTCGGGATGAAAGCCGTCTACATCTTTGAGCGGGTCAATGGCACATAGCACGTGACGCGCGTTCATGTGCTGCGGCAAGGGCATCTGCACCAAAATGCCATCGATCTCAGGGTCGTTGTTTAGGTCGCTAATGACGCGCACCAAATCGGCTTCACTGATGTTGTCTTCGATCGCATAATGAAAACTCTCGATGCCCATCTCTTCGGCTTTTCGGCGTTTGGCTTCTACGTAAATTCGGCTGGCGGGATGGTCCCCCACAAGCACGGTGGCAAGGCCCGGCGCGCGCTTGGCCTCCGCGCTTTGGGCCTCGATTTCTTTTTTTACGCTTTCAAGGAAATCATGGGCCAGGGCTCGACCGTTGATTACATTAGGGTGAAGGTTTTTCTGTTCATTTTTTTTCATTGATCGTTTCCGTCTCTATTTTTTTTGGAGCTTATCGCTGTCAGCGTAGCATGGAAAGGCGGGCTTATGGGTTTCTTAGATAAGGTCCTGGTGCTTGATTTTGGTTCGCAAACCACACAGCTGATCGCGCGAAGAGTTCGTGAGCTGGGCGTTCAATGCCTGATCGTTCCGTGCACGTCTAGCGTGGAGGCCATCCAGGGTCACAATCCGGCGGCCCTGATTTTTTCTGGTGGGCCGGCGAGCGTGGACGACGTTGGTGCGCCGGAGTTGCCCGCGGCTATTTTTGAGCTGCGCGTTCCCATCTTAGGTATTTGCTACGGCATGCAGGCGATGACCAAGGCGCTGGGTGGCCAGGTCCAGCGGGCTTTGCATGCTGAGTTCGGCGCGCGGGCATTAACGACGCGAAGCAAAGACCCGTCTGCGACTGCCGTCGCGCTTTTTGATGGGCTTAGCCTTGAGGAAACCGTATGGATGAGCCACCAGGACCAGATTTTGCGATTGCCTGACGGCTTTCGTGCCGGTGCGCATACGGCGACCTGCCCGGTGGCGTCCATGCATCATGCTGATGGCCTATGGCATGGGGTGCAGTTTCATCCGGAGGTGACGCATACAAAAGCGGGCAAGCGTCTTCTTTCCAATCTCTTATTTAAAGTGGCTCGGCTTAAGCCTAGCTGGACCACAGATTCCTTTGTGGAAGAGAGCATTAAGCGTATTAAACGCGAGGTCGGCCAGGGCCGAGTGGTTATGGCGCTGTCTGGTGGCGTAGATTCAAGCGTCGCAGCAACGCTCATTCAACGCGCCATTGGCGACCAGTTGACCTGCATATTTGTCGACCACGGCCTGTGTAGGGCGGGGGACCTTGAAGCTGTGCAGGCTGTGGCCAATGCGGCGAACCTGAAGCTGCACATCGTCGATGCGAGCGAGCTCTTCTTGAGCGCCTTGCGCGGCGTGAGCGAGGCCGAACAAAAGCGAAAAATCGTTGGGCGCCTTTTTATCGAGGTGTTTGAGAAAGAGGCTGAGCGACTGGGCGGCGCCGAATTTCTTGGGCAAGGCACGCTCTATCCGGATGTCATCGAGTCATTATCGCCGGCAGGTGGTCCGAGTGCTCGCATCAAAAGTCATCATAACGTTGGTGGCCTCCCTGAAAACATGCGAATGCGGTTGGTAGAGCCTTTGCGGGAGTTGTTTAAAGATGAAGTGCGCAAGGCCGGGGCACAGCTCGGTTTGCCGACCAACTTTTTGAAGAGGCAGCCCTTTCCGGGTCCCGGTTTCGCTGTACGGATTGCGGGTGAAGTCAATCAAGAACGCTGCCATCTGCTTCGCCAGGCCGACAGCATTGTTCGAGAAGAAATTGAGAGCCAGGAGCATTCCCACCTATGGCAGTACTTTGCCATTTATTTGCCGGTGCAAAGCGTGGGAGTGATGGGCGATGGGCGCCGCCTGGGTGCTTCGATTGTCGTACGGGTTGTGGAAAGTGAAGACGGCATGACGGCCGACTGGTGCTTGCTTGACAGAGCCGTCCTCGCGCGCATCTCCAACCGCATCTTAAACGAAGTCAGCGGCATAACCCGCGTGCTCTACGATGTTTCATCAAAACCACCGGCCACCATCGAGTGGGAATAATGCCGCTTATACAATGAGGCCCGGCGACTGTGACGCGGAGTACAAGGACGCGTAGGCACCGTTGCTCCCGATTAGACTTGCGTGAGTGCCATCTTCAACAATTTTCCCTCGCTCAAACACTAGGATTCGGTCCATGTTTGATAGGGTGGACAATCGGTGAGCAATCACAATGGTCGTTTTGCCTTCAGTGATTTGCGCTAGGCTTTCTTTCACCAGCCCTTCCGTGAGTGAATCCAAGTGGCTGGTCGACTCATCGAGCACCAAAATCGGCGCGTTTTTCAGTACGGTGCGAGCGATTGCAATGCGCTGACGCTGCCCGCCTGATAGCTTGACGCCTCGTTCACCCACCATCGTGTGGTAGCCGCTAGGCAGGCGCGAAATAAAGCCATCGGCGTGTGCAAGGCTCGCGGCTTCGATCACGTCGGCTGCCGATGCATTGTTGGAGCCATAGCGAATATTGTCGATGAGCTCTCGATGAAACAAAGACGGGTCTTGTAAAACCGCGCCCACCGCGTCTCGCAACGATTCTTGCGTCACTTGGGAAATGTCCTGCCCATCAATCAAAATTCTGCCACTGCTCACATCAAACAGCCTGAGCAGAAGATGAACAAAGGTGCTCTTGCCGACGCCAGACATCCCTACGATCCCCACGCGCTGACCGGGATAAATCGTGAGCGACGTGTTATCGAATATTTGCTCGCCATCCAGGTAGCCAAACGACACCTTGTCAAATACTATT
>Ga0207146_10072_pt1 | contig 26491 bp, 17 predicted proteins | sample Alteio_BWMinHeat_36_FD_153539 | JGI IMG/M metagenome (GOLD analysis project Ga0207146, IMG submission 153539) | Enriched cells from forest soil in Barre Woods Harvard Forest LTER site, Petersham, Massachusetts, United States -... | ecosystem: Environmental > Terrestrial > Soil > Temperate forest >...
CATCGCATCGATGCTGTTCATGATCAGGTTCATCATGACCTGCTGCAATTGCACACGGTCTCCCATTACCTGGGGAAGCGCCTCCGCCAGCTCCGTCCGTACTGAGATGGAGTGTCGCGACATCTCGTTGCGTAGGAGGATGATCATCTCCCGAATGAGTTCGTTGACATCCACCCATTCCCGTTCTGCAACGCCTTTCTTAAATACCAGCCGGACACGGGCGATGATTTCCGCGGCCCGGGTGGCGTCTTTGACGACTCTTGACGCAGCCCCGCGCGCTTCTTCCAGATCGGGTTGATCGCGCGTAAGCCAGCGCATGCAGGTATTCGCGTCGGTGAGTGCGGCGGCAATCGGTTGATTCACTTCGTGCGCCAGGGAGGCGGTCAGCTCTCCCATCGTGGTGACCCTGTTTATGTGCGCGAGCTCCCCCTGGGCTTGGCGCAATCGTTCACGCTCTTCTCGCGCCAGCTTGCGTTCAATGGCAATGCCGCCGAGGTGGGTGGCCATTTTCAGGGCACGGGTCTCAGCCGGGCTCGGAGTGCGCGGTTCGCGGTAATACATGGCAAACGAGCCCAGCGCCTTGCCCGAATGCGCAAGTATGGGAGTCGACCAGCAGGCGCGCAGCCCATAGGGCGCGGCCACGTCCCGATACGACTCCCAGAGCGGATCCTGGAGAATGTCGGTGACGACAACAGTTTCTCTGCGGTACATGGCGGTGCCGCATGATCCCGCTTTTGGTCCGATCGAAAGGCCGTCGATGGCCCGGGAGTAGGGCTGGGGAAGGCTGGGGGCGGCACCGTGCCGCGCATGCTGCCCGTCCTCCTCGAGGAGCAGGACAGAGCAAAGTAAGCCGGCAAATTGGGCTTCCACAACAAGCACCAGTTTCTCCAGGATTTCGTCCAGCGGGGCATCGCGCGCGATCATCTCCAAAATACGGCTCTCCCCGTCACGCAGCGCCTCGGCGCGCTTGCGCTCGGTGACGTCGATCAAGGTGCCGACGATCTCAATGATTTCGCCTGACGCATCCATCACAGGGCGAGCGATCGAGTGAAGGTGCTTTATTCTTCCGTCCGGAAGAACAATTCTCCAGTCAAACTCGGAATCCTCCTTCCGTGTTGTCTCCATTTTCGCTTGCTGCACGATTGCTGGTCGATCTTCAGGGTGAACTCGATCGAGAATGTCCGACCATGTGGGCTTCACCTTTTCGGGGCCGTAGCCGAAGATGCGAAAGGTCTCTTGCGACCAGAAGCGAGCGCCGGTGCGCACATTCCACGCCCAGCTTCCACTCTGGGTCAGCCTTTGCGCTTGAGCTAAATAGCCCTCGCTCCGTCGCAGCGCCTCCTCTGCTCGCCTTCGCTCGGTGACGTCTGCGGCGCTACCCACGAATTCCGTCAAATCGCCGGATGCAGTCAAGACAGGATGGCCGACGGTGTGGAGGTATTTGACCGTGCCGTCTGGAAGAAGGATTCGGAACTCCACTTCATATTTCGACTTTTCGGCTATGGCTCGATCGATCGCCCCTTGCCACTTGGCACGATCCTCCGGATGAACGCGCTGGAGCCGCTCTTCCCAGGCCGGCACACCGTGTTCTGGATCGAAGCCGAATACGCGATACCATTCCTCGGAGAGATGCAAGGCTTCTCTCCCCGCAACCCGCCAGGCCCAACTCCCGGTGTGCGTAAGCCTCTGTGCTTCCGCCAGATTACTCTCGCTTCGCTGCAACGCCTCTTCCGCTCGCTTGCGCTCGGTGATGTCCGTCACCGCGCCTATAAATTCGACGCGGTCCGGTTCATCGCTTAAGGTATGAGCCACAACGCGGACATATTTGACGGAAGCATCCGGCATCAGCAAGCGATATTGATGTTCAAAATTCTTCCCATCCCGTGACGCGCGTTCAATTGTCTGTTGCACGAGCTCCGCGTCTTCGGGATGAACCCGTTGCAGGATCAGTTCCACGGTCGGTGTCGTGGTTCGGTCGTATTGGAAGATCCGAAAGGTTTCCTCTGACCAGATGATCTCGCCAGTGGAAACCCTCCAGCCAAAGCTGCCGGTACGACTGAGCCTCTGTGCTTCCGCCAAGTACGCCTCGCTCCGCTGCAGCTTCTCTTGCTGCAGTCCCAAGATCTGGGCAGCGAATCGCCTATCCAGGGAGGACGTCAGCAGAACCAGTCCGAGGACGATAAAGGTGGCGGCGGCAATTCCGGCGGCGCCGAGTGTGGAGATGCTTACGGCGTGAGAAAGGTCCGCTGGCATGCCGGAGGGCATGAAACTGGCGGCGGCCATGCCAGTGTAATGCATGACGGGGATCGCAGCCCCCATCACGACGGCTCCGGCTAGTTTTTCCCAGCCGATCCCATTCTTCTCATCCCGGAAGTGAAAGGTAATCCATAGCGCAGCAAGAGAAATCAGGACTGCGAACACGACGGAGAGGACGACGAGAAAGGAATTAAACTGACATATGGCCGGTAACCGCATGGCGGCCATGCCGATGTAGTGCATGCCCGCAATGCCCGCACCCATCAGGACACTTCCGGCGACCGCTCGGGACGCACCCATTTCCTGCCGGCTCACCACATACAGCGCGATGAACGACGCCAGAATGGCCGCAAACAAGGACAGCAGAACGGTCGGCCAATGGTAGGCCACGGGAATCGGCAGGATGAACGCCAGCATCCCAATGTAGTGCATGGACCAAATGCCAGTCCCCATCGCACCGGCCCCGCCCAGCAGCCAAATCGCGCGAGTCCAACCGCTCGCGGCCGTTACTCGACCTGCGAGATCCAGAGCAGCGTACGACGCAAACATGGCGATCAACACCGAAAGCGCCACGAGCGCGTAGTTGTACGAGCCAATCAAGTTCACGGCAGCCATTTGACTCCATCCGGTTGCCACGCCGAACATCATAGCGCAGTAGCCGCAGCCCGACGGGTCTTACTAGTCGTTTCTCCGATCTCAGCGGCAATCGATGCTGCCGGGTGCCGCTTCACTCCTGGCACCTACCTTTCCGGTCGCCGGCTCGGAACCTTGTAGTCGTCGGTCAACGTCTTCAAGAAGGCCACAAGGTCGTCCTCTTCCTGATCTGTCAGCTTCAGGTCGCCGAGTTGTTTCTTGTTAAGGTTGCGCGGATCTTCGGGCGGCGGCCAGCACGTGACCTTTTCTCCGGGGTCTCCTGCCTTGCAGCGGGGCAGCACGTCGCGCGTGTTGTAAAAGTGGACTACCTCTTTAAGGCTCTTGAAGTAGCCATTGTGCATGTAGGCCTTCACGAAGTCGGCCGTGGGACGCATATCGACGTTGCGCAGTGTGGGTACCTGGAACTTGGCGTCGAATTTGGGGGCGAGCCCGACCCATCCCGAATCGGGATTCAATTGCCCGCTGTCGCTTTCGAGCGTGCGCAGAAAAGACCCCACACCGGTGTCGGCGTAGTTTTGTCCGGCCGGATTCGCTCGATAGGCGCTCCCGTCGGACCTATCTTCGTAGTAATACTGCAGGTCTTGGTTCCTCGGCACGCCGAGATTGCTGGCTGTGAAGTCGGTGAACAAGGGCTCTTCACCGGGCCCGCCATCCCGGTGACACTGATTGCATCCTGCCTTACCGCGGAACAGCGCGTTCCCATTTGTTTCCTGTGACGTGAACTTTTCTTTTCCCGCCTGCACATAGTCGTACTTCGAAGTGAAAGGACTGACTTCCGGCGAAGCTTCATAAGAGGCAGCCGCCAGTCCGAAGCCGTCATACACGCGGTCGGCACGCTGCCGATCTGCCATGCTGAGGTGGACCGGTTGTTGATCGTCATTTGATGGCGGACCAGGAGTTGCACAAACCTTCTCGACGTCAGTCGGCCATTGAATCGCAAACGAGTCGGCGCCCCAGACGGCCTCAAATAGCTTTCGATAGGGAGCCTTCGAAACGCGATACGCGAGACATGCCGAGTCCGGCAGCCCCATTTCTACGGGATTGGTCGGCGGGCCTTGAGCTTGTTCGGCGCTCGGACTCTGCAAGCGGTAGCCACTGGCGCGCATGTCCCAAAAATTTCCACCCACGAAGTCGCCTTGAAGGGCGTTGTAATGGAGCACAGGTGCGAGCGTCGCATACATATAACTCTGTGGCTTTCGGTTGCTGAATCGCGTTCTGACGGATCCCGGATACGACACCGTACTCATGTTCAGGGACTGAATCGGTCCGGTAAACCCCGTCTCCGGTGTGTGGCAGAAACTGCATGCTTCGTTTTGATTGACGGAGAGATGCTTATCGAAGAGCATCAGCTTCCCCAGGGTATGGATCTGTCCCTGACGATCAAGAGCGGTCTGGTCCATCTGGCGCAGTGTGTCGGCCTCAATGCGGTCGATCTCGGCTACGACCTTGGCAACGTCCTGATCGAAACCCGGGGGCATCTGACCGGGAAGTCCGTGAGTGGCCGCGATGGCGGCAGCATGTCTCTGAGTTTGGGTCCGGGCCGGAAGTAGTAAGGAGCCAAGGGTCAGTAACCCGGGCGTCAGAACCGCGACCAACGATAAGGGTAGGGTTCGATTGCGCATTTCCAAGGACCTCTCGTTCCATGAGCCAGCGTGGTGAAATTCCCCTTACGCCGTGGTCTCAACGAAGAAATCTTCGATCTGGTTCACTTCTTCATCGCTGAGGCGCAGGTCGCCCGCGCGCATGACTCCTTCGGCCTGCTGGGCGTTGCGGGCCCCGACGATCGCTCCGGTCACGGCGGGATGGTGGAGCGTCCAGGCAATTGCCACTTCGCCGACAGAACGATTGTGGCGTTTAGCTATCGTCCGCAACAGCGCGACCAGCGCCAGGTTGAAAGAGAGATTTGGCTCGGTAAAGTCAGGATGCCCCCTTCGCCAATCGTCCTTGGGCAGCGTGGCCGCGCGCTCGCGAGTCATGGAACCCGTCAGAAGACCGGAAGCCATCGGGGAATAGACAATGACCCCAATACCATTCCGCTGGCAGTAGGGCAAAATCTCGTCTTCGATTTCGCGGTGCAACAGTGAATACGGAGGCTGCAGAGACGTAACCGGAGCGATGGCCTGGGCGCGGCGCAGTTGCTGCACGTCGAAGTTGGAAACGCCAATCCACTGCACTTTGCCTTCGCGCTTCAGGTCGGCGAGCGTGGACCAGCCTTCCTCCAGTTCATCGGAGTCCGGGTCAGGCGGCCAATGGAGCTGATAGAGATCGATCATATCGACAGAGAGGCGGCGGAGGCTGTTCTCGATTTCGCCACGGATCGAATCCGCGCTCAGTACCTTCTGTACCTTACCCTTGGCATCCCAGCGCAGCCCGCACTTGGTGAAGACGTAAGGCTTAGAACCGCGCCACTCCTTCAGCGCGCGGCCGACGACTTCCTCGGAGTGGCCCAGGCCGTAGACGGCGGCCGTATCGATCCAGTTGACGCCGAGTTCGAGCGAGCGGTGAATGGCCGCAATGGAGTCGTTGTCGTCCTGCGATCCCCAGGCGAACTGCCAGCCCGAGCCGCCGATGGCCCAGGCTCCATAGCCTACGGGAGTGATGTGAAGGTCGGAATTGCCAAGCTTGCGTGTTTGCATTTCAATCTCCTTCAAAACTTTTTTTCCGATGTCAGAAGTGCACTTGCGTTTCCAAACATTCGTCGCACTAGAACAATTCGATTTGATCGTTCTGCTTCACAGCTTTATGTGTGCGTCCGCTGCGAATTCTGCAGGCTTTTGGGGTGGATTGAAATCTGAAGCCTGTCGAAATGCGGACGTTGTGTCAACCGCATGACTCTTGTCAGAGTTTCACAACGCCATTGCCAACCGCATAGTCGACTCAACCCGCTGAAAATAAGGAGTTAAGTTACCTGGCGATGGATTGGAGAGCGACGTGCCTTTTGCTTTGGCACCAGGAGGCAAGACTCCATGCAAGCGACAGAGACATACATCGGAAGCGAACCGCGCCTCGAAGTCCGCATCGGCGAAAAGGAAAATCTCGAAATGCAGGACGTTCTCTCGCGCTGCCTGCCGTCCTTCTACAGAAAGGCCTATCGGCACCTGGGCAATGCAGCCGACGCCGAGGATGCGGTTCAGGACGCGCTCTTGTCCGCTTACAAGCACCTCAACCAGTTCAAGGGGCAGTCGCAAATGTCGACGTGGTTAACCGCCATTGTCATTAATTGCGCGCGGATGCATTTGCGCAAACGGCCACGCCAGACCCACCTGTCGCTCGATGAGCGATTCGGGGAAGATCAGGAATATTCCCTGTCCGAGCGATTGGTGCACAGCGGACTAAGTCCTGAAGAGGAGTGTCGGAATTCCGAACTGGACAGGCGCCTGCTGCAATTCACGGAGCAGCTTTCGCCTCCATTGCGCAAGGCATTCCAGTTGCGCGAATTGGATGGCCTGACTACGAACGAAGCAGCGCAAATTCTGGGTGTCCCAGACGGAACAGTGAAGGCCCGGGTCTCACGGGCCCGCGCGAAGCTCCGACGCCTGTGCCGCACGCTCGATGTACAGCCTCGTTCGGCATCATCTCCTTCGGCATCATGAAGATCGGCAATTGACCAAAAGATCGAAACCGCGGACAGCAAACTGACGTCCATCGGTATTCGACGAATCGGAAAGAAATTTTATGTGGATCGTTCGACTCGCATTACGGCGGCCCTACACATTCGTGGTGATGTCGATCCTCATTCTGATCTTGGGAGGGCTCGCGATCGTTCGCACCCCAACCGACATCTTTCCGAACATTGACATTCCCGTCGTCAGCATCATCTGGAACTATAACGGTCTCGTCCCTGAGGACATGAGCAACCGGATCGTTACCACTACAGAGCGAAATCTTACGACCACCGTCGACAACATCGAACACATCGAGTCGCAATCGCTCTATGGAATTGCCGTGGTTAAGGTATTCCTGCAGCCGACCGCCAACATTCAACAAGGGATTGCACAGATTACCGCTGTTTCTCAGACCCAACTCAGGCAGTTGCCCGCGGGATCGACGCCGCCGCTCATTCTTGCCTATAGCGCATCCAGTGTGCCGGTTCTTCAGTTGGCCCTCTCGGGACAAAATCTATCGGAGCAGCAACTCAACGACTATGGTCTGAATTTCATTCGCACCCAGATCATTACCGTGCCCGGCGTGTCGGTGCCCTACCCCTATGGCGGCAAGCAGCGTCAGGTGCAGGTGGATCTGAATACGACAGCGTTGCAGTCGAAGGGATTGTCCGCTCTCGATGTCGTCAATGCCATCAGCGTACAAAACCTGATCCTGCCCACGGGAACGTCCAAGATTGGTTCCAGGGAATACGATGTTTCCATTCCCAACGCAGCGCCGCAGACGATTGCCGACCTGAACCGAATCCCGATCAAAACAATTGGCGGCACCACGATTTACATCAAGGATGTTGCCTGGGTGCGCGATGGCTTTCCCCCGCAGACCAACATCGTGCGCGTCAACGGCCAGCGTTCAGTATTGCTGACGATCCAAAAGGCGGGGAACGCCTCGACGCTGAACGTGATCTCAGGTATCAAGGCGCTTCTGCCTCAAATTAAGACGACGCTTCCTCCCCAGCTACAGATCTCACCGCTGAATGATCAGTCGATTTTTGTTCGGGGCGCGATCACTGGAGTGGTCAGGGAAACACTGATTGCCGCGTGCCTGACCTCTTTCATGATTCTTACGTTCCTGGGCAGCTGGCGAAGCACCGTGATCATCGCCACTTCGATCCCGCTGGCGATTCTGACCTCGATCATCGCGCTCAGTGCAATCGGGGAAACGATCAACATCATGACGCTCGGCGGGCTCGCTCTCGCGGTCGGCATCCTGGTGGACGACGCCACGGTCGAAGTCGAGAATATCAATCGCAACCGCGAGGCCGAACCGGAGAAGGACATGGACGAAGTGGTCCTGGACAGCGCGTCTCAGATCGCGACGCCCGCATTCGTGTCTACGCTTTCGATCTGCATTGTGTTTGCTCCCATGTTCCTGCTGTCCGGCGTCGCGCGGTATCTGTTCGTGCCGCTCGCGGAAGCAGTTGTTTTTGCAATGTTGGCTTCCTATTTCCTTTCGCGAACTATCGTCCCAACAATGGCCAAGTACTTGTTGCGCGGAGACAAGAAAGAAGCGGGAGATGCCCCCAGTCGCAATCCCCTGGTCCGACTGCAGAAGCGTTTCGAAGAAGCCTTCGAAAGGTTTCGTCAGAGCTATCACGGCCTGCTGGAAATTTGTCTCCGTCACCGGCGTGTTTTCCTGATTGCGTTCTTTGCCAGCTGCATCGCTTCTCTGGTAATTCTGCTTCCCTGGTTGGGCCGCGACTTCTTTCCCAGCGTTGACGCCGGCTCTTTCAAGCTTCATATGCGTGCTCCGACCGGAATGCGCATTGAAGAGACCGCCAACCTTTGCGATCAGGTCGAGCGGTCGATTCGAAGCCAGATTCCGGCGAGCGAAGTCCAGAACGTCATTGACAACATAGGCTTGCCCTACAGCGGCATCAATCTCTCCTACAGCAATTCCGCGCCCGTGGGTACATCGGACGCCGACATTATGGTCACACTCGCCGTCAAGCACCATGCGACAGACAACTACATTCACCAGCTTCGTCTGTCTCTCCCCAAACAATTCCCGGGCGTTTCGTTCGCTTTCTTGCCCGCCGACATGGTCGGGCAGATTCTCAATTTTGGATTGCCCGCCCCCATCGACGTTCAAGTCGTGGGAAACGACCTGGAAGGGAACCGGCACTACGCGGATGTCGTGCTCGCGAAAATGAGATACGTCCCGGGAACAGCCGATCTTAGGATCCAGCAACCTTTCGATCAACCGTATCTCCGCCTGCGAGTCGAGCGCACGAAAGCCGAGCAACTTGGTTTCACCGCCCACGACATTGCGCAAAATCTGCTGGTGTCATTGAGCGGCAGCTTCCAGACGTCGCCCACATTCTGGCTTGACCCAAAGAACCATGTCAGCTATACGATCGCGACTCAAACGCCGCAATACCGTACAGATACGTTGCAGGGTTTAGAGAACATCCCAATCACCGGCACCAACCCAAGCGCTCCTCCATCGATCATGGCCAGTCTCGTATCGACCGAGCGGGGAGCGGGAATGGCCGTGCTTTCCGATTACAACGTCGCGCCCGTGATTGACATCTTTGGCGCTGTTACAGGACGCGACCTCGGTGGCGTGGCTGGCGACATCAACAAGATCCTTGATGCCACCCGGCAACAGTTGCCGCGCGGTTCCCGAGTGGTTGTTCGTGGGCAGGTTCAGACGATGCAGGCCTCCTACATCGGCTTGCTGAGCGGACTGGCGTTCTCGATCGTGCTCGTGTACCTGCTGATCGTAGTCAACTTCCAATCGTGGCTCGATCCGTTCATCATGATTTCCGCGCTGCCCGCGGCCCTCGCCGGGATTGCCTGGTTCTTGTTCATAACGCACACGACTCTAAGCGTACCGGCACTCATGGGAGCCATCATGTGCATGGGCGTAGCAACTTCGAACAGCATTCTCGTCGTGAGTTTTGCCACGGAAAAGATGGCGGAAGGAATGGATTCGGTGGGCGCCGCACTGGAGGCAGGGTTCACGCGTTTTCGCCCCGTGCTGATGACGGCTCTGGCCATGATTATCGGGATGGTCCCCATGGCTCTCGGCCTAGGGGACGGCGGCGAGCAAAATGCTCCTCTCGGACGGGCGGTCATCGGTGGACTGATTTTCGCGACGGTTTCGACGCTGTTCTTTGTTCCAGCATTTTTCAGCGTCCTGCAAAGTTCACGCCGGCGTGCGGCCCAAACAGCACAGGAGCACTAGACACCAAGCCATAGGGAGTCAATTATGTTGCCTCAAAATCAAACTGAAGATGAAGACACAAGACGAATCAACGGGCACCCGCCCCCAATTGTTGTAGAAGTGCGGGAGCGTTCGCACAGACATTGGCTTGTCCTGGCAATGGTGTTGATCGCGGTTGCCGCGCTCGTGGTATGGGGAATCTGGTCCCGTGTCAGTGCCAGCACAACCCTGCGCGCGGAGACTGCTCAAGCCGCTCTGCCTGCGGTGTCTGTCGTGTCGCCAAAACAAACTGCGCCCGCGCAGGAGATCGTTCTCCCAGGAAATGTCCAACCATTCATCACTTCACCGATTTATGCCCGCACCAATGGGTATCTGAGAAAGTGGTACGTCGACATCGGCGCGCACGTCAAACAAGGACAGCTGCTGGCAGTCATCGAGACTCCGGAAGTCGACCAGCAACTCGAGCAATCGCTCAGCAACCTCAATACGGCAAAAGCCAATCTCGCGCTCGCCGAGATTACCAGGAACCGCTATCAGGGTTTGCTGAAGACCAATGCCGTTTCTCAGCAGGATGCCGATAATGCCGCGGGCACCTACAACGCCAACAAGGCAATCGTTGAGGCGAATCAGGCAAACGTCAAGCAACTCCAGGCACTGCAGTCTTTCGAGAAGATCTATGCCCCGTTCGACGGAGTTGTCACTGCTCGAAACACGGATATTGGCGACCTCATCAATTCCGGTAGCGGTGGCGGGGTGAAAACCGATCTCTTTCACATCGCTCAACCGGGGAAGTTGCGGGTTTACGTAAACGTCCCGGAGGAATACTCACAAGGAATCAAACCCGGCATGACAGCCGACCTTAGTCTCGCTGAGTTTCCGGGCCGCAAATTTCAGGGAAAACTGGTGCGCACTTCGGAAGACATCAATCTAACAACCCGCACCCTGCTGATCGAAATCGATGTGGACAACCCTTCCGGCACGCTGCTCACGGGTTCTTATGCGGAGGTCCACCTGGCGGTCCCGACGCAGGCTTCCACCTTCCTGCTTCCCGTCAACGCTCTGTTATTTCGCTCGGAAGGCCTACGGGTCGGCATTGTCAAAGATGGGAAAGTCGTGCTCACGGCCGTAACCCCGGGGCACGATTTTGGAAATCAGATCGAGATCGTCGCCGGCCTCAAGCCCGACGATCGGGTGATTGTCAACCCCCCCGACTCGATCGTTTCCGGACAGCAAGTCCAAATTGTTCAGGCAACATTGCCGGGGGATGTAAAGTGAAGCACTCTCGAAAAATGGCGCCGTGCCTGGTGCTGCTCGCGCTGGCAGTGCTCCAGTTGACTGGATGCGCGGTCGGGCCCAAATATCACGCTCCCGTGGCGCAGGCCCCTGCCGCCTATAAAGAGGCGGGGAACTGGAAGCTCGCCCAACCCAATGACCAGAGTCTTGGCGGGACGTGGTGGACGATCTTTCAAGATCCCCAGCTTGATGCGCTGGAACTCGAGGTCAATGTATCAAATCAGAATTTGAAGGCAGCCGAGGCGCAGTATCAGCAGGCGCGCGCAGCTCTTCGCTACAATCGGGCGGACTATTATCCGACCCTGACAGCCGGGCTATCAGGGACTCGAACCGGAGTGTCGGCTCATCGTCCTCCCCCTAGTTCCATCTTTGATGGCATCACCTACAACGACTTTGTTCTGCCATTCACTTTTTCCTATCAGGCTGACGTCTGGGGACGAGTTCGAAAAACGGTGGAGTCTTATCGGGAGCAAGCGCAAGCCAGTGCAGCAGACCTTGCGACCGTCAACCTGAGCATGCACGCGGATCTTGCCGTTGATTACTTTCAAGCCCGCAGCCTTGACGCCGAGGAACAGCTCCTCAACTCCACGGTTAAGCAATACGAGCAGGCTCTGGAATTGAATCAAAGCCGTTTCGACGGCGGGATTGCTTCCGAAGTAGAAGTCGAGCAGGCGAAGACTCAACTGCAAACTACCCGGGCAGCAGCGATTGATGTGGGCGTGCTGCGAGCCCAGTACGAACACGCGGTCGCGATTCTTATCGGGAAACCTCCCGCCGAGTTCAGCCTTCCCCCGCTGCCCCTCAACGCACCGCCGCCGCGCATTCCTGTAGGCGTGCCCTCGGAACTGCTGGAGAGACGTCCCGATATCGCAGCCGCGGAGAGAAGAGTAGCGGCTGCCAACGCCCAGATTGGAGTCGCCAAGTCGGCCTACTATCCACTCGTCAACCTCACCGGTTCGGGAGGATTTGAAAGCTCCACCATCACCACTCTGCTCACTGGACCGAGCGGGCTATGGTCTGTGGGACTGTCGGCCCTGGGTACGGTCTTCGACGGGGGAAGACGCCGTGCCCTCAACGACCAGGCGCGTGCCGCCTACGACTTTCAGGTCGCCGCTTATCGCGAGAACGTGCTGACCGGATTCCAACAGGTGGAAGACAATCTGGCGGCTGTGAGAATTCTAGAAAACGAAGCCCGGGTCCAGGACGAAGCGGTAGCGGCAGCACAGCGATCGCTCGATCTTTCAATCACTCGCTACAAAGGTGGAGTCACGAGCTACCTGGAAGTGACCACCGCGCAGACTGCCGCGCTCTCGGATGAGGTCACGCAGGTGAATATCCTGGGACGTCGCATGGCGAGCACGGTGCTGCTGATGCAGGCTCTCGGCGGTGGATGGGATCGATCGAGTTTGCCGGAGCGACCGGAATGCTGCGGCAAGCTGGTGAGCAACAATACGAACTGACAACGGATGCACCGTAGAAGGTGATTCGGCCGCGCCTGCTCCTCTAGACGCCATTTGATTCTATTTCGACCGTTTGCTCGCCTTCGTTTCCACGGCCTCAGCAGCGGAAAGCTTTCGATCTCGGTGTGGCTCGGTGCGCCGAACACCGGTATGCAGTACACAACCTTCCTCGAGCGCTGCTCCACAGGTAGGACAAGGCACGGATAAAATCTGTTTCAGGGTAAGCTCCTTGGTTTTCACGCCCTCATCATGCAGCTTTCCACAGGCTGGAAAATGCTCAATATTGCTCATTTTCAGATACTTTAGCCAAACAACAGGCTCGATCGGGCTGCCCAGCGATTCTTACCATTTGTGAGCAAGACTGAGCATCTTTCGTGACCACCATTCTGGCAGAATGCTTGGAGGTGTAGCTCCACTTCTGGGAGAAAGCTTTTGGCGCCAGCAACCAAATCGGCCAGGAAAAAGCGCGCGTTCGACCCGATGGAATTCCTTGCCACTATCGGCGAAGGCAGGAAGGTCGTGCTCTTTCCCAAGAAGCAAGCAATCTTCGCCCAGGGAGACGCGGCGGACTCAATCTTCTATATCCAGGAAGGCAAGGTCAGACTCACGGTTGTATCCCAGATTGGCAAGGAAGCAACCCTGGGCATATTGAGCGAGGGAGATTTTTTCGGTGAAGGGGGCTTGGCTGGACAGCCTCTACGCATGGGCTCTGCAACCGCAATGACAGACTGCGAACTTCTGCAAATTGACAAGAAAGCAATGATGCTGGCGCTTCACCGGGAACACACATTCTCGGACCTGTTCGTAGCGTATCTGCTGGCACGGAATATCCGATACGAAGAAGATTTAGTTGACCAACTCTTCAATTCCAGCGAGAAGAGACTGGCTCGGATTCTGCTCTTGCTGGCTCATTTCGGCAAGGAAGGCGTGCCCGAGGCTGTAATCCCCAAGATCAGTCAGGAGACCCTCGCGGATATGATAGGTACAACCCGGTCGCGGGTCAGCTTTTTCATGAACAAATTCAGAAAGTTAGGCTTCGTTAACTATAACGGCGGGAGCGGACTGCAGGTTCACAGTTCACTACTTAATGTCATTCTCCACGACTAGCTTCCGCACCGCATCCCAACGCTCAGTTCAGGAAGACTTCGACGGGCAAGTCAGGAACTGGCGGGATCTAGTCCCGAGCGCGGCCTTACTTTCGTTGCGACCAGTACTTCCAACAATGTGGCCGTGTTACGAACGTTTCCTGCGATAGTGATGAGTGCTTCTGAGAACAGGGGATGTTGTTCCGCAAGGGAGTCCAGACGGTCACTTACTTTGTAGAGTTGTTGAACTTCGCGCAGGATCGCAATCGAAGGCATGGGGTCACGCTTTAACGGAAGCTCGACTGTCCTTATATATCGGTCGTCTCACTTCTTCTCTGGTGGGCATCATAGAAGCGGCGAAGACGGATGTCTGGTCAAATTCGACCACTTATGAGATTCGATTTGTACGGTGCCATACGCAGGATTGAGCGGCTTCGCGCTATGATTTGTAGGGATTTTACGGTCCGACTATTTCTTGCCGACACCCGCCCCAGCCCGATGGACACGATTGCTGTTGAAGTCGCTGGGACCTGGCGTTATCACCGGCGCTGCCGACGATGACCCATCTGGCATAGCCACATATTCTGTTGCGGGTGCGCAACTTGGAACCAATCTTCTTTGGACCGCACTGCTTACGTGGCCGCTGATGGCCGCAGTCCAAATGATGTGTGCCCGAATCGGAATGGTGACAGGGCAGGGCTTAGCCGGGAATTTCAAGCAGCGATTTCCGAGTTGGCTGCTGCGCGTTTTCATCGTAGCTCTGCTTGCCGCCAACACGATTAACATCTCCGCCGACCTCGCAGGCATGGCGGATGCTGCTGAAATGCTGTCCGGGATCAAGTCCTACTGGTTTGTAGTGGGTTTCGCACTCTTGATTTCGTGGGCAACGGTTCGGCTCCGTTATCATCAGATAGCGAACGTGCTCAAATGGCTGGTGCTGGTGCTCTTCGCCTACCCCATCACCGCGTTTGTGGTTGGCGCGGATTGGGGCCGGGTGATGCGGGATACCCTGGTACCGTCGATGCCGCATACCGGAGATGAATGGTCGATGCTGGTCGCGATTCTCGGCACCACCATCAGTCCGTATTTGTTTTTCTGGCAGGCGAGTGAAGAAGTTGAAGAAGAAAAAGCCGCAGGTCAGACTACGCTCGCTCAACGCAGAGGAGCAACGGTCCAAGAACTTCAGCTGAGGCGAATGGATGTGGGCGTCGGTACATTTTTCTCGAATTTGGTCATGTTTTTTATCATCCTGACCACTGCGATCACCCTCAACCGCCATGGCATCACGCACATCGAGACCACTCGTCAAGCCGCCGAAGCCCTTCGTCCCCTCGCCGGCAAGTTCGCTGCGACCCTGTTTACAGTCGGTATAGTCGGTGTCGGGTTTCTTGCCATCCCGACGCTGGCCGGCTCAGCCGCATACGCATTCGCGGAAACCCTGGGTTGGCGCCAAGGCCTGGACAAGAAGTTGAAGCAGGCGCGCTCGTTTTACACTCTCATTCTCCTTTCAACGGGAGTGGGTGTCGGACTGAACTTCGCAGGCATCAATCCTGTGAAGGCGCTCTACTGGACAGCTGTCATCAATGGACTGTTGGCCCCCTTCCTTCTCGTCGCAATCCTGATCGTCGCTTCGGACAAGAAGCTGATGCAGGGCCAACCGAGTTCACGCCTGGGATGGACCGTCGTGGCGATCACAACAGTGGCGATGTTCGCAGCGGGGATAGCCATGTTTGTCGTCTAGATTGCGGATCACGCTGGCGTCGAGTCGGCACGCTTGTTCGTGTCGTGACGGGGCTCTACGCCGTTCCGGCCCCGCCGCCACCCAGCCTTCTGGATCACTCACTGTGCTGTATAGTAACCGGATAACCAAACCAGCGGACCAGTGAAGGCTAACCCGGTGACACTACAATAACCCTTCGCTATGGGCCACTAAGATGCGTGCTAAGTCCAAGAAGAGCGCCGAGCGCCGGCAGGGGACGCCCGACCAAGTCAACTCCGGGAAGGACCTGGGAAACTTTACAGGGTTTGGACATTCTAGAATTACATCTCACTTCCGCGCCGCGCGGACGGGATATTCAACCGCGACCTACGATCCTCTAGCGGCTTTCCTTCCCAACCGGCTTTCTGTGTGGATACCGGCAGTTGCGAAATACTGGTTTCATGAGAAGCATGCGTTTCGCGATTACACAACGCAGGGAAAAGGAACCGGTATTTATCCGATCGATGACCGCGTCAAGATCAGCCTGGCGGGCGATTGGGGCACCGGGACCGATGAAGCGAGAATCGTTGCGGCCGCCATGGAAAAATCCGAGCCGGATTTCACGATTCACCTGGGAGATGTGTATTACGTCGGCGACGACAATGAGATGCGAGAAAACTTCCTTGGAGAGAAAACGAGTCCCTATGCGCCAGTAAAGTGGCCGATGGGCGCGAAAGGTGGCTTCGCACTCAATGGCAATCACGAAATGTACGCTGAAGGAAACGGCTACTGGAGAATGGTTCTGCCGAGGATGGGATTGAAAGAACGCGGCAGCGAATGGGGAGCGGGACAGTGGGCGAGCTTCTTTTGTCTCGAAAATAAACACTGGCGCGTCATTGGACTGGACACAGGCTACAATTCCACTCGTTTTGACTGGGGGAAAGTGCCACTGCTGCGGCGGAACAAATGGCTTCGCAAGACGACGTCGTTTAAGCCGGGGTGCAATCTTCCCGAGCCCCTGCTGGCATGGCTGAAGTCCTCCGTGAATCCGGATGGAGACAAACGCGGATTGATTCTGCTGTCACATCACGGGCCGCACTCGGCGTTTGAGGATTGGTACCAGATTCCAGCACAGCAACTTGCGAAGCTGATTCATCGGCCGGTGATTTGGTTTTGGGGCCACGAGCACAGGCTCGCGATCTACGAGAAGTTCAGCGTCATGAAGGGCATTGAGGCCCATGGGCGATGCATTGGCCACGGCGGCATGCCCGTCGAGCGTGGCGCAGTTCCCGACATTCCGGATTGTAGATGGCTCGCTTGGGATAACCGGCGTTACCCGAGCGACGAGGAAGTTGATGTTGGCTACAACGGATACAGCAACCTTTCCTTCAATGGCCCGGCGCTGCACATCGCATATTACGATTTGAAGCAATCGCTGGTCCTCACAGAAGATTGGCATATCGAGATCGAGTCGGGTGCGCTGGAGGGACCTGGCCTGAAGAAAGTACTTGACGATCCATCGCTGCATTGCCGGCAAGCTTAAGAAATCAAGCGAACCAAGTTAATTGCCAGAACTGTGCAGTTTGGACCAGTCAAATTGTTCTTGCCGAGCTTATGCTGTCTCTATCGACCTGGATCTATACGAGGAGAGATCACTGTGGCAACCAGGAGTGCTGTTCAGGCCTCCTGGAAAGAAACAATGGATTATGCCCCATAACGCCAATAAGCCGATACCCAAACTGGATAAAGCTCCCGAACCGCCCCTGTCACACCTAGGGGCGACACCTGACTCGGAGCGTGCCAGGAAGCCAGCGCTCGCCGATCCCGCAGCCACCGATCAGGAACTGAATCCCGGAGATCGCGTCGAGGGTCTGGGCAACTTCGGAATGCCGACTGGAGATTTCGGCACAGTGGAGCAAGCGAACGAAGATGACGCAGTCGTCAAATGGGATAATGATGGTCGTATGCGACTCCGCCAACCGTGGCTCAAGAAAATTTAGCCCGCCCCGGAAAAACTCGTACTCTTGATTTTGGGTGGCGCAGCGCTTCAAGCGCTGCGATAACAGGATTGTTTTCGGTACCGGCTTCAGCCGCTGGGTCATAACTTTGGCGTCGAAGCCACCCCGATCACTGGCCGTGGATTTTCTGGATGTTCCCCGCCAGTTCGAAGTCGTTCTTGGTGAGGCCGCCGGCACTATGCGTTGATAAATCGACAGTGACCTTGTTGTACGCGTTCGACCAGTCCGGGTGATGATTCATTCGGTCGGCCGCGAGCGCGACCCGCTTCATGAATCCGAATGCCTGCTTGAAATCCTTGAATTCGAAGACGCGGTGCAGATTTCCCTTCACCACGCTCCAGCCATCGAGCTTGCGCAGTCCCGCTGCCACTTCCTGTTTTGATAGCTTTCCTCTGCTCATGTGCCCTCCCGTCCCTAGGCAGCTTCAGTCTAATCGATTCTTCACCCGGCACTGAGCGAGCCGTTTCGGTTCCTGTTCGCTCTGCCCATATTTTCGGCGAGAGGCCGTAACGCGAAAAAACGGTCAATTCTGGCCAGTTTTCCGCACCCCGGAACTCGATACCAGCGACTCACAGGGCTCCGACGGAGAGGGAACTTCTCCAGAATCCGCAAGCGATCTCTGCTAGCATCTTTCCTGGCTTGGAATCGGATGACGGATTAACAGATCGGAACTTGCCCATTTACCACATGAAGAAGTAACCTGTTTGAACCGTAAGCAGGATCTCAGTTTGGCCGAGGAGAGTCTCGACATGAAGATGCGCCGATTTATGCTCTTGCTGTTGGTAATCGCGGACCTCGCGGCCTTGCCTCTGCTGGCCAAGGCTCAGTCCTCGGCCACCCCGCCGGATTCCCCTGGCACGGTGGCAAACACGCCCCCGGCGCAACGCGATCTGACGTACACGCGTCCGACCGAGAAAACGAAGTTCCACAACTACATCTTCGACATGATCGGCCCCTATCCCATCCTCGGCGCCGCGTTATCCGCTGGCATTAACCAGGCGGACAACACTCCACCAGAGTGGCGGCAAGGTGCGGAGGCTTATGGCAAGCGGTTCGGTTCCAATTTCGGCATCGCCGCCGTAAGCACAACGACGCGCTATACGCTTGCGGAAGTCTTTGGCGAAGACACTTTGTATTACCGCTGCGAGTGCAAAGGCTTCTTTCCACGGCTTAGTCATGCCATGATTTCGACTCTGGTAACACGTCGCGGCGACGATGGCCATCGTGTCTTTTCCGTCCCGTCTCTAGTCGCTCCGTATGCCGGCACCATGACCGCCGTCTATGCGTGGTATCCGAGCCGCTACAACGCCAAGGATGGCTTCCGAATGGGCAACTACACCCTGCTGGGATATGCCGGCGGAAACATCGCTCGCGAATTCATTTATGGCGGACCACACTCATTATTGTCTCGTCACATGCATCACGGACACGGAGCGCAAAATCAGGATTCAAAACCGTGATCTAGCCGTCGGGTGCCCACTCATCGCGTACTTTGCGATGAGTGGGATTCACTGCCGCCCGCGCCTACCTCTTCACCACAATCCCAATCCCTAATTCCCGCAACTGTCCCTCCGCCACCGGCGTAGGTGCTTCCATCATCAGGTCCTTGGCGGCGGCCGTCTTGGGGAAGGGAATTACCTCGCGTAAACTATCGGCTCCCGCCAGAATCATCACGATGCGGTCGAGGCCAAGCGCAATCCCGCCATGCGGGGGCGTTCCGTATTCGAGCGCTTCCAGGAAGAAGCCGAAACGCGAGCGCACTTCTTCTTCCGTCATTCCGAGCGCGCGGAAAATTCTGCTCTGCACATCCTGCCGGTGAATGCGGATCGAGCCCGATCCCAGCTCCGTCCCATTCAGCACCACGTCGTAGGCGAGCGCGCGCACCATGGCCGGATCGGTTTCCAGCTTATCCATGTCTTCATCGTGCGGCGAAGTGAACGGATGATGCGCCGCGTTCCACCGCCTCTCGCCTTCATCCCACTCGAACATGGGAAAGTTCGTCACCCACAGAAAGCGGAAATCGCCTTTCTGGAAAAGCTTGTGCCGGTCGGAATATTTCTGCGCCAGCGCCACCCGCAGCAGTCCGGCCGAGGCATAGATCGCCAGTTCCGCAGGCGTAACTTTGCGCTTGCTGGCCGGATGCACGTCTCCGGCTGTGCCCGGCTGTGCCGAGCCCACGACCAGCACCAGTAGATCGTCCGCCGCCGCGCCAGCTTTGTTGCGGATTTTCGCAGCTGCATCGGGGAATTTGTTCTCGATGCGCTTAAAATCTTCGAACACACGCGCTCCACCCTTCGCGACAAATAGCGGCTTGATGTCGTCGCGCTCCTTCCGCGAAAGCTCGCCAACGCGCGGAATGCGGATCGCAATCACCGGCAGATCTTTATGAATCGCCAACTGTTCCAGATCACCTGCCGCAAAACAATCGCCCACGTCGGTGAACGCAGGCACGCGCAGGTCAGGCTTGTCGATGCCGTATTGCCGGATGGCATCGTCGAAGTCCATGCGCGGAAAAGGCGTCGCGATCTCATGCCCCGCCGCCTTGAACGCCGCAGTCAGAAAGCTCTCGACCACCTCCCAAACCCGCTGCGGTTGCGGATAAGACATCTCAAGATCAATCTGGGTGAATTCCGGCTGACGGTCGGCGCGCAAGTCTTCGTCGCGGAAGCAGCGCACGATCTGGAAATACTTGTCGAAGCCCGAGATCATCAGGATCTGCTTAAACAGTTGCGGCGATTGCGGCAGCGCGTAGAACGATCCCGGCTGTACGCGGCTCGGGACGAGATAATCGCGCGCGCCTTCCGGTGTCGACCGCGTCATGAACGGCGTTTCGATTTCGAAAAAGCCCTGCGAAGCGAGATTGTCGCGAATCGCAAGCGCCACCTTGTGCCGCAGTTCGATGTTGAACTGCATGGCATCGCGCCGCAAATCGATGTAGCGATATTTAAGCCGCATTTCTTCATTTGCGAGCGCCGTGTCCGAGGGCAGGAACGGCAGTGGCTTCGACACGTTCAGAATGCGCAGCTCTTCCACCACCAACTCCACTTCTCCGGTTGGGATATTGGGATTGATCGTGTCGGCATCGCGCCGCTTGACCATGCCGATCGCCGCGATCACAAACTCGTTGCGCAGCGCTTCGGCCTTCTGATGAACGGAGGCATTCAATTCGTGGTTGAATACGACTTGCGTCACCCCGGTGCGGTCGCGCAGATCGACAAAAATGATCTGCCCCAGGTCGCGCCGCCGGTTGACCCATCCCATGAGCACAACTTTCTTGCCAGCGTCTGCGAGCCGAAGTGCCCCGCACATATGAGTTCGCCTGAGGTCGCCTAAAAAATCGAGCACGTTTTCGCCTTGTCCAGCTGAAATTCGTTTCCCTGAAATTACCGTGGTGAGCCGAAACGAGGATTATACGAAACGAAGATTATAAATGGCGGAGAGTCAGTACCCAGTCCCCAGTTTCCAAAACAAAAGATTTCGCAGCCGAATTATGCGATTTTACTGGGTGCTGGGTACTGGGTACGCGGTACTTCTATTTGTTCTTCGTGCATTTACCGTCCAGGACCGGGGTCCAGTTGGTGCCATCGGATGACATCTCAAATTTGTACGTGTAGGACGTCGGCGACAGAATCTTCTCGCTGAAACGGCCTTTCCCGGCTGGTTTCATGTCGCCGATCCAGGTCCACGCGTCGCCGTCCACGGTTCCCTTGGAGACAACGGCCTCGCCCATACTGTTGAACTCATTGTAGGTGTACTTCTTTTCGTCGGGATCATACCCCAGGAAGGCGATCCCGCTACCGTTCCCCATGGAAGCACTCTTCATCTGGGAATGAATGACGACAAAGTAGCCGCCCTCCATCCACTCGGCGTCCTGGGGGTTGCTCATTTTCCCGCCCGGTCCCATCGGACCCGGTTTCACGTCGGAGTCGCAAGCCCAGCTCCCGGTGAAGTAGTCGAGCTTCTTGTGGTCCGCTCCAGGCTTTGGCATGTTCATTTGCGCAGAAGCCGTGGCGGCGAGCAGCAGAGTAGCGAAGAACGTAGCGATGATAAGGGTCGGTGTGCATTTCGACGTACGCTTCATAGAGAATCCCTCCTGCCGAAGTAATTGATACCCCGGCAGCCGATGGTAGACACCCGGAACGCGCAAGTCAACGGGATCATTCAGACAGTTTGTGCGTTAATCCAGGTCGTTAGCGCTCCAAAGGTTGGGCGTGATCTGGCGGAATTTCAGTTTCCATTGGCCGTCGATTCTTGCCCAGGTGTCGGCCATGTGGCGATAGCGCGGGTGTTCTCCGGGGGCGATCAGGTTGTAGGCGACGACGGCTGAATCATCATTCAGTTTGACGACGTGGAAATCGTAGGCTCGCGTGTCCTTGGGCATCCCCTTTTCCGCGGATTCGACGACTTCACTTCTGTCGTAGAAGTCGCCATTCGTTGCGATGCCCTGGAAATCGTCCGCGACGGAGCGGTCGACCACGGTTGTTTGTTTGACCCGGGTCGCCTGCAGGAACTGCTTCTGCTGATCGATGAGTTGCTGGTCGAAGGCTGAGACCGGCTTGGAAGATGGAGTTTGAGAAAGAGCCAGGGTCACGCTAATCAGAACCGTGCCCAACGGTAAAAGAATGTAGCGCATGAGCGCCTCCAAGAGAAGCAGAATTACCCTGTGTTCCCCTGTGCCCTCTGTGGTAGGGACCTAAGAGCCTTCACCACAGCGGACCCAGAGGACGTCGAAGCTAAAGGCCAAAAGCTAAAAGCCCGCAAGCTACTTCCGCATAATCCGTTGCGCCAGTTCCGCGCGCGGAACTGTGACTTGTTCCCCGGACGCCAGATGCTTGAGCGCGAACGCATCCGCCGCCGTTTCGTTCTCGCCGACGATGAGGATATATCGCGCCTCCATCTTGTTGGCCACCTCGAAAGACTTTTTTAAGCGAAACGATTCGTCGCCGAGATCGACCACCAGATCATGCCGCCGCAGTTCGCGAGCCACGCGCGCGGCTTCGCGATTCATTCCCGCGCCGAGCGGAGCAATGTAGACGTCGGGTTTGCGCACGAAAGACCGCACGGCCGATTCCGCCGACTCGGTCAGCGAAAGCACCAGCCGATCTTCTCCGATAGCAAATCCAATTCCCGGAGCCGCCGGCCCGCCAAGCGCTTCCGATAGCCCGTCGTAACGTCCGCCGCCGAGGATCGCATTCTGCGCACCGAGGGCGCCATGCGTAAATTCAAACGCTGTGCTGGTGTAGTAATCGAGTCCCCGCATCAGGCGAGGGTTCTCGACGTAGGGGATCTGGACGGTGTTCAGGATTGTCTTTACTTCGTCGTAGTGAACGCGGCAGGCTTCGTCCAGGAATTCGGTGATGGTGGGTAGAGTTTTTATGATGGGTTGGTCTTCTGGAACTTTGCAGTCGAAGACTCGCAGCGGATTGGTTACGGCTCGGCGCTGGCAGTCGACGCACATTTTTTGTACTACGGGTGCGAGCGCCTGGCGGAGAGCTTCGTTGAATTTCTCGCGGTCGGCGGGACAGCCGACGGAGTTCAGTTCGAGCGTCCACTGGGTGATGCCTACGCGATCGAGCAGCGTGGCCAGGAGTTCGAGAATTTCCGCGTCTCTCGAGGGAGACTGGCTGCCGGCGGTGGCGGGGCCGATGACTTCCGCTCCGATTTGATAGAACTGGCGGTAACGGCCTTTTTGCGGACGCTCGCGGCGGAATTGAGGTCCTATATAGAAGAGCTTATTGAGGCCGCGGTCCCAGAGTTTGTGCTCAATGTAGGCGCGGACCACGCCCGCGGTATTTTCGGGGCGCAGAGTCAGGGATTGCCTCTTATCACTTTCGGCGCGGCCGCGATCTTCCCAGGTAAACATCTCTTTCGTGACGATATCGGTCTCTTCGCCGACTCCACGGGCGAAGAGTTCGGTGGACTCGAAGATGGGCGTGCGGATTTCGTGGAAGTTGTAGGCGCGGAACAGGTCGCGGACGGCGGCTTCGACGAAGTTCCAGAGCGCCGTTTCGGGCGGGAGAAGGTCGCGGGTTCCTCGGGGAGATTTGATAGTCGGTCGCTGGTCGCTGGTCATTGGTCGTGGGTCGCTTGATCGTTCGCTGTTCGTCATTCGCCAAGCCGTTGGCGTGAGACTTGTCATCCTCGTGTCACTGGGGACTTGATTAGTTTAACGTCGAATCGACATTTTGCGGATCTGGGCGAGTTGTGCTTTCTCAACCTAAGAGGGAAATCCAAGCGTTTCTGACTGCGCCCGAGCTCTATCAGAGATGGTCAGTGCGGCGTGCGGAAGAGCGGAACACTGGCGCGGTTGCTTCTTAAGGGTGTTCTTACGGGTTTCTTCGTCACTAGGAAAGAAGAGAAGAAGCCCCCTGAAACAAAAGCTAACAGCGATTGACAGAAGTCGCAAGTCACGTTGCAGAACTAAATCGGCCCGCCCACTCCGCGATGTTCGATTCCGGACGATTAGCCTCGATGCTTCGTCCGAGAAATTTCGCGGGCAGCCAGCCTTCAATCAGAAAGAAAACTCGAAAGCCGGTTGCCCGCCCATCGCATCCTATTGCACCACCTGGTTCACAACAGGGGATGCGCTCTTCGCGGAGAAGGTATCCCCCAAGTACTGAGCAGTGATCGGGTGCGTTCCAACCGCGAGAGTTGACTTGGTAATTTTAGCGACGCCACCGCTCAATGTCACCATTCCCAGCTTGGTTGTCCCGTCCATAAAGTTGACTGCGCCTGTCGGCGTTGGCCCGGTCGATGCAACTGTCGCCGTGAAGGTCACAGCCTGCCCGAATTGAGAAGGATTGAGGCTCGAGGTTAGGCTCGTCGCCGTCGTGTACTTAACCACCACCTGCGAGACCCTCCCGGTACTCCCCAGGAACTTTGCGTCTCCGGCATAAGTTGCACTGATCGAGTGCGTCCTAGCCAAGAGCGATGAGGTTGTGAACATTGCCTTTCCGCCCGAAAGCGCCGCTGAGCCCATAAAGGCCGTTCCATCATGGAACGCCACTAGTTCGCCGTCCGGAACCGAGCCGTCGCTCGAAGTCACGTCGCCTGTGAAGGTCACTGCCTGTCCGACATGGGAGGGTGACCCGGAAGTAGTTAGCGCGAGGGCTGTCGGTGAGAATCCCGAGGCATTTAGTAACACACCTACGCCGCCCGACGTCGTCACCAGCATATCCGGCCGCCCGTCCCCATTCACATCCGCACTTGACATCGAAGAGAGAATTGAGCCGCCGGCGCTATACTCCCCTGCCCCTTTGAAGGTGCCGTCCCCCTGGCCTAGAAAAACTCTTATCACCCCGTTCTTGAAGGAGTTGCAAAGTGTGCCGGAGGTGCAATTCGCGACCACTAAATCGGGTATGCCATCGCCGTTTACGTCCATCACCGCCACCGAAACCGCGTCTTCACCGCCTGAGGAGTAGATTGCCGGCGGCAGGAACCGACCGTTGCCGAGGCCCAGCAGCACGGCAGCGGTGTCGGCCCCGTCGTTAGCCACCAGAAGATCCAGCTTGCCGTCGCCGTTCGCGTCGGCAACTGTAACAAAAATGGCGGTCCCATGACTGTCATAGGCAACGTCTGGCTGGAAGGTTCCGTCGCCGTTTCCCAACAGCACCCCTATGCCGTCGGGGGTGCCGCTCTTAGCCACCACAAGGTCGGGCTTACCGTCACCGTTCAGATCCCCAACTGCTATCGAGCTGATATTTCTTGCAGGGTTCAGACCGTGGGTCACCGCAGATTGGAAGGTTCCGTTCCCGTTTCCTAGCAAGACACCCACTGAGCCACCACCTTTGGACGGGTCGATGAAGTTCGCGACGAGCAGGTCTGGTTTGCCATCTCCATTCACATCCGCAACCGCTACCGAATCGGCATCGATCGCGCCCGAGTCGTAGGTCACAGCTGCCTTGAAGGTTCCGTCGCCGTTACCTAGAAACACGCCCACCGATCCATTCTGGCCTCCGCCGTTACAAGCGTTGGGACCATTTGACGAGCAATTCGCCACCACCACGTCTGGCTTGCCATCACCGTTTAGGTCTGCGACTGCTATCGACCTCGCTTGCACTCCACCCGAGTCGTACGTGACCGCTGGCTGGAAAGTGCCGTCGCCGTTCCCCAGCAGCACACTCATTCCGCCGCCGCTGTTTGGACAATTGGTGTCAATGCGGCACAGATCGGCTACAAGCAAATCGGGTTTGCCGTCGCCGTTCACGTCCCCAATCGCAACTGAAGTAGGATCAATCCCCGCAGCGTAGTTGACGGGGGCGAAGAAAAAAACCGGGCCCGCGGTCTCGGTCGCCCAATTCCCGGCCAGAAGATCGGCTTTTCCAGACGCCAGGGTAGTTCCTCTTATCGGTGCCAGGGTGGCCATAGCGATCATTACGGTCAGAACTGCGATGAATGGACCGATACCACGGAGAACGTTAGCGCTGCGAGTCAGTTTACGGGTCATGGGAAACCTCCTGCGCCATGGAATCAGCGGCCATGGGTCCGGCTACGTACCAATCTGTTTGGGGCCCTCTTCGCGGAGACAGCATCCCCCAAGTACTGAGCGGTGATCGGGTGCGTACCGACTGCTTCAGGGTTGTCGTTAAGGCTGCACCACCTGGGTAACCTTTCCGAAACTCGGCTTGAATTTTGCATCCCCAGTGTAAGTTGCTTTGATCGTGTGCGTCTTCACGGTTAGCGAAGAGGTTGTGAACGTTGCCACACCGCTCGTGGTGGTACCGGTTCCGATTGTGGCTGTGCCGTCGAAGAACGTGACCAGCTCACCGTCGGGGACGGTGCCATAGGTCCATTTCACTGCCGCAGTAAACATCACGGGCTGCCCGACATGTGAAGGCGACCCGGAGGTGGTCAAAATCGTCTGAGTTGGGACAAGGCCCACATATTCTATTAGCGTGGCGGATGTGCTGGTGGCATTATCCGCATCACCGGAGTAAGTGGCCGTGATCGGGTGGGTGCCTGATCCTGAATAAGTTGCTTTGTAAACTGCCTGACCACTAAACAACTTAGCTGTAGTGGTCGACGTGTTGTGCTTAAACGCTACTGTTCCTGTCAGCGGTCCGCCCGATTGGTTCGTCACGGTAGCTGTATAGATGACTTGTTGGTTGACCGCCGCCGGGTTTACGTTTGAGACCAGTGAAGTTGTTGTAGGGCTGTGGGGGCCCGTATCGTTCATAAGTACCCCTACCGAGCCGT
>Ga0207146_10073_pt1 | contig 26397 bp, 22 predicted proteins | sample Alteio_BWMinHeat_36_FD_153539 | JGI IMG/M metagenome (GOLD analysis project Ga0207146, IMG submission 153539) | Enriched cells from forest soil in Barre Woods Harvard Forest LTER site, Petersham, Massachusetts, United States -... | ecosystem: Environmental > Terrestrial > Soil > Temperate forest >...
AAGCCCTTCCAATAGAGCATAGATTGGCGCAGTCACAGGTGCCCATGTCTTTTTGAAAATGGTTACGAATGCGAAAATTATTCCACCGATCAGCCCGGTCCACAAAAGTGGAAGCACATTCACCACAGAATGTGTCTGCATGAATCCATGCCATGTCCATGCCGCAGTTGCTGTTGTGCAAAGCAGAAGTATGCCTGTTTTATTGACTGTTCCATTCAGCGTCATCGCCTCGTCGAGCGCGACGTGCTGCCCCTGAAATATCTTCTGATTCAAGGCAGGATTTGACGTTCTCATCAACTGAGCCATGATTTCTCTCCTCTGCTCATACAATTCCTATCATGAAGTAGCTCGTATACTTCGATTTTAACGACTTGCTCGATTTTTAGATTGACGCATTGGCTATTCATGAGAAGCTTCTTCATATCCGTTGCAGGCTCGAAACGGTTTCAAGCCTGCTGGAAAGGTGCCGTAAGATGGGCAGCCTGATTGCTCAATATCAGGTTCCTTTTCAGCGTGAAGATAACCGGTAGTCCCGAGGGAAGGGAATTGACAGAATTTCGCTTCCCACCCAGCAGGATTCGAGTGCCGAGTTCGTGCGGGGGCCGTACTCAAGAGACCACTAGAACCGTGCACTCACAATGGAGGCCGAAGTCGGTTCCATTCTTTGATGTGTCAAGATTTCTGCTGGGGATGAAGCAGAGGGTAATTCATTGGCGCTTCTAACTCCTGGAAGTCCTCTTTTGAGAATGTTTTCGAGCAGGCGTTATTTTCAGGGGCTTGTTGTTCGATCCGGTGTTGGCCGGGATTCGAGTAGAAGAGCGGATGACGAGTGCCGGCTCAAGGACGACGCTTCGCACCGGTGGCTGTTCTTTTGCCCCAATGAGATCGAGAGCAATCTCGGCGGCGCGTCGGCCAATTATGTGGCTGTGTTGATCGATGCTTGATAGGGGAATTCGAAGAGTGCTGTCATAATGCAGGTTTCCGCAGCCGATGATGGCGACGTCCTCGGGTATTCGCAGGCCGGCATCCAGAATGGCATCCATAGCACCGATTGCAAGCGGATCGTTGTAGCAGAACACACCATCCGGTCGTAGACCGCGCTGAAGCAAGACGCGCATGGCTTCGGCTCCTTGCTGTCTGCTATTTGTATCGACGCTCGTGCTGCTGATGACATAATCCATGGAATAAGGGAGGCGATGGTGCTGAAGAGCCTGTTTATAGCCTTTCAGGCGGCCTTCGCCAGTACTATTTTTTCGTCCGCGAATATGGGCAACACGGCGACATCCTGCCCTGATCAGGTGTTCGGTTGCAATGCGGCCAGCCGCCACATCGTCAACACCGACAAAATTGGATAACGTGCCGGGAAAGTTGCGGTCAATCAGAACATACGGTTGACCATGTTTCCTGAGTTGACTAAGGTGATCCCCGGACATCGCGGTCGACGCAATTACGAGAGCATCCAGCTGCCGAGCCAATAGTTGCCGGATCTCCTGCAATTCAAGGCCAGCGTCTTCGTCAGAAGATGAAATGATGAGTGAGTAGCCACGAGGCTGGATCACTCGGGAAATAGCCTTGGCAATTTCGGCAAAGAAGGGATGAATCAAATCAGGGACGATGAGTCCTATGAGATAACTACGACCTGTAACAAGGCTGCGGGCCAGAATGTTCGGTTGGTAATCAAGGTCCTGCACACGCTTCAGAACCCGAGCCCGTGTCTCTTCTGAAATATCCGGATGGTTCCGCAAAACCTTTGAGATCGTGACCACGGAGAGGCCAAGCTCCGTTGCGATATCTTTCATGCGGACACGCATACCCTGCACTATACAAGGCGCCCGAATGGCCCGCATTCAGCGGGTTGTCTGCTGAAATAACCGGACGAATCGCCAATGATGGATGCGGACTGCCAAAGATCAGAGCTGCATTGCAAACCGGCACACGGCCGGCCGCGAAATTCTTCCCAACTCTGCCGCGCGAGTCCTTAAATCGTCTGCGGGCAAATCGGCAGCTTTATGCTTTTCCGGATGCAGGTAGATTGACAAAAATTCATACAAAAATTGCTGTTGAGGAAAACATTTTATCGGGTTCGCGATCAGAAGCAGAAAAAGCGACACGCACCTCTGATCTCGATGGTTAGCCGCGTTTCACGATATTGCCCGCGTACGGGATACCTTTCTAATGGCTCGAAAGCCTGACTCATGGGAAGAATGGCCTTGACAGGCTACATTTCCCGCGCCTATCGTTAGTCGCGATTTCGATAAAGTAAACGTAAAAGTCAGCGTTTTACAAACCTGTCATACAAGAACGGGTTTTTAACTACCTTTCAGTTGATCAGGAGGTCCCGAAATGAGCAAACGTTTTCTCGAATTTGCTATTTTTTTTCTTCTCTGCACATCAGTCCTCCACGCGCAGTCGAATGAAGGAGCGCTGGGAGGCACGATCCTCGATCCCACGGGGAATGCGGTCGCTGGAGCGGTGGTATCCGTCACAAATGTCTCGACCGGCCAGTCCAACCAGACCACCGCCACAGCGACAGGCAACTATCACTTCCCGGCGCTGCTGGTCGGGGTCTACAACGTCAGTGTCTCTGCTGCCGGCTTCAAAACTGCGGAAAGAAGCGGCGTCGCGGTCCAGATCCAATCGACTACCTCGCTCGATATCGGACTCATAATTGGATCTTCGTCCGAAACCGTGGAGGTGAATGCGAACGCGCCACAGCTGCAGACCCAGAGCTCCGATGTCGGTACGGTGGTCACGCAGAGGCAGGTGCTCGATCTGCCGCTGTCGACCAATGGCGCGGCCATTCGCAACTCGCAGGACTTCGTTTTCCTGACGCCTGCCACGTACGGCACGGGAACCAACGGTGGGACGTTTGAGGGTGGAATCTCCGGCGGTCAGGCCTTTGGCAGTGAAATTCTCTTTGACGGCGCAAGCCTCCAGGTCAAGAGCTTTGGTGATGGCTTTGCCAACGAAATCCTGCCATCCGTAGAGGCGACCGGCGAATTCAAAGTCCTTGTGGGCGGCATTCCCGCTCAATATGGCAGAACCACCGGCGGCGTTCAGAGCTACACGTCGAAATCCGGCACGAACAGCTTCCATGGCGGAGCCTTCGAGCTTTTTCGCAACACGGCCCTGGACGCGAATACCTGGTTTAACAATCTCAGCATCGCCCAGGACGGGAAAAATTCTGGAAATCAGACTCCAGCGGACAAGAAAAACAATTACGGCGTTCTGCTCGGCGGCCCGGTCTGGATTCCTAAGGTCTATGATGGCCGCGACAAGACCTTCTTTTTCTTTGCCTGGGAGCAGTTTCGTCAAAACCAGGGCTACCAGGAGCTGATTACGATTCCAACGCAGGCGAACCTTGCCGGCGACTTCAGCCAGAATCTGACATCTACCGCTCTCGGCACGAACCCCTGCGATGGGTCGACCATTTATCAGGGCCAGATTTTTGATCCCTCGACTACGCGCACTCTCCCTGACGGCACCCAGTGCCGCACGGCTTACCCGGGCAATGTCATCACTGGGCCGCTGAGCTCGGTCGCGACTGCTATCGCGCAGTATATTCCGAAGCCAACGAACGGCGCCCTCGTGAACAATTACAACTTCACCGGAACGTATCCGATCATTAGTACAGCGGAGACGATTCGCATCGATCAGTCTTTTGGCGCGAAGGACAAGATCTTTGGTTCTTATAACGTGCGCGACAACGTACGCAACAACAACATTGGTGGCCTTCTCCAGCTTCCGCTCAGCAATTTCCTCACCTTCCAGGACCTCCCCACTCATATTGTGCGCATTGGATATGACCACATCTTTTCGCCCAGCGTGCTCAATCACCTCCTGATCGGCTATACCCGTGTTTTGAACAAAGAAGCTTTTATCACCGCAACGCAGGGTAAGGATTGGTCACAGGCCCTTGGATTGCCGGGCGGAAGCGGACCGCTCTTTCCCGGCATCGGCATCAGCGAAGGCAGCACGGTAAGTTTTGGAAATATCGAACCCCTTTCCAATCAGGGCTACAATTCCAAAATTTCCGATAACGCCTACTATGTGGGCGATAGCATCGCCTGGTTGAAAGGCCGCCATAATATTTCGATTGGCGGTGAGTGGCGCTATGCGTTGTCGATATCGGGTTTCGTGAGTCTTACAAATGGCAATTTCTCTTTCGGGAGGGAGCAGACGGCCGCCACTATCGACACATCCTCGGCCAGCGGCAACGGCGTTGCAAGTTTCCTTCTGGGCCAAGTGTCCAATGTCTACTCCACGAACAGTCTGGTAACCGTCAGGAATGTCGGTCAGTACTTTGCAACGTATGTTCAGGACGAATTCAAAGTCAACCGCGATTTGAATCTTTCCCTCGGCCTGCGGTATAACGTGGACCTGCCTTTCAAAGAAGGACACAACATTGGCTCTCAGTTCAATCCCGATTTCATCAATCCAGCCACCGGAACCCCCGGGGCGCTGGTCTTCTCCGGCAATGGGCCCAATCGGGACGGCTTCAGCTCACGCTGGTCCGATGTTTATTACAAGGCCGTCGAGCCACGACTTGGCATAACCTGGGCGCCGAGTGAATTCAATCACCAAACAGTATTTTCTACGACCTACAACATCCTGAATGCGCCGATCCTGGAATGGCAGCAGATTTACGCTGGAATTCCGGCTGGATATTCGTTGACCGGCCAGTTCAACAACCTTTCCAATCCCTTCGGCGCCGCCTCGCTGCTGGATCCTTCCTCTACTGTGAGCCCAGGCATCGTGAACCCAGGCACGTATGGAGTTCCGTCTGCCGGTAATAGCGTGAACTTTGATCGTAGCCAGCTGAACGGACAGTCCATTCCGTGGAGCCAGCGCGGTTTCGGACGCCCAGGTTTCTATCAGACGTGGAGTGCCAACATGCAGCAGCAGGTGGCGACCGATCTTATATTTACCCTGGGCTACCTCGGTTCCCGAGGGACGCACCTTCCGTCGAATCAACTGTCGCTCAACAACATCAATCCCTCAAATTTCAGACTGGGCGCGACGCTGAACAATCAGGCCACTACCTTGCCGTATGCAGGCTTCAACGGAACGGTCGCTCAATCGCTGCGGCCCTTTCCCCAGTACGCCTACATCAATACGGCGGCCTATGGCGAGAACGATGGCCAGTTGAGTTATAACGCGATGATCGCCAAGCTGGAACGGCGTTTCCACAATGGACTGAATCTACTGGCGTCCTACACCTGGTCGAAGATCCTCACGGATACCGGCAACATTATCGGTGGGAGTCTAGGCGGTGCCTACACGGCGAATATTCAGAATCCCTTTAACATGAAGGAGGAGAAGGCGGTTTCGCCTCAGGATGTACCTCAGATATTTGTTGTCAGCTACCTTTACGATTTGCCATTCGGAAGGAACAAGGCTTTTCTCAATCAGGGCAAGCTCTTGAACTATTTCGTCGGTGGATGGTCATTCACGGGCATTCAACGCTATCAAAGCGGCCAGCCAATTGGCTTTTCTTCCGCCACCGGCGTTCCCGGCTTCAATAACGGAATTCGCTGGAACCTGGTTCCGGGGCAGCAAATCCAGTCCCGAGCGCGCATAAACAAATCATTCAATCCTGCAATTTCGGGCCAAGACATCTGGTATAACCCACTGGCGTTCAGCGATCCCAATGCGGATGTGACCGCCGCATCGGGCAGGCCCTACAGTTTCGGTAATAAGCCGGCTTTCCAGTCCAACGACAGGTCTTTCCCCTATTACGAAGAAGACTTCGGACTGATTAAGAGGACGCCGATTACTGAAAGGGTCGGTATTCAATTTCGTGCTGAATTCTTCAATGCGTTCAACCGCCATGTCTTCGGGAATCCGGACACGAATCCATACGATGCCGGCTTCGGCACCGTGGGAGGCCTCAACAACAGTCCTCGAGCAGGACAGTTGACTCTCAGACTCGAATTCTGACCTCCCTTTGGAGGCGAGGTTCGCGAGGAGCCGGATGCAATCAGGCTCTTTGCGAGCTTCGCCTCATCTTTTCACAAGCAAGTCTAGAACTGGTGACCGCGTGAGCGACTGCATCCCGAGCGGGATCTCACGTAAATCCAACATTAACTACAACTACGATCCGATTTTGAATTTCGATACATGCAGAACACCGGCGGTAACTGTCAGTTCACCCGAAGACGATGCGGATGGCTCTAAGACATGTGCTCACGTATGCAAGAAAACCCTGCTCCCTGTTCTTGCTCCTGATGGGAATAAGCTGCCTACGGATGTTGGCCGCTTCTGAAGCGGCAACTCCGGTTCGTGAAGCCGACGCGGTCTGCGCGAATTGCCATCGTGAAATCTTCCGCACCTACCTTGCTACACCCATGGCATTGACGAGCGGGCTGGCCGCCGAACGTCTTTTTCCCGGAACTCTCCTGCACGCTCGTTCAGGTCTGGAATATCAAATATCCATTCAAGAAGGTGTTGCGAGGTTGAGTTATCGCAAGGCGAGTGATCCTGCCATCCGTGGTCGAGAGCAACTCGATTACTTCCTCGGTTCCGGCCATCTCGGCCTTACATATCTCTATCAAAAAAACAACTATTTACTGGAATCGCCGATCGCCTATTACCCCGATCTGAACACTTACGCGATGAAGCCGGGCCTTGAGAAGATCGAGCACATGCCGGGAGCGCTCACCGTAAACGCTACGTGTTTGCGTTGCCACATGAGTGCCGTGCAGCGACCAGACCCAGGTACGGAAAATCGCTACCAGGGATTGCCATTCCTTCATGTCGGCATTACCTGCGAGAGCTGTCATGGAGACACGCGCGCGCACGTATCGACCAGTGGAGCCGCGGAAGTAGTGAATCCTGTCAAACTAGAGCCTGCAAAGCGCGACTCGATCTGCATCGTCTGTCATCTCGAAGGTGCGACGAGTGTCGAGCGCTACGGCCGCTCTGTCCTTGATTTCAAACCGGGGGAGAATATTGCCGCTTACATTTCCTACTTCTCCTATTCGAGCGAAAGCAACACAAAGCGTGGTGTGAGTGAGATCGAGCAGTTCAACTCAAGCAAATGCAAGCGGGCGACGGGCGCTGAAATGTCGTGCATGAATTGCCACGATCCGCATCGTTTCCCACTTCCCGTAGAGCGCGTAACCTTTTACCGCAGCAAATGTCTCGCCTGCCACATGCAACCGAAGTACGCGAACAACCACTATGCAAGTAATCTGGATTGCGTTAGTTGCCACATGCCAAAGATTGGCGCGAAAAACATTCCGCATGTAGCCTGGACTGACCACCGCATCCGCCAGCATCCAGACCAGGCTGAATCTAACGCGGGCAGTATAGAGGACAGGACGGAATTAGTACCCATCCTGCCCGATAGCAGTAACCCCCGCGATCTCGCGCTGGCCTACTACAACCTGACCGTTAATGGAAATACTGAGGTAAGGGCGCGCACTATGGCTCTCCTATCGGCCGAAGCGCGCTTGTCTTCCGACGATACGGCTGTGCTTCGCGCGTATGGCATCCTCACCGAGTGGAATGGCGATCGCGCTCTTTCGGAGAAGCTTTATCGGGCTGTGCTCAATCAAGACGCCACCTCTCTGACGGCCACGACCAATCTCGGCACATTGCTGGCAAAATCCGGCGACCTTCTAGCGGCAGCCGCGCTATGGCGTCCAGTTTTCACACGCAATGAGGACATACTTGGTCTGGGAGAAAACCTGGGTACGCTAGAATGTATGCTCGGCGAGAAAGACCGCGCTCTCAATGTGCTCAAACGGGTCTTGATCTACAGTCCGGATATGCCGGAAATACGAAACAGGCTCAAAACAATCGAATCGACAAGCCAGTGTACAAAGCTCGATGAACCGTCCGCGCCCCGATAGGCGAGGCGTGGGATACTGGCTTCCGGCAATTTCTGTATCCTTACACCAACTGTTGAGTCAGTCTGCATCAGACATTTCATAGCGAGGAGAATCGTGGTCATGAGCAAAGAGGTCAATCTGGCAGCACTCGGCAAGTTTGCCGAAGCGGTGAATACGGGAAACTTCGATCTATTCAAGGAAGTTGTAGCTGCGGAAAACATCGATCATGACCCGGCTCCTGGTCAGGTGGCCGGGCCAGAAGGCTATCGAATGTTCTTCTCGGAGATGCGGATCGCATTTCCAGATTTGAATGTCGCACTGGAGACAATGGTGGCGGATGAACAATCACTCGCTTTTGCCTATACGCTGACTGGCACGCACGATGGCCTACTCATGGGAATTGCGCCAACAGGCAAAAAGATAAAAATCCGCGGCCTGCAAATATCGAGATTCAAAGATGGGAAGATGGTGGAGCGATGGGGGAGCTCGGACGAATTGGGGATGCTCCATCAACTGGGCGTGCTGCAAAGGTCCTAGATTTCGTTGCAGCTCTCTGCGCCCTATCCTATGATCGCGAACCACGCTCCATCGCTTTGACTGCCTGGTCCGTTGTCAGGACTGATGGGCGAGAAACGCGTAATGAATGAGCGCTGCCGTATAGCCATAGGCCCACTCCGGATGATGTGAAGCCACCGTGCGTCTTTTTACGACTGCGAACCCTCGCTCCAGCAGTTCTCGCAAATGAGATTCGATGCACATGTTGGCCAGCATTCCGCCAGGAATGACCCTGCTGATTCTCCTTTTGCGTAGCTGAAGAACGAGGTCGGGGTCCCATGCAGGGCTTGTTCGGAGAACTAGAGTCGCGATACTTTGCAATCCAAGGGGCGAATCAAGTGAATTCACTTATCTCAGTGAATGTCGGCCTCCCGCGCGACGTCGAGTGGCAAGGCAAAGTGGTTCACACTGCCGTCTGGAAGCGGCCCGTTTCCGGACGAGTCATGGTGCGCCGGCTCAACATTGATGGCGACGGACAGGGAGACCTTGCAGGACACGGTGGAGAGCACCGGGCAGTGATGGTGTATCAACTCGAATCCTACCGGCATTGGGAAGCCCACCTTCAGCGGAAAGATTTCGAGTATGGTCAGTTTGGTGAAAATCTGACGGTCGACGGACTCGCGGACAACGAAGTCTGCATTGGCGATCACTATCGAATTGGTGATGCGCTGTTCGAGGTGACGCAGCCGCGTGTGACTTGCTATCGCGTCGGCATACGAATGAACAATCCGCAGATGCCCTCGTTGCTTGTCTCTCATAAGCGACCAGGCTTCTATTTTCGCGTGATCGAGGAGGGCGAGATCGGCGCGGGGGACGAAATCATCAAGATTGCTGACGGGCCGGAAGGCGCCACGGTTGCTGAGATGGATGCTCTGCTTTATCTTCCCGGGCATCCGCTCAATCGACTGCAACGTGCGTTGCGTATTCCATCGCTGAGTACGGGTTGGAAGCGATCACTCGAAGCATTGATCGCGGCAGCGGACGCCGACAAACAGGGCGGGAATGCAGGTCTCGCTCCTTCTACAGAGCCGGCGCCTCTGTGGAAGGGATTCCGTTCTCTGCGAGTGGCTGCGATCCAGCGAGAGAGCGTTGATGTGTTGTCGTTTGTCTTGGAGTCGAAGGATCAATCACCCTTACCAGCACCGCTCCCAGGGCAGTTTCTGGCCTTCAAGATCGAGCCGGGCAAAGGCGCGACTCCAATCCTGCGAAGCTATTCGATGTCCGGCCCTCAGGGTATCGGTACATATCGCATCAGCGTGAAGCGTGCCGACGGTGCAGGAAGCCGGTACTTCCACGACTACATTCACGCTGGCGATGTTCTTGACGTAAGCGCGCCGAGGGGCAGCTTTACACTTGCGCCAGGCGGCAGCCCCGTAGTCTTGTTGAGTGCGGGGATCGGTGCAACGCCGGTGCTCTCGATGCTGCACTCGCTCGCATCTGCTTCTGATGGTTTGTTGAGGCAGATTTGGTGGTTGTACGGCGCCCGTAATGGAGCGGAACACCCTTTCGCTGCCGAAGCCCGGAAACTTCTGGCCATGCTTCCGCACAGTCACTCGTTTATCGTGTACAGCAAGCCCGAAGATGCAGATCGTCTGGGCCAGGACTATGACGCGCAAGGGCATTTAAATCTTTCGTCATTGCAAGAACTCCAGGTGCCGAAGAATGCTGACTTCTATCTCTGCGGCCCCGCCGGTTTCCTCGTGGAATTGACTTCCGGCTTGCAAGCCTGGGGTGTCCGGGATGCCTGCATTCATTCGGAAACCTTCGGAGCTGGATCGTCAGTAACACCGGGCATTGCCAGCATCCAATCTAAGCCGTCCCATCCACCGGTCGGAACTCCCGGAGCCGGTCCAAAGGTTTCCTTTACGCGGAGTGGCCTCTCAGTGCCATGGAATTCGCAATTTCAAAGTCTTCTCGAATTTGCCGAAGCCTGCGATGTTCCTGTCAGGTGGGCCTGCCGGACGGGTGTCTGCCATATGTGTGAGTCTGGCTTGATCGACGGCAGAGTTTGCTACGCACCTGAGCCACTCGATCGACCTGCCGAGGGCAATGTCCTAATCTGCTGTTCTACTCCGCAGTCAGAGATCGAACTGGACCTCTGACAGACGTACCGAGCCTGCTACAAACCCAGGTCACTTAAACCTGGGTGGTCGTCCGGCCGTCGTCCGATCGACCAATGAAATTTACGTTCAGACTCTTTGATAGGTAGATCATTGATGCTCGCGTGGCGTGCATACATAAGACCCTGCGCGTCAAATTCCCAGTTCTCGTTGCCATAGGCACGAAACCAGTTTCCTGAATCGTCGTGGTATTCGTAGGCAAAACGCACCGCAATGCGATTGCCCGTGAACGCCCACAACTCCTTGATGAGCCGGTAGTCTAGTTCTCTCGCCCACTTCCGCGTCAGGAATTGAGTGATCTGCTCACGTCCCGTGACAAATTCTGCACGGTTCCGCCATCGCGATTCGATCGTATATGCATGCGCTACTCTCTCCGGGTCGCGCGTGTTCCAACCATCCTCTGCGAGACGAACTTTCTGAATGGCTGTCTCGTGGGTAAACGGAGGGAGTGGGGGACGTGAGGACATTGTCATTGCTCCTTCAAACTTTCGAGTTACTGCGCAATTCAGAAAGCTCCTTGCGCAGCTTTTCATTTTCCAACTCCACCGTTTTGACACGGTCCTCGATCGCGTGCATACCTTCGCGGATCTCATCCGCTGTATAACGTGGCGTGATGTGCTGCGGGCAGTTCCAGTCGTAGGCTTCGACATGGATGACGAACACCCTCTCGATCACCGCCCGATATCCCGGCACGCGGACACGGTCCAGCCAGCCCTTTGCTTTCTCACCTTCGAAGATCTCCACGCGGCCCAGTATCTTCAGGCGAGCCTGCCGGGGATAGTCGACCATGATGAGAGCCACGCGGTTGTCGCTCAGCAGATTGCCCGTGCTGATGAACTGCTTGTTTCCGCGATAATCTGCGAGAGCGAGCGTGTGATCATCGATGACTTTGAGAAAGCCTTTTGGACCGCCGCGATGCTGGACATACGGCCACGCTGTTGCTCCTATTGTTGCCCAATAAAAGCTGTCGCGTTCGACAAGAAACTCAGTCTCGAACTCTCCGAAGCGATTGTGCGAAACTCCTGAATTCTCCATTCGCTCGTACTGCCGACGGCTTCCGTAACGCTCCTGCAGTTTCTTGACGAGGGGAGTGAAGACCAGCGAACCAAAGCTCATGAAATCTTTCCTAGTTTTCTGGAGTCGCGCAGCCAGTTCTATTGGATGTCAGCGTTTCTCATTCGATCCAACCAACTTGCTCCAGTATAAGTTTTGACCATAGGCCGACGCTAAAACATTGCCTGCTATGGCCTTGTATTAGATAGATGATCTTAAACTTCGAGAGTTTTCTATCATTTTCACGCTACTAGTAGAAAGACCTGATAGCATACGGGGGCTGTTTCCCCCCAACGATCGTCCGGAGCGAAGGAGAGAGCTATGACCCCTGAAGCGCAGAAGCGTTCCCCCCTCTCGTATGTTGAGGTTACTGAACAGAAACGGCTGAACGAAGCTCGTGAACAGGCTATTCCCTGGAAAAAGTGGGGACCCTACCTCAGTGAGCGGCAGTGGGGCACGGTACGCGAGGATTACAGCGCTGACGGCAATGCATGGGATTACTTCACGCACGATCAATCCCGATCACGCGCCTACCGGTGGGGAGAAGATGGGTTGGCCGGTTTCTCCGACGACAAGCAGCAGCTTTGTTTCGCGCTGGCGCTGTGGAACGGGCGCGACCCCATTTTGAAAGAGCGCTTGTTTGGCTTGACCAACAGCGAGTCCAATCACGGTGAAGACGTCAAGGAATACTACTTCTACCTCGACAGTACTCCTACGCACTCGTACATGAAGTACCTTTATAAATACCCGCAGACGGAGTATCCCTATCGCGATCTGGTAGAAACAAACCGGCGGCGTTCGCGCGAAGAGATGGAGTACGAACTACTCGATACGGGTATTTTCGATGAAGATCGTTATTTCGATGTCTTTGTGGAATATGCCAAGGCCGATCCGGAAGAAACGCTGGTCCGAATCTCCGTCCACAATCGAGGACCGGAAGTAGCCCAACTCCATCTGCTTCCGACTCTATGGTTCCGGAACACATGGTCCTGGGCCGATGGCGAACCGAAGCCTGTGCTGGGTCAGATCGCTGAGAACGGGATTCACGCCTCTCATCCGCAACTCGGTGATCACGTATTACAGTGTGAGGGCGCGGCAGAGCTACTCTTCACCGAGAACGAATCGAATGCAGATCGTCTTTGGGGACAGCCCAATGCCTCGCCCTACGTCAAAGATGCCTTTCACCGATACGTAATCTCCGGCGCACACGATGCCGTCAATCCTGAGAAGAAGGGAACTAAAGCCGCAGCTCATTACGTATTAGATGTTCCGGCGGGAGGAAGCAAGGTTGTCCGTTTGCGGCTGAGTGCGAAGCCAGCGGCCACCGCATTCGCCACGTTCGATCAGATCTTCGACAGCCGTCTCGCGGATGCAAATGAGTTTTATGAACGGATCACTCCAAATAACCTGAGCGACGATGAAAGCCGCGTCCACCGCCAGGCTCTAGCCGGAATGTTGTGGAGCAAGCAGTATTACTATTTCGATGTCGATAAGTGGCTGAGCGAGCATGACGCTCATCCCCTGGTGGGAACTGGCAAGGGGGTCTCCCGTAATGCTGATTGGTTCCACATGCTGAACCGCGACGTCATCTCCATGCCGGACAAATGGGAGTATCCCTGGTATGCAGCATGGGACCTGGCCTTTCACACCATTGCGCTCTCGCTGGTAGACTTCGACTTCGCCAAAGATCAGCTCCTGCTCATGCTGAGAAACCTGTATGCCCATCCGAATGGGCAAATCCCGGCGTATGAGTGGAATTTCAGCGACGTGAACCCTCCCGTACACGCCTGGGCGACCTTATTTCTTTACAGGATTGAGACACAGCTGGGCCGCTCCGACCTGCGCTTCCTGGAACGCTCCTTCCAGGGACTGTTGTTGAATTTCAACTGGTGGGTCAATCGCAAGGATCCGCAGGGGCGGAACGTATTTGCGGGCGGCTTCCTTGGGCTCGACAACATCGGGGTTTTCGATCGCAGTGCGCCTCTGCCGAATGGTGGGCACATGGATCAGGCCGACGGCACCGCATGGATGGCATTCTTCTGCCTGAACATGCTGGAGATTGCGCTTATTCTGACTGAGTACGACCCGATGTATGAGGAGATGGCATACCGCTTCATAGAGCATTTCGTTTGGATCACCTACGCCATGGATCGTATCGGCGAGAACCACGACGAAATGTGGGATTCAGCGGACGGGTTCTTCTACGATCTCCTCCATTTCCCAAATGGCGATGCCATGCGTTTGAAGATCCGCTCAATGGTGGGACTGCTACCCTTATGTGCTGCAACCGTATTCGAGCCGGGCCTTGCCGCGAAACACCCTAGAATTTTGGAACTGATCGCCTTGTTCCGGCAGCGCCATCCGGAAGTCGCGAAAAAGATCGCTACAGCTGATGACCCGAACGTCGGCGGATACGAAGGGCGACGGCTGGCGTCGGTCTGCAACAAGGAAAAGCTTCAGCGCATTCTGGCTTACATGCTCGACGAAAACGAGTTTCTCAGCCCGTATGGCATACGCTCTCTATCGAAATATCACCTCGAGCATCCCTTCGTGATGCATCTCGACGGACAGGAATATAAAGTTCAATACCTTCCGGCCGAATCGAACACTGGCATGTTTGGCGGCAACTCCAACTGGCGTGGGCCAATATGGATGCCTGTCAATGGCCTGTTAATACGAGGGTTACTGCAGATGTATCCGTTCTATGGCGACGACTTCAAAGTCGAGTGTCCGACTGGCTCTGGGAAGTACATGACGCTGTTTGAAGTAGCGAAAGAAATTAACCGCCGGTTGGCGAGCATGTTTCTCCGCGACGCCAATGGCCGACGTCCGGTCTACGGGGGAACGAAGAAGTTCCAGGAAGATCCGCACTGGCGCGATTACATCCTATTCTACGAGTACTTCCACGGCGACAATGGCGCCGGGTTAGGGGCAAGCCACCAGACGGGATGGACAGGGCTTGTCGCTCGCGGTCTTGATCTCTTCGCGCGGCTAAGCCCGGAAGATACGCTGCGGGCCCCCAAGGCAGTGATGGGTGAGATAACTCGACAGCAGGTAGCTGGGCGGGACGTTTGAGCCGGAGATTTGTAGGAGCAGAGGCCTGAAGCATCCAAAAAAACGCACTCACATCCGTCGGAGCCTGAAAACGCCACGTGCGACAACCACGAGAGCGCGGGAGGAGCTAAATTGTTGATTATTTGGCTCCTCAGGTAGGACTCGAACCTACAACCCTTCGGTTAACAGAACAATTGCAAACGTAATGTCAACGACTTACGCGGAATGGCTGGCAGCCTAAGGTATTGATAAGTAACGTTAGAGAATCCTTATTGTGGGGCTAATGTGGGGCGCGGATGGACAGAAGTTCTGCAGCGCCCATTGCGAGAGTATTAAGGGATCAGTAGAAGCGATCTGCGATTGCGGCCATCCCGCCTGCAAGGGGGATGCCTTGGAAGGTAGTCGCGCCTAAGGCGCGCAGTCCTCATGCGGAGTAAGGGTCATGCACGGCAGGCATGCCGCAGACTCACAGCACAAGGAACGCGGCATAGGCTTCGGTTATCACAAGCAGGCGCATTAGGAGGGCTGAGCGGTAGTTGCCGGGGGAGTGCCGGTTGCGAACCGCCGTCAAGGTCGTCTGAAGGTTGGTCCTCATGATCGCCATCTCCGCACTCCGTTCGAAGTCTGGGCTAAAGACGAAGGCTACAACATCGCCCCGTCGCGTCTCACCATAGGATTCGTCAGTATGGCGACAGCGACATGCAGACGGTATTTGAGGCGTATCAAGCTGGGGGTGCGAATGTGGCGCGCATGTTGACGGAAGCCACCTTGGAGACTGAGGCGCTGAGGGAAAAGATACAGGCATTGGCATGCAACAAGTAGACATGTTTAATGAACCTAAGATGACCCCAAAGCATGATCCCGGCGGCAAAATACGCATCACCCTACCCCATGGAATTCACGGCACTGCAACCTTCGGAGGTAAGTCCCAGGAATACCGCTATCGGCTCACGCGCACATGGGACGCTGAAAAGCCTCATGCGATGTTCGTCATGATGAACCCCAGCATAGCTGATTCGCTTGTCGACGATCCTACCGTTGCGAAATACGGCCGCTTCGCAAGGACTTGGCGTTTATGGCGGTATTTATGTCGGCAATACCTTTGCCTACCGCACCACCGACCAGAAGCGACTTATGAAGGTTCCCGACCCGGTAGGGCCGGAGAATGATGCTCATCTCATAGAGATGGCCAAGCAAGCCGCTATCGTCGTCTTCGCCTATCTGCAGCTCTGCCATGCCACATTAAGGTCCCGAGGGCTTGCATTGGCCCGTTTGCTGATGAAGGAAGCCGGGGTAACTCCACATACGCTGAGGCTGGCTAAAAACGGGACGCCGTGGCATCCGCTCTATCTCCCTGAAATACTGAAGCCCGTTGTATGGCAGTTGTAGCACCCCTCTACTCCTCCCCAGTTCACGATCGCCATCGGCCAGTCTTCTTTGCAGCCTTCTTTACGGATTTCTTGACGGCCTTCTTAGCCAGAACTTTCTTAACGGCCTTCTTCGCTGGTGTCTTTTTGGGGGTCTTCTTTGTCATCGCCTTTTTTGCGGCTGTCTTAGCGGGAGATTTCTTCGCCGCCTTCGTGGCGGGTTCCTTTTTCGCCACCCCTGTCACCGTGGTTGCCGCTGCACCAATTGCCGTTTTGATGGCGCCTGCCACTTCTGTCGCCATCTCCATTCCTATCCCAACCACCTCTCCCGCCTTATCCACTATCGTTCTCTCAGCCATTGTCAGATCCCTCAGTCCTCATGTTCATATGCCGTTACAAATTGTAGAGGCATATCGAAATAAGCGCGCAAGTCTTTTGCCTCTCCTTCAGATTTGTTGCCTTCCCGGTACCTGGCAGGGATGCCGCGCGCCCTCGCTGCAAATTCCTTCCACCCGCTTCGCTGCGCTGCAGAGTGGCCCTTGAAAAGTCATGTTGCGGCTGCGCTTCACCCTGCCATTTGGCACTCGCCACATTCGAGCCAGTTACGGCCTCTTTTACGCCGCCTTTCCGGGCTTGTCGGCCGGCATCATGTACTCTGTTCCGCCCTTCGGCTTCAACTATCTAAGTCCCGGGCCTCCGTTGCTGGCAACGCCCTTCATCACCGCCGCCACAGGCTTTAACAACGGACAGCGAATAATCTTTTGAAAGGAGAACGTCTATGCCTACGCAGTCAATCTGAGGCTGAATAGAGGCCATGAACTATAGCGACAATTTCTTTCGGTTCAAGTCTGGCGTCTTACTTTCTTCCCCTGTACTGATCTCAATAGGACGTTACAGACCGGAAAGATGAGTGAATTTGTTTGCTATTTGCGAGTTTCAACAGACACGCAGCGCATCTCCTGTCAACGCTGAAACTCTGTTGGGGTTGTTTTTGTCGTTGTATCCCGAGTACAGAGCGAGCAATGCCTGCTAGTTGGATCATCCATACTGTCCCTTATGTGGCGAACGGCGCAGATATCTCCCAGCTGAGATTTTCAGAGGCAGGCTCTCCTATACAGTGAAAAGCTTGGAGTACGCCATGGGGCTTGGGCTCGGCGGATATCACGATAGTCCAGACTGGCCGAAACTCTCTTCTCATTGCCACCTGCGTCATTCTCGCGAGCCGGACTGCCAAGTGGCTGGCGAGATTCGATGAGAAACTCAGTCATCAGGAACTGGACGATGAGATTGACTATGCGGTTGGGCTTGCCAGCAGGGTGCTTTCACGACCGATGGCCAAAAGGGATGCATTTAACGCATCGCTATGGTTGTTGCCAGTATTGAGCAAGAGCACATCAAAAGACGGAAATTTTTAATAGAAACGGGATGATCCCAAAAGATGTGGGGAATGCCATGCTGGGCTCACCACTAATCTCTTATCGAGATGTATCGATCACTCTCCTCGAAGGCATAGATAGATGAAATCAGGCGATATGCGCCCTCGCCCTGATTTCCTGCTTTATCTGCGTCCCAGCGTCTTTGCGTGTCTTGCTGAGGTCATACATTTGCTGAAGATTCATCCAAAATTCTGCGCTGTTTCCGAAGTAGATAGACAACCGCAAAGCCGTATCGGGTGTAATAGAGCGCTTACCCTTAACAATCTGCCCGATCCGTGTTGCCGGTACATGGATATCAAGCGCTAGCTGATTCTGACTGATCGCGAGCGGCTTGAGAAATTCCTCCGCAAGCATCTCACCAGGATGAGTCGTTACTTCCTTAATATTCCAACCGGTATCCGGACGCTTGATGGTCATACTCTTACCTTGCCTTTCCAGTCGATTACCTCAGTGATAATCGACTATCTCTACATCGTGAGCTCCGTCCTGCTTCCACACGAAACACACTCTGTATTGATCGTTAATTCTGACGCTGTGTTGCCCCTTGCGATCAACCTTCAACGCTTCCAGCCGGTTTGCTGGAGGTATACGCATATCATCAAGGGAAATGGCAGCTCCGAGTTGATCTAGCTTCCTAAGCGCAACCTTGGCGATAGATGCCCAACGGCGACTCTTTCTCTCCGTGAACAATTCCATCGTGTCAGCGTCTTTGAAGCTAACTATCATACGTCTATCGTATAAACGCTACGCGTTATACGACAAGCGTTATTTTCCTGTCGGCGCTCTGCGTCTTGCAGGGCAGCTTCCCACGAATCGCCCACGCCTTTAAGCTGTTGCTGCCGGCTGAGACGCCTTACATAGATCGCCAAGCGTTTGCCCTTCTTATCGGACCACAGAATGTGATGCTTCCATTTGAGTCATTATTGATCTGCTCACGCGCCCAGAGCGAAGATGTTATCTTCCGGATCGCCCACCTTAAGAGCTAAGAGACGTCCGCACGCTTCCTCGGTATAGAAAGCGTCTTCGCCGGCGTCGATAACCTCCAGCAAAGCCAACCGCTCAGCCTCAGCATTCAATCCGAGCCAGAAGCAGCACTCTTCAAAGCTCACAAACTCGCGTTTGCCGTCGAATTCAACGCCATGCGTGGACGACAAAAACCAATCATGCGCGAGCAGCGCCTCATCTGTAGGCTTTCCTGGCCCCTCCGCGGCCAGCGGTTTGACCGATAGCGACGGCCGCCGATATCGTAAGGCTGCGATAAGGCCTTTCAGGGACAACTCAATGGACACGGTGCGTCGAGTCCAACTTCCCGGAATCGCAATATTGTTAATCGCCTGCGTTATCGCAAAACACGGTATCGCAGCAGCGCAAAAAGCAAGCGAAGCATCTCTCCGAGAGCGCCTGGAGCAGACCGCCAGCTCATACACTGCGGACAACACCTTCATGGGATTTGTTCTGGTGGCTCGTGGCAAAGAGATCCTACGCAACAAGGGGTATGGAAAAGCAAATCTAGAACAAAATATCCCCAATGATCCGGACACGAAATTCCGGATTGGCTCCCTGACAAAAGCAATTCACCGCAGCGCTTGTGCTTCTGCTGCAACAGGACGCCAAACTTCGCATTGAAGATCCGGTCCGCAAATATCTGCCGGATGCGCCGGAAAGCTGGGACAAGATCACGCTCACTGAGCTTCTTGGGCACAACTCCGGCATCCCAGAGATCCAGAGCGACCCAAGGTTCAGAAGCTCCTATTTCTGCGCCACTGCATCTTGCAGTGTGTCCTACCTCTTGTTTTGTACCGATAGCCGAACTTTGCTGGTGGTCCTCTTCGCACACTCACGAATCTCCAATCAGTGAGGGCCTGTAGCAGAGTGCGTTGCCCGAGCATGGACAGGATCGCCTCCTGCGCGTCGTCAATCAACTCTTCGAAGTAGCCTTGTACGTGGGAACTCACCAGGCATCGATGCGGAATTCCGGTTCGAGGCGCCCAAATTTTGGTATCGGCTACGACCGCGCGGTAGATGTCCCGCAGGGTGATCTCCGCTGCTGGTCGTGCGAGACGCACGCCACCGGTCTTGCCCATCTGGGACCGTAGGAGTTTGCTCTGGACAACCACCCGGATGACGCCAGGATGCGTAGATATAACTCCTGACCGAGCGAACCAGTCTGTCAGCGCCAACGTATTCTCGGACCAGTGAACTCCCGATTCCGTCATTGTTTGTCCAGGCAGTCGTGCTTGTGAGGTCGACAATCACTTACTTACAAGCACCGTGCGGCCGTTCAGAGACTGAGTTGGCCGCTCATCGAATGGATAGATCGCAGCAAACGTCGCCACTTGTTTCTTCGAAATCGTTACAGGCATCTTGAGTACGAACCAACTGACGCCTTCGGTGCACGGCGGAGTCGTCAACGAACCGGCGAAAGTGAAATAGCTCCGGCTAGCCGGCAACAAGTCCGCGGCATTGATTTGCAGGTTATCGTCCGTCTTCTCCGGACCTGCCGTCTTCGGCGCAAGACCCCACAGCGTTTCAACAAGCGAATTTGCAGAACCCTCTTCCAACAGAACGGATACCACAGCCAAATTCCCGTCGCCATCTGAGTGCACCAGGTGGACCTCCATGGGAAACCGTTTGTTCTTGATGGTCTCCTCGCTTGGATGGTGGAAATGGAATTGTTTTAGTTCGTATCGCTTGTCTCCGACTCTCATGAAACTGCCGGGAGCGTAGTTGATTTCAATCGTGTGGCCGTTATTGATGATGTGGAGCGCACTGGCTTTGTATTCGAACTGAATTGCAGGCAGGTCAGCATTCTGAGCACCGACAATATCGACTGGGGACTGGAGGTGGCCCGTTTTGCATGCGGCGAATTCGGAACTTAGTTCGCCCCAGTGCGAAGGCCCTTCACTCCCACTGTAACCCCATTCATGTGCAGGGTGCTCCTGTGGCATGGCCACGTAGGTCCCGCATATACCGCAAAATGCGAATAACGCCGCAACGGCCGGCAACAGTCGTCCGATCATAAACACTCCTGTAAGTGAATTCATCTTGCCTCCTTCCGTCGTGCGCAATCCTGGCTCCACATCGGCATTAAAACGTCACGCAGGCATTGTGCCTTACTTTATTTATTCACTGGAGATAAATTTCGCCTCCAAGTCTTCTGTTGTCCAGCAGGGCGAATGTTCTCGCTCCGCTCGCAATTCCGCTGAGAGAAGGCAGGTTCGACATATCAGGCGGCCTTTGTTTTCTGCAATCGGTCGTTAGCAGTATTGGTGTAAGTGTTCAATGGCGGGTCATGAGCAAGGCAATTATGGCTAGGAGTAATGCGATATACCCTCGTTCGCCGTGACGTTGCAACTTGATTCCCTGCCCGTAAATGTCGAGTTCATTCCCGGCCAGATGATTGTGAGCTTTCGCACCATCGAGGATCTCGCCTAGGCGATGTATAGCCTCGCTCGCGCAATCGAGACGGACGAGCGTCTCGCATTCCGGGATTTAAGTGCTACCAAACAGCTCTCTAGCCCATATTCCGGGATTTGAGTGCCGCGTGACACTAGGGTTCAACCAGAGGAACCTCCGACGCCACCTGCAGATCAACCAACCCCGTAAGCCGCCGGTCCAACTGGAAGAACAAGGCAGTTTTCTTACCGGAGATCACTTTGCTGAATATCGGCACATACTTCAGGCGCAACTGCCCCACCGATTCCTCAATCCCAATGATCTGCCGGGTCAACGCCAATGCCTTATCGTCGGTGAGAGTCGAATAGTTGGCCGCATAGTCCTTAATAGCCGCAAGCTTCGCATCGTTGATCTTGGCGAGCTCTGCTGTGTACTGGTCGTATACGGGCCAGAACTTCGCAGCCTCGGCATCAGTCAGCTGCAAATTGGCAGCGATGATCTGCTTCTTATCCGAACGGATATCCTTCCGCAGCAGGGCGATATCCTGATCCACGCTGCTCTGAGCCGAAGTTGCTTGCGCCTGAGCGTGATCCACCGAGACGTTCGTCAAAATCACCATTGCCGCCATGCTCATCGATAGAAGATATTTTCTAATCACAGAACTCCTCCTTATCACTTCCGAGTTGATGCTTAGAAGCCGATCGCGAAACCGATCGATCGGATACGAATTTTTTGGGGGCCCGGTTTGATATTCACGCCATGGATGCAGATAGCGTTATTATTCTCGGCACCGGCGAGCACATGGTTTGAGAAACAATCCTGCGACTTTCTCCAGAAAACCGGAGCCTTGTCGCGTTTCGTCTACCTACGACTTGTTGAGGTCGTCGTCTTTTGAGTACTTGGTTCCCTTAGCTGTGATTTCCAGCGCCAATCCCTTGTCGGTCATTTGATACATCCAGACACCGTCGGAAACCGAGGCCGCACCCTGCATCGCTCCGCCCTTCTCCGGACTGGTTTTGGCAGCAGCCGAAGTCTGCCCTCCAAGCTCCCATCCGGAATTCACAAAGTCATCGAATGCCTTTTGATTGTCGAATATAAATATGACCTTGAACTTTTTGACGCCCATGCCAAGGCCGGCCTGGATCTCAAACATCTTCATAAAGGTTTCAGCTTTGGTCTGGTTGTTGACGGCCACGCCTTCACCATGGCCAGAGCCGCCAAAAAGGATCTTGATGCCCGTGTTACTGAAAACGGCATATCCGTAACCCTTTTGAACAGCTGCCTGGGCGGAGGGCTGTGCCTTGTAAAGGCGAGCAAGTGTTTGTTGCGCCATCTGGCGGACTTCGGTTCTCTCCTTCTCCTTATCTTTTTCATCGTCGGCGAAGGTGCCTACTGCGAGTAGACAAAATAGTGATGCGATCACGAACCGAGATCCGATGAGGAAGCGATTGACTTTCATAGGTCACTCCTTGTAGTTTCTGGGGCCTTGTTCACAGGTTGTCAACCCCGCTAAGAGCTCGGGGATGGAGAACATCGATCACGGATGGATGGCCTGTTAAGCAAAGAGCTACTCCGTAGAACTCACATTTGGAACTGTCAATATAGACAGACTTGACGTTGGCGCAAATGCGGAAAATCGTGTGATCGGATTGCGCACAAAGTCCGCGAGCCTGACAGTTCTTCGCCCTTCTCCCCAAAGAACTGGGGCGAACCCATCTCGCCTCATGATGATTTGTTAAGGTCATCGTCTGGTAAATACTTAGTGCTCTTGACACTGATATTCAAAACCACTCCCGTGCCAGTGAGCTGATACATCCAGATGCCGTTGGAAACTGCCGCGGCCTGCATGGCTCCGCCCTTCTCAGTAGAGGTTTTGGCGGCTGCCGATACCTGCCTTCCGGACTCCCAGCCAGAATTCACGGAGTCGTAGAACACTTTCTCGTTGTCGAAGACAAAGACGTAGCGTAACTTCTCGACTCCCGTGCCAGAACCCTCGTGGATCTCAAACATCTTCATGAAGGTTTTCCTTTTGGTCTTGTTATTAACGGCCATGCCTTTGCCATTTCCAGTGTTGTAGAAAACCGCGTACCCATAAGCTCTTTCGACGACTGCCTTCGCTGGAGGCTCTGCCTTGTAAAGGCGGTGGAGCGTATCTTCAGACATCTTTTGGATGTCCTCCCGCTTGTCCTCTTTGTTGTTAGCGAAGGTGTCCACCGGAACCACACAAAACAGGGATGTGACTACGAACCGAGACCCGATGAGGAAGCGATTGACTGTCATAGGTTACTCCTTGGATTTCATGGGGCTGTTGTCACAGGTTGCCGCCCTGTCAACTGGAGAATGGAGAACCCCGATCACCAGCTATGGCCCTTGAAGTCAATAAAGTTACTGCGCAGAACTCAACTTTGGAACTGTCAAAACGCACAGACTAGACCTTGGCCCGATAGGCAAGTGACCCGAGTCACATTCCAGCAAATTCCATAGCACCTCAATACGTCAGGGCAGTATTACTAATTCCGGCCTACTACCGCCGCTCATTCCATAAACTGTCCCCGAGCGGAACGCACCCACATCGTACCTGTAGCAGCCCGGCGTACTTGCTTTCGTAGTCACCGGTTTCTGGCCGCCTCCGACGATCGTGTCGTCTGGGTCGAACGGCGACCCGGCGCCGAAAGAGACCATGAATCCGTTGTTCTTGTTAGAACTCGACCACACCACTGTCGTCCCAACGGGGATGCAGAAAAATTGGTTGTTCTTCGCGTTGGGAATACCAGGCTTTACGTTGGCGGAGTCGGCCGCCCTGGTGACGTCAATCGTACATGGAGAGGAAGCCGAACCGCAGGTGTTGGCTGCATTGCACATGTTCTCCGGCTGCTTTTCATCGCATACATACTTGCTCTTCTTTGGTGCCGGCGCGATTACGCAAGTCAGCAGAACGATGCAAAAAACGAAGAGCACCTTCCTCCACCTGTTGAACGGGTGTTGCACTGTCGTAGTCACAGCCATACCTGCTCACGCCGGAGCTATCAGAAATGCTCAGACACACATCCGGATAACGGCCCAATGCTAAGTAGTCCCGTCAGGTCTACACAACTGGGGGAAATCCCTAGTGCGGTGACTCGGCCGCTGGTACTTCGCCGGAATGCTCTACGACCCAACTGCGAAGTTCTCAATCGATGTCGGATCGGCAGAATAGCAGTGTTCCAGACCTGGATCGCCAGACCGAACCAAAGCTTTGACCAAATCAGCTTGCCCGATCGATCACACGCCTTACTCCGCGGCGGGGGGCAATAGGATTGGCAGGCATACTAGGGGTTTTCCTAGTGGCCATAGATTCTGCTCCACAGTACAAAAACGATGAATGACTTATTTCTCGGAGTATGGTGTCTCATGTCACCCAAGAGTCCTCGCGTTTTGATCGCCGACGACCATATTCTTCTGGCGAAGTGTTGCTAGAGACTACTTGAAACCGAATTCGAAGTAGTAGGTATCGTGGGCAACGGCATGTTATGGTGTGCGGCCGCGGAATTGAAGCCGGACGTCATCGACGTAGATATCGCCATACCAGTTCTCGATGGTCTGGACGCGGCCAGCAAGTAACGATGACGTGAACGCTGAGGAAGGTAGCCATGAAGCCAAAAGGATTCGGCGCAGGCATTCGACGTCTAGTCGTCGTGATCTGCGCAGTCGTCATCGTCCCCGGGAGAGGCCCTGGCAGACATGCCTCCCCTTCAGACGGCGCAGACGCCGCCCGCGCCCAAGAATCAGACCGTGAAAATCCCTCCAGAGCAATTGGACTCCCTCGTAGCGCCTATCCGCTTGAAATCATCCAGCTCCAGCAGTGGTTAACGAAGAACCCCGGACTGAAAGACAAGGCTCTCGCCGATGCCGTGGCCAAGCAGCCCTGGGACGCGAGCGTTCAAGCCCTAGCCGGACTGCCTGACGTGGTCAAGCACCTAGCAGACGACATCCAGTGGACAACCGATCTCGGCAACGCATTTCTGGCACAGCAAAACGATCTGATGGAGTCGGTGCAGCGCATGCGCAAGAAGGCCGAGGGCACCGGCAATTTGAAATCGAGCGATCAGCAGAAGGTAGAAACTAAGGTCGTCGAAAATAAAAGTGTGATCGTGATTGGGCAGGCGAATCCGCAAGTCGTTTACGTGCCTTCCTACAATCCTACGGTCGTGTATGGAGCGCCCGTGTACCCCTATCCGCCAATTTACTATCCGCCTCCGGGATACTACGCGGCGGGGATGGCGATATCTTTTGGCATCGGCGTCGCCATGGGCGCGTTCTGGGGCGGCTGGGGCTGGGGCTGCGGCTGGGGCGGCAACAACGACATCACCGTCAACCGCAACAACAATTTCAACCGTAACACAAATATCAACGGAGGCAACCGCCCGTCGCAGCTACCTTCTGGTGGCGGTGCAGGCGACAGGTGGCAGCACAACCCGCAGCATCGCGGTGGTGCACCCTATAGGGACCGGGCTACCGCTGACCGGTTTGGTGGCTCGGCTCGAGGAGACTCGCTGACCAATCGTCAGTCGGGCGCCAGGCAACAGATTGGCCGACAGGGAGGCAATCTGCCGAGCAATCGTGGCGGTGCTGGTGCCGGCAACCGGGCCAGCAACACCGGCCTCGGCGACCGTGGGGGCGGCGCCGGCGTGAGTAATCGTGCCGCAGGAGGGGGAGCGAATAGCATTGGTAGCCGAGATCTCTCGCGTAGCGGCGGCGGAAACCGAGATGCTTTCGGCGGAGGTAACAAGGGCTTCAACGGAGCGAGCGCACGCGCTACCAGCAGTCGTGGCGCCTCCAGCATGGGAGCTCGTGGCCAGTGGTGGGGCTCGCCGTGGAGGCGGGGGTCGACGGTAGAAGTGTGGAACGAAAAGCACAGGAGCACTGAGATGAAATCCCCATCAGCTAACAAGAGCTTCTCCGGATTTGCCCGGGTTGTGGTCGCAATCGCCTGGGCATGTCTATCCGTGCCGCTTCTTCTCACCGCTCAGCCTGCTGCGAAAGGACCGTCGCCTGCATCGACTGGACCTGCTACACCTGCTGCAGTTGTTTCAAGCGCCCAGACATTTGATATCGCGGAACAGGCCGTCGATGCGCTGGTGGGCGCAGCCGAACAGTTCGACACGACCGCGCTAATCCAGATTTTCGGTCCTGAGGGCGATGACATTGTGTTTAGCGGAGAAGTCGCGCAGGACAGGCAGCGCGCCATTGATTTTGCGGGAATGGCGCACGAAAAGAAGAGCATTGCCATATCTCCCAAGAACGGAACCCGCGCATTCCTTCTCGTAGGCGACGAGGACTGGCCGTTTCCCGTGCCTCTCGTAAAAGGTTGGTAGCAAATGGTACTTCGACAGCAAAGCCGGCCGCCAGGAACTCCTCTATCGCCGTATCGGCTCCAATGAACTGGATACCATCCAAATTTGTAATGGCTACGTGGAGGCGTAGGAAGAATACGCTCTTCAACCCCGTGAGGGTTACGAAGTAAACCAGTACGCCCAGCGCATCATGAGCACACCCGGCAGACAGGATGGCTTGGCGTGGCGAAACCCTGATGGGACCTGGG
>Ga0207146_10074_pt1 | contig 26210 bp, 27 predicted proteins | sample Alteio_BWMinHeat_36_FD_153539 | JGI IMG/M metagenome (GOLD analysis project Ga0207146, IMG submission 153539) | Enriched cells from forest soil in Barre Woods Harvard Forest LTER site, Petersham, Massachusetts, United States -... | ecosystem: Environmental > Terrestrial > Soil > Temperate forest >...
TCCTGCTGCGCAAGGTCGTCTTCCCGGCGGCGCTTCCGCAGATCATCGTGGGGATGAGGCTGGGCCTGGGCGTGGCGTGGCTTGTCGTAGTTGCAGCGGAAATGATCGCCATCGATTCCGGCCTGGGCTACCTGATTATCGACTCCCGCAATGCCGGCAACCGCTACGATCTTGTAGTCGCCTCTATGGTCATCATCGGTGTAATCGGTTTTCTGCTCGATAACCTGTTGCGCCGTCTCGACCGGCTGGACGAAGTACGCTGGCGATATGCGAGGTAGCATCTCTGCAAAGGGAATCTATAAATCGTTCGCCACCCGCACCGGCAATCTCGCGGTCATCGACGGAATCGATCTGTCCGTCTCGAGTGGCGAGTTCGTAGCGCTGGTTGGGCCCTCGGGCAGCGGCAAGTCCACGTTGCTCGACATCCTGAGCGGCTTTCAACGCCCGGACCGCGGCGAAGTAATCGTAGACGGACAGACTCTCGAAGGCCCAAGCCCAAAGCGGATACTCATACCGCAGAACGCTTCGGTGTTCCCCTGGATGTCCGTCCAGCGCAACCTCACGTTTGTGCAGAACGGACTTCCCAACGCCGAAAAAATACGCCTGGCCTTGCACTACCTAGGGCTGGTGGGCTTAACTGACTTCGAGTTGGCGTATCCCAACGAACTGTCCGGCGGCATGCTCAAACGCCTCGAAGTGGCCCGCGCTCTGGTGGTTAAACCCGACATTCTGTTCATGGACGAGCCCTTCGGCTCGATTGATGCGCTGACGCGCCTGAAGCTTCGCAACGAATTATTGCGAGTGCTTTCGGTGGAACGGCACACCGTGCTTCTGGTAACGCACGACGTTGAAGAAGCGCTTCATCTCGCCGATCGCATCGTTATCATGACCCCGCGACCCAGTCGTGTGCATCGCGTTGTCGAGGTTCGCCTGCCCCACCCACGGGCACTGGCGAGCGTCGAGCTTATGCGCCTGAAACAGGAAATCCTGTTGGACCTCGGAGTCGAAATCGAGTAATTAGAATCACGGACGGGTGACGGCAATGAAAACGGGATTTATCTGGGACGAACGTTTTGCGTGGTTTCACACCGGGTTGGATCGGCGATCTGGGCCCTTTTACCAACCTATGTACGCACTGGATACGCGCGAAACCAAGGAACGCATCCGGGAGCTTCTAGTGGCCAGCGGTTTGGTGGAGCGGCTCGTCTCCATCCAACCCAAGCTCGCCGACGAAAGCGATCTTTTGCGTTGTCATACACCCGAATACATCGCGAAGGTACGGGCAATCAGTGAAAAGGGTGGCGGCGACGTCGGTGAAGGCGCCTGGATCGGACCCAATTCCTTTGACCTTGTCCGGCTCGCAGCCGGCGCATGTGCAGCCGGTATCGAGGCCGTTCTCGACGGAGCGGTCGACAACATTTATGTATTGGCACGACCCGCCGGACATCACGCGACGCGAGATGTGGGCCGCGGATTCTGCATTTTCAGCAATATCCCGATTGCCATCCGGTGCGCCCAAGCTTCCGGCAAGCTTCGACGCGTTGCCGTTTTCGACTGGGATGTCCACCATGGAAATGGAACCCAGGAGGCGTTTTACTCGGAGTCCAGCGTTTTGACGATTTCCATCCACCAGGCCGGCAACTACCCGCCGGGCTCCGGGACATTGGAAGAAAACGGCGCGGGAGCCGGCGCCGGCTTCAATATCAACGTCCCGCTGCCTCCGGGCAGCGGCCATGGCGCCTATCTTGACGCCGTGCATCGCATTGTCATTCCGGCCCTTAACGCGTTCCGGCCGGAACTCATCGTGGTGGCCAGCGGTCTGGACGCGAATGCAATGGATCCTCTGGCGCGCATGATGTGCTACAGCGAGACATATCGAGAAATGACTCGGACGCTGAAGCGCACCGCTAATGAGCTTTGCAACGGAAAACTTGTGCTGTGCCACGAGGGCGGTTACTCGGCAGTGTACGTGCCTTGGTGCGCCCTTGCCATCATTGAAGAGCTGTCCGAGATCAAGACAGGTTTCAAAGACCCGTCGCTGGAGCGATTTGCCGCCTGGCCGTATCAGGAACTCCAACCCCATCAGGCAGAGATCATTTCGAGAGCTGCCGACTTGATCGATCGCATCCGCGCCTAGACCGCCCTCTAAGGTGATTTTCTCAGCCGCCCTAGGTGGAATGCCCAATTCTCGATTGCCGCTGGAAGGCTTAGGTTTATAGTGCCCTAAAACTCAGGAGCATCGAGGGGTCTACGCGTCGCATTTCAGTCCTTCTTATTGTGATCCTTGGATCCTTCCCACTTGGCGCCCTGGCAACGCCGGCGGAGTTGGCTCGCGAAGAAGCGGCGCTCGCTCTGATTGATTTTCCCTGGCAACAACTCAACTACGACATCGTTTTCCTGGCTCCCCGGCACGGTTTTCGGGCAATGACGATCCCGACCAAACACCGGATCGAGATTTATGCTCGGCCTGGGGACCCTGTACGTCTGCTGGCATACGACATCGCGCATGAATTGGGACACGCGATCGACCTAACCTTTAATACAGAAGAGACCCGCAAAAAATGGATGGAACTGCGAGGCATCGATCCGGCAATGCCTTGGTTCGGGTGCAACCGGTGCCCGGACTTCAGTAGTCCAGCCGGAGATTTTGCCGAGACCTTCGCATTCCTTCTGCTCGGACCGGGACATTACTCCGGCCGCATCGCTCCGCCTCCAACACCAGGACAGATTCCAGTGCTCGCCTCATTTTTTCCGAGAGGGTCGCTTCCCGATCATCCTTGACCGGAGATTGAGCCCTCGCTTCTCGTCTGACAAACGGGACCACATACGTCTCACGGAAAAGTTAGCCTCTTTGTAGTAGATAGAACCGAGTTCCAAGTTAATTCATTGCGGCACTGTGGGAGGTATGGGTTCATGAGACTGGATTCGTTTTTGGAACGGGTGCCTTTGAATGTTCTGATCCTCGACAATGATTACCGAGTGATTCAGATAAGCAAAGCAATGGCTGAGGTCAATGGAGTTCCTGCTGAAGGACAGGCGGGAAAGTTCCTGGAGGAGGTTTTCCCAAGTCTGGCGTCGCTGGTGCAGCCGCATCTTGAAAAGCTCCAACTGGGAGAACGAGTCAACGTCGAGATGAATACTGAGCCTTCCGCCTACCCCGGCGTCAGCCGCCAATGGCAGGCGTCTTGTTTTCGCTTCGGAAGGTCGGAAATCGGAGTTGTGGTTAGTGAGATTACCGAACGCAAGAAGCTCGAAGAGAAACTGACTCGAACCCAGCATCAACTGGAAACGGCGACGGCTGAGATCGGACGAAACAGTCTGGTCAACGAAATGACGTATTCACTCCAGACGTGCAGTACGACTGAGGAACTCTACAACATTGTTGCTCGTTTCGGTGCGCGGCTCTTCCCCCGAAACTCCGGCGCCCTGTGCATCATCGATTCTTCGAAGAATACAGTCGAGGTGACGGCGTCCTGGGGCGACACCTCCGCGTTTGAACCTGTCTTCTCGCCCGATAAGTGTTGGGCTTTGCGCGGAGGCCGCTTGCATGTAGTAGATGATCCGGCGACCGAACTGAGGTGCGCGCACGCAACGGCGAACGGTGGAGCGCAGCTGTGCATGCCAATGATGGCGCAGTCGGAAACTTTGGGCATTCTCCATCTTTATGATCCGGTGGTTCGTGACACCGAAGCTTTCAGCCGAGCGGAACTACGATTGGCGCACAAGGTGGCGGAAGAAATTGCGCTTCCGCTGGCGAACCTGAGAATGCGTGAGGTTCTTCAACACCAGGCATTACGCGATCCTCTGACCGGGCTGTACAACCGCCGATTTTTTTCCGACGCGTTGCAACGTGAGTTGAGACGAGCGGTACGAAAGAATTGCTCAATCGGTCTGATCATGCTCGACATCGACTTCTTCAAGCGATTCAACGACGCCCATGGACACGCCGCGGGCGATGCTCTGTTGCGTGCCGCGTCTCATTTATTACAGTCGCGCGTTCGTGCGGGCGACGTCTTGTGCCGGCTTGGCGGTGACGAGTTCTCGATACTGATGCCGGAAGCGAGTCTCGAAGACACTCTCGTTCGGGCGCAGGAGTTGCGGCAAGCCTTCAAACTGCTGAATTTTGAATCGGATGGCCAAACATTAGGCGGCATTTCCATGTCGTCCGGCGCGGCAGCCTTCCCGATTCACGGCTTGACCGCTGAAGCGCTACTGCATGAAGCCGACGCCGGCCTTTATCTTGCAAAATCTTCAGGCCGTGACCAGGTCGTAACAACGCTTCCCTCCTCATCGTCCGCTGCCGGCTAAAAGTTCCTGACTAGTGAATTGCCATTTTCTTTACGCCGGCGACAGGCGGTGATACGATTTCACCCAATTCGAAATTCGCCGTTTTACCACTGAAAGGCAGGTTTGTATGACGCGTGGCGCGTATCTCGTGCTTTTTTTGTGCACCTTCCTCATTGCCGTGTCGAGTTTTGCCGCAGAACCGGCGGTTACCTTCACAAAAGATGTGGCGCCCATCCTTTATAGCAACTGTGTGGGGTGTCATCGTGCGGGCGAGATTGCTCCGATGTCGCTGATGTCCTATGACGAAGTGCGGCCATGGGCAAAATCCATTCAGAAGAAGGTCGCGAGCCGCGAAATGCCGCCTTGGGGCGCCAATCCTGAATTCGGAACCTTCAAAGACGATCGCAGCCTCAGCAAACAGCAAATTGAAACCATCGTGAAATGGGTGGATGCGGGCGCGCCAAAGGGTAATGAAGCGGATCTGCCACCAGTTCCGAAATTTGCGACGGGCTGGTCGCATGGCGAACCGGACGCTGTGATCGAGATGCCGGTCGACTTCGAACTACCGGCTGAAGGGGAAATCCCGGTGACGGATTTCTTTGTGAGAGTGCCCTACGATCATGATGTGTATGTCAAAGGTCTCGAAGTGAGACCGGGTACGCCCGGCTTGGTCCATCACGCTGGAGTGTACGTTATCGACCGGGTTCCCGATGGCGCGAAGCTCGTCAACGGCCGGATTCTGGATGGCAATGGCAAGATTATGACGCGTAACCAGGTCGCCCGCGCCAGTGGTGGCTCCGGCACGCAGGAGCTCCAAAAACTCCTTTCGTATGTTCCCGGCCGCGGTTATGAGGAATATCAGGGCGACGCAGGACAACTCATCAAAGCCGGATCGCTTATCAATTTCTACATGCACTATCAAGCCACGGGTCAGCCGGCGAAGGATCGCACGAGGGTCGGTCTATACTTCGCCAAAGCCGGTGCGGAAGTGAATCACCAGATCTATCACGCCTTCAGCGCAGCGGGTCCCACGACATACATCGTCGAAGGCAAAGAGGTCACGCCGAAAAATCAACAAGATGAAGGCGGAGTGGATCTGCCGCACATTCCACCTTATGTGGACAATTTCAAAGTCGTCAGCGTGCACTCGATCACCGAACCCATCACCCTTTACGGTCTGACGCCGCACCTGCACCTGCGCGGAAAGAGTATGAGGTACACCTTGACCTGGCCCGATGGACGCGAAGAAGTCCTGCTCGATGTGCCGCGATACGACTTCAACTGGCAGGTTTACTATGAACTCGAGGGGCCGAAGCAGATACCTGCCGGCAGCAAGATCACTGTGGTGACGCTGTTCGATAATTCGGTGAAGAACAAATACAACCCGGCTCCCGAAAAAGAGGTGTGGTGGTCGGAGCAGAGCTGGGACGAGATGTATGCACCCCAGGCTCGGATCACTGTCGACTCACGGGATCTGCGAAAAAAAGCAACCACTCAACAAAAGCAACAGTAGACCGGACCACCCCGGCGCTACGCGCCGGGGTGGTCCGGCTCTATTTAGCCGGCGGGCAGGACGCTGAAACGACCGTCACCGATGTGATGTTTAACCGGCTCACCGGCGTCGCCTTTAGGTAAAGCCCTTTCACCAACACAGTTTTATCTTTTTTCTCCAGCAGACCGAATTCCGAAACTCCCACGAGTTTGAATTGATTTTTCCCCAGGACCGGCTCCTTCGGCAATTGATCCGGCGGTGGTGTGGCGGCGCGGCTCGGAACCGGATCGGTGGCGTTCACGACCATCCAATTATTCGTGGTTCCCTCTTGTTTCAGACATCCCGTGACTGCGACGACTTCGACCTTTTGTCCCGCCGGTTGCTGCGCAGGCGCTTGCATAAAAAGGGTGACGCCGAATAACAAAGCGATCATATCGATCATGTGGGTATGATAACTGACCGTGATCCGCTTTCGCCATATTGCTCTGTTCGTCGTGCTGTGTTTGACCGCGACAGCAGCGCAGGGGCATGACCTCGAGCGGACTCAGGTTTCGATCGCATTCCTGGCGGACGGCTCCTTCATTCTCGATGTCGCGAACGATCCGAATTGGCTGCTGTTGCGGCTCGAAAGGTTTTCGCCCGAGCCCCAGCGTCCAGGCATGGATCGCGATGAGCGATTGCGTCACCTCGCCCCGATTTTCATCGATCGGGTCGTGCTGTTTGTCGATGGTCATGAGGTACGCCCCGATTCCGCCGAGTATATTCCGCCGCGGCCTCAGTTGCCCTCGGACAACCTCATCCCGCTCGCAACGTATCGGCTTCGAGGCCGCATGTCTCCGAGCGCACGCGTGCTGCGTTGGTGTTACGGGCTGGTGATCGATCCCTACCCTCTGACAATCCGAGGTGCGGACGGTCATACAAAGACGGAGTGGGTCCTGGGAGACGCATGGAGCGGCACGCTTGACCTGACGACGCGGTTCCGTGCGCCTTCGCCGATAGGCGTCTACGTATACGTCCTCTTAATAATTGGATTGCTGCTCATTGCTTTTTGGCTTCGTCCGGGTCCGATGCGCCCTCGTCATCCCAACCCCGTGGGCTAAAGTTAATTCGAGGAAGCCGTGCTTGGGACAAATTTCTGAAGGCGTTGTCCGTAAGTATCTGCGGCGTAAACGGCGCCTTTGGAATCGACGACCACGCCGTGGACCCAATCGAATTCGCCCGGACCCCATCCCTGCTTGCCCCATGTCGCCAGAATCTTGCCGTCTTTAAGCGCGATCTTGTGAACGCGCTCTCCGGCGTGATCGGCGATGAACGCAATTCCGTCAGTGCCTTTCCTGGATGTTCCGATATCCCAGGGATTCCATCCATCATTTGCAAATTGCCGGATGTAGTTGAGATTCTTGTCGAACACCTGGATGCGTTTGTTTTCGCGATCGATGATGTAGAGATTTTCGTCCGCATCGACGGCCACTTTGTGAGGCAGATTCCATTCGCCGTTTCCAGTTCCTTTGTCGGCGGGTCCGCCCGGTCCCTTGCCCACTTGTTTGATGAACTTTCCATCTTTTGAGAACAGGATGACGCGGTTATTTCCGTATCCATCGGTGACAACAATGTTTCCGCTATGCAGTATTGCGATTCCCGACGGTAAATTCAGGTGCGTTGCATCCGTTCCTTTTTGATCGGTCATGCCGATTTGCATCAGGAATTTATCCAGCTTCGGACCTAGTTTCACGATGCGGTGCGCGTCACGCTCGATGACGTAGACGTTACCTTCCCAGTCGACGCCGCCGGAGTGCAGGTACGATGGATTGAGCTTCTTTCCGTTAATTTCCTGATCCGCTCCTGCCAGGATCATTTTTCCATCGCGATCGAAGACCATGACCGGCTTGATCCCACGGTTGAACACATAGATGTGATCCTGGGTATCGATAGCGAGTCCCGAAATACCGGGCTGTGCTTGAGGCGCGCTGTTTGCCGCTGCCGCGCTCGGATCTGCTCCCCGCGCCCGCCGTGCTGCGGCCTGGGCGTCGCGTTCGGCCGGAGGAGGCGGTGGGTCCTTCAATCCGAAGTACAATCCGGAGGGAATCTTCGGCCAGTTCGGAACGAGTTTGTAACCACCGTTACCCTGCGCGTAAAGAGCCAGCGACATCAGTGCGCACAAGGCAACAACCGACGCGATCAAAAGTATTCGCCGCATATCCCTCCGTTTCAAAACTCTGGACCGGTAATTCCCGGAACTTGTTTTCGCCACCATGGGCTGCCGAAACTGGTGAATCGCCCACCATCGATAGACACCGTCGTTTCTACTTTGTAATTCAACGGTGAGAGTAGATGCATCGCACTCTTGATTCGAATGGATTGACCTTTAAACGTTACAGGTGAGCCCTCGTAGTAGATGTTGAAGTATCCGCCCAAATCGCCGCCGATCCTGCCGACCTGCATGTACGACAGACCGCGGCTGTCGCTAACATAGCGCGCGAGCGTTTTGTTCTCGCGATAGTAGGCGATCAGTTCCTTGATTTTGAATGGGCCTCCCGGCCCGGTCGCTTCCGTATCCGCTTCGTAGAATCGGCCGTCGACGGGTTTATAAACAGTCGTGCCGGTGATTTGACCTGCAGGGCCCAAGATGCTGTCGGGCACTTCCCACTCGAACGTCCATTTGCCGTTGAAGTATTCGTCGAAGTTGAAGAGTGGCACTTCGTCGTCGGCTTTGGTTGTTCGTCCCAGGTCGGGCATCTGGCTGCGTGGTAACTGTTGCGAAGTCAGCGCAGAAACCAAAGCCAATAGGCTCAGGAAAGTGAGACACAGCTTAAGTTTCACGGTGAATGCACCTTCTGGTTTTGGGATGTAAAAAACGCAGTGAGCGTATCACCAGCTTCATGCCGCGTCAACGCAATGAAAATCCCTACGCTATTTGTGCCGGGACGCCGTGAAGACGGGCCGGATCCATTTCTCGATTCCTTTGGTGTGAATGTTCACCCAGTAATCGGCCCAATCAATCGTTTGGGGATCCCACCGGATGCGCTTGAGATCCTCATTGGTGAGCATGCGCGCGGTCTCCTGGATATTGCGGGTTTCGAAAATGAAACTGTTGTGAAACATAAAGGGAAGAAACTTATCCAGTGTGATTTCCTGCTGGCGGATTTGCCGCCGCGTATCGCGGAGGCTCTTGAGATACGGATCGATCTTGCGCGCGCCAAGGATCGTCTTGCCCAACGTCAGCGTCGCATGAATGACATCCAATCCGCGATGCAGGCGGGCACGTCGTGCTTGCAACGATTCAACCGTGATGACCTGCGTCTCGACATAAGCTTTCCACGCGTTCGCGAGCTTGCTTCCGCTCGTTTTGTGTTTGTGCTTATACCGGGAGTTCATCCCAAGAAACGCCACGAGCCGGGGAAGCATAATCGGATTTTCATCCGCCGAGGCGAGATGGTATACGCGCTTGTTCTTGCCGCATAGAACCGCGGCAGTCACGATCAGAATGCCGGCGGCAACGAGGTCGACAGGAATAATCTCGAGTGGGCCGTCCTTTCGCACGGGCCAACCTTTGACGCCTTCACCGCCCATGAGCACGAGTGGCGCAGACGTCGTAAACCCTTCGTTCCAGCCGGGGAACGGAAATCGCAACGACGACTCGACGATTGCCGGACGAACAATCGCATACGCCAGTCCCGGGGTGGCGGCGATCAATTGTTCGCCCATGCTTTTCGTATAGGTGTAGGTGTTCGTCCATCCCCAATGCTCTGCGCGGTTCATGCCGCCCGCGCGCAGCCGTTCCCGTACCGGTCGCGGATTCGTCGCACGTGTCGAGCGTGTTTCCTCGACGAATTGTTCGTACCATTTCAATTCTTCGGCAACCGAGAATTCTTCGCGCATACCGTTATTGCCCGGCTCGTCACGCCGAGGGAAGTATCCAGGGATCGCAGTGTCTTCGGAAATGCGGCCGTTCTTCTTGCCGGCTACATATGCCGTGGAAACGTGAACAAGTTTCGCGTTGAGCAACTGCACCAACTCGATAATGTGCTGCGTTCCGTAGACATTCGGCTCGACGGATTCATTCACCGGCGGATCGAAATCGACGACGCCGGCAAGATTCACAACGATATCGACTTTTCCTTTGAGCCGTTCGAGGTCCTCCGGCGAAATACCACAGAGCGGTTGATCCAGATCGCCTTCGACGACCTGCACCTTTTGCCGGATAACCCGCTCGCCGCCGGCACGATGGATGATCGGTTGAAGCGGTGGCGACGTCAGGACTTCGGAATAGAACCGTTGTTCACCGCTAACATTCTTCTTCCGGCGTGCCTGAATGACGAGGTGCTTCAACTCTGGGAAGCGGTCCAGAATCAGCGCAAGAAAAACCTTGCCGACGAAACCGGTTCCACCAAGCAAAAAAATTGTTTTGTTGCTGAGTGCCTCAATTGCCGAAATCTCGCCCGTCCCTTGCATCGCGGGCGGATCGCCCGATTCGTATTCGCCTTCTACCGGATTCCATCGCCAGGTGGTGCGTGACTCCATCAGAGGGCCTTGACCGTCTTCAAGAATGGCGGAAATGTGGACGAATTCTCACGCAGTTCCAGAATCGGCCAATTTCTTTCGAGCGCGATCCGACGAAGCCGGCGGGTCGGATTGGTCGCGACCGGATGGCCGACGGCAGAAAGCATCGGTACGTCTGAGGAACTATCGGAGAAAGCGCAGGATTGCGCCAGATCGATGCCTTCCTGACCGGCGTAAGCCCGAATGCTGTGAGCTTTTTCCTTTTCAGCCAGCAGTGGCGGCAGGACGCGGCCCGTAGCGACATGATCCTTGAATTCGAGCCGGTTGCAAATAACCTCCTCGAAACCAAAATGCAGGGCCACCGGGCGGATCTGAAAATCGAGCGTACCTGTGACTAGGACATTGCGATAGCCGAGATCGCGCGTCGTGTCGATTAGGACTTGAGCTTTTGGGAAGATCGACGGTTTGAGTGTGACTTCGAAAAGGTCGTCGGACAGGCCGATCAGCCGATCGCGATGCATGCCCCGATAGGCGCGGAACGAGAAGATGTTGAAAAGAGACCGGGAATACAAATCCAGTCCGAAGAGCAGCGGCACGCTGAGCAACACTTTCGTGAACTGATAAATGCTTTTCAATAACGAGCGATCGTTGCGCGCATAATACGCGTGCATCGTGACGAGATTGCAGGACAGCAACGTGCCGTCCAGATCATAGAACGCAGCCTTAGCCATAAGAGCGTCAGCCATTATAACGGAAGATTTCGCGGATATTGGGACCATGGCGGTAGACCACGATCAGGAACATCAGAAACGCCATAATGCCAGACTCCATACCACGTAACGCGAACACGAAAATCGAGATGACGAACATTGTGGTCATGGACGAGATCGCGCCTTCTTGCTTCCAGCCCATGCGCCGGCCGAACCATCGGAGTGCGGGATATAACGGCAGACACGCAAGAGTAATTCGCCACTCCAGAAATAGCAGCACGCCGACCATCGTCGCGACGCCTTTTCCGCCGTTCCATCCCAAGAATGGACTCCAACAGTGCCCGAGGACTGCCGCAATCCCGTAGGACCAAAGCACAGCAGGTATACCTGTCGACCAACCGAATGCCACTAGCGCCGCGTATCCCTTGCCAATATCGCCGACTAAGGGAATTGCCGCGCGAGGCCAGCCCACGACGCGCCGGACATTGTTGAATCCGGGATTCTTGGAGCCCACCTTCGTGATGTCGATGCCGGTTCCGATCATGGCGACTTTCGCAAACGGTATGGCGCCGATAAGGAAACTGCACAGGAACATCACAACGATTGCGGTCCAACCCATCATCTTTATGGCTGCGCTGTTTCTTGAGGCTGCGCGCTATCGCGCTTGCGCTTCGCGTCGGGCTTGCATTCGCAGCCGCTCATGTTTTCACTTTGTAGCCGAATTGACGCAGAAGGTTCTTCCGTGCGGCCTTGTCCGAATCGTTTTCAATGCCTTTGGGCGAGGAACCGTCGATGACGCCCATGATCCCCCGGCCTTGCTCTGTTTCGGCCACGATCACCTCGAGTGGATTCGCGGTCGCGCAGTAAATGCGGCAAACTTCAGGACACAGTTTTACCGAATTCAGGACGTTGATCGGAAAGGCCTCGCGTATAAGGATCGCAAATACGTGTCCGGCGCCAATCGACTGTAGAATTCCAACGGCGGCTTCCGTGAGTGAATTGTCGTTCCCTTCGTGACGGATCAGGCAGGGTCCCGAGGCTTCCGTAAATGCCACACCAAACTTGATATGCGGTGAAGCTCCAGCCAGGATCTCGTAGAGATCTTCCGCAGTTTTAATGAAATGGGTCTGGCCGAGGATAATGTTGGCGCCATCGGGAATATTCACACGTATTGTTTTAAAATCCATTGGAAGTTACTCCCTGCTAGAATCGGACAATGATACGCCACTACATGGCGAGGGGCCTTCAATTGCTCGGCCTCATTGTAACCGGAGAAGCGCTTTTGAATTATTTCGGCGACATGGGCGGTCTGATGAAGATCGCCTCGCTGGGAGCGGGTCTTTTTTATATCGGCTGGTACGTCCAGCCACGCAGGGGATCGTAAGGCATCGTGTCTCGATTTAATCGCAGAACATTTTCGGGAATGGGATTCGGGGGAAGTTGGACGCCCGCCGTCAAAGCGCTCATCATTGCGTGCACTATCGGGTTTCTGCTCCAGATTTTTGAACAGGTCGCGGGCGGTCGATCGATCAACGCCGAATTCGGTTTGACGCCGGCGCTCGTCACCCAGCACTTTTATCTGTGGCAACTGGTCACTTACATTTTTTTGCACGGCGGCTTCTTTCACATCCTCTTTAATATGTTCGGACTGTATATGTTCGGCTCCGAACTGGAGCAACTCTGGGGAACGCGGCAGTTCACAAAGTACTTCTTTCTTTGCGGTGTGGGTGGCGCTCTCCTCACGGTCTTGCTCGGTCCCAGCGATTTGGTCACGACCATCGGGGCCTCCGGCGCGATCTTCGGAATCCTTCTCGCCTATGGGATGTTATTTCCCGACCGGCCGATTTACCTGTACATGATCATTCCGATACCGGCGAAATGGTTCGTCATCATCATGGGTGCTATCACCTTCTTGTCATCGATGTCATCCGGTGGTGGCGGCATTGCTTACCGCGCTCATCTCGGTGGAATGCTTTTTGGATTTCTTTATTTGAAGGGCGGCCGCATCTTTCCGGATATCCGGTCGCGTTATGACAAGTGGCAACGCGCCCGATTGCGCCGCAAATTCGAAGTTTATTACAACGAACGCCATCGAGAAGACGACGAAAAGTGGCGGCGGTGGAAGAATTAGCCCGTTTCCGCTCTTATAATAAGTGGTTGAAAGAGAAGTTCGGCGAGCGCGTTTACAAAGTGATCGTCGACGCCGGATTCACCTGCCCGAACCGGGACGGAACTGTCGCCGTCGGCGGCTGCGCCTACTGCAATAACAATTCGTTCCGTCCGCCTTCTGCGATCAAGACCGACCCCATCCGCGACCAGGTGCAGGAAGGCATCGAATACATTCGAAAACGGTTCGACGCCAACAAATTCATCATTTACTTCCAGCCGTTTTCCAATACATACGCGGAAACCGAATATTTGCGCCGGCTTTACACGGATGCCATCGATCACCCGGAAGTGGTCGGATTGGCTATCGGGACGCGTCCGGACTGCGTGGACGAAGGTAAGATCGCGATGATCGACGAAATCGCCCAGCGGATATTCGTCTCACTCGAATTTGGCGTCGAATCGATTTATGACGAAACCTTGAGGCGGATGAACCGCGGCCACGATTACGCCGCTTTCCTTCGCGCGATCGACATGACTCGAGGACGATCGATTCATATCGGCGCGCATGTGATTCTCGGATTTCCGTGGGAGACCCGCGAACAGTGGCTTGCGATGGCAGACGAGATGTCCCGGGTTGGCATCGATGCGCTGAAGATCCATCACCTGCACATCGTTCGAGGAACGGCTCTCGCCGCGGAATATGCCCGAAATCCGTTTCGGGTCCTCGAATATGAGGAGTACCTCGACGTCCTTTGCGATTTCATCGCGCGGCTCGATCCGAAAATCGTCATCGAAAGGCTTTTTGGCGAAGCTCCCTACGGCTTACTCGTTGCTCCAACCTGGCGCCGCACCAAAAACGATCTCGTTCGCGATATTCAGAAGAAATTCGACGAACGGGACATTTGGCAGGGCGCTAGCAGACGGCTTTTGACCTCCGCAACGCGCTATATAGATTACGAGATTACGCGAGATCAATAGCGCGTCATGGGTTAAAGCGATTGCGCCGATTCGTAGATCCATGCTGCCCGAGCGAATACGTTTGCAGTGAGGTAAACACTGCAGCGGCGGAATCGCTGTATGGCTTCCGAGTTCCTCGCGCGTATGGCCACGTCACGCGAGTCCGGTCCTATTTAGTAAATCGATTTAGCCCGGCGAAATGCTTGAAACAAAATTGCGGCTGACCGGCGGGATTGCGCTAAGTCGAAATGAAGCCAACGTGTTACGCAGCGAAAGATTTTTCCCCGAACGGACGCCGCTGCGGTAAGTCGGGACTGCCTATTCTTGTTCTGACGTCAGGAGTTCAGGCTCGGCAGCGAAAACGCCAGCAGGATTTCCAGGCTTTCTAGACCGGAATCGAAAAAGTTAGACGGGAATTCAGCTTTCCCGTGCGGAAATCCAAAATGCTATTCGGGAAAACGGTTTTCCCGTACTGGATTTCAAAATTTAGTTCGGCAATTGGCTTTTTCTCGTTAGCAATCGAGAAAGCTACACAGGAAATCACTTTTCCGGCGTAGCAACTCAGAATGAGGTACTCCCCAAAATTCGGACAGGGACCTAAGGTGGATTTTAGCTGCCTTAAGAGGCAGACATGGGAAAGCACCGAAAGTTCAGTTCCGAGTTGAAAGCCAAAATCGCGGTCGAGGCGTTGAAGGGACAGCGAACCGTTCAAGAGATCGCGTCGAGTTACAGCGTTCATCCAACTCAAGTCACAAGTTGGAGAAAGCAACTGTTAGATTTTTCGGCGGAAGCGTTTACGACGGGACGGCTGCGATCGGATCAGTTCGACGAGCAATTGAAGACGGAACTGTATGCGGAGATCGGCAGGCTGAAAGTCGAGTTGGACTGGCTTCAAAAAAAGTCCGGGCTGTCGCGGTAGGAGAACGACGCGAGTGGATCGACGCTGGACATTCGGAATTGAGCATCGTACGGCAGTGCCGGTTAACGGGGCTGTCGCGATCGGGGTTGTACTACGAGTCTCGCGGCGAGAGCGAGCTGAATCTGGAACTGATGCGGCTCTTGGACGAGCAGTACACACAGACGCCTTTCTATGGCGTGCCGAAAATGACCGAGGCACTCCGCCATCAAGGCTATGGCGTCAATCCGAAACGAGTCCGGCGACTACTGCGGCAGATGGGACTGGAAGCAATCTACCCAAAACCAAACTTGTCGAAGCCTGCGCCTGGCCATCGCATTTATCCATACCGGCTGCGCCACGTTGTCATCACGCGGCCGAACCAGGTGTGGTCGAGCGACATCACCTACATCCGGCTGCGTGCTGGATTCATTTATCTCGTCGCAGTCATGGATTGGTTCAGCCGCTACGTCCTCAGTTGGGAAATATCGACGAGCCTGGACGCGGGGTTCTGTTGCTCGGCACTAGAGCGTGCGTTGCGTCAGGGACGTCCGGAAATCTTCAACACCGACCAGGGAGCGCAATTCACCAGCGATGCATTCACCAGCCGGCTGGAAGCCGCGAATATACTGATCAGCATGGACGGCCGCGGGCGGGCCTTGGACAATGTTTTTGTCGAGCGGCTGTGGCGGACGGTCAAATACGAAGACGTCTATCTCAAGGACTACAGCGATCCTCCCGACGCGGTGCGCAACCTTGGACCGTACTTCACGTTCTACAATGGACAGCGGCTGCATCAAGCGTTGGGTTATCGAACGCCGGAAACCGTCTACCGCGATCGGCCGAAAGCCAGGAGGCCGCTTCGCGGCGACTTCTCTTGATGAGTTTTAAAGGCATGCGGAAATCTATCCGAACGATGGAGGCGCCGATCGAGAAGACCGACGCCTCCGCTCATCTTTCGGATGAGTTTCCAGCCGGCTATTCCTTGACGAGGTGCTCTCCAGCAGAGCTCGTCTCCGCTTCACCAGCCGGAGTCAACGATGCTGGAGCGCAGGACCAACTTAGGGGATTCTCAAACAATGATCGAAGTCGAACCGACACACCAAACCAATTTCACCGGCAGCAATCCACCTTAACAGGTCCGTTTTTCTGTCCGAAGAATGGGGAGACCCTCAGAATGCTGTCCAGGAATTCACTCTTCCCGTGCAGAAATTGAAAATGCCACGCGGGAAACCACATTTTCCGCACGGCTTTTTCAAATGCCGCTCCGCAATTCACGTTTTCCGCACAGCAATCGAGAAAGCTACGCGGGAAATCGCTTTTCCCGCTTAGCATTTCAAAATGCGGCGTAGCAATTTAAAAAGCCGCTTAGGAATTTGCTTTTCCCGTGCCGCATTTTGAAATGCGGCATAACAATCTGAATTCCCGTCTTACAAATCGCAATTCCTGTGTAGCACCGCTGGAAGCGGGACAACACCCAAGGATGCAGACCGAGTTTTTGGGGAAGCCGTCCGGCAGTTGCAGTTTCCCGGCCGGAAAGCCGGCTCGCTGGGTCGATCCATAGAATCCTATCAATAAAAGGTGAGCGCGGGCCGCGGTGATGAATTTCGGGACGATTGTCCTGCGATTCGGGACGATTGTCCCGACGAGATTCGATTGCCAAAGAGGGCAACGCAAGAGTCACAAAAATATATTTTCTGCGACACATCTCTTGTAGCGACAAGCGATTAGCTGCTGTTTCAGCATCGAAAGTGCGATTTCGTCTCAAGCATTTGGCCGGGCTGAATCGATTTACTAAGTATAGGGCTCAACTTTGACGGCCGGGTGAGAAGGAGTGGAAAACCAATGATGAAGATAACCGTACCGATGAAAACGCATGGGGGACCGTTCAACAGACAGCGGTGTACCAACAGGACTTGAACGGTGGGCGTTCTTCGGAAAAGGCATCGCTTGATCTCTCCGGCTGCGCCCTTCCGGCGGCCGGAGAACATCGTAACGCCCGTTGGGGACGCAATTCCGCAGTTGGCGGCGTCATTTCGCAATCGGCGGAGCCGCCTGAAGGCGGCACCGGCGGTCAAGCTTTCGCACCGCGGTCCGGTTTTAGCGTCGGTAATCCCGCACCCGCCGGTTGCGGTCCGATTGGTGATCGTGGCCAGATCGACCCCTGTCGCCTTCCCAGTAACCCTGATAGTACTGGCTTCCATCATGATGAGGTACGACCCAGCGAGCGCGCGCGTAAGGCGGCCGAGTCCAGTAAGCGTCATGCCATCTGTAACGGTTTCCGACGGGATACCAGTAACCTTCGACCCGCACGTAGTCGTTGCCGGGGCTTCTCGGCACAACTCGAACCACACGGGGCCGCGGTGGCGGCCCAATTCGGATGCCAACCGAGAACTGAGCGCCAAATGCCGAGACGCTCGCCAGTAGCATTCCAGCAAACAATGTTGTCCTAATGAAACTCTTCATAAACAAAAATCTCCTTGCGTTGAAAAGGTTCCACGTTGTAGCCCGAGCGGACGACGCTTTGATGTTACTGATCCATCGCAATGTGTGTTCCTGCGACGATTTTTCCGGATACCTCCAACGTCGTGAAGCCCCACGCACCTCGAATGACGATGCGCGCGGTATCGTTGAACACGCCTGGTTGACCGGCATCGGTGAACGTGAACTCGATGCCTGCGCCCGATTGTCCGTTCAGCGTTCCTATCCCCATTCCATTGATCGTGTTGAAGGATGCCCCGGACTGGATCGCCGGATCAGTGCTGCATGAGACGGACCCAAGATCCGTCATGACAAAAACATTATCATGCCAAATGACCTGCAAATAATTGGGCGCAATCGCCGCGTTGCAGTGCAGGTCAAGCCCGTGATTCACTTCGATACTTGTCGATGTGAATTCCGTACCGCCCCCGACCATCCGAGCAATCGAGGACACGTCGCTATTGGAAGCAAACGCGGTCTGACCTTGAAGGGGAATCGTCACAAGTTTCGTCACTACAAGAACGGCCACACACCAGATCCATCCTCTGCCCACGCTTCCTCCAGCCGCGCCCGGAATTGGCGCCGTCGGACCGCATCATTCTGTAGGGTGATGGAGCCCTCATTTACAACATAGCGAATGCCCGGAACCTTTTCCGTGCACTAATGCACAGCCCTGCTCGCGCGGCAAGTTTCAGTCACATTGCAAAGCAAGTGGGCGAGAGGCGGCAGGGACTGTGAGACATGGCCAGAATCTTGATTGTTGACGATGAGGAAAACTCTTAAACGAGGATAGGAATGGATGTTCAGCCTCAGCCTTGAGCCGGCGCTGCGTGCATGCTAATTCAGCCGGACGACGAACGGGGTCAGGTCGTGCTTGCGGAGTTGAGATGCCAGTTTTTCGGCAGCTTGCAGGTCCGGTTCGCTGCCAACGCGCACTCGATAGATCGTGGTGTTCGGTGCCGCGTATCTTTGAACGGAAATATCCGAAAATTTTCGCGCCAGACGTTTCTTGAGATTCTCCGCGCTCTCGATATTGGAAAATGCGCCAATCTGGACCGTGTAAGCGCCTGAGTTTGCAGCCGGTGCAACCTCGCCCTGCTTCATGATATTCAGCTTCACTGGAACCACCCCTGCCCGGACCATGTCGATTTTCCGCGCAGCAGCCAGCGACAAGTCGATTACCCGGCCGTCTACAAATGGACCGCGGTCGTTGATACGAACATCGACGCTCACGCCATTCGTTTTATTCGTGACCCGGACAAGCGTGTTAAAGGGCAGCGTCCGGTGTGCTGCGGTCATACCCTTGTAAGTATCGAAAATCTCACCACTTGCTGTCGGCCTGCCATGGTAGGGCTCCGCGTAATACGACGCTAAACCTTCGAGGTCGGTATTCGAAACAGGCCGAGGAACAGACACCGTCGCTTTTCGGCCGGCACAGGCTGAAAGCGCCAGCAATGCGCAGATGAAAACAACAGAACGACGCACGCGACTGTAATACCATAGAAGCGTGTTAACCACAATCGTTAGTCTCGTTGTGGCGTTCTTTGCCCAAGTCCTTGTGATAATTTATCCGCCCGTTTTCGTATTCTGGCTCGTTTTTCACACCCGGATCGACGAGTGGCGGAAGATTGGAAAGCGCGCCTACTGGTTTGCGTGTCTCGGCTGGCCCTTGATCAGCGGTCCTTTGCTCTTTTTCCGTCGCTCCATTTTTTCGATCCAATGGTCGATGCCCTGGTGGACGATCGCCACAGGACTACTCGCCATATCCGCCGCCGTTCGTGTGGGAAGTCAGGCGGCGCGCTCCATTTCGCACCGGACGCTGATAGGTCTTGTCGAACTTGAAGCCGAGCACAATCCGCAACCCATTTTGCAGACTGGGATCTACTCCAAAACGCGGAATCCCATCTACTTCACGCATTTTCTGCTCATCTTTGCGGCCGCCGCGATCAGCGGGTATGCGGCCAACTGGATCTTCGTTGGAATCGATATTGTTTTTCTTACCATTCTATTGCGCGTCGAAGAAAAGGAACTGATCGCGCGATACGGCAGCGAATATCAGGACTACATGCGGCGGGTGCCACGGCTGGTGCCGCGATGGCCGTGGTAGAATCCTGAATTCTTTATGGTTCTAGGCTTACTCACAACGTCTCTTCTGTCGATCGTCTGCTTTATCGTCGCCGTGGTGAAGGGATTCACGATGCATGGATCGGTGGCGGTGTCGCAACACATTATGTGGGGCTTCTCGGCAACGTTTCTTGTGACACTCGCCCAGAGCATGACGATGTTCTACTTTATCGGCACGGGCAAGCAGGTGAAGGATCTGGTCGCCAATCAGCCCAGCGGAAATGAGTTTGTCCGGCGGACGAAGGTGTTCAAGGCGAAGGTCTTTCCTCCCGCGCTTTGGGCGATGCTGTTCACGATGGCCACAATGATCATCGGAGGCGGGGTTCACACCCGCGCATCCTGGACTCCGCCATGGCTTCACCTGACCCTCGCCGTTGTTTCGCTCTATTACAACGTCGTCGCGTTCTGGCGTGACGGGAAATACATGATCGAGCACAACATGCTGATGGAAGAACTCGAACGCACACTGTCGAAGTGATGAACCCTTTCGAAGAAACGAATGTTGACGGAATTTTGCAGGATAGGAGCACGAGGCTAAACGAAGTGTGAATGAATTGGCAGTAGCGGTAAAACTGGCAGGACTGCAAACTCCCCTCCTTTTGAAGGAGGGGTGGCTGCGCCACTAAGAAAAGCCGCGAAGCCACCTTAGCGGGCGCAGACGGGGTGGTCAGTAATCGGTGGCGCTTACGTTATGACTGACCACCCCGTCCGAGCTTTTCAAAGGAACGGGGCTATTTTATTGACGGCGCGTCCACCCCTCCTTCAAAAGGAGGGGAGTTTCGCAGCTGCTGCCAATTCAATCACACCTTCTAAAACCACGGCCGATAACGCTTCTCGTATTAGTAGGTTACGCTTGGAATTTTCATGGATCACCCATTCGCGCCGAAAGAGCGATTGCGGAGCCTATAGTTCGGAAGATTTGCAGGCCTTTATAGATTCCCGAACCCTCGAATACTCAACAAAGCTGGAAGACGTATTCGTCGAGCGTGCCCTAAAACTCGGAGTGGAGAGCGGAATGGTACTGGATGTGGAAACGCGAGTCGGATTAGTCCCGCTAAAGATTCTCTGGCAAAACGAAAACTTTTTCTCCATCGGTGTGGACTCCTCGAGCGAGATGATCGAACGCGCGCGCGAAACGGCAACAGCCTGGAACCTTGCGGATCGCGCTTTTTTTCAGGTCGGCGACGCCCGGCACATGCGGCTCAAAAGCGGTTACTTCGATCTTGTTGTATCCGACGGTGTGTTTCATCGCTTCGCCGATCCTGTGTCGGTTCTTTCGGAGATTGGCCGGGTTCTCAAACCCAAGGGCGCACTTCTGATTCGCGACTATCGCAGACCAAATCGATTTAAAATGACGCAGCTCCTCGGGGAGCAGAGCCGGCGGTTTGGCGCTCGGATGCGTCCTCAAATCGAATCCGCATTGCGCGCCGCATACACCACGGGCGAGCTGCGCCAGATAATTCGGGCATCGACTCTACAGGGGGCGAGCGTCATCGAGTTCGACGAACTTCACATTGGAATCGAGCGTCAGGGTATGACCGATCCGAATTCATGGGTTTCCGCGCGGGAGAAATACCGGTAGTGGAGGAGATTCTCATCATCGGTGGAAACGCTGCCGGTTTGACAGCCGCATCGCGTGCCAAACGCATCGATCCGCGACTCCAGATAACCGTTCTCGAAAAGGGGCCGCACATCGCGTACAGCACCTGCGGCATTCCTTACTACTTCGCGAAGATCGTTACGGCGGATCAGCTCCTGTCCTACACGCCGGAGAGCTTCGAGAAGGAACGCGGGATCAAGGTTCATAACAACACGCGTGTCGACGCGATTGAACCCGGACGCAAGCGAGTGACGGCAGTCCACACGGATACCGGCGAGACGATCGAATTCACCTACGACCGGCTGCTTATCGCAACCGGCGTCACACCGAAGGTGCCGGATATTCCCGGCACCGATTTGAAAAACGTTTTCACCATCACCACGCTTCAAGACGCCATTCATGCTTACGAAGCGCTAGGTCCGGCAAAGGCGGTTTCGATCATCGGCGCGGGCTATGTCGGTCTCGAACTCGCCGAATCGTTACATGGGTTGGGCAAGAAAGTTCGCCTGTTCGAGCGGGAACCGCAGGTTCTGCCGACGGTCGACCGGGACATGGCGCAGATCATCGAATATGAGCTTCAGCGCTTCGGTGTCACGATATCGGCCGGCGCAAAAGTGCTCGCCCTCGTCGGACATGAAGGGCGCGTGAATGGAGTTAAGGCCGCGAGTGGCATCGGCATCGAGCCGTCCGAAGTGGTACTCCTCGACACTGGGGTTGCACCGAATGTGAACTTGGCGCGAGATGCGGGCGTGAAGATCGGCGTAACCGGCGCGATTTGTGTGAGCAGTTCGATGGAAACGAGCGTGCCGGGCATCTATGCGGCGGGCAACTGTATCGAAACGTATTGTCCGATCCGCCGGCGTCCTGTCCTGAGCTATCTCGGTACCGTTGCCACCAAACAAGGACGCGTTGCCGGAGACAATCTCGCAGCACGACGGGCGGAATTTTACGGCGCCATTGGAACGACCGTGTTGAAAGTCTTTGATCTCGCCGTGGCACGAACTGGATTGAGCGTTCGCGAAGCCGGCGCCGAAAGCATTCCCGTCGAGTCCGCGCGGATCGAAGCAATGGATCGAGCCGAGTATTATCCGACGGCACGGAAACTTTGGATCAAGCTCGTCGCGGCGCGGGATTCGCGCAAACTCATTGGCGCACAAGTGCTTGGCTATGGTGAAGCGGCTCGGCGGATCGATGTTGCGGCAGCCGCCATCACCGCGGGAATGCGGGTGGACGAGCTCGCCCAACTCGACCTGGCATATGCTCCGCCCTACGGCAATCTCTGGGACCCCCTACTAATTGCGGCCCAGGCACTAATGAAGCGTCTTGATTAATGTGGCCCCGTGGTAGAATGCCGCCACATTATTTCGGAGATAAACATGAAGTTTAGACTTCCCCGATTGATCGTTGTCGTAGTCGCACTGGCAGTGCCTGCCTTTGCCGAACCATTGGAACTGCCCGTCGAGGGTCTTCAGAACCGGGTCGAATTCTGGAAAAAGATCTTTACACAATACGGCAAGGACGACATTGTCATCCACGACCGTATTCGCGTGAACCTGATTTACGACATTGCGGAAGATTCAAATGTCGATTCGAAAATGTTGGCGATCGATCATGCCCTGAAGCAGATCCAGGTTAACCTCGATTCCCCGGACAACCTGACCGTTACGGCAAAACAACTCCGGGACGCTATCGTTGCCGACGGTGTGCCGCTCACGAAATCCGCCCTCGACGACTTGATCGAGAATGTCCACACTCAGCGTGGAATCAAGGAACGTTTCCGCGATGGCGTTGTCCGCTCAGGGCGCTACGTCGATTCGTTTCGAGAGGTTATGCAGAATGAGGGCGTCCTTCCCGAATTGGCGCTCCTGCCGTTGGTTGAATCCTCGTTCCAAAATGCAAAATCGAAAGCCGCGGCTCTGGGTGTCTGGCAATTTACCCGGAGCACCGGGAAGCTCTACATGAACGTCAATAAAAAGGCGGACGACCGGCTCGATCCGAACAAGTCCACCCGCGCCGCCGCCCGGCTTCTCCACGATAACTATCGCGCGCTTGGAAGCTGGCCGCTCGCGATTACTGCCTACAATCATGGTCGGGCCGGAATGATGCGAGCAAAGTCGGAGGTCGGACCGGACATTACCAAGATCATCAAAGAATATCGCGGTCCGGTGTTCGGCTATGCGTCCATGAACTTCTATACGGAGTTCCTGGCAGCGGTCGAGGTTTATGACAACTACGAGGAGTACTTCGGCACACTGGTTCTGGACCAGCCGAGCGGGCACACCCCGATTCGTCCGAAGCCAACTCTCGTTAAGGCGAGTGCCTCGTTGAAATCGCAGCCGGCGCAGGTGGCGAGCAAATACAAGGTGCGCAATGGCGACACGTTATATGAGATCGCGCAGCGTTTCGGCACATCGATTCGGGAGTTGATGGCTAAGAACAATCTTTCCCGGCCGCACATCTACGCGGGTCAAATTCTTCTTATCAAGTAAAGCCACGGATTTCGCGGATTACACGGATTGAATCTGCGTCACCCGTGTAATCCGCGGCTGATATCCCGCCGTCCCGTCCATCAATGTTGCAATCATGCATGACCTAGTAGTCAAAAACGATCGGCGCGCGGTCCTCGCGACCTCGGTTGTTATTATTGCCATCGCACTCATTGACCTTTCTTACCACCATCGTACCGATGTTCACATCGACGCGATCGCACACGTCAATAAAGCGCGGGGCCTCTGGGATAATGTGACGCCGGGGCTGAAACAACTCGGGTCGATCTGGCTTCCGCTCCAACACATTCTTATCGCGCCACTCACATTGTCCGACACGCTCTGGTCGACCGGACTCGCCGGGAGTTTGTTGAGTGCTGGATGCTTCGTCGGGAGTGCCTGGTTCCTTTTTGGCACAGCATTTCGCTGGACAGGCTCCCGGAGAGCAGGATGGCTCGCGTTCCTGCTCTTCGCATTAAATCCACGGCTGATTTATTTATTTACGACGCCGATGACCGAGCCGCTGATGGTTTTCTGTGCTGCCGGATTGGTTTATTACCTCTTGAAGTGGGTCCAAACCGAAGACTGGCACGATTTCGCGATGGCTTCACTGATGGTTTTTGCCGGAACGCTCACGCGCTATGAGGGCTGGTCCATTGCAGCCATCGCCGTTCCTCTGGTTTTTGTAATCGCGCGACGGCGTCGACTTGTTTGGACGGTGCTCTTCGCCGGCGCTTCAGTCTTTGGGCCGATGCTGTGGATGATTTATAACCTTGTCTACTTCGACGATCCCCTGATGTTTGCGTTCGGTCGCGGCTCGGCTCGCGACTACGCGCAAGATTATTTCTTCAGGAACGGTAAACATTTTCCAACAGCCGGAAACATCATCGACTCGGTGACAACCTATTGGACGGCTGTGGCATATTGCCTAAACCCCTTTGTCCTCTGGCTCGCTTTTGCAGGCGTGTGTCTCGCCTGGCTAATGTGGCGGAACGGCGGCTGGCGGACTACCCTTATCGTCATCACGCTTGCCATTGGTCCCTTCGCTTTCTATGTGTACAACCTCTACGCGAATATGGTCCCTGTGATGATGCCTGGCCTCGTCAAGGACGAGCCGGCTTCGATTTACAACGTTCGCTACGGGACTGTGATGGCCGCTTCGCTTCCGGTTCTCGCCGCCTTTGCTTTGTATGTTGTGTTTCGTCAAGCCGAGCGGCGTCGAGCTTTTGCACTCGCGTTGGTTGCCGTCATGTTCCTGCCGGATCCGATTCCCGACGCCAGCGAAGAGTCTCCGCCCGATCAACTCACGAATAATCTCTTTTACAAGGAGGCCGTGCACAACCAAAGTTTCTGGATGCCACCCTTTGTGGAGATAGCCCATCGCCTGAAATCCGAAATCGACGAAAATCACGACCTTACAGGCTTGATTCTGGCCAATTCCCGAATTGTTCACCCTGTTGTGTGGGCGACCGGAATCCACATGAAGCGCTTCATCAATGAAATGAATAAGGATCGGTGGGACCAGAGCCTGAACACGATTGATCCGGCCGTCCGTTGGGTGATCACCGAAGAAGGCGATCAATTGTGGAATTGCCAGTCGCGGATTTTGAAGCGAGATTGGATCGAGGTCGCCGACGCGAGTACCCCTTTAACCGGAATCGTCCATCTGTACCGGCGAAGAACCTCTATGGAAGGTTCTCTATCGTGATTGGTTCGATCGGATCTGCCGGCGTGAAACCGAAGACGCGCGAATAGAAATACAACTCCGCTTTAACCGAACGTTTGATGTTCGCCGCCTGCCGAAATCCGTGACCTTCCGTTTCGAACGCGACATAAGCAAACGGGAGGTTCTTTTTTCGGAGTGCGGCTATCATGGTTTCCGCTTGAGCCGGGGGAACGACTTTGTCTTCGAGACCCTGAAGCAGGATCAACGGGCAGGAGAGACGATCGGCGAAATGTACCGGCGACCGGTCGTGATACAGTTCCGCGGTTTGCGGATAAGGCCCGATCATTCCATCCAGATACCGGGATTCGAACTTGTGGGTATCCTCCATCAGCGATTTCAAATCCGCGACACCGAAGTAACTGGCTCCGGCCGCGAACACGTCGCTGAAGACCAGCGCGCAAAGTGTCGTATAACCGCCGGCGCTTCCTCCGCGAATTGCCATACGTTTATCGTCGACATCCCCTCGTTTTTCGAGATACCGCGCTGCGTTGATGCAGTCTTCCATATCGACCACGCCCCACATTCCGTTCAAACGCTCCCGATACGCTCGTCCGTAGCCCGTGCTTCCACCATAGTTCACGTCCACCACGGCAATTCCGCGGCTCGTCCAAAATTGAATCGACAACTTCAAAGACGAGTTCGTCGCAGACGTCGGGCCTCCGTGACTCAGCACGAGCAGCGGCGGACGTTCATCCGGCGCTCCTTGATACTCCTTATTCTTCGGGGGATAAAAAAGAGCAAAAGCCGTAACACCGCGCTCTGTAAGAAATTCGATCGGTTCAGGCGTTGAAACGTATTCGGGATCGAGATCGACCTGCATGCTTCGACGCACGACGCGCCGGT
>Ga0207146_10075_pt1 | contig 26039 bp, 22 predicted proteins | sample Alteio_BWMinHeat_36_FD_153539 | JGI IMG/M metagenome (GOLD analysis project Ga0207146, IMG submission 153539) | Enriched cells from forest soil in Barre Woods Harvard Forest LTER site, Petersham, Massachusetts, United States -... | ecosystem: Environmental > Terrestrial > Soil > Temperate forest >...
GGCGGAAATGCGATCCTCTCTGGGGCCACGTCGCCTACGTCAACCCTCACGGTGAAGGTCCCCAATTCCGACATTCAGAATCCGGGCCAAGTCCAGGTTTCCGTCTCGGATGGGAATAACACCTTCTCGAATAGCATCAACTTCACGATCCAACCGGGACCTCCCAGCTGTGTGCTGTCCTTTGGACAGTACGCATTCCTGGTCAGCGGATCGAATGCCCAGGGCGCCGTTGCCATGGCCGGCAGCGTCACAGTTGGAAGCGACGGTTCCATCACCAGCGGCTCGTTCGACTTCAAAGATCACTCCACCCTGTTATCGAATCAGCTGATCACCGGCGGCCCCGGCAGTTGCGCCGACGGAGCAGTGGCAAACATCGGAACGTTGAGCTTTGTCGCTGCAGGCGTGAAGCGAACCTTCAATTTCTCAATGAAGACCAACGACGGCTACGGAAATCTGGTAGAGGCGGATTCCACCGGCGTCAGGGCCTCAGGCGAGATGTATTTTCAATACCAGGCTTCCGTCAATCCCTTTGGCAGCTTTGCATTTGGCCTTCAGGGAACGGACGCCGCCGGAGATCGCTACGTGGTTGCGGGTGGGTTGTGCTCTAACAGTGCGCTGGGCGTCACTTATCTGCAAGCCGATCTCGACGACAATAATATCAACAGCGCGATGCAGGGCGTTTCCGGGCCAGTATCGTACTCAGCGCCTGACAGCAACGGGCGCTCCACTGTCACGCCCATCACATTCGCAAATGGCAGCTCCTTCAACCTGACCCTCTACATGCTCGGCAGCGGGGCCGCCCTGATTATCGAATCGAGTCCTCTTGCCACCAGCACCCAGATTCTCAGTGGCTTCATCACCGGTCAAGCCGGCTCAACCTGCTTGCCCAACGGCCAGGGCGGGAGTTTCAACAACGCCTCGCTTCCAGCTTCGGTTTTGCAATTCCAAGGCGAACAGGCTGGGGCCGTTACCGCATCGCTGGGCCTGGTGAACAACATCAACCCAACGGGTGGAACCAATGGCCAGGGAACTGCGAGCCTGACCCAGGACGCGAATTCCGGCGGAGCGTACAGTCAGCTTTCGAATGCGCCGGCCACCTACACCATCTCGCCGGCAGGACGCGGAGTGATGGACTATACCAACGCGGCAGGCCAGCCGAGCGAAATGATCTTTTATCTCGATGGAACCGGTTTTTCCTACCTCATCGGGATGTCTGGCGACGTACCCGTGGGATACGGCACGCGTCAGAGAACCCTGCCCACTATCGGCGGCACTTACTCATTCGGGACGGCGTCGATTCCCAACGCAGCAACTCCGCTACCGGTGACGGAGGTTGCGATCGATAACAAGACCCTGACCTTCGCCGACCTGAACCCCAACGGATCCGTCAGTACTGGCGCGTACGTGCTGGACGCAACCAGCGGCCGCGGGACCGCGACACTCAACAATCCCACGACCTTCGGGGACACCAGCGTTGTCTTCTACATCATCGGCCCCCGCTACGTCGCGACCTTGCCGACCACCGCAAAGGCGCCGTTGGTTGGGCAGCTCTTTCGCTGATTTGAGTGAAGTGATACACGAAGTCGTTCACCCTACTGAGGGCCCGAGGCCGGCTGGTGAAGCCGGCCCCTTTTTTGCTGCTTCCGCTTCAGTGCGTTGCCGATCTGGAGAGGCCGGCGATTGCTCCTCGGATGACCGTGATAGAGGCTTTTGGAAGTTCGTAGATTGTGTCCCTGCCGGCGTTTACCGACGCCTTCAACGCTGGACCATCGGGATCTGGGAAGCCGCCCTCTCTGGTTGGGTGCCATTGGTATTGCGCGCTGCCAAAGGTGATCACGGTCACTGGGCCGGTGAAGGAACTCTTGCCGGCTTCACCACTGAATTCGATGCGCATCTTGTGCGCGTTCTCCTGGTCCCGGTTCACCAACATCAGGGACCATTGGGCATCCGGCCGCTGCAGCGCGTAAGCAGTTACCAGCGAATGTCCAGCCGCATCGGAAATATCTCCGGAAGCGGAAAACGTCTTGTGCACGCCGCTACCCGGCTGCACCCACTCGGTGTTGATGAGCTGGCTGGCAAAGAACTGCGAAGTCGGCCTTTGGATCTCGTAATTTCCGGTCGTAGTAAACATGCCGAATGTGCCCATGGAGTCGTTGCAGCCTTCATGCACGCCGAGGGGAAGATAGTGGAAATAGTAGAGAGCCTTTCCTCCCGCATTGAAAAAGGCCCCCGCGTAGTCGGCCAGCCAGAGCGCGCCGAAAATATCCACCGAGGATTCGCCGCCGTTCCAGGTGATGTTGGACTCCGTGATGAACATCGGTACATTTGGCGGCAGGCCGTCGTCGCGCCAGACCTGAAGAATGTGGCTGACCAGCGTGGGTTCGTCGTAAAGGCTGCTCCAACTGACCTTGCAAGGTTCGTAGGGATAATGCTCGAACGGAAAGAAGGCCAGGTCTTGAATGCGGCCGTGCGATTTCAGGTAGTCCAGGAAACGTCCGGTCCAGGAAATTTTTCCCTGTGCGTCCGGCCACACCACGATGTCTTCGTTCTGACCTGTGTAAACCGGCCCGCCTAGCTTCAGATTCGGATCAACGCGGTGGAGCGCGGTCGCGAACTGCAGGTAAAGCTCGGCGTAGTCCTCAGGAATGGTGTATTGCCCGTCGGCTTCCTCTCCCATTTCGACGTACGAAATTGGATACTTACGTTTTTCGAGATAGGCGATCTCCGCCGCAGCGTCTTCCGGCGTCCCGTAGAGCATCGCAATCGGTATCATCGCGGGCAGTCCACGCGTGTATCCGCTGTTGTAGAAGAGGTCAAGACCAACGTGCTCGTGCTGGGTTGAGCCCAGATCCGATGGCTCGTGCCATGGGTCAATCGAAGAACAGAAAGTCGTAGTCTGGTCTTGATCGGGTGTGTGCCGGGCGGCGTCGTGAAATCCATTCTGATCGGTGGTTCCAATGTAGAGTTCGCGAATGGCGTATCCCATGCAGTTGCGCGGGTCAGCCGGCCCGTGAGAGTCGCAGGTATTCGAGGACTCAGTCATCCAGATGCGGACAAATCGCACCGTCATGGGCGATTGCGTAAGTTGGAGCGTTACCGTGCCGCCCTTGCCATTTGAAATCACGCCCGAAGAAAATGCGACCCAAGAACCCTTGGTGGGAAACTTGATGGCCTCATCTCCGGTCCAATATTGGACCAGGTACTGCTTGGCGTACGGGTCGCCCCAGGCGATGCGAAGAGCGTTGATCGGCTGCGGCGTCGCCAGATCAATCACCACCCATTGGGGATGCAGCGAGTCTTCCTCGCCGGTGAATGCTTTGCTCAGATAGGGATTGCTCTTCCAATAAGTGTTCAGGTCGCCATCAGTCATGCGCGAAAAGCCGTGGGTCTCGGTGCCTTCATTGCGGGTGAAACCTCGATGAGGCAGCGGATAACCGTAGGAATGTTTGATGGTTTCGCCGGGAGTCGCGCTGCCGGTGAAGTAGCCCTTGCCGCTGGGATCGCTCCATGTGCCCTGCGGATTCCAGTGCCACGCCTCCACCGCAAGTTCCGTGTTCTGGCGATAGGTTACCGGCTGCCATCCTGCAGCGAGGATGGCCGGCAACGCAGGCTGACTGAAGTATTTCTCTGCCGCGGCTGCGGGAATGCGATCGATCCCCGCGCCGAGCGCCTGGTTGGGAATGAAGGAATTCGTGGCGTGATCCGTGTCCACCCGAATGGTTTGGGCGTGCGCCGCAGAAGACACTAAGGAAGCGGCAATAAGCAGCACATGAGCGAGGTTCTGGCTATGGTGTGACATAGGTTTCTGTGATTTCAAGAACACGCTCTCGGTGCGGCTGGAGACCGTGCCTTTCAAAACTATTTCTGAGACAAGTTCTAGAAGAAAAACTTCGCTCCTATCTGCAGAATGCGCGGGTCGCGCGCACCGGTCACCACCCCAAACTGGGAGGAGTTGATCTCGCCGGAGGGATTCTGGAACTGCGCATGGTTGAAAACGTTGAATCCTTCAAGGCGCAGCTGAAGTTCCTTGGATTCGGTAATCTTGGTGTTTTTCAGCAAAGCAATGTTCCAGTTGTTGAGTCCCGGGCCATGGAAGAAACGCCGCCGCGAGTTTCCGAACTGCCCAAGTTGTTCGTTGCTGAAAAGAGACGTTGTGAAGTAGGGCTTGCCGTGGCGCGGATTGGTGTCGGCCAAGACCGGTCCGCCCCCGGAGAAATTCGGAACGTCCACCGGAGCGGCATTGGCGCCAATCAGGGAGTTGTCGTCGTTCTCCGTGAGACTGATCGGTAGACCTGTAGCGAAGTTCGTGATCCCCGATAGACTCCAACCGCCCGCCACCTTCCGAGCCCAGCCCGAACTGACCAACCTTTCGAACGGCATCAACCAGTTGTAGCTGAAGACAAAATTCTGGTTCACATCGAAATTGCACAGAGCCACACTGAGGCGCGGGTTGAACGGATTGGTTGAGTCCTGCAGGCCGGATGCGTTGTCCATGCATTTGCTGAACGTGTAGCCCGCGAGAAGGCTCAGCGAGCCGGTGTTGTGGCTGAGGCTGACTTGCAGCGAGTTATAACGCGAGTTAGCGACGGTGGACACGAACGGGTTGGTATCGACGTAAGGTCCAAAAGGACGAACCGCGGGAATCACCTTGGGACGTCCATTTACTATAGCGACCCAAGGAGTGGTTTTTCCAACGGCTTGGGCACTCACCGTGAATGGCGGCGTTTCGCTGAACGGACCACAGGGCCCGGCACTGTTCGGCGCGAGATTTGCTGGATTGTTCAAGAACAGGCAGAGCGCCTGGTTGGTGGGATTCGATTCGACAGCGCTAACCAACCGGTGTCCCTGGTTGCCTACGTAGCTGGTGGTAAACACCGTGTTCGCCCCCAGTTGCCGCTGGATGGAGAATTCATAATGCTCGGAATACGGGAGCTTGTTCCGGTGGTCAAAGGACCAGTCGAAGGAGAGAGGCTCGACCTGCGCCCAGGGGAACGTCGTATCCGGGTTCTGTGGGGAAACGTTGGTGGAAGGAAATGGGAACGGAAAACGCTGTCCCACGCTGTCGCCGGTGGAACGGGTGAGGTAAGGAGCCTCCAGCAGCGGCGGCGCGGAACTGCCGTAGTATAGTCCGTAGGGCGGATCACCCACTTCGAGGAATTGCGAGAGATCTTCCACCGACGTGTAATACAGACCGGCGCCGAGGCGAATGCTGGTTCGGCCAGGTCCCCCGAATAGTTTGCCGAAAAAACCCTCGGAGGAGCCCGGGGAATAAGCCAGACCAAGACGGGGCGAGAAGTTGTGCCATTGCGTGGGCGCCAAAGTCCGCGGAACACCGGGGTCGCCGGCAACCACATAACCCAAAGGAGCGCCGGGAAACTTCACTGACTGCTTGCCCGGGATAAAGGTTTCGGTTTTGTTCTGCGTGTCATACCAGGGCGTGCTGGCTTCCCAGCGCAGCCCATAGTTGAAGACCAGGTTAGAAGTAACGCGCCAGCTGTCCTGCGCAAATAAGCCATAGTATTTGCTCCGAGAATCCAGGAGTTGCGGGCTGGCCTGCGTCAGGCCATCGGGAGCGCCAAGCAGAAAATCGGCAAAATCGATGCCCGTCTCGTTGCCGCTAAATGCGTACTGGCCGTTTACCGCGGCAAAGTTCCTCTCGTTGATTTGGTCATAGTGGAACTGCCCCCCGAACTTCAGCGAGTGCGTACCTATCACTCTGGAAAAATTATCCAGCCATTGAAAAGAATTGTTGTATTGCCGCGTGCTGACCTCAGGAACTCCGACGATGAAGTTATTGAAAGCGAAAGGTGGCACGCCTTCCAACGATGGCTGGATCGGACTGATCCCTCCGCTCACGGCGTTCCACGGTGTGACGAAACCCAGATTCGCCAGGCTGTAATTTGGTCCGACTCCCCCTTGTGGGGTGGCGAGGTTGAGAACATTGCGCACGTAGCTGAAACGGAATTCGTTGACAGCATAAGGTCCGATGGTCTTGGTGTCACCCAGGTTGATCAGTTGGGCGCGTCCGGTGGTGTTGGCAGCGTAGGCGAAAGTGGAAGCCGGAACCGCGTTGTTAACCCCAGAATTGGGAGTAGGATCGTTTAAAACGTAGTCATCGGCAAAGTAGTAAGCAAACAGCGTGCCGAATCGCGTGTTCTGGTCTACACGGATGCCGCCTTTGTCGTCACGCAGAGTTTGCGCGTACTTCGAGGTCTCGAAGAAGTTGTTGGGTGCGTTCGGCTCCGGAATCAGGCCGAGCTTCAGAACGTTCACCGCAACCGGCGACCAGGCCTTCTGAGGAATGACCGCACCTGGAAACACGCATGGGGCGCAAGCCGGTGTGTAATATTGCTCTTGGTCGGTGACCGTATAACCCAGTCGCTTCGAAAGCAGGCTGGCAAAACCGGCCCCATTGACCACTCCGGTCAGAGAACCGGCTGAATCCAGAAAGTTCCCGCCAAAATTCGCCACCGACGGCATCTGTGTGTTGACCGTGGGAGCCTGGGTTCGCCGAGTGCCCTGATAGTCGACGAAAAAGAACGTCTTATCTTTCCGGATTGGCCCTCCGACTGTACCTCCAAACTGGTTTTGCCGAAATACCGGTGTTTTATCCGTCGGCAGGGAGAAATAGTTCTTGGCATCCAGCGAGGTGTTGCGGAGGAACTCAAATCCACTTCCGTGAAACCCGTTAGTCCCGGACTTGGTAACGACGTTGACCTGCCCGCCGCTGTAGTTGCCGTATTCCGCGTCGTAGTTGTTGGTGATGATGCGAAATTCGGCGATCGAATCCAGGTTGGGAATAATGGCGGCCCCATTGTTCTTGCCTTCCTCCACATTCGACCCGTTCACCATGAAGCCGTTGGAAGCCTCGCGCTGTCCATTCACCGACTGATTGCCCGCGTTCAGTCCGCCGTCCACCGGGCGATCGTTGACGCCGGTCATACCGGTGTCAGTCGAGTTGTAGGGGGAGACGCCCGGCTGCATCGCCAGCAAGTCGGTGAAGGCTCGGCCGTTTAGCGGAACCGCCGTCATCGCCTTCCCCGTGATGACTTCGCCCATCTGCGTGCTTTCGGTTTCCACGTGCACCATGTCGGTTCTGACCTCGACCTTCTCGTTGATCGTGCCCACTGAAAGCGCGGCGTCGGCCCGCAGGGCCGAGTTGGCGTCGATTACCAGACCCGTTCTGGTGTAGCTCTTGAAGCCAATCTGACTCACCTGCAAGTCATACGTGCCGACCGCGAGGACGGGGAGGCTGTAAAAACCTTTTGCGTCGGTGGTAACCGTTGTCTTGACGCCGGTCTGCGTATTGATTGCTACAACGTTGGCGCCGAGGATGACGGCTCCGCTCGGATCGGTCACCACGCCCGAAATACTACCCGTGATGCTTGACCATGCCAGCATCGTTGTGAACATGAGACTGGCGAGAACTACCCCAAGAGACCGTTGAGTGTTACGCATGCTCGAACCTCCCGGCAGGCGCGTGGCCTGCTCCAGACCTGGAATCCCGCTTTTGCGTTGCTTCGAACCGCAAGTTGAACCGCGTGTACAAAGGTCCAGTTAAACCGATTTAGTACAATAACTGACGCGGCCATTGTAGCTTCGACAAACCTGGTTTTGCCAAGTATATTTTCAATGGCAATCCGGCTTCCCGGTTTGAGTGTTTACTGAGTGGAGACCTTGCATCTGCGAGCCTTTTTTCTATCTCTTGTCTTCGTTGTGAGCAGCCTCCCGCGACTCGGTCTGGCCGAGCCGCAGACTTCTCCTGTTTCCTGCAAAATCCAGCCAGCAAATTTCGAGGGATGGAAGGCGCAACAAATTTCAAATCAATGGGTGACACTGACCGTGGTGCCGCAACTGGGCGGACGCGTCATGCAGCTGACTTTCGGAAATCATCCCTATCTGTTCGTCAACCCGCAACTGAAAGGCAAATACTTCCCACCCTCGAATGCAGCGGAAACAGGGAAATGGTTCAACTACGGCGGCGACAAGATCTGGCCCTTGCCGGAGGGATCAGAAGACGCGCAGCACTGGCCGGGCCCGATTTCCGATGCCCTTGACGACGGCGACTATGATTTCAAGGTGCTTTCGCAGCATGCGGTTTGCACAGTGCGGCTCGAAGGGCCCGCCGATCCAAGAACCGGCTTGCAGTATTCGAGGGAGGTCAGTCTGGGCAGCGATTCGCCAGAAGTAAGTTTTCATGCTGTCATGAAAAATGCCACCGATCACCCGATTCGGTGGTCCATGCAATCCGTAACCCAGTACGACACGGCATCCCCAGTTTCTCCGAATGCTTACAATCGCGACTTCTGGGCTTTTACCCCAATCAACCCGAACAGCGCGTACGATGACGGATACCGGGTTCGCTTGGGTCTCTCGAATGACCCGGCGTACTCGGTAAAGGACGGCTGGTTCGCGCTGCACTGGCTTTACTTCGAGCGCGAAGTTTGGCTCGATTCGCCGGGTGGCTGGTTAGCGGTGGTTGACGGTTCGACGCGCTACGCGATGCTGGAACGGTTTCCTCATCCCGACGCTGAGTATCCCGGAAAGGCGACGGTCATCTTTTACACCAACGGCCCGGCTCTGGAATTCGACGACAAAGGCATGGCCTCACTGACGTCTTCGAACCCTGCCGATAACCCCTATTACATGGAGGCGGAAGTAAACAGTCCCATGGTTGCCCTGAAGCCCGGCGAAGCTTATGCCTTGGACACAAAATGGTTTCCGACACGACTCGGACGGCGCCCGGAGAGCGTGACCGAAGCGGGAGTTACGGCGAGCGGGCTAACCGCTTCCAAGAGTAGGAACGGCGTATTGCTCTCCGGATCCTTCGGGGTGTTTTTTCCGGGCAATTTGACTGCTTATCTGTTTGATGGCGAGGGTGTGAGAACCGGCATTGTGCCGCTGCAAACCGTAAGCCCGTTCGATATAGTGGACCTTCACAAAGAAGTTCCCGCATCGCCCTCGATCGCACGAATCTCGATTCACCTCATTGACGCACGAGGAATCGATCGAGGCTCGCTGGGCGAGGCGTCGATCAAAGCTGACCACGGTCCTTAACCCTATGAACTCGAACGATTCTCGTCACAGCATTTGGCTCGGGCTGCTGATTATTTTTCTGGCGCAAACATTGCCGTGCCCGGCGCAAACCATCGTGGTCGACTCAACCCCCAGCCACGTCGTAAACACCTTCAGCCCTCTATACGCTCTGGGGTCGACCGTGGATCGCGTGCCGAGTAATGCGACCGATACTTTCTTTCGCCCGGATCAGGTGAAGCAGATCTTGTCCGCGGGATGGGGCGTGGTCAGCTACCGGCAGAATACGGAGTTGTTCGTGCAGGCATGGCACTGGAACCCTCGCGGAACGTGGAGTGACCCTTCGGGCCAGGGCTATTTCACCGGCGACGCAACCCCGACCGCAGAGATGATCCGTCATTCCTACGGATACTCGCTTCAACACCGTGGATTCACCCGCAACGGAGGAACCGAATTTGACGGCTTCTCGCGTCTCGATGACGGCGACTTGAATACCTACTGGAAGAGCAATCCCTACCTGACCAGGGCTTTCACTGGCGAAGACGATTCCATTCATCCCCAGTGGGTGGTGATCGATCTCGAACAGAAGCACGATGTCAGCGCGATTCGCATTGCTTGGGCTGCACCTTATGCCCGTGCATATGAGGTCGAATACTGGACCGGAGCCGGCGATGCGATGGACGAGCAGGACAAAGGCGCATGGAACAAGTTCGAGAAGGGAATTGTCACGGATGGCAAAGGTGGCACCGTGACCATCAAGCTCGCTTCCTCACCCGTGAGTACCAGATATGTGCGCATCCTGATGACCGAGTCCTCGGATACCTGCGACAGCCACGGCGCCAGCGATCGCCGCAATTGTGTTGGTTATGCGATCAAGGAGATCTATCTGGGGACGGTGGATGAGAAAGGTGATTTCAAAGATCTTCTCCGCCACTCACCCGATCAAAAGCAATCGCTCACCTACTGCTCCTCCGTGGATCCGTGGCACGAGCCTGCAGATTTGTATCTTGCACCCGACCGCATGGAATCCGGAGACCAGCCCGGTTTCGATCTTTTCTTTACCAGCGGCATCACGCGCGGGCTGCCTGCGGTTGTTCCGATCGCCATGCTTTACGGCACTCCGGAGGACTCGTCAGCGCAGATGAGCTACTTGAAGAAGCGTGGCTATCCGATTCAATACGTCGAAATGGGAGAAGAACCGGACGGCCAGTACATGCTGCCCGAAGACTATGGCGCGTTGTACCTTCAGTGGGCCACAGCTCTGCATCACGCCGATCCTGGCTTCAAATTGGGTGGGCCAGTCTTTCAGGGGGTCACCGAGGACATCAAAGTATGGCCCGACGCGCACGGCCGGAATTCCTGGTTGGGCCGCTTCCTCGACTATCTGAAGGCGCATGGCCGCTTAGCTGATCTGGCCTTCATGTCCTTTGAACACTATCCCTATGACGGTTGCGACACGCCGTGGGCCAATCTCTATCAGGAACCGGAACTCATCACTCACATCATGCAGGTGTGGCGCGATGACGGCTTGCCCCCTGGGATTCCGCTGCTAGACACCGAGACCAACGATCACGGTGGTGAAGCTGCGGTGGATATTTTTGGAGCGCTGTGGCTGGGAGATTCCTTCGCCGGTTTCCTGACTGCGGGCGGCACAGCTACGTTTTACTATCACGCTCTGCCGTATTCTCCACCGCATCCAGCTTGTCCCAACAGTTGGGGGACCTATCACATGTTCATGGTGGACAAGAAGTATGAAATCCGACAGCGCACGGCACAATTCTTTGCAGCGCAACTGATCACTCAGGAGTGGGCTCAGCCGATCGATGCCGGCCACCGGCTATTCCAAGCTTCCAGCGATGTGAAAGATGCTGACGGCCATATTCTGGTTACCGCTTATCCTCTGCTTCGTCCAGATGGCCAGTGGTCTGTGATGCTCATCAATAAGGACCACGACAGTTCTCATGCGGTGAAGGTTGCATTTCACGATGCTGAGAGCAACTCAAGCCACTCCTTCGCTGGAGCGGTTACCTTGATCACGTTCGGAAAGGCTCAGTACCAGTGGCATCCTGAGGGCAGAAGCGGCTACGCCGATCCCGATGGTCCCGCGGTTACGTCTACCGTAACCGGGAGCCGGGATGCGGTGTACACGCTGGCGCCTGCTTCGATCAACATCCTGAGAGGGAAGTTTGAATGATTGTGCAGTGCGGTTTGCGCCGAGTCGAGGAACAAATCACGAGACAAAAGAGCGGAGGATCAAAGCCGGCGGACAGAAGTGTCGCCCCACACTTCAGTTGGCTTTCATCTTTTCTTTTACGCTGTGGGCCAGCTTTTCGATCGCTTCCGCCTTCTTGACGACGTCCAGGGATAGGGTGTTTTCGTTGGATTTGTCCACATACTGTTTCAGTTCGGTGGCCAGCTTGAGTAAGTTGTCAGTGTCGCGGTGCAGTTGAGCCTGGCGGTCGTGGTTGGCCTTCTTGGCCATATCTTTTTCGATCTTGGCGCGCTCCTCGTCTTCGCGTGCGTCGGGAGCGGGACCCAGGTTGGGGGTTGGGCGGGGAATCTGGCCGGGGTTCTGAGGGAACGACGACATCGGCGTGATCATTAGAAGAAAAACAGCCAGCGGGAAGCATCTGAATCGCACAATCACCTCGGCAACAGCGGGAATTAGGGAATTATACGGTTTTCATGAATCCGGAGACCAGTTGCCGCTCGTTAGGATTGCATGACGGGCGTCTGAACCAGAAAGCATTGACCAGGAGCGATGGCGAAAGCGGCGGAATTCCGTTGTGAAGAAAGACATCCCCGCACGCGTAAGCCGGACCAGGTGCAGGGTATGAAAAGCTTGGAGTAAAGCTGCGCAGAGGATTTTGTTTTCAGAGAAGTTTTTCGAGATCTACGACCTTGATGTCAGCATCACGCAGAATGCTCTTCAAGAGCTTTGGGTGCAGCGTCTTCTGCGCGTGAAAAGGGACTGTAACTCTTCTTCCGGCAGAGTTCTTGTAAATCATATGGCTTCCACTCTGACGCACAAGACGGAATCCGACACTTTCCAGGACCGACGTAATCTGTCGAGCCGTAACCCGCGGCAGCTTTGGCATCAGACTGAAACTTCGACAGTGGAGAGGCTCACAGATCTCTCTTCTGTAAGCTCTTCATGGTCTGCTTGACGATCTTCAAGGTGCAATCGGATGGCGTCTTTGATTTTTGCGATCGCCTCGTCGTAGGTGGCCCCCTGGGTATAGCAACCTTGCAGAGCCGGGCAGGAGACAAAAAAACCGTCTGCGTCGCGTTCAATGATGATCGGGAGCGTGTAGTGCTTCATAGGTCGTATTGTACTGCGGTCCGAACAAACCCGTCAGTGCGCGCTTCACTCGGATCCACAGCGTTCAAGATCGCGTCCCCACACGCCCTACAGCGAGCTCATGTTGGCAAGGAACTCGCCGTTCGACTTGGCTTTGTTTAGCTTGTCGATTAGCAGTTCCATGGCTTCCACCGGCGAGAGTGGGTTCAGAACGCGGCGCAGGACCCAGATACGGGTCAAGTCTTCTTTCGGGATCAGCAGTTCTTCTTTTCGCGTGCCGGAGCGCTGGATGTCGATAGCTGGGAAAGTGCGTTTATCCACCAGTTTGCGATCGAGGATGATTTCGGAATTGCCGGTGCCTTTGAATTCTTCGAAGATCACGTCATCCATGCGTGAGCCGGTGTCGATCAGGGCCGTCGCGATGATGGTCAGCGATCCACCTTCTTCAATATTGCGGGCCGCGCCGAAGAAACGCTTGGGGCGCTGCAAGGCGTTCGAGTCAACGCCGCCGGAAAGCACCTTGCCGCTGGGCGGAACAATCGTATTGTAGGCGCGAGCCAGACGAGTGATGGAGTCGAGCAGAATGACCACATCGCGCTTGTGCTCGACCAGGCGCTTGGCCTTCTCGATTACCATTTCCGCGACTTGCACGTGGCGGGCGGCGGGTTCGTCGAAGGTTGACGAAATCACTTCGCCCTTCACCGAGCGCTGCATGTCGGTGACTTCTTCCGGGCGCTCATCAATCAGTAGGACCATCAACACTACTTCCGGATGGTTCGTGGTGATCGAGTTGGCGACGTTCTGCAACAGCATGGTTTTGCCGGCGCGAGGCGGCGACACGATCAGGCCGCGCTGACCCTTGCCGAGGGGCGTCAGCAGATCCATGACGCGGGCGCTGACGTTCTCGCGGGTAGTCTCGAGCTTAATGCGTTCCTGGGGATAGAGCGGCGTCAGGTTGTCGAACAGGATCTTGTTGCGGGCCTCGTCGGGCGACTCGAAGTTCACCGCTTCAATCTTGACCAGCGCGAAATACTTCTCGCCTTCGTGCGGAGGACGAACCTGTCCGCTGATGGTGTCGCCGGTCTTGAGATCGAACTTGCGGATTTGCGACGGCGAAACATAAATGTCGTCGGGGCCGGGCAAATAGTTGTAGTCGGGAGAGCGCAGGAAGCCGTAGCCGTCAGGCAGGATTTCGAGCACGCCCTCGGCGAAGATGTGGCCTTCTTTTTCGCTCTGGGCCTGAAGGATTTTGAAGATCAGGTCTTGCTTGCGCAGTCCACTGGCGCCGGGGAGATCCAGAGATCGGGCGATCTTGGTCAGCTCCGTAATATTTTTTTCTTTCAATTCAGCGATGGTCATTATTCAATTCACCTGCGAAGGGATTTTCAAAAAGGGGGGTTACTCAGGAAAGACTTGGCCACTCGCGGGCAGGCGGCGGGGCTGGTGTTAAGCAGCCCGCCGTTGTGCCTCGGCGAAGTTTTCCGGTTCCGACAGAACCGTCTGCCGTTCCGAGCTTGCAATCTTGTCCAGAACCTCGTTCATGGTTTCCTGGATTCTGGTGTTGGGCTTGTGAAACTTACGGGTCGCCTTGGACGCAAGCTGGCACAGCATATAACGGTTCCGCAAAGTATGTAAAGCATCAAAAACTCGATCAGACCGCATGATAAGTCACTCTCCTAATCCAGCAGACTGGCCGTGCGCTCATCTTTGCTGGCAAGATAAAACCAGACCAGAGTGTCTAACTTACTCAATTCAGATGGGTTGTACGGGAAATCTCTGGTTACTCGTATAGATGCTCCGTCCGGCCCGAAAGTTTCTCGGTTTCTTGGATTGTGTCCGATTGCCAGCGGAGGTTCGTCCGACCAACTGAATGAGTAAGCCTTCGGAACTGTACACCCTACGTTAGATTGAACGCGACGTCAAGTATTTCTTGCAATACCGTCAGATTTTGCTCCGAGTATTCGCCGGCCGCGCGAAGGTTGATGTTGATTTTCCCAGAGCGTTACGCCTCAAAATACTAATTCTAAATAACTTAGTATACGGTCTGGCCTGCCTCACTGCGCTCGGGCGGGCCGGGCGAGACGGCCGTCCTCCATCGATATCACGCCCAGAATGTTCGGTCCAGGGTGCGGTACTGGATGGCTTCGGCGATGTGCTTGGACTCGATTGATTTTCCTCCTTCCAGGTCGGCGATGGTTCGAGCTACCTTCAGGATGCGATCGTGGGCGCGGGCGGTCAGGCCTTGCTGGGCCATGGCGCGCTCCAGCAGTTTTTCACAGTCTGCGGAGAGTTCGCAGAAAGCGCGAATGTGCCGGGGACCCATTTGGGCGTTGCAGTAAAGCTTCTCTCGTGGAGAGGACTGGAATCTTCCTAACTGGGATCCTCTGGCCCGCATTACCCGTTCGCGAATCTTGGCGGATCCTTCCGGTTCGGCGCCTGAGCGCATCTCCTTATAGTTTACGGCGGGCACGTCGATATGGATGTCGATCCGGTCGAGCAATGGCCCCGAAATTTTCGACATGTAACGCTGAATCAAGGGCGGAGTGCAATGGCACTCGCGGCTGCGGTCATTGAAGTAGCCGCAAGGCTGCGGGTACTTTCGTTGCTGAACGGCCTCTAGTCTATCTACCTATCCCGACACCCCCAAGTCAGGTTTCCTCGGCACGAAAAGAGTACCTGCGATGAGCGCGGGGCTCGACTTCACCTCCATTCCCAGTTCGAGCACCGTAGAGGGTATCTCTGTAGTCCCGGTGCGGTCTTTCAATCCGGTCGCGATAAGTCGGTTGGAGGGCCGTCCGGTGGTTCGTTCTCCAGGACAACTGCGGCGGCATCGCGCGCTGGAGGAACTCGGCTGGACCGGTGCAATAGACGAACTCAACTACGCCGCCCGACTGAAGGACCACTCCTTGCCCGAACCGATTCTGATCACGACGAACGGCACGATTCTCGCTGGCTTTGGGAGCTGGCGGTTGGCGTTGCTCGAGGGCAGGCAGGAAATCAACTGCATCGAGTATCCCTTCGGTGAGGACGACCAAGCCCTACAGTTCATCCTCAGCCACCATCAAACCCGGCGGGGCTGGAATGATTTTGTACGCATTTGTCTTGCCTTGAAACTGGAGCTCTCCTCCCGGCAGAGGGCATGCGACAACATGCGCGACGGGGGCAAATACAAGGGTTCGACAAATTTGTCGGAGGCTGATCACATCGATGTCCGCCAGAGGGTCGCCAAGCGCGCTGGCACAGGCACCGGCAACGTAAGTAAGGTCAAAGCGATCCTGCGCAGTGCTCACCCGAATATCATCGCGGCTTTGCAAAACGGTTTGCTCTCAATCCATCGAGCTTGGCTGTGGAGCAAACTGCCTAAGTTGCAGCAGAGAGTCGAATTCGCCCGCTGCGAAGAGGAGCGCACTCAGAGAAAGATCTTGCGTGAGTTCTTGCCGCAGCCCGCTAGCGCATCGCTCGACCCAGCTCAGGTCATCGACGCCTTACAACGCTTGGAGGCGCGGCAGCCAGGCTCCATCGACATTCGCACCAGCCGGAGGCGGCGGCGCACCGTTGTGATCCTCGGACAAGGCTTCTCGAGGCTGCCGGGCGCCCAGAAGGAGCTTGATTGGCATGGCTAAACTCGCGGCAGTTCCCGGTCGCAGCCGTTCGCAGCAGATTCTTCTCATCGGACGCGAGCACTGGGATCATGACGGTTATGACCCGAATGCCCGCCGTGTGTTCCGGCGCGCCCTGCAATGTAAGACGCCAGCGCTCGGCAGGCGGTTTTATGTCTCGGAGAATGAGGAACGGGAATTCTGCAACACCTGCAAGTCGCTGGTGGCATGCACCAGTTGCGGCCACTGGGCCACGACTCAGTGGCAGCGCCAGCGCGAGTGCGCCCTCCCGGACGGCCGTTACCTCTCCATCACCTTCACCATGCCGAAAACATTGTGGCCTCTGTTTGCGGCCAACTCACGGCTTTGCCGCAAACTGGCGGAAATCGCGGCCCGAGTTATCGGAAGCTATGCCAGAGTGCGCAAAGGCGCTGAAGTTGGTGTCATACCGGTCCGGCAAACCTTCAACGGGAAATTGGAGTTTAACCCCCACGTGCACACGCTGGTCACGGCTGGAGATTTGCGAACGGCTGGCCGGCACGGGCCGTCGAGCATCTTCTTTGACCCCTACGAGCTGAGGGGCAGCTGGCAGCGCCTGGTGATTGTGCTTTTGCGCGGAGCGTTGGAGGCAGGCCAGCTTAAGTTCACAATGCCTCGCGATGAGGTTGAACATCTGCTCCAGGAAGAAGAGAAGCGCACATGGTATAGCACGCATGTGCAAGCCGATGAAAAAGAACACTTCCTGCGCTACGGAGGGCGCTATGTGAGGCGCCCGCCCTTCGCGGCGCAACGCATCCTTAATATCGCCGACGGCTTTGTGCGGTTCTGGTACAAGGACAAGCAGACGCACCAACGGGAGACGGTGCGGTGCACGGTCGAGGAGTTCATCGACCGGTGGGCGCAGCACATCCCCGAACGCTATCGTCATGCAGTGAGCTACTTCGGATTAATTGCTCCACGCCGTTGGGCCCAGGTAGCCGCCGCAGTTTTCACCCTCATGGGCACAAAGCAGCGACCACGACCCAAGCGCCTTCCGTGGGCGGTTGCCATCCAAGAGCTAGGCGGCCCCAACCCGCTCGCGGACTACAAGGGAAGGCCAATGAAATTCGTCAGACATATCGCCCCCGTAGCCACCTGATCGCAACGCAGGTGACAACTCCCGACCTGCCGAACGCACCGCACAGCGGCGAGAGAGCGCTCACTCCCGCACGGCAGACGATTATCCTACTGCATCTTGCAAAGTCCCACGCAGCGTCCGGGCGGGAAGTCTCACTCTATCGGGTCACGGGCGGGCAACGGCTGAAAGATGTGCCATCCACCCTACCGTGACACGCAGACCCAAGCCCCTCGAAGTCATCCGCACACAAATCTTGTTTTTGATTTTCCTATTGATCAAGGTCTTGACGGTGCCATTGAGACCGCTCTCTTTCGAAAGAGCCGTTGAGCAGCGCCACGCACGGCATTCCGGTCACAGCCAACCTCTTTTGCGATGTCGATGTACTCGTAGCCCGTGGCCAGGCGTTCGAATCTTGTTTTTGATTTTCCTATTGATCAAGGCGTCGGTAGTACGACACTTTCTAGAGGAAGTATTCGGCCCAGCCCCGGCGCATTACGTGACGCCGCGAGCGAAGCTGGCTCGTCGGACAAGACGAACCCCCTGATAAATAAAAATCAGCTTCGCCCCAGTGCCCTTTGCGCGGGCCTGGCTCTCGACATTTCGGTAGACATCTAGTTGGGAACTGAAATCTCGATGACGGACCAGACGAAACCTTCGTGTTGCTCACCGAGGAACACGCTTTGGAAAACTGATCAGAATTGACCTTCTTGTAGGGTGGGGAGCAGTGCAGAGAAACAAACCGAGAGATTGCCAGACACGCGGTAGCAAGTCCTTCCTCACAAAGTGAGCGATTCTACACAGCACTGCGGAGTAAAGTGAGCGAGTCTATACCTAGTCTCCACCGGCAGTTGCTTATGCTCCTGGATTCAATCTAGATCCGTGAAAACGCTTAAGTTGTTCTTTGCCTTGCTCACGCTGCTCTCCGCAGGAATACTGGTTGGATGCTCAACCACGGCTACGCAGTCACCTGATGTTTCCGACAGTATTCGCAAATCGCTCGATCAAGCCGGCTTCAAGAACGTCTCCGTCAGTCAGGATCGCGACAAGGGCATCGTGACTCTCGGCGGACAAGTCGCCAGCGAGAGCGACAAGGCCCAAGCCAAATCGCTTGCGAAGTCCCTCGCCGGCGTCCAGGTTCTCGCCGATCAGATTGCCGTGGTTCCCGTGGGTGTGGAAGACGACGCAAAAACCGTAAACTCGGACTTGGACAAAGGCATCGAGAAGAATCTGGACGCTGCTCTGATCCAGAATCAGATGCACGACAACGTGCGGTACGAAGTGAAGAGCGCTGTAGTCACGCTGAGCGGAGAAGTGAACTCGCAGAACAAGAGTGACAATGCTGAGAAGGTGGCCACGAGCGTGCCTAACGTGAAACAGGTCGTGAATGACCTGCAGGTTAAGAATCAGAAAGCCAGTTCATCACAGTAGGGAGTTGCGGATTGCTGAGCAGGAAAAATCTGTTTCGGGACGTGTTCCCGGGTGGGCTTGCCAAGAACACAACGTTAAAGCGAGGCAAGAAAAAATGAAACAGTACGGATTCAGACTTCTTGATCGGAACACACGAAGAGTTGTGCAAGACTATGCTTGGTTTTCAACTGCAGGTGCCCGGGAAGCCGTGATCCGACAGTCGATGAGCAATCAGCAGTACGCTATCGAACGCACAGAGAGGGAAAGCCCCGCAGATAAGCCAAAGCCAACCGAAGAAGGCGAAGTGGGCACGGAGCGCTCTTCCAATTGATATAGCCCCATATGTACCAACAAAAATCCACCCCAACGGGTGCGGGTCTGGAACCTGCAGCAGAAAAGGTGATGGATCCGTTGGCGTCGAAACCAATCGGGAAGCGAAGTTTCGATGACCGACACGACCAGACTCATAGGTTGCTGGGTGTGATAAACGTGGTCGAGAAGAAACGATACTGATCCCCTGTTGAATCCCGTGAATTGAACCCGGACAGGGGCTCCATGGCACTGCGATAGATGGCGACAATCGTGCCGACCCACTGGAAGGAAGACGCAGATGCACCGGGAAGATCTAATGAACCCTGACCTGCTTAGCAAAATCGTGCTGCTAGGGAGTGCTGCGTCGAAGGAACAAACGGCCGTGGGTCGCATAGTTCCTCTACATTCCTGCTCGTTGGACACAATGTACAACGGTGTCACGTTGGGTGCTTGTTCACAATTGCACAGGACTTGAAAATAAATGGGCGATTTGCTCTGTTCGGGAATGAGGTTGTTGGGCATCATGAAGGGCAAAGGAGAAGGCCGTGCCCTGTGGGCTCGGGCTGAGTGGTGCTGTGGTCTAGGTACGGAAAGAAAAGCAGTCGTGAGGGTCCGAACGTCGATAGTATCAATCGACACTAACCCATGACTGCCTTGTCAAACAGATGCAATGGTAGTTCGCCCAAACTAGTCCGTCTGTTCAAAATTGCACACTTTGGCGGAGACTCATGGGTCCGAACTGCGTGGTAGCGACGACTCGGAGCTTTCCCGGCATGCCCATATAGACAAAAATGTAGGTTCGTACTATTGTCACTAATCATGACAGCTAACGGAACGGAAGAGCGGGTCCAGCCGTATCGCGGTTCGGTGGGAAGCAAAACGGCGGACTACAGTAAGCGCAGGTTGGAAATAGCGGATGAAATCGCCCAATTGGACAAGCAGCAGAAGCAGTTTGTTCAAAATGCCGCGGTCATGGGGAGGCGCAAGGGGGACGCCAAATATGCTGACCGCGCCCAGCGTATTGCACAACTGCTGGCTGAGTTGGTCAGTTTAGAGAAGACATACTCGGTGCAGGCCGACTGACAGATTGTTGCGCTTCCCCCGGTCGCTTGTCATAATTAGTAATTACCTGCCCTAATTCTTGGCCTCATTCTTTCATAAGGCTCGCTTTCACGGCGACTTTCCTGCTTGAGCAGCCAGTTATGAGCGTCAAGAAAAAACGCGATTTCGATCCCCACTCATTCCTCGCAACCATCGGCGAGGGCAGGAAATTTGTGCTTTTCCCCAAGAGACATGGAATTTTTGCGCAAGGGGATACCGCTGATGCGGTGTTTTATGTCCAGACAGGCAAGGTGAAACTCACCGTGGTCTCGAAGACTGGCAAGGAAGCTACGGTCGGGATATTAGGTGAGGGAGACTTTTTCGGCGAAGGTTCGCTCGCGGGCCAACCTCTCCGCATGGGAAGTGCGACCGCCATGACGGATTGCGCTACGCTGCGCATAGACAAGAAAACCATGATGGAGGCGCTGCATCGGGAACACGAATTGTCGGACATGTTCGTGGCCTATTTGTTAGGTCGGAACATCCGATACGAAGAGGATTTAGTTGACCAGCTTTTCAATTCCAGCGAAAAGAGACTAGCTCGGATTTTGCTCTTGCTTGCGCATTTCGGAAAGGAAGGCGTGCCCGAGACTGTAATCCCCAAGATCAGTCAGGAAACGCTCGCAGAGATGATAGGCACAACCCGCCCGCGGGTCAGCTTTTTCATGAACAGGTTCAGGAAAATGGGCTTCGTTGACTATAACGGGAGCGGGTTGCAAGTCCACAGTTCACTTCTCAACGTGGTTCTCTACGACTAGCTACCCTTAGCGGCGAGTCGCCGCGTGCATAGTTTGGTCAAAACCGCTCAGATTCCGCAATTCCGGTCGTGTATTGTTGGGGGAGACCAAGAAGAGGCCAAAACAGCGAAACTGTATGGCTTTTGAAGCGATCTTGCGCGAAATCGATCATCTCCACAACGTCAGCACCCGTCTTGAGGCACTGGCGGAACACCATCCGCTCATGTCAGAACCACTCATAACAATCGCGGGAAACGTGCGCAACGCTGCCACCATATTGGCAGTGCTGATTGCGACGAGGGTTCCCAAGCCGATCTGAGTACAGCAGACCGACTGCGCATGCAAGTACGGTTTTGTGTCCAGTCCGTCAACTTAGTTGTCAGAAGTGAGCGGTTTGGGGCAGCCGACCCGTTCCTTGCAAGCCTATGCTTGTAAGAGGGAGAGCGCGCCATCTCCTTGGCCACTCTGGTGTAGACGCCAAAGAACATCCTATGCCAGCGAATTAGAGCTCGGATGCTGGGTTTAGGCACGGCAGCATTATAGTGCGCGTCTAGGGGGAGAGCCGAGCCTACGGTCGGCTTCCAAGTAGTCGGTGACAGCGTTGGCAGGGAGCGTGTGCTCGGCATCGGGCGCCCTCCTATTTCCCAGGTGTTGCAAACATCCGTACCGAAACACGGCCCTACTCCACTGCAAATTCGATGCGGTTACGCCCTTTATGTTTTGCCGAGTACAAAGCTGCGTCTGCGCGGGTCACTAGTTCGCTGAAACCGGGAGAGCCGGTTCCGCGGAAGCCGGCGATTCCGAAGCTGGCTGTGGTGCCGAAAGTGTGGCCGGCAACGGTGCACTTGTGGGTCTCAAATTGTTCGCGGATGCGCTCGATGGCAATCGTGACATTTTCTTTTTCTTCTACGTGGGTAATGACTACGAGAAATTCCTCTCCTCCCATGCGACCACAGATATTGGATTGCCGGGTATTCGCCTTGAGAATCTCAGCGAAGCTCTTGAGCACACTGTCCCCCCCGTCGTGTCCGTAGGCATCATTGATCTTCTTGAAAAAGTCCAAGTCCGCCATCACTACCCAAATAGGGAAATCATGCCTGGCGGCTGCACTCAGCTGACGGTTTGCCCACACGTCAATCGCACGACGGTTTGGTAGACCCGTCAGGGCATCCGTCAATGCCAGCTCTTCCAACAAACGATTCTTTGCTTGGACCTGGCGATGGAGTTCGACGATCCTGCGGCCCTAGTCACCGACAGAGTTCCGCGCAAGCCCGCAAAAAACTGAAGTATGGTTGCCGCTTCCGTCTCCAGGATGGACTCCATCACCAACTTGCCCGACGAATCCATGACCGCGACCACGATCGTTGCTTGATGAACGTCCAGCCCAATATACTTTTCACTGTTCATTAGGGTGCTCCTTTCGTAGGTGGTGTTCTGAACGCTCACAACCTACTCCAAAAGGGCGCCCTTTTATAATGCGATTACAACACTTACTTCCGGTTAGCCCGTCATACGCCCGGGATCGACGACAAATACCAACCGAGCTTGCAAAAAGGGAACAAACCGGCTACCGCACCTGCGTGAACTCAGCCTTGGCTTCTTTCAGGATGGGGATGCTCGTGTCAGCATCCTTCCACAGTTTCAGGAAGTCCTCGTAGGCGGATCTTGCGTTCGTTCGATCCCCAGACATCAAATATGCCCGCGCCAGCTGCAAGCGTGCCAGCGCGCCGATTGGATCACTGATCACAATTCCGCGATGCCCCAGGATCTTTCGGAACTCCGCGGCGGCCTCCACTCCCCGGTGCGCAGCGAGATAAGCCTCGCCTCGCGCATAGATCGGATATAGATTCCCGAATAATCCAAAGAAACTGCTGCGTTGCGAACCCAGTTCATAGGGGCCCGCGACCTGCAGCAATTCTAGTGCCTTCGAAGGCTTTCCCTGGTTCAGTGCGAGCATGGCTTGAAGCACAGGCAGGTAGCTGAATCTTACCGACGTGTCCTCCGGAAAGCGTTTTTCCAGATCCTGTGCCAACGTCAAGGACAGAGAAGAATCTCCAGAAATAGCCAGCGCCAGTCCCGCGCCGTACTCCACTTCGCGGTCTTTCGACAACCCCAGCGCTGCTTTCCCGCTCTCCTTGGCGGCAGCCCTATTTCCGAAGAAGGCTTCGCGGAGGGCCGCTCCCGCCTCGAGTATGCCCGCTCTTTCCCGATGCGCTGCCTGTTCGGCAACCTCCACGGCATTGCGCGACATCTGCCTCGCCTGTTGCAAGTGTCCGGTATATGCCAGCGCAAACGCCTCGTGGTTCGCGATCCGGGCCTCTCCTCCCGGCCCCGCCTTCGCCAAACTTACTTCGCGGTCCATTCCGGCACTGTCACCTTTGACAAACGCTATGTCGTACCGCTGCGCAATAAATTGGGGGCTCTCGAGTTTTCTCGCAGTGCCAATGCCAATGGCCTTTTCGGCTTCATCCATGCGTTCAAGCGCAACGTAGTCACTGGAGGGAATGTCATAACCAAAGACTGCATCCGGATCAATCTCAATTACCTTTTGCGATTCCTCAATCGACTTCTCATACCTGCCGGATGCCGGATAAATAAATCCCGACAGGAAGGCATGTGGGAGAATCTCACGGGGGTAGGTCTGCGCCCACAACTCGCAGGTCTGTTCTGCCTTCTCAAGATTTCCCGTGACCCGCCCGTCGTAATAAGCGGCTATAAAAAACTTCTCCTCGTCGCTGGCGCGCTCTCGAAGCTCGTAGGCTTTGCTCGTGTTTCGTGCTGCCAGCGCAGACTCTCCCCCGTCTCCATACATAAGGCCCAACGCCGCGTAAGCGCTGGCGAAGTTTGGATCGAGATCAATGGCGCGCTTGAAAAACGGAATGGCAGCGCCGGTCCCTTTCGACCATGAAATCTTCCATCCCGCACTATAGGCTTTCAGGGCTTCCAACGAAGATGTCGTCGCTTCGGCAAGCGAAGTATTGTGCTTTTGAACCGTTGTCAGTGATTCGCCGACCCGGCTCCTGAACTTAATGGCAATCTCGCTGAGCGCATTCAATACATCTTCTTTTCTCGCCGCCTGGACCTGTTCTTCAACGAGAACATTGCCCGCGCGGCAATCCCTTGCGCGTACCCCCAGAACATACTGGCTTCCGAGGCTTGCGATCGTTCCGTCCAGAACTGCGGCGCTGCCGGTTCGCTCGCATAGATCGCGAGCAATCTCAGGCGTCAGTCGCGCATCCGGTGGCTGGCCCATCAAACGCAGCACCCCCTGCATGCGCTCCTCGGAAATAAGACTGAGGAAAGGCGATTGCTCCAGTTCCATCGCCATGCCCTGCCGCAGGGTGCCGTCAAAAACCGCATCGCCTGTGGTATTTGTAAAGTCCGCCAGAACGATCGTATCTTTCTCCGTCAAAGTATGCGCGCGGTGCGAACGCCAGTAAACGCCGCTTGCGACCGCGATCATTCCCAAGCAAGCCACAGCGAGCACGGTCCACAATCCCACGCGAAGCGATTTCTTCTTCGCCAGAAGCTCGGCGACGGCGGGCACCGCTTTCCCCGCCTCCGCCCCTCGCATCCGCTTGAGGTCCGAGCAAATGTCAGCCGCCCGCTCGTATCTTCGCTCCCGATCTTTTTCCAGGCACCGCCCGATGATTGAATCCAATTCCTTCGGTGTCTTCGGATTCACGCTGCTCGCCGGATCCGGCTTCTCGTTCAGGATGGCATGCATCAGCAACACCCGATTCTTGCCCGCAAACGGACGCTTCCCCGCCGCCACTTCATAGAGGACGACACCTAATGAAAACAGATCACTGCGGCCATCAATTTCTTCCCCCCTGATCTGTTCCGGAGACATGTACGCCGTTGTCCCCGGAATCACCCCGTCGGCCGTCAACGATTCTTCATCCACCCCATCCTCAAGAGGACTTCGCGCCACCTTCGCCAATCCAAAATCCAGAATCTTCACCCGCCCGCCATCGACCAGAAACAGATTCGCAGGCTTAATGTCGCGATGAATGATTCCCTTTGCGTGCGCCGCTGCCAGCGCATCCGAAACTTGAATCCCAGATTCGAGCAATTCCTCGGTCGCAATATTTCCTTCCTGGATTCTCTCTTTCAAGCTCTTCCCTTCAAGCAGTTCCATCACGATCACCGGCTGATGATCGCGCTCCTCCACTTCATAAATCGTGCAGATGCTGGGATGATTCAACGACGATGCCGCGCGCGCTTCCCGCTTGAACCGCTGTAAGGTCCTGGGATCAAGCGCCAGCACTTCCGGCAGAAACTTCAAAGCCACGCGGCGTCCAAGCCGGACGTCCTCCGCTTCGTACACCACTCCCATGCCGCCGCTGCCAAGCTTCGACAGAACCCGGTAATGCGAGATGACCTGCCCCTCGGGAGAGAACGGCACGCGCGCATCTGAAGCGTGAGCCGTCGCCTCAGCCGCCACCTCAATCGCGGGCCGTTGCAAGAAATCCCTCGCCTGCCGGTGCGAAGTCAACAGCGATTGCACTTCCCGCCGCAGTGCGGCATCTCCCGCGCAAGCCTGCCGCAAGAACTCATCTCTCCACTCAGAAGGCAGGCTGAGTGCTTTCTGCAGCAGCTCATCGACCTGTTTCCACCATTCAGCATCCATCGGCAGATGCACCACTCATTTCGCGATGCAGCCATGCCCGCGCTGTGCTCCAATCCCGCATCACCGTGACCACCGATACCCGCAGCACTTCTGCCGTCTCTTCTACGCTCAGTCCGCCGAAGAAACGCAACTCAACCACCTGTGCTTTCCGGGAATCAATGCGCGAGAGAGCTTGCAGGGCATCGTCCAGTGCCACCAGATCCTCGTTCCGCTCACCGCCAACAACAGCCTTATCCTCAAGCAAGACGTGCTGGACCCCGCCCCCGCGCTTCAGATTGTGACGCCGCGCGTGATCCACCAGAATCCGTCTCATCAACTGCGCCGATACTGCGAAGAAATGCGCCCGGTTTTCCCACCGCATCCGCTTGTAGTCGGTCAATCGGATGTAGGCCTCATTCACCAGCGCGGTGGTCTGCAGACTGTGCCCACTCCGCTCCCCCCTCATGTAGTGCCGCGCCAGACGGTACAGCTCTTCGTACACGATTGACGTCAGTTTCTTGAGAGCCTCCTGATCGCCCTTGCTCCACGCCTGCAACAGGCCACTCACCTCACCACAATCGGGTGCCTGCGCCTCCTTAGTTTCGCGTTGCCGGGAGTTCACCATAGCCCCACACTCGGGGGAATCATACCCCTGCAAAGCCAGCTCCTTCAAGAAAAGTGATCTCCGGATGATAGTTCTGCACGATTGATTGCGCCTATTAAGACAAGAGCGAAATGAGCTCGAAGATCAGCCGCAGATAACGCGGACAAACTTTAAGGAGGCCACATGAAATCCCAATCTCTTCTTTCCCTGGCGGCG